>Ga0182027_10005662_pt1 | contig 18909 bp, 16 predicted proteins | sample 712E1DmetaG_FD_121300 | JGI IMG/M metagenome (GOLD analysis project Ga0182027, IMG submission 121300) | Permafrost microbial communities from Stordalen Mire, Sweden - 712E1D metaG (Illumina Assembly) | ecosystem: Environmental > Terrestrial > Soil > Wetlands > Permafrost | place: Sweden...
ATGGCCGCAACTTCGTAATCCATCAAATAACGCTCCTGCCGTTCAATTCTGGAAACAGCGGTTTGGTCTAAAACAATGCCTTTGGCGGCCAGCCGTCCGGCCAAATCATCTTGTGAAACTGGCGGTTTGCTTTTCAGCCGCGCCTCACGAATGCGGCGGCCAATCACGTTTCTGGACGGCAATTGATGAGTTTTTTTCACGGGTATGTGAAATGCGGAATCCACATACTTGACATTTAACGGAAAACCTGTTTTTATTTATGTGAACTTCACATAACAAGATGAATGGCGAACAACATGGCAGAGCGTCAAAAGTGAAAATTCTGATTGTCGAAGACCAAATGCCGGTGGCCATGATGATGACTTTTTTGCTCGCGCGCGCCGGATGCGAAACGGAAGTGGCAACAACCGGCGCAAACGCAATGCAAAAGGCGCAAGATGGCAACTTCGATTTGATTACGCTCGACGCAGATTTACCGGGCATCAGTGGCTTTGAAGTCTGCCGCCGCTTGAAGGAAAATCCATTTTTCCAGACTCCGATTGTTTTTGTGAGCGGCCGTTGTTGCATTGAAGACCAACAGCACGGCCTTGATGTTGGCGCAGCCGATTACATCACCAAGCCGTTTGAAACATTTGAATTTGCGCCGAGACTTCTTTCACACATCAAAACGCAACATGATTCTGTAGTGATGGAAGCGCATTCAATGGTATGAATTTTTTTTGGCAACGGCTATTGGTCGGCACGGGTTGGGAAAATCGCCAGCCGTTTGCCGGATTGAAATTGAGGCCCAAGCTGCTTGAATGGCCTGCTTTTTGGAAACAAATCGTTGATCGAAACGCCAAGAACTTTCGCTAGGAACATGAGTTCGCAATCTGGCACACGCCGCAATTGAGCTTCCAATTTTCCCAATGAACCGACGCTTATACTCCAGCCTTGCAGTTGCAGCTTTTGAGCGAGAATGGATTGCGTCCAGCCTTTGCGGTTGCGGTGCTTCCGCACTTGCGGCCCCACGACGTTCAGCGCCAGCTTCATTCAGCCAGACTATCCGCGAGCCGGGCATGGATTTACTCCCACATGAGAATGAGAAATTAAAAAGTGCTTGCATCATTGTGGATAATTTTTTAGAAATTGCGGTGAAAGTGAATCAGACAGCAACAACACAAATAAAAAACGCAAGCGGCATTGCCAGGCATTTCTTGCTAGTCGCTATGCGGGACGCCCAATGGCGCAAGTCACATATCCCAAACGAGGTCTCGCACACGGCATTTGAGGACTTTCGCAATCTTGGCAAGGGTTTCAAGGGTAATCTTCTTTTCCGCCCGTTCGATGTCGCCAATGTAATTTCGCGTCAGATCGGCCTTTTCCGCCAGTTGCTCCTGGCTCAAACGCGCCTTCTTCCGCCTGGCGCGGATGGCTTCCCCCAAAACGCGATAAATTCTGCGCGAAGATGATTGCACAGTTGTCCATGAAACCAGAATGGCAAAACCAAGCTACCAACTACCAGTTGGTATTTGAGCGATTTTGCGCTTGCAATTTCGGCGTGGATTTTGCAAGTATTGACATGGCGGAAGGTAAAGCAGTGACACTAATCGGAAGCATGAGACCATGCCAAAAGGAAGCTTTTGTCCGACGCCCTCCTCGTTCTCCATTGAGACGCTCACAACGAGCCGAACCCGTTGTCAAACTTTTCCAACCGCATCTTCTTTGGCGCAAAAATCACCCGAACATTTCAAGGTTTTAACCGGATTAAACAAAAGGAGACCATTATGAAAATAAAACCAGCGGTCATTGCCGCCGTCTTAAGTGCGGCGGGTCTGGCCGGTATGATGCTGGCTCGCGCCCAACAGACCGCGACGCCAGTTCAATCGGCACAGGCTGATTCCATCGTCCAAATCACGGCCGAGGCGCAAGGACTGCAATTGGTGTCGCCGGATCAAGTGCCTCGCTGTGGAACCTTCTGGTGGGTCATGCCGGGACTCGGTGGCGGAGCCGCCGTGCCAGCACCATGTCCACCCCTTGACCAGAATGCGCCAATTTACGCCGTCACCGGGAACCAGTTTTTAGTGGATGACACCCTTGGCCGTCAGCCGATTTTGAGCACAGCGATGTCCAGACGACTGGGAACCAGCTACACAATGGAAACGGCTTTGGAAGCACAGGCAAGCATGGTCGTAAATCTGATTGCACTGATTCAGACAACGGTGGCCAGCCAGCAGATGCGGGCAATGGGCATGGATGTTCCTTCACCCGGCGGTGCTGGTGGTGGTTCCGGCGGCAGCGGTGATTATAGCGGCAGTTATGTTCCCTACATGTTTAATACGAACGGCCTTTGGCTGGAGATCACAAATGTCTCAAACGGTTTATCCTATTTGAACCTGCACCATGCCACCAATCAGGTTTATGCCATCTGGTCAACGACAAATCTTTTGACTCCATTTCAGGTGGAAACGGAATTGTGGCCGACGCCGGATCAAACCAATGTGCTGTCCTTCACGGTGGAGAATTTAGACCGACAAAATCTATTTATGCGGGCGGAGGACTGGACGGGCGTGACAGAGAACGGGAATACCACGCCGGACTGGTGGTTTTGGTGGTATTTCGGCACCACGGCCTTGTCGGACACCAATCTGGACAGCGTGGGCAACACGCTGTTGTATGACTACACCAACGGCATTGTTCCTGATTATTACGATGGAGAATTGCCCAACCTGCAACTCATCAGCGGAGACGGCCAGAGCGGACCGCTGGGCGCTTTCCTGCCCCAGCCGTTGGTGGTGCAGATCACCGATTGGTATGGGAACCCACTGACCAATGCGCCGGTCACATTCTCCGTGACCAGCGGACTCAATCAATTGGCCGCATTCGAGGGGGAAACGCTCGTGTCCAATCTGTTTGTGAGGTCCGACATCTATGGCAATGCCACAGTCTGGCTTTTCCTGCCTACCAACGCGCCCGTAGTCAACACGGTTACGGTGACGGCGCAGAGCGGAACCGATACGGAACAGATCACCTTTACCGACTATGAGGGAAATGTGGCCGACCCGGATATTTCGCCTGCGGGCGGAACTTTTACCATGATGCCGAACGTGGTGATGAGTTGCGCCACCACGGGCGCGCTCATCCACTACACGATCGATGGCGACGACCCGACCGAAGACGACCCAGCGCTCACCAATGGACAGTCAATGATTGTGCCTTGGACAACGACGGTCAATGCCGCCGCTTTTGATGACGCCATTCTGCGGCCCAGCGATGTTCAATCGGCGGCTTTCACCATCATTCATCCCCTCGTGGCGGGCCGCAAACACACGATGATCCTCAACCCGGATGAAACCATACTCGCCGCCGGGTCAAATGGCAGCGGCCAGTTGGGCGACGGGACAACCACTGACCGCACCAATTTGGTTGGTGTGCTAAACCTGACCAACGCGGTGGGGGTTGCGGCGGGAGCATTGCACAGTCTGGCTTGGGCAGCAGATGGAACGGCCTGGGCTTGGGGCGATGACACCTATGGCCAGTTGGGCGATGGAAACAGCAGCGGGCAGCAGTCCAGCCCGGTTCAAATCGCCAATCTTAGTGGGATTGTGCAAATGGCCGGCGGCTATCAGCATTCCCTGGCGCTGGATTCCAGCAGCGACGTCTGGGTTTGGGGCAACAACAGCAGCGGCCAGTTGGGTGACGGAACAACGACACATCAAACGACCCCGGAACAATTGAGCGGATTAAACAACGTCGTTGGCATTGCAGCCGGTGGAGCACACAGTCTGGCCTTGGTCTCCGATGAAACCGTCCGGGCTTGGGGGAATAACAGTTATGGACAGATTGGCGACGGAACGACCACGCAACGGACAACGCCGGTGACTGTCAGTGGATTGACGAATGCCTTCGAGATTGCCGCTGGTTACAACCACAGCTTGGCGGTGGTCTCCGATGAAACCGTCCGGGCTTGGGGATATAACAACTACGGCCAGATTGGTGACGGAACAACGAACAACCGGGCAACGCCGGTCCGGGTGGCGGGTTTGAGCAACATTGTGGCAATCGCGGCTGGCGAGTATCACAATCTGGCGCTGAAATCCGACGGCACGGTTTGGGCCTGGGGTTGTAATTCACACGGCCAGATTGGTGACGGAACGACGAACAACCATGCAACGCCAGTGCGGGTGACAGGGTTGAGCAACGTTCTGGCAATCGCGGCAGGCTGGGCGCATAGCGCGGCGTTGAAATCCGATGGCACGGTGGTGGTTTGGGGAAGCATCCCCTATGGCTTGAACGGCGATTCCAGCGGCAGTTTCAGCACCGTTCCGGTCACGGAAGAACCCTCGATGCTGGTCAACTGGTCTCCACCGACAATCATCACGCAGCCGTTCAGTCAGGAAGTTTATCAGGGTGACACGGTGACTTTCAACGTCGTTGCTGCCGGCACGAATTTGACTTATCAGTGGACTTATTACGGCAGCCCGATTCCAGGGGCAACCAACAGCAGCTACACCATCAACAATGTCCAATATGGCGGGAATTACGCGGTGACTGTCGGTGTCGGGCTGAATTCGGTTGTCAGTTCCAATGCCGTGTTGACCGTGTATGAAGGGACTGGCGACGCACTCTTGATGGTCATTCAAGGCCAGCGGCTCGATTATACGTTCAAAAGTGGTATCACGTATTACATCGGTTCCCCCGTTCAATTGTCCGGCGCCACCACCATTGAGGGCGGCGCAATTCTGAAATTTGACAACGATTATTCAACCAATTCCAGCTTGATGGTCATGGGCGGGCTGATCTGTAAAGGCGAGCCGTATAATCCGGCGATTCTGACTTCGATTGACGACGATGCGGTGGGCGAAATGATCTATTTCAGCGACGGCTATCCGCAAACCGCCGCCAATGCAACGCCGTATCTTGATCTGACTTGCGCCCAGAGCAATTCCATCAGCAACCTGCGCGTTTGCTTTGCCGATTGGGGAGTGACCACGCCTGCTGTTTCCAGAAAGCTGGACGTGTGGGATTGCCAGTTTGTCGAATGCAACTGCGGATTGGTTAATTTGGTTGCCGGCACTGGCGCGGATGACAGCTTGCATAATGTCCTGTTTGCCGCGTGCGGCGCAGCCGTCAGCGCTTCGACCAATGCCATCACCATTGAAGGCGAGCAGGTGACGGCGGACGTGGGCAATTTTTGTCTGGCCTCATCCATGCCCGGCCGGATTGCCTTGACGAACAGCATCGTTTGGGGAAATTCCCCGACGGCTTCAAGCCTTTCGACGGTTAATGTCGCCCTCAATCCTGACAACACGAATTTTGTGTCGGAAGGCTACGGCAGTTATTATCTGGCGGCTGCCAGTCCGCTTCACCATTCGGGCACGGCCGGCATCAGTTCGCGTTTGCAAACTGAATTGCAGCACAAGACCACCTGCTCGCCCGTTTCCATTGCGGCCTTCACTCAGATCAACGGCAGCCTTACCCTGGCTCCGCAAGCGTCGCGTTACACGAACGGCGCGCCGGACTTGGGTTATTACTATGATGCGTTGGATTACAGCGTCGCCAACCTCACCTTGTCTGGCGGCAACCTCACCGTGCTGCCGGGCACGGCCATCGCCGTTCGCAACGATTACTTTCCCAACGGGTGCTGGCAAGGGGATTATGAAGACGGCTACCCCACATATTTTAGCGTCGAAGGAATTGTGCTGCAACAAGGCGCGTCTCTTGTCAGTCATGGAACGCCTACCAAGCCGAATATTTTCACCGCCGAAAAAATGGTTCAGGAATTTCCAGAAACCGATTTTTCAGAAGATCAATACTATTGGAATGGTTTATGGTTTGGCGCGATAACCTTCGTCACGGATTTTGAGTTGGGGGATAATACCGCGCCCAGCCTTGATTTTCGCTTCTCGAAATTCTACCTGCCGCCCAATGACTATCATGTTTGGTCTGGCTTCGATGAATACGGCGAGATTGAAATGTCGCCGGATAGCTCGATGTATTTGAGCCTGCAAGATTGCCATTTTCACGGCGGACGGATCAACCTGGGCAGTCCCGATTATTACTATTACGATCCGAGTCAGGTTTATGCCCCCGGCGCGGCGGCGTGGACGAACAACTCGTTTGAGAACGTCAGCATTGATCTTGCCCCGACGTATTACTGGTATGACCAGATAGTGAACTCCGACATGCAGCTTCTGGCTTACAACAATCTCTTTCGTGGTGGATTGTGGCTTTATCTCGAACCATCCCCGACATCCGCTGGCAACTGGACGTTCGAGGACAATCTTTTCGACAAGATTGATTTCTTGCAGGACACAAACCAGCCTCTGGATTTTGATTACAACGGTTACTGGCCGATGCAGGCTTCGGAATTGCTGTGGGGCGGGGATTCCGGCCAGTTGCTGCCGGCAACCGGAGGTAATCTTGTTGGCGCACACGAGCCGGTGTTGACAACTGCCCCGCCGTATCAATCCGGCCCGTTTGGAAAGTTTTATCTGCCGAACACCACGCCGCTTTATGGCGCAGGCAGTCGAAGCGCGGGCGATGCAGGACTTTATCATTACACGACGCGCATTGACCAAGTAAAGGAAGGCGATGAATCGTCAGGCCATAAAGTCAACATTGGCTTGCACTACATCGCGGCAAACAACTACGGTTTGCCCAAAGACACGGACGGCGACGGCATTCCAGACTATGTTGAGAACTGGCATGGCGATGGAAATTATAGCGCGCACACCGACACCGAGACTGACTGGCAAAATCCGATGACTGATGGAGTGACGCCGGATGCTTACAGCCCAGTTTATGATGATGTGGATTTGGATGGTGATGGATTAACGGGAAGGGCGGAACGATTTTTTGGGACGAATCCGTTGATTCCTGATAATCCATTGAATCTTTCGACTATTCCGCAAGGCGCGTCGCTTTCGGGCATCGTTCAAATTCCATTAAACATTAGCACCAACATGGATACCAATACAGTATTCCATTTTTTTGTTGATGGTTTAGACGTCGGCACGACAATTTCTCAAGGGAGTAATAGCTGGTCGGTTGAATGGGACACAATGACGATTCCGAACGGGACGCACTTTATTTCTGCTGGAACTACACTTGATTTGACGGGCCATAAGGCGTTTGGAGTCTCCACGGTTATCGCCGTGAACAATGCAATAACGGTTGATGAGACAGCGCGATGGTTCACTGATCAACTTACGATTGATGCGAATGTAAATGTTGATGCGAGCGAATACACGATTGAGGTCTATGACGCAGAGACCCAAGAACATCTTCAAACCTTGACGGGAGATGTTTCCAATGGACAAATCCAAACTAGCTGGAATTTGCAGGATGATGAAGGCAACCGAATTGTTGACGGGCCACTAATCTGCGACTTCTATCTAACATCTTCTGGATCATCGGCACAGTCGCGCAGTTTTCGCGCATCTCCAAACGATAATTCATCGGGTTCTTCTTCTGCATCGGTGCTATTCAAATTCATACCTCATGTCAGTGGCCAGTCATTCACTGTCGCGTATGGGTATGATTATTCGTCATCTTCAAAAATGAACGCGCTCCAAACCATGATGCTTTCCAGTGTGGTGGAAAATTTGGATACGCTGTATGATGGGTATGCTGATTCGGGTGGTGGGAATGATTACAACCTTTTGCCCACTGACTCCGGCGGTAATGTGCCATACGCCAGCGCGTGGCAATTTCAGGATAATCAGTCGTCAATAAACACATTAGAAGGTGCATTGGGTTCAGGCGCGAATTTTTATTGGTGGGGGCACTGTAACACGGATGTTATTGCCCCTACACCTAGTGGAGTCAATTTTGTAAGCTCCGGGATGGTGGGGCAAATTTTGCGCAATAATGCTGACCAAGGTAAAATAGCTCACTCATACCGGCTTGTGATTTTGGATGGTTGCGAGGGATACTCTAAAGCTTGGGCTGATGCATTTGGCATAGTATATCAAGCGAACGGTAGTAGTTATACTGTTGACGACTACAACAATAGATTTCATCTTGACCCACAGGCGTTTGTTGGATGGACTGTTGACACTCCTGCGCCTTCGGGTTGGGCGCTTTCAGTTGATGGAATTCAAGAATGGCAAAACGCCCTAGATGTTCTCTTTAGCGAATGGCAATTGGGGTATCCATTAAATGTTTGCATAAAAGACTATACCGATACATTAGTTAGTTATGGGTTCACATCTGACAACGGATTTCTTGGTTTCTACGGCAGCGGTGTTGCTGTCAAGCAATACAAAATTTCAGGATGTGTTGATCTAACAACGTTTGATCGGTAACAATCCCATGAAAATCTTACCTAAAAACAAACAGGCATGGTTAAGGCTGCTTTCGCTTCCGTTTAAGACTTATGTTTTGGGATATGGTCTTCTTTATCCTGTCTGGCTTTTTTCGATGCCCGGCAGACCTGGAACGATTGGTGGTCCTGATTATACAATTATCGAGAAGTATGCGGTCGGCTATTTTATTTCTTTCCTAGCACTGATCATCATAGCCATCATTCAAGCCTTAACTAAAGACCGCAAGGACGCGGTATGGACTGTTGTGTTCGCAGTTTTGGCTCTTTTTTTTGCCGCTACCGGAACGCTTCATCCATCTTTCAGATGATTTTATGATCGTTGCACTCGCCTATAAATATGTCGCCATGACTTTGATGCTGGCAGAAATAAACTTTTGCGCAAACCGCTTGCATCTCTCGGCTGATTTGCCAATTAAGGAACAAGACATAAAAGCTATGGCTGTTTTTCCGCCGCGCGTGATTGGTTTTGCGGGGCGCATTGACACGGCAAAATACTCCTTTTCGTTTGCAAAGTCTGGAAGGCTGCGCTTTATCACTAGCCTCAATGACAATCGCGGCAACTTGTCGCTTCGTGAATATCAAGAGCAAATGTCGCGCATCAAATCAATAATCAACACCAAAGATGCTTACCAAATCGCCACCAATTGGCTTGCTGCGATGGACGTGGACGTTCAGCGGCTAGAAAAAGAAAATCCACACGCAAGCAGGCAGCAGTTTTTTAGTGCATGGCAGGACGATCAAAAAACCAATGCGGACAAAGAAGTCGCTCTTCCTTTTTTCGATGTGAGGTGGGGAGATTGGGTGGAACCCGTGATTGATGTCAAAATCTTTGGGGCGACGGGAGAACTTTTGAAGCTTCGACAAGAGAATGATTCTTATTCCATGCGGCCAGCCTCCTTGATTAAAGATTCGGACAAATTACTGGCAATTCCAGACGAGGAATTTATGAAATACTCCCCGCTGGAATTGAGTAATCTGGTTGCGCGCTTCGCCGTGGATTTGCCGGTTTCAAGAGAGCCGACCGGTGTTTCAGACTCGACGGAAACAAAAGATTTTGACCAGTTGGTTAGACGTTTCGGCGGGACAAAGGATTATCAACTAATCGAATCTCCAAAAAATGTTAAGGCGTGGCGAACCATAGGATTCAAAAAGAATGGTGAAGGCATTGTTGTTCCCGCAAACGTGATTTCTCGTTTAACGAAAATCTTAACAAATGGAAAAAGTTATTTGCCACCGGACTGGCGAGACCATTGCATCCACAAACCTGATTTAGTTTTCAATTTTTCCGACGGGACAAGAAGTATAGATTTGTTCTTTTGTCTCGATTGTAAAGCGGTGATACCCAGAAGCGAATCCGGTTTTAAGGAACAATCGCCAAGTCCAAGTTACAGCATCTTTGAAGGTAATGTTTCATCCGAGGTTGCCGAAATATCAAAAACTATTTTTGCAAAATGAAAATTACGCTTGTAAAATCCGCAATCGTGATTATTTGGACTTTGCGGGTGGAAGACCCAAGTCTTATTCTTCGCAAGCCTCTTGAGATTGCCGGTTTTCCCATCGAAACGAATGTTCCCGTCGGCGGTATTTCACCGGATAGACGGATTCATTAGGTTTGTATGAGAATTGCGCCAGCAGCACACAAAAGAATCCACCGTCTTTTTCTCACTTTTCTGTTCTTTTTGCTGCCGCTATCGGCACTCGCTGACGGAATGATTGTCCCAACTATTGCGTTTCCGGCGAAAATCGAAATGCCCGGCCAGCAAGTATTGATTCATTTCACAAACGGCACGGAAAGACTCGTGATTGAAACTCACTTCGTCGGCGCAGGAACCAATTTTGCGTGGATTGTTCCATTGCCGAGCAAGCCGGTGATTGAAGAAGCGAGCGCAGGATTGTTCCCAACGCTGGATTATATTTTGCGGCCTGAAATCATTCACTATGTTCCGGCGCATTACGCTGCAATTCTCGCGCTAACTTGGCTTTTCTATTTGCTTTTCTTCGTCAGGCCGACCGGGCGAATGAACTTGCTGGACGTGACAGCTTGCATCTTGGTTGTCATTGGCGTTGTTGTCAGCAATCTCGAAAGGGCAGGTTCAGGACTCGTGATTTTGGAGAGCATCCTTTTTGTTGATTTGCTTGTAATTACAGTCCTCATTCGGTTCTGGAAACGATTCAGCGTTTTTACCAGTGCCGTGCTCATCTTTTTTCTGGCGATTCAATTTGCCGCCGTGCTTCCGGCACTGTCCGCGAGCAGAGCGAAAAGCATGGGCACGAGTTCTTCGGCAGAAAACGTTTCCATTCTTGGCCGACAAATTATCGGCGTTTTTGAGACGACGACCATCGCGTCACGCGATACAAAAGCACTTCAAACATGGTTGCGAAATAATGGCTTCGTCATTCCAGAAAACAGCGATTCAACCATCGAAAATTATGTCAAACAGAATTGGATTTTTGTTGCTGTAAAAATTCACCGCGACAAAACCGACACAGCGACCAGCACGCCGCAACCACTTTCATTCACTTTCAAAACTGAAAAGGCGGTCTATCCAATGCAGTTGACCGGCTTGAATAATCGGCCTTTGACCGTTCAACTTTTTGTCTTTGGCCAAACAAGGGCGAACGCGGCGCATTTCAAAGTCGCGTCTTGCGCGCGACCAGCTTACCCGCCTTCGTCTAATTACTGGTTTTATTGGAAGCCTGACCAACCTCAAATCATTCATCCGCTTCTGCAAAAGTGGGTGAATGGTTCAGCCGTTGTCACCAAACTTGTTGGAACGCTAACGCCGGAGCAAATGCGCGAGGACGTGCAGATAAATTGGACTCCGTTTTCCGCAAAGCGAGAACGATTTTTCAGTCGCGCTGACGCTGAAACTGAAGCACTGAATTGGGGAGCGGGCATTTTCGCCGCAGGCTTGTGCGCGACTTTCATTTACGCGCGCCGGAAAAAAGATTGGCGGGAACCGTCACTCAAAATCGTCGGCATCTTTGCAATTTTTGGAATCGCTTTGGCTGGCGCGATTTATCTGGCGTTGCCGAAGACCGACGTGCGTTTGGTGAAAGGATTCTCCGAACAAATGAAAATGAGCCATCTTCAGTTGCAAATCGCGTTGAACGATGCCAATTCGTCAGACCTCAACAATCTTTGCTTAACGGCTGCCAGCCTTTTGGCCGCGCCAACCAATGATCTCGAATGGACGCATTGGGATAATTGTTATCTCGGCGGGCGCATTCACGAGGAGGATTCGCCTGGGAATTACATTCTTCGCGGGACAAATGGCCATGTGGAATTTGTCACGTTTGACGCCAACGGAGCGGAACACGCGCAGGCGCTAGGCGATTGAAAATGCCATTTTTCGTCTTGTCAAAATCAGTGTTTGTGCGAAAATCAGAGTGTTCCATTAAAGCGATAAGACTTCATTTATGAAAATGAACCAGTTGGCCAGAATCGCCAAGCAAAACAGGCTGATGATAGTGGTGTTGTCTTTGGTCTGCCCGTGGCTTGGTTTTGCTCAAATCGTTTCTCCCATCCCCGTTGCTCCGCCAGTGAGAATCACCAGCCCGGCCAACCACGCCACGTTCTACGCGCCGGTGGACATCCCGATTTTTGCGTATGCGCGATTGCCATCTTTGGGTTATCTCGCTCCCACAGCAAATTCTGTTACTAATGTTGAATTTTTCGCCAACGCCATTGATTTAGGTTCTGGTGTCAATTTGAGCGCGACAAATCGCCCGATTTTGCTCTACAAGGCAACTCCATCGCTTTCGTTATTGTCGTCACTGTATTGCTTCGTTTGGACAAACGCGCCAGTCGGCTCTTTTGCTTTGACCGCCGTTGCAACTTCTTCATCTGGTTTATCGCGCACGTCCGCGCCAGTGAACATCACCATTTTGGCTACGGCCACAAACACGAATCCCACGGACATCGTAAGCATTGACGCTATTGATCCTATTGCCATTGCCGGAACAAACGCTTACGTCTGGCGTGGCGTGACAAATGCAACGCCGACTTGGACGAATTGGAGCGGAGCGGCTTTTCAATGGTTCACAAATTGGGGACCGAAAAATGCAATTTTCGCCGTGAAACGTCTTGGCGACGCCAGCAGTGATTTGACGGTGAATTACAGCATCGGTGGCACAGCGAGCAATGGCGTGGATTACGCAGCGTTGCCGGGCTTTGTCACCGTTCCAGCCGGTTCTGCTTACGCCTTAATTCCAATTGTGCCGATTGATACCGGCGCGTCGAATGTCAGCAAAACCGTTGTGCTTACATTGACGCCATCCACGAACACACCACCGGATTACATTGTCAGTTTCCCGCCGCGCGCCGCCGCACTCATTTGGGAAAATTGGTTGCGTCCGCCTTCTGCTGTTTTGGCCGACGGCAGTTTTCATGTGACGGCCACAGGGCCGGACGGTGCGTGGTTCTATGTTCAGTATTCGACGGACTTGGTGAATTGGTTGCCGGTTTGCACCAATCAAGTTTTTCAAGGCTCGATTGATTTTGTTGATCCCAACGCACCGAACAGTGCGAGTCGGTTTTACCGCGCCGTTCCCATTGTCAATCTCCCTTCACAATAAATTTACTGACTGATGGTTTTTATTTTTTGCCAACCAGCGGCGTGATGACGATTGACGAAATATAAATCACGTTGCGTTCAAGTTCGGCATAGCGTTTTGGCAGAATACAAACGGCAGTAAGTGTGTTTCCTCGCAGGTAGTCGGCGATAAGGCCGAGCCGCCATCCAAGAATGACGACATCGGCGGTGGAAAACACGAGCGTTATTTTTTGCGGCGGCTCATTCTTGTCGGCGTCGGCATCGGGGTTGGGGTCGAGCGAGAATTCAATCAACTGGCTGGCGTTAAACGCGCGGCGATGATTCTCGTCGAAGCGGAACTCAATGCAGGCCGCATAGGTGTTGGCGGTTTCGTAACATTTATCTTGTAGGAACGTGGACATGATGTTTTTGGAGTTGATGGTTAGATGCCGATGCCACGCGAGCGGCGGGGCGGCGGCACGTTTAGTTTGATGTTCGGGCGCATCCGTGGCGTTTCTTTTACCGCAGGTGAAATGTTTTCAGCCGGTTTCATGGCCTCGGTTGTTTCTTCTTTAGCGGCCTGCTCCTTGGCGACGGTTGCCGTGCGTTCGAGGCCAAGCCAGCGGCGCACGTCCTCGACGACTTGCGCGAGCTTTTGAACGGGCGACAGCCGGGTGACTCGGAAATGTCGCGCCGGACGATGCTGGCGGGCAACGGTTGACGGCGGCGGCGAGGTTTTTTCCTGCTCTGTGCGGTTGAAGCCGAGCTTGGCCAGGTCATCGCGCAACGCCTGCAACTCGACAGCGGCCTTGCGTTCGTGCGAATCGGTGACGCGGCGGGCAAGCAATTCCGAATCATCGGTAAAAATCTGGACGCGCTCGCGGCCACGCGAAATCGAAACGTAAAATTGTTCCCGGTTGACGGCGGGAAAGGATTTTGAAGACGCGACCAGGAGCACCTCATCCACGGTTTTGCCTTGCGACGAGTGCGACGTGACCGCGTAGCCATGCGTGAAGGTGTTGAAAGCGGCGGGAATAGTGCGACCATCGGCGAGCGCAATGCGGCGATCCTGAATTGTTTTCACCTGCACCCGTTCGCCGTTGATAAACTCTTTGCCGTGGTTGGCCTGCAATAACAGCCAGTCGCCAGCGGCCACTTTCAATTCGCGGGACTCACCCACGTCGAAAGATGCGGCGGCGCTGGCGGGGATGAAATCCACTTCCGTGCCGTCAGGACGACGGACACGCAGGCCGGTTTCCATCGTGGCGACCACTTCCACCGTTTCACCACGCTCAAATTTTCTGGTATGCCGAACGAAACGCAGACGCTGGCCGGGTTCAAATTCGCGGGTGCTTTTCTTTTGGGCAACCGTCCACGACAGCGAATCAAAGACGGCGACGGATTCATCCTGCGGACTGATTACGCCACCGGCCTTTAGCGTCTCGCGCACCTTTTCTGTGACGGCATCAATTTCCGCCCACGTCGGCGAGACGAGCAGCGCGGATTTGCCCTGCTTGGTTGCCGACACATACGCATCGGCGGCGCGTTGGTAAAGCTGTCCGCCATCATTTGCTATTTCGCTGACCGCGCCAAGCTCGACGAGCTTGGCAAATGCCTTGTCGGTTTGCTTGGCGGCGGCAAGTTCAACCACCTGCCGGAACGCTGCGGGTTTCTGGCGGCGAATGGTCGTCAGCTCGCCAAAACGGTAGGACGAATACTGCTCGATGATGCGGAGTGCATCGCCGCGCGGAACGCTCGTATGCTGGCCGGTGTCGCCGGACAGAATTACCCGGCAATTATCGCGGCGGGCGAGTTCAAACAGTTTCACCATGTCATCGAGGCCGACCGCCCCAGCTTCATCGAGGACAATCACGACACCTGGGGAAAGTTTGCCGCCTGCCGCCAAGCTGCCATGCAGTCTTTGGAGCGTCATGGCATCCATGCCGTCCTTGCGAAGCGTGTCGGCAGCGGAGGCTGTCGGCGCGCAAAAGAGCGGCTTAAAACCCTCACGGCGGACAATGCCCGCCAGTTCCACCAAGGCCGTGCTTTTGCCGGAACCAGCGAGACCGCGAAAGCCGGTGAAACGGTCAGGACTGGTGAGGACGTGCGCCAGTGCCTTGCGCTGGTCAAGGCCGAGGTGGGCGGCTGGTTCGTAACGGTGGACGAACGGCGCGACCGCCTCGACCCCGGCATTGACGGCACGAATCAGGTAAAGCTCCTTGGCCAAAATTTCCCGCGTGGAAAACTCCGAACCGACCCTCACCAACTTGTCGTCAGCGGCCAGTTGATCCTTCAGCCGTCCCAAGTTCAGTTGACCGCAACCTTTGATGAGAGCCGCTTCCAAAATCTTGTGCTGCGGGGCGACCGAGCGGCGTTCAAAAACATGGGCGAGGCCGTGCGCGAGGGCATCATCCGGCCTGACGTTTTGGGCGAAGGCTTTGGGCTTACCATCGGCGGCGGCGACCACTTGGCGAAGGACGCGCTTCTCAAAAAAACCGATCTCGCCGAGTTGCTGGTCGCGCACCTGTTCGTCAGACACGCCCTTGAGCTTTTTTGGCCGCGACTGGTGGACGACATGGGCAACTTCCTTTTTGGTGAGCTTGCGACCGAGTTTGTCTTCCTGACGCTTCACGGCCATGTCCCGTTGCTGTGACCGTTTGGAAAACCGTTCAATCAGCTTGGCGTCAACACCCTCAATTTCAAATGCCGAGCCGGTGCGACGCGTGACATAACCGATTTGATGCAGACGCTTGGCAAGTTCATTTCGATAGACTTCCGTGCCGTAGTTGATCGCCCCGAACATATCGCCCGTTTGCAATGCCTTCCAACGCGCCTCTTTTTTGTCCCAAGTGCAGTTGAACAGGACGAAGTGCGTATGCAACTGCGGATCAAGTGCGCGTGACGTGGTATGCAGGAAAGCCGCACCGACGAGGTTGCCGGTGGTGCGATCCTGCTCCTGAATGCCACCTTTGCGGACTCTGGCGGCGGCGAACGATTCGAGTTCACGCATCGCCAACTGTGAGGCTTCCTTGTGCGCCTCAATGATACGCCGGTCATTCATGGTGACGGCGAGAATCGAAACCGATTTTGGCGGCGAACACACAAAGTCGAAATAAATCCTTCGCTCCTTGAATTTCTGTGGCGTCAATTGTTCGCCCGTCAAGGGATGCTGGTTGTCGCACAGGTGCAGGAACTCCTCACGAGTCACCACGCCACCCGGTTGCAGTCCCAATCGTTCCGCGCCAATGCCCAGCCATTGACCGTGTTTCGTTTGTTCCTGGGTGTAATAATCGTTTTGGGAAAGATGCTCGTCAAAATAAGACTCCGCACCCGCCCGATTTTTCTGTGGTATGCCGCTAAACATAAATCACCACGTTACGGGAAAATCCGCCAACAGGTTGTGATGAATTCCTCACAACCTGACATTCCGGTTTCAGCTAGAATTCCCGTCATCATGGTGGAAACGGTAGCACCAAGTTCACAGCGGATTGCACCCCACGGAGCGCAATCGCCAACCATCCTTATGCTACGGTTTGGACGCAATGAAATGCCGTATAAACCGAAACCTTGGATGCCAGTGGTGAATGAAATAAACCGGCGGTTTCTGACAGTGGAAACCGGAAAGTATGCCATGACACTTACCCCGCCTCGCGCCAGTGGGCGCGTTGCCGGAAGCCGACTCGCTTGGCCGCTCGTCGCCAAGCCGGACGGAAAACCAACCGGCGAGCTAAACGCAATCGGACGAAACGTCGTCGCCGTGAACAAAACAAAGCCGTCAAGTTGCCGGTGGAAAAACCGGCAACCGCCACACGGCTTGAACACCGCGACGCCGAATCATCGGCCATGAAAGGAACAGGAAAAACATTATGAGCAAACGCATTGATTACGGACAAATCGCCGCGAAACTGGATTATCCGACGCTGGATAAAAAACTGGAACAACTGGCGCAGCGCGAGCCGCCGAAAAATCGGAAGACCGCTGTTGACCTGTTGGAACCGTTGCGTGAACGAATAATCGCATTGCATCGCAAAGGCTGGAGCAGCCAGCAACTGGCGGAAGAATTGAAAGCCGCCGGAGTGCCGGTGAATCCGGCGCGTGTGCGCGAATGTTTGAACCGCTGGACAGCGGGCGGCAAGGGAGCCGCCAAGCGGCGTGGAGCGAGCCAAAGCAAACGTGCCGCTGCACCCACCACGCCGCCAGCAGCGGCAAGCCAGAGCGGACGGGGCAAGAACACATCCGGCGACGGCCAGCCGAAACTTGGATTTTCGCAAGGCTGACGAAGGGTTGAACACAGTTGCGTCTGAATGGGTGACGGCGCATCCGCTGCTGGACGCTCGCAGGCCGGTTGCCGTCATGGTGCATTGCTAAATCCGGCAAGCACCCTGCCAGCAACCCGCCTGTTTCGCTTCATCAAAAGTCAGCCAGTTCGTGACGCCGACCATCCCGCCGACCGGAGTGGACGCGAACAAATTTTTTATTGGGTGTCCGCTCCGAACGTCGTGCCGCTCGTCGTCACCAACCGGACAGGAAATGAAATCGCGCCGGTCGTGTGCCGGTGGTTGGTTGGTTCTTTGCCGCGTGCCACGGTCACAGGTTGCTCGCCAAAAGCAAACGCGGCTTCTAGGATGGCATCTCTGGTTTGGCGGAGGGGCGTCCGAACCTTTGTTGCCGCGCCGCGCGGTCAAACGTCGCGGTCTTTCTTTATAGGCGCTCTGGCTGCCGCGCCGGGCAGCGTGGCGATGCTCCGCGCATCGCCTGCTGTTTTTCCGTCCCGCGAGTTGCATGGTTTTGAGCGCGTTGCCCTGCCGCTTCATTTTTCGTTGAACGCCCATGCCGTCGTCCTGTCAAATCTTCGCCTATCATAGGCCAGGCTTTTTGCCTGCAAAGCGAAAGCGCCCCTCAATTGAGGCTTCATTGGTGAGAGTTTGACCGCCGGTTTGCGGTCGGCTCGATGACCCCACAAAAATTCTTCCCCAGGTGCGGACTTTTTCCGCCTTGGGGAAATTTGTCGAAACGCACTTTGTTCCGGCCTTGGCCGTCGTGCGTTCCGAGATTGGCCGAAGAAAAATCGCGGCCAGAAAGCTGTGTGATTTCCGCACTGGCCAATGACAAATTTGCGGTAAAACCGGAGAAGTGAAAATGAACAGACTGACTTTGAACCGACGCCCCGTCGTCACGCTGCGCCAGCGGCGACCGTTTCACCCGTTCATGGATTGCTGGGAGCAAACCCGCCAGCCTGCCAACCGGCAATGGGTATTTGATTTCATCGTGAAACCAAATTCAGGCCGGGCAAAAGTTGTAATGAATTCATTACAACCTACCCGGCGGATTTGCGGTAAAAACAGAAACTGCATTCTGTTCCAATATGGAACAACGCAGATCAAATCGCATGAGATGCTGACTCGGTTGCCATGAAAAAACTCAACTTGATTCGACGGCAGATCATCGAACTGCGCCAACGGCGACCGTTGCGCGCGTTCATGGGTTGCTGGGAGCAAACCCATGAGCATGGCAACCCGCAATGGGAATTTGATTTCATCGTGAAACCAAATTCAGGCCGGGTAAAAGTTGTGATGATTTCATCGCAACCTGCCCGGTGGATTTGCGGTAAAAACAGAGGCTGCATTTTGTTTCAATGTGAAACAACGCAGAACGAATTGCATGAGATTCTGATTCGGTTGCCATGAAGAAGCTAAACTTGATTCGACAGCAAGTCAGGAAACTGCGCCAGCGTAACGGCTGGTCGCAGGAGAGATTTGCCGTCAAATTGCAGCTTGCCGGCTGGCACAACGCCACCCGCAGCACCGTTTCCAAGATCGAAGGCGGCTCGATGGGTGTCGCCGAATACGACCTGTTGTTCATCGCCGCCGCCCTGCGCGTTCACTTTGTCCATTTGTTTCCCCCGATTGACTGGAAACGCCCGATGGATGAAACCGTCCACAAACACATTCCCCAGGAACTACACGATCTTGCACCTGAATCTTGACCAAAGGAGAACCTCATGGAAACCATTCCCCAAACCGAAGCCCAACCCAATCCAACGCCACCCGAACGGCTGGCGTATTC
>Ga0182027_10005664_pt1 | contig 18899 bp, 20 predicted proteins | sample 712E1DmetaG_FD_121300 | JGI IMG/M metagenome (GOLD analysis project Ga0182027, IMG submission 121300) | Permafrost microbial communities from Stordalen Mire, Sweden - 712E1D metaG (Illumina Assembly) | ecosystem: Environmental > Terrestrial > Soil > Wetlands > Permafrost | place: Sweden...
GCCATCCTCGCCATCGCGGTCATGAACTCTGCGTTCTTCGAATGTACGTACGGATCGTTCGTCCGGATGTATTACCAGAAAAGTTTTGATGCCATGATTGCGACACCCCTCTCGATAGAGGATGTGATCGCGGGAGAACTGCTCTGGGGTGCTACCCGGAGTGTGATCTATGTCGTTATCATGCTGCCGGTACTTGCCGTTTTCGGCGTGATCTCCCTGCCTCTCGCACTGCTTGCAATACCCCTTGCTTTCCTGGGAGGGCTGATGTTTGCAGGTATCGCCATGTGCTTCACGGCTGTCACCCCCGGTATCGATACCCTGAACTACCCCATGTTCCTCTTCATTACCCCCATGACGCTCTTCTCAGGCACGTTCTTTCCGCTCACGCTCCTGCCGGTTGCCCTCCAGTATATCGCGCTCGCCCTGCTGCCACTCACCCACCTCGTGGCAATCATGAGGATGTTTACGCAGGCAACGGTTTCACCGGTTTTACTGCTGCATCTTGCATGGATCATCATGGTCACAATTCTCTGCTGCATTGCTGCAATCAACCTGATGCGGAGACGCCTGATTGTCTGAGAGAAGTGATATACCTGGTGCGCTGATACCGGGATCCTCCTGTTGTCAGATTTTAAAAACAAAAAAGAGGATGAGACCGGGGGGATTGGTCTCATTGTTTCTTTAACAGGGATTCCCTAAGACCCTGTCATACCACGCCGGGACCAGTTGTTCCAGTTGTACCGGTGATCCCGGAATCCTGAGTATCCTGATCCTTCCGGATGATCTTGAGAACATAGAGCACTTCGTCCTCAACTACCTGCTGCATAGCGATCCCGGCCGAATAATTCCGGCCGGCAAACCGTTCCTGTACCTCGGAAAGTCCGGTCAGAGACGATATCAGGAGCAGGATTCTCCCGCCGGGCGCAAGGACATCCCCGACATTCCGGGCAAACCGTTCTATCACTGCACGCCCGCTCTTCCCGCCATCAAGGGCGTACTCGAGCCAGTCATCTATCCGCTCTTCCGGTTGCGTAGGGAGGTAGGGTGGATTGAACAGGACGAGGTCGAAGGATCCCCTGATACCCGTGAAAAGGTCGGTTCGTACCACATCAATACCAGCCTTGCCGGCACAGAGGACTGCGTGGGGATTGATATCGGTTGCCACAACGCGAGTGATACGGGCAATCTCTGCTGCGATCAGACCTGAACCTGTCCCCACTTCCAGAACACGGTCACCGGGCCGTACCTCGGCTCTGGCTGCAGCCAGCAGCAGCAGGGTGTCGGCTTCCGGCGAATAGACCTGGCGGCTGTCGTACTTCATGTGCAGGGAAGGATTGGACGGGGAAAACAAAAAGAGATTTCCTGATACCGGCATGGCAGATCATTTCCCTGCGTGAGAGTCGCCGATTTGCCAGTATCACATAAACCTGCCGGAAGTTTATACCTGTAAAATACTTTATTTCCCCCTTTTTTCATTAAAAGAGAATCACCTACCGTGGAATACAGGAAACAGGAAGAGTACCGGTATGATAGGAGCAGAAAAAAGCCGGATACTGTATCAAATTATAATCCGACAGAAAATCCGAATACCTCTTCATTCCGTTATCGCATCATGGAATATCCCCCAATCTCTGTCCGCAGTATACCGTGCATAATTCCGGCGGGCACGTTCCGGGGAGGTATTGGCATAACAGTATGCGCAAAGGTGCATGCAGGTGGAATACTGCCCGATATCTTTTGACACGATACACCGGCAGGTGTTCCGCTGGCCCGGGTCCTTCAGCTGTCGTGATGGATCGGCAACAATTGCCATGCCGCCAAGGGTCTGCTGGTTATCCGGCTGCAGGAAATCCATGAGGTTCCGGTCATTTCCGAACTCCTCCACCATCAGGTCATAACTGATACACTGCCCCCTTCCGATACCGAAACGGAAGAGATCCTGTCCTTCCGCACAGGCCGACAGGGAGAGATCCCACCGCTTGTTCAGGGAGGCCAGACCCGTGCAGAACTCCCCCATTTCATCATCGGCAAATTCCCGGGCACCAGTGAGCCCTCCATCCCGCAGGTTACGCCGGACTTTTGGATATTTTTCAATATCCACGAAACTGAAGACCAGCCGTTTGGTATAAGGAGCAATACGGTCACCGACAATACGGATCTTCTCCAGCAGATCGCTGACGGAAATATCATCTGCAAGGATAAGAGGATCAAACCGCCATATGACCCGGCCTTTCCCGATGCTCCGGGAGAGCCGGATAAATGTTTCAATACGTTCACCGGCAGGAGGCACGCCGGGTTCGAGCCGATCATTATCGTAATCGTTCAGCGTAAACAGGAAGTAATAGTTATAACCCATACGGTCAAGCCTAGCGAGATGAGGAAAAAACGGTGCCGGGTTTTTGGACCAGAAAACAAACACCCGGGTCTTTTCAAAGGAGACATAGAGCGGGATGCCACCGAACGGGCTCTTCCATTTTACGTACCCGGCTGCAAGGCGTACCATGAACCAGTCGGCATAAAATGCCGGGATATCGGTCAAGCGGCTGGCAGAGACGATCAGCGGGGCGATCGCTTCAACCCTGCTGTTTTGTAATGGATCTGCCGGATCGGTTACCGTGAGCGGGATCTTCTCCCAGCCTTTCCATCTCATGGCAGAATATGCTGGAATTTTCTGAATTATAACAATTATGGAAAATGCTTTGGATAGATGGATATGAAAAAATAATAGTCACTTTACAAAGATGAAAATCGAAAATAATCATTTTTTTAGGTAAGACTCGCGCTTCAGGACTTCTCTGAGTCGTCGAATTCCGAAGATCGGCTAAAGCCCCCCTTTCTCATTATCGAGGTTCCTTCGGAACCTCTCAGATTCCGCAGGAATGAAAGGGGAGCAGAACTATCAGGTTCTTGAAGGCACGGTAGGGCAGGAAAGTGCAATAAAACGTATTTGATTCGCCGGGGGCCGGGGTTCATCGTAAGACAATTACACTATTTCTGAAATATCACGGGATATTTGCAATCGTGGCAAAATCTTCCAGATATAATGCCTCGGGCCGGCTGGTGAGAATCTCATCCGGCAATGCTGCTATGGCCCGGTCCACCCAGACCGGAGAAAGCATGCTGCCCACAGATCCTTTCAGGCAGTTCCGCACGGTCTTCCGCCGATGGGAAAAGAGTGCCCGTACCATATCCGCGTACAGGCGCCGGTCATTTATTGGGAAGAGTGGTTCGCGGGGAAATATCTTCACTACGGTGGAATGCACCTGAGGCCGTGGCGAGAAACACTGTGGCGGCAGGCGGAAGCACAGCTGCACCGCCGCGTAGGTCTGGACCATGATGGACAGGCGCCCGCAGTCTTTGGTCCCGGCTTTTGCAACCATCCGCTCGGCAAACTCGCTCTGGTACATCAGGACTGCAACGGAAAAACCGGCATTAAGGAGCCGGAATGTGATCTTGGATGACGCTGAATAGGGCAGGTTGGAAACACTCAGGTCGAACGGGAGGATCTCGCACCGGGTTGCATCGCCGTGCTGTATGGTGAGCTGTCCCTTTGCAATTTCTTTGGAGAAGGTTTCGGCGAGCTGCTCGCACAGGATGCTGTCAAGTTCGATCGCATGGACGGTTGCACCCCGGTCAAGCAGGGCACGGGTGAGTGCACCATTGCCCGGCCCGATCTCAAGCACCCGCCTGCCCCGGACATCCTCCAGATCCGCAATCCGTTGTATCGCATGCGGGTCGATGAGGAAGTGCTGGTCGTGGAATGCTTTCATCGCGATGTGAAGATGTGGTATTTTACATCTTTATCCTCGAGCTCTTCAAGGATACGCGCCTGAATCATCTTCTCCGGGTGCGGGATCGATTTGATCCGGGCCGATATATCGGCAAAACTCTCGAACGGCTTCTTGTTACGGGCCTCAAGGATCTCCCACATGAGTTTCTTACCGATACCCGGGAGCAGGTGAAGCATGTGGAGCTTGGGCGTTATGGAGATGGACTTATTGAAGAACGTGACAAAGTCCTGCTCACGGCTCTTTATTACTTCCTCGATAACAAAGGGGAGCTCCCCCTGTGCCGTGTGCGTCAGCTCCGCATAGCCGATACGGCGTTTCACACGTTCTATCTTATCGCGCTCGGCATCGCCGATATACACATTCTCATGGAGATCAATCGCTGCCGCGAGTTTCGGGACGAGCTCGAGAAGCTTGAACTGCTCTATTCCCATGGCCTGCACAACCGGCTCCCGCTTGAACGTGGGGCGGGGATCCTCGGCATGCCCCTTCATGAGCACATCCAGTACTATCGCATTGACCTCTTTTTTCTCGACTTTCATGGCACACCTCAGAAGTGTGTCGTTACCGTCTCGATGATCTTGTCGATCTCTTCAGGCGTGAGCGTGAAACGCTCCTTGGCAAAGATCGCCCGTACCTCATCGCGGGTTTTTGGCATGATGTTCGCGATGCGGTAGGCGATCTCCGGCTTCATCTTTTCCATCTGTACGAGCTCAGATACGAGATCCCGCGATTTTTCCGGGGTTGTCTTTGCAAGCTGATTGGCATGCTCGATACTGCGCCGGAACTCGTATGACATTTCCTTCTCGGCTGCTATCCGTTCCGCCTCGACACCGGTCAGGACGGAGCGCATCTCCGGGAGCGTAACCTTCTCTTCGCTAATGATACCCTTTACTTTCATGCCAATCACCTGACAGTGAATTTACTTTTGTGCTTTTAGATGTTGTGGTCTGGCAATGACGATCTTATCGGCGTCGCCATCGCGAATGGTGAGCATCCACGCCCGCCCACGCTGACCGAGTATGGTTCCGGTTAACCCATGGAAACGGCGGTGGGGCATTCCCTTCTGGACGCTGGGATTACAGACAATGTGCACCCGGTCGCCAACCTCAAATCTCTGGATAACGCAGGTGCATGGTGGCAGCCCGCGTTCTCGTAAATCTTTCTTGAATTTATACCGTGTTTTCTTTCTTGGACCATTGTGATGTGCCATGTTATTCTCCCTCCTTTGCTCCTTCCACCTGCGTGACGTCGAGGCTGGTGACGTGAGCCTTTCTTTTCAGGATCTCGGCAAGACTTGGGATGGTTCTGCCAGAGTCCCCGGATACGAGTTCCTTGATGTAGAGGCCGGCTTCGCCCAGGACTTCGACAACAAATCTGCCGTCCTGTTCCCCTGCTAACCCGATATCCAGGACTTTTCGCTCACGGATCTTATCTGCTCTCCGGTGAGCAACCCTCTCGGGCGTGCGCTGTTGTATTGTGACGCCTTTTAAGGATTTCAAGGCATTTGCGAACTCATCCGCTGATAATTCGCCGTCAACCTCGACCAGGATCCTGTATTTTTTATGCGCTTTGTTTGATTTAAGGGTTTCCACCTCCGCACGGTCAGCCCAGCGTTTGATCGCCACAGAAACCCGCCCTTCCGCGGTCCGGTTGATTGCCGCTTCGAGGTTAACAAGGTCCACGGACCGTTTTTTCGGGGCAACAACCTCAAGGATGAACGGCCGGCCGGTTCCGATCATCCGGGCATCGACATCCTCACGGCCGGCCCCGTGCAGCACGGCATTTTCCGCATCGAAAATCTCGATGACCGGTCTCCCGATCAGCTCCTCCACGGAGTCGAGATACTGGGCTCCGGTGAAGTTGCACTTCTCGCACCCCCTGCCCTTGCAGGCACGACAGTCCCAGTGGGTCTGGGGAATGCCCCGCTCGAATTTCTGGTACCTGCCATAGAAGAAGACCGAGTTGACCTGCACCTCAACGGTCGCTGCAGAGGGGTCGAGAATGATCACCACATCGGGTTTCTTGAAATCAACGACCTTGCCAATCCGCGCCGAAACTGCCTTGCCCACCTCCCGGTTCACTTCCGATTTGAAGGGCTCCGGATCTGTCAGCGACAGGTCGCTCCAGACCATCTCCTCGTTCTCGGCAATCAGCGGGGGCACCCGGCAGCCGACCAGGTGGGTTTTGAACTCAAGGTCTTTTACCGCGTCCACGACCCGGTCGGCCCAGAGGGGAACAGAATCAAAGAAGTTGCCGCAGACCCAGCAGGTGCCGCTGAACTGCGTGTAGGGCTGGTTCTCCGCAAGAGCAAGGGTTATTTTCAGTCCCCTCCCGCGTTCATCATTGGAGAGCCCGTGGGAGCGTTTCCCGAAGAACCGCCCGAGACAATGATCGCAGATCTCGCCATATGCAAGGATCGCTTTTGCCTGTTCGTTTATGTCCATCCGCAAGTCCTCCGGTCCAGTTCGTTGTGTACGAGGGTTATCGTATGATCGGCATGCAGGCACTTCGGCCCCACGGAATACCGGGGGCAGTTACGGACCAGGTTTTCTTCCTCGTCCGTGAAGTTCAGGTGGTCCGAGAGCAGGAACGCATCCGGCAGGCACTCAGCCTTCCGCAGATCCGTCCCTTTCTCGTCCAGCATGCCAAACACATGTTCGGCAATAAGCCGCTCGAGACCGCCTTTCCGGATGAAGACCCCCTGCGCACCCTCGCGGAACTCGCTCCCGCAGGGTGTGTCGATGACCTTCTTGATAAGGGATGCCGCACTCCGCTCATCGGGAGAGAGAGACCGTACCAGTGCACCGGAGAACTTCACGGTCTTTGGCCCGGCCGGTTCCCCGCAGAGGATGAGGTAACAATCCACGTCCCTGCGCAGGTCATGCGAGAGGAAGAGCGAGGTGTTCACGCACCGGCAGAGTATATCCATCCGCCCCCCGCTGCCCGGCAGGTCGGAAAGCGAGAAGCCCCCGTCCGTCCGGGCAAGGTGCCCGATTACCGCAAACGAGGTCATCTTACTGCATTCCGGAGAAGCGTTTCATCAGGCGCTGCATGTTGAACTTCCCGCCGCTTGCGCCCCGCAGACCCTTGAGGGTCCGCTGCATCATCTTGTAATACTTCAGGAGTTCCCGCACCTCGTCAGGAGTTGCACCGGCCCCGTGGGCAATCCGCTGCATGCGGGAACTGTTGATCAGGGAGGGGTCATCCAGCTCTTTGGGGGTCATCGAGTCCATGATGATCCGGTAGCGGACCATCTTGGTGCTGGTCACATCGTAGACCCCTTCGGGAAGCTCCATATTCCCGAGCGGGAGCATGCCCATGATCTGCTTTAAGGGGCCCATCTTGTTCAGGGCTTCGAGCTGTTTGTACATGTCGCGGAGGGTGAACTTGCCCTTCATCATCGCGTTCATGTCCACGTCTTCGGGTTTGATCGCCTCGCTCGCCTTCTCCATCAGGGCTTTGAGGTCCCCCATCCCGAGAAGACGGGAGATAAACCCGTCGGGATCGAAGCGTTCGAGATCTTCAATCGTCTCGCCACTGCCAATAAATGCGATACCGCTCTTAGTCTCGGCCACCGCGGACATGGCACCGCCACCTTTCGCAGTCCCGTCCATCTTCGTGATGATTACACCATCGATATTGATGGCCTCGTGGAAACGGCGTGCCTGTTCGCTTGCCTGCTGGCCGAGTGCTGCATCGATCACGAGCCAGCGGTGGTTTGCTTTCGTGAGGTTGTTTAAGTCGATTATTTCCTTAATCAGGTCCGCTTCAAGCGCGTGCCTCCCCTGGGTATCGACAATGATCAGTTCCTGATCTTTTAAGGCTGCAAATCCTTCGCGGGTGATTTTCAGGGCATCCTTTTCCTGCGGATTGCCATAGCAGGGGATATGGATACGGGTACACAGGGTCGAGATCTGGTCAAAGGCCCCGGGACGGAACGTATCGGCACAGATCACCCCGACTTTCATACCTTTCTTCTGGAAATAGCGGGCAAGCTTGGCAGTCGTCGTGGTCTTGCCGCTGCCCTGAAGTCCGGCCATGAGAATCGTCTGGGGCTCGAGCCTGACATCGGTGGATGCCCAGACCAGCCGTACCAGTTCCTGGTATACAATACGGAGTACATGCTCGCGAACAGTCATCCCCTTGAGAGGCTCTTCCTCAAGGGAACGGGTGCGTACGGCCTTGGATAACTCCATGACGAGCTTGACATTGACGTCAGACGATATCAGTGCCCGCTGGAGGTCTTTTACCAGCTCGTCAACTGCAGCCCGGTCGATCACCGTCTTACCGGCAAGCTTCTTGAGTGCGTCCTTGAGGGAGGTCGAGAGTCCGTCAAGCATCAGGCATCACCCAGCAGTTCCTCGACGATCTGTGCCGGTTCAAAGGGGGTGATATCATCGTAGGACTGGCCGGTGCCGATGAACATGAGTGGCTTTCCTATCGTGTGGGCGATCGAGATCGCTGCACCGCCCCGGGAGTCCATGTCTGCCTTGGTGAGGACCACGGCGTCTGCCCCAATCGTCCTGTCAAACTCAAAAGCACGGGTCACGGCATCGTTGCCTGCAACCGCTTCATCCACATAAACCACGAGGTCGGGTTTCATGACCCGCTTTATCTTGTCAAGCTGGCTCATCAGGTTCGCCTTGTTATGGAACCTGCCGGCAGTATCTGCAAGAACCACATCGATCTTATGCGAGGTTGCATACTGCACCGCATCAAAGAGTACTGCCGACGGGTCGCCACCTTCCGGGTGCTGGATGATCTTGATCCCGAGCCGTTCGGCATGGACGCCGATCTGCTCGATGGCACCGGCACGGTAAGTATCGCCGGCACCGATCACGACCGAGAAACCCTGCTTTTTTAAGTAGGAGCCGATCTTGGCAACCGTTGTGGTCTTACCGGTCCCGTTCACGCCGGTGAACAGGATCCTGACCGGCCGGGGGTGAGTCCGGATATAGCCGAGGAGGTCAAAGCCTTTACCCAGCACATCGAGCAGTGCAGCCCTGAGCGCACCGACTACAAGAGAATCCACGGACTCGCCAAGTTTGCGGTGCTTCCCGACCAGGCTTTTTCTCACATGTGCAATGATCGCATCCGTTGCCGGGAGGGCAACATCGCTTTCCAGGAGGGTCAGTTCCAGTTCAGCGAGTGCATCGGCAACATCCTTCTCCGATACGATCAGCTCGCGCTCGATTATGAGGACCTTGAACTTATCAACAATAGTCGGCTGTGCAGTGGTTTTTGGGGGAACTGCGGTTTTTTCCTTCTCCGGGGCATATTCCTGCCCTGACCCACCGGTCCCGTCACCGGCCGGCGCCATTATGACCGTCTGGATGCTTGAGCCCAGCCGGCTCCGGGCAGCCTGCAGCTTTGTTTTAAGTCCCCCGAACATAGAGAGAAGATCCCCGCATTATTCCTGACCGGCAGCCATAGACTGCTGGTACCCGGCCTCAAGTCTTTTTTCGATCTCGTTCATCTGGGAACGGAGACGATCGAGAGTCTCGGCCACTTTCTTCTGGGAGGCCTCCATCTCCATGATCCGCTCTTTTAAGAACTCAATCGCGTCCTTGTTTTTGCGCTCGACAATAACTTCGGCACCGATTGCAAGCATCACTTTATCCGGCTCGAGTATCTTTGCCCGGACACTCGCTCCGGCACCGATCTGGAGGAGGACAACCCCGTCCTCTGTTGCCATCATGCCTTCAAGGGTCTCGATGGCTGCATGGGCCTCCATCCGGCCGTTTTCCAGCATCTCAAGCTGGCTGATAAAAATCTCTGCCTGCTGCCCGTATTCCTTCAGATAATTCTGAAGCGTCATCAGTTCGCGCTGGTCCATTGGTTGCATCGTGTCTGCCAAAATCTGCCACCCCGTTTTCCGGTATTGGATAAAATAATCCTGACTCCTGATATATATGTCCTCCGGTATCATAAATACATCATGGTAGGGCAAAGTATGCTCCCGGGCGGGGAGGAACTCATGACCGGAAACTTCACGATTCTCATAATTATATAACATTTCAGGAACAAAACTTGACAGCAGATATACGAAAAAGCGGAGGGTCGCGGTGGAGTTCAAAAACAAGGTCCTGATCATCGGGTATGGTGCGGTTTCAAAATGTATGCTTCCTATCCTGCTGCGGCATGTGAACATCCCTCTTGAATGTATCACCATCATTGACTTCAAGGACAAGTCCGCAGATCTCAAAGCCTGGACTACCGGGGGGCTCTGTTTTTTCAAGAAGAAGATCACCCAAAAAAACTTAACCGAGGTCCTCGCAGAATATCTTGCACCCGGCGGGCTTTTAATCGATTTAGCCTGGAACATCGACTGCTGCGAAGTTGTCCAGTGGTGTCATGACAATAACATTCTCTATGTCAATACTTCCGTGGAAGCCTGGGACCCCGATGCTGACATCCAGACCGCGAGCCCGTACGAGAAAACCCTGTATTACCGGCAGATGAAACTCATCGAGCTGACCAAAGACTGGAAGGATGCCACAACCTGTGTTGTGGATCACGGGGCAAACCCGGGCCTCATCTCCCATTTTGCCAAGCAGGGGCTCGTGGATATTGCACGGCGGATGATTGCCGACAGGATCGCAAAAGATCCCGGGAAGATTGAATGCCTCATCCAGAATCAGGACTTTGGTCAGCTTGCCATGGAGACCGGTATCAAAGTCATCCATTGCTCCGAACACGACACCCAGATCTCCCGTTCCCCCAAGAAGGTCGGGGAATTTGTCGGGACCTGGTGTATAGAGGGGCTGCGTGAGGAGGGGACGGCACCCGCGGAGATCGGATGGGGCACGCATGAAAAGACCCTTCCCCCCCTTGCTATCGTCCCACAGGTCGGACCGAAAAACGGCATTCTCCTTCCCAAGATGGGGATTAATACCTGGGTCAGGTCCTGGATTCCCGACCAGGAGATCATCGGCATGGTCATCCGGCACGGAGAAGCGTTCGGCATATCCGATCGCTGGACGGTCTGGAAGGAGGGGAAAGCCATCTACCGCCCGACAGTCCATTATGCCTATATGCCCTGCGACGCAACAATAGCCTCCCTCCATGAACTGCGCGCCCGAAACTATGTACTGCAGCCGAAGTTGCGGATCATGAGTGACCGGGAGATCGTCTCCGGTGCTGACATCCTTGGTGCCCTCCTGATGGGCCATCCCTACAATTCGTGGTGGACCGGCAGCATCCTCCCGATAGACGAGGCAAAGAAACTGGCACCCGGGCAAAACGCCACAACTATCCAGGTAGCACTCGGTGTAGTCAGTGCCGTAATATGGATGATCAGGAACCCGCAAAAAGGGTTCTGCCTCCCGGATGACCTGCCGCATGAGTTCGTACTGGATATCGCAAAGCCATACCTGGGAGAGTTCTGGTCAGGTCCCTCCGACTGGACCCCCCTGAAGAACCGTATTGTCTATATCAAGGAGAATCCTGACAACAATTACGATCGCGAAGATGTCTGGCAATTCAAAAACTTCTTATTCGTGCAATAAATCTATGATATAATGACAAAAACACCGGTCGACTCAAAAAAGAAAAGAAAGAAAAAAGGGACAGATAACGGGGTACACCATATCGGGAAGGCCTCAAAGGAACTCCTGCAGGAACTGGCCCGAGAACATGGCACACCCATCTTCGTGATCGATCACGAAAAGATCAGAGAAAATTACCGCGAATTCAAATCCCACCTGCCTGCGGTCCAGGTCTATTTTGCTGTCAAGGCCAATTCAAATCCTGAAATTGTCAGAACGCTCTTTGAGATGGGCTCCAGTTTTGATGTTGCATCTATGCCCGAATTCATGATCGTGTATGAAAACATACGGCATATGGAGAAAAAGAAGAGGCAGGACTGGATCTGGGACAAGATCATCTATGCCAATACCATCAAGCCGATCGAAACGCTTGAAGCCCTTGACAAGTACAAACCGCTCGTCACGTTTGATAATGCCGAGGAGATCAAAAAGATCAGGGACCACGCCCCGCATGCCGGCCTTGTCCTCCGCATACGGGTACCGAATACCGGGTCCATGGTAGAGCTCTCATCCAAGTTCGGGGCCCACCCCGGGGAGGCAGTCGACCTGATCATGGCTGCGTTTGATGCGGGTCTTGAGGTTGAGGGGTTGAGCTTCCATGTCGGCAGCCAGTGCACCAATTTCGAGAATTATATTACCGCGCTGCAGCTCTCCTCGGATATCATCAATGAGGTGGAAACCCGCACCGGCAGGAAAATACGCCTGCTCGATATCGGCGGCGGTTTCCCGGTGAAATATCACCCCGAAGTCAAAGACTTCAAGGTCCTGGCAAAAAAGCTGAATACCGAGATAAAACGGCTGTTTCCCAAGGACATGGAGATCATTGCCGAGCCGGGGCGGTTCCTCGTGGCAAACACCTGCACGCTGGTGGCAAAGGTGGTCGGCAAGGCTGTCCGCGACGGGAAGACCTGCTATTATATCAACGATGGTGTGTACCACACATATTCCGGTCAGGTCTTCGACCACGTCAATTACCCGGTGCTTGCTTTCCAGGAAGGTAAAAACCAGATCTCCGCGGTCTTCGGGCCGACATGCGATGCGTTCGATACGATAACACTCTCTGCCGAACTGCCCGACCTTGCGATCGGTGACCTCGTATACTCGGAAAATATCGGAGCATACTCCCATGCTTCGTCAACATACTTCAACGGATTCCCGCCGGCAAAGGTTGTGCACATCAATAAATAGGCGCGTTTTTTAAAGAGGATTTGCTTCTCTCTTTTTTCCCGCACCAAAGCGGACAATCCTACGGTCCGTAAATTTCGCACAATCCGTGTTTTTTTTTAAAACACGTTAGATGCATAAAGTCAACCGGTATCTCTGCCATGGATAAATCTTGCAGATGGAACCCGGCCCTGTTCCGGGATATGGATTAACATGAGGCAGATCAATGGATATCGTATGCGCACACTCTATCTTTATGCCCCCGAAACACTGGCCGACTGGGAACCCGGTCACGTCCTTGCCGAGCTTCGATCGGGGAGGTACCTCAGGGACCCGGCACTGAAGTACAACACTGTACTGTGCGGCCGGACCCTGGAGCCGATAATCACCATGGGAGGGATCCGCATGACCCCGGAAGTACTGGTTGGCGTTATCCGGCCGGTTCCGGGAGACGTACTCATCCTGCCCGGTGCAGATACCTGGCTAGAACCATCTCAGGCGCCGGTCATTGCAACGGTCCATGAACTTCTCGACCACGGTACGATAGTTGCAGCGATCTGCGGGGCAACGCTTGGTCTTGCCAATGCCGGCCTGCTGGACAACCGCAAGCACACGAGTAATGATCCTGCTGCCCTGAAGATGTTCTGCCCGCATTACCGGGGTGAACGCTCCTATGTGAACGAACCGGCGGTGACAGACGGCAACCTGATCACCGCAAGCGGGCTGGCGCCCGTAGAGTTCGCATTCCATATCTTTAAAAAACTCGGTGTAATGACCCCGGAAACCCTTTCGGCATGGCATGGACTCTTTACCACACGGAAGACGGAGTTTTTTTACGCGCTGATGGAATCCCTCAATAATACCCGGGAATGAGAATTTGGTATCTTTTTACCGGAGGGATTTCGGGCGTTTACGGGAAGACCGGGCCACGGGTTGACGATAACGGATCAGAATCCGCAACTGTGCAGTAATCCCGCCATTCATCGCATCCGCCCCATACCGGAGATTACCCTACCTTGTTCTTATTGAACCGGTGACGAGGATGAATTCCCCAAGGGTAACTTCAGGATCAGGCTATCATCAGGAATAATAACAGGGGTTCCGGAATATTCAAAGAACCGGTTATACAACAATCCAATCTTCTTTTACAGTATCCCCAGCCAGACTCCGCCGGGAAGCTTCACGGACTTTATTATCGAGCTCGGCAAACGGGGACCGTTGATGCCCGCCTTTCTGGATGTAATATATTGCACCGTTGTTGATTGCTTCGGTCATGACTTCCTCCCTTCCCCTGCCGGTGAAGAGAATGAACGGAATGGAACAGTCTTTTTCATTTAGAATCTTCAAAAAACTGATACCATCCGTGCCCGGCATCTGGTAATCGGAGATGATAACATCAAAAGAGAGAGTCTCGATGAGTTTCAAGGCATTTTCAACTGAGCTGGCAACGGACACAAAGATATCCTGACGCCGTTCCAGGTAGAGTTTACAGACATTCAGAAGAAGAGGGTCGTCATCAACATACAGTACTGACAGCACAGGGAGGGTGCTGTTGCCTAGTTCCGTGATACACCCTCTGTGTCCAGCGAAATTCATGGTATCAGTCATAACTTCGTTCACCAGTGTGAGCAGTGTAAAGGGGATTGTGTTGAGAGATGGGGAGTATGCGATCTTTCTTGGGTGTAGTGTGGATGTGATGCACGGACAAGGGATCGCTACTCCGACACAATATCAGGAGAGAGATTGTATATTGCTATCCATCTAACGATTTTAATGCCATTAAAATTTTTAATGGCGTTGTAATCTTGTCCGTCGATATTCGTCGTGGCTGTTTCCGGGAATAGTAACATACTACCGGGATACAAAAACCCTGCCCGAAACCGGTCAACAGCGGGATTTCTGGGGTTCCCAAAAACGTATGATCCATAATGTAAAAAAATCAGTCCCGGTTCCTATTAAAGGGAAGTGGCGCCGATCGTTTTCAATATATCACGAAAAAAATACAACAACCAGTTCAGGAGGTTTTTTCTCACTATGGTACAATCACATTATAATAGTACCGGTAGGCTATGAACGAGCTCCTGAATGTCATTTCTGCATCGGATAAACGACGTAATCTTCTGATCCTGCTGAACAGCGGGCCTCAGGAATGGGATGATATCAAACGGATCCTGAAGGTCACCTCAACGGGGATGCTCCCTCAGATAAAAATCCTCGAAGAGGAGCACCTGATTACGCGGGATGGCAGAAGATTTTCATTAACCCCCATTGGGAGGGTGCTGACCACTCACATGGAGCCCCTGTTAAAGACCATGGAAATCTTTGATAAAAACGGAAAATTCTGGGGTGAGCATAACCTTGAGGTACTGCCCGCTGAACTTCTCCTCAATATCAGGGATATCGGTGATTACCAGATCGTAGAAAATTCCGATGAAGAAATTTTTGATATCAACGGTTTTCTGAATAATATTTCAAAGGCAAAAAATCTCAAGGGTATATCCCATACCATACATCCACGGTACCCTGACTTTTTCCTGAATTTTGCAAAAAAAGGGATTCCCGTTTCCCTGATCCTGAATCCCGGAGTATTCAAGATCCTCAAGGAAAAGTTCCCGGAGCAGCTGCAAGCGGGCCTGAATTTCAAATCTTCCGAAGTATACGTATCCAAGAAAGACATCAAATTTTCCTTTATCGTCACCGATTCCTATTTTTCCATCTCTTTATTCTACACCAACGGCATGTTCGATTCCAAGCATGATGTCATCAGTTACGATCCGTCCGCAGTTGCATGGGGAGAACAGCTCTTCTCGTTCTTCCAGAAAGAATCGGTAAAAATTGAAAACCTGGATTAAACCGCAATACATGCCCTGAGAGCCAGCGCAATGGCGTATTCCCAGCTGAGAACAATTTCTCTCATCTTTCTCAGCAGTAAATGAGGGCTGTCCTCGAATGCCGGAGAGTACACAATGAGAAAACAGATAGTCAGCGCCAGACTGAACAAGAGAATAATCCATTCATTCCGGATTTCACCGGCAAATATTGCGCTGATTGTCACCCCATACATGATTAACAGGACCAGGATGAGAACCTTTTTAGTCAGCTTTTCGCCAAGCATCACCGGTATTGTCCGGATACCGGCGACCAGGTCCCCTTTGACATCCTTAAGGTCGTTCACACATGAGGTGGTAAACAGTTTCAGCACAAAGAACAGGAAGATGATCCAAATCGTCATAATGCTGGTACACCAATGGCCTACGACAAGAGCTATTGATCCGCCCCAGGTTATTCCGATGATAAGATTTTTCATCCCGCAGCCACCTTTGAGCCTGAATTCGTACGGGCCGATCCGGATCCCCCGGGTGTAGACATACCCGACGATGAACGGGAAGAACGGCGCAAGGTAAATTCCATCGGTTATGAAGATGCAGCTGCCTGCGAGGAACGCTACAATACATGCAATAATTCCAATCCGGGTATTGGCCCCGCAGAGTTCGCTTTTGTTGATAGCGTCTTCCTTGCAGTCAAGAGTCCGGTCGAGAGTGTAGGTTGCATAAATGATCAGGGCACAGGCGCAATATTCGGGTATTCTTGCAGCCAGGCCGGCGAGGAGGAAAGCGATATGCAGCCGGAGTCCTCCCCCGATTGCGACTGCTGTGGATGAGTTCAGGAGTCGCATGGTCGGTTTATTGAAACTTATCATACCGGGAAAAATTTTCACCCGGCGAGTTATTACAATCCCTTGATAATTTTCAATGACGTTATAACCTGTTGGTTACATGATCCATGACGCGGCAGGTGATTACCATCATTCACGGCAACTCCCGAGGGTGACCAATAGCGCCGGTTAAACGGGATCGCCCCAGAGACAAACTGTATCCCGTCTACCTACTTCCGGAGAGGAATGTCCCGGCCGTACGATACGAATTTCCCCACGGTGCCCGAAAAACGGGGGGGTCTGGTTCCGACCCGCCCGCTCCTATTTTTTAAAAAGGATCCAACCCCCCGCCCAACCCATGGGGGGGTCTGCCGGCAACCCCCAACCCCCTCCGGCCGGATCCGACCCCCCTACTCATTTCCGGGTAGAGGGTGATTTTTCCCGTTCTCGTCAGGAGTACCATGCGAAAGGGTGGGGCGGAACATGCGCAACTCTGTTCATTACTCGCGTTTGGGTAGGGGGGTTCACGGTCGACCCCCCCTCCCTTATTTTTTAAATGGGATGCACCCCCCCACCCACATGGGGGAGTGGTCGGGGGTACCCCCCCTGTCTGACAGGGTGCTGATGAAGGATTTAAACGCGGTTTACGACGGGGAATGCAGGCCGGAGGGCCGGGCGGGGCAGAGGAGGGGGTTTACACGCTACCCCCCTCAAGAATTAGCCTTGGAAACTGGTTGCGCAAAATTTTGTGTTGACATTAGTATGAAATTTGTCGGAAAATTTTACAATACTATGAGGGTAAAACCATTTATAAATATAATCAAATGGGGAAGGAGACATTTCAATAAATGATCTCCGAGAAGTAATATTTATTTCAGGTTCAATTTACTTATCAAATAAATTTACATTCGCCTCTCAACTACACCTTCACCCGGGTGTATCAAATAAAACGAAAGGGAATCGTGCACTTTTTAAAAACAGGGGATATGATTAATAAAAATTTACTCAGCCGTTACAGCCTTGACTGCGTCGACCTTGATGTAGCGTCTCTTCAGGTTGTGCTTGCTGCCGATGACGGCGAACGTGCGTTCCTTGGCCTGATTCTCGTTGGGCGCTGCGATTACCTTCGTGTATGGCATCCAGTCCTCGCCCATCCGGAACGTGCCTTTCACTTCAAACTTCTGATCTGTCATTTTTACTCACTCCAGAAAACCAAATACGTCCTCTATCCTGCCCAGTTCAAACCCGCTCGTTGCGTTGCCGGCCAGGTACCCTTTCTCGTTGACGAGAAGCCCGGTGCCGACGAGTGCGCCACCCATGTTGATCGAGCCCGTGCCGACCGGAACCTTCGCGATCTCCTCCAGAACGGCGATCTGCCGCTCGGTAGCCCGCGGGTGGACAATGACCCCCTTGTTGGTGGCCACGCCGGCCATGCCGATGGTCTTTACCCCGCCAAGAGTGAGGTGGATCACCTCAACGCCGAGGAACTCCCCGATCGCTTTCGAAAGATCGGTGGGCATATCCTCGTGAACTGCCGCAAAGGTGTCGTTTGCCATGATCACGTTGCCGGCAGCATTCATCGACTCGGTTAAGAGCAGCACCTCACGGTGCTCTGCAAGCCTGCCGATCTCTTCCTCGGTTGCAAGTCCCGAGACAACAACGCCCCGGCTGTTGCCTGCAACAAGGGACCCGATAATGGGGCTTCCCTGTATCGTGGTTTCCACGAGGGTTACGCCGAGCGCATCGCGGACCGCAGCCTTAAACTCCGCTGTGGAATCCGGCGGGACGATCGCGATATCCCCCAGCACCCGGGCAAACACCCCGATGTTCGGGTCGCCTGCAAACGTGATCGTGCGTTCCATCTACGATTCCGGTGCAAGTTCTGCCTGAACCTGCCCGTCCTCCATCTTCATGGCGCGGACCCGGATCTTTGACGGCGGCTTTGAGCTGCCCCGGCTCCATACCATCTCGTTGATACCCTTGTCAAGCTTGACATCCTCGCTCTTCATGTGCTTGGCGAGATATTTCCGGATGTCCTTGATTGCGCCGTTGCTCCGCTTCCAGCCGGGCATCCGCCGTACATCCCGCAGGGGGATGATGTAAATGTGCTCCTGCATTATTTCTGCCATGACTTACACCTTCAGCGTGCTCTTACGCCAGTTGCGCCTTTTCGGGTGCGCAACCACAGCGCGCTTGGTCCTGACCATGACCCACTGGGGTACGCGCCGGTTCTGTTCACATGCCTTTGCCAGCCGGATCTTCCTGCCTTTACTTAGTTTGCTCATATTGTCACCAACGCTCTTATCCTTTCCTGCCAACGACAAGCGACTGCTCGTGGTGTGCCGGAAAGAGGGGTGCCGGATCGAGCCCGCGGGCCCGGATCGCATCCCTGATCTCTGATTCGTAATCGCCGTTCTGGATCGTACCGGTCTCCCCGTACTGTACGACAAGGAGCTGGTCTGCCAGCCGGTCGACTTCGTGTCTTGGATAACCGAGCAGGGGCCGCACGTACGAACACCCTGTCCTGCTCATCAGGCTCTGGACGGTATCGCGGGGGAGCATCGGGACCCGGTCATCGAACCGCGTGCCGTCCCCGACCACTTCATACTCCGCTGCGAGCGATTCAACGGCGGTCTGGTGGACTGCGTTGATAGCATCATTCGGATACCCCCGCTCAATCACCAGGTCGGCCATTTCGTCCAGCATTCCTTTTTCAAATACCCTTTTTTTCAAGGGGTAACC
>Ga0182027_10005665_pt1 | contig 18898 bp, 12 predicted proteins | sample 712E1DmetaG_FD_121300 | JGI IMG/M metagenome (GOLD analysis project Ga0182027, IMG submission 121300) | Permafrost microbial communities from Stordalen Mire, Sweden - 712E1D metaG (Illumina Assembly) | ecosystem: Environmental > Terrestrial > Soil > Wetlands > Permafrost | place: Sweden...
AGCTGGCCGTCGAACTCGGCCAGGGCTACCTGTTCGGTCGCCCGGAGCCGGCCGAGACGTGGGCGACGCCGGCGGCAAAGACGGCCTGACGCGGCGTAGCGACCCCGAGCGCGGACGGGAACCACGCAGCGCCAATCCGTACCGTCGCCGGACCTCGCGTGGTGATGCCCGGGCAATGGGGAGCGGGGTCGGCGCTGTCTCCGGGGCCAGGAGCCCGAGACTGCGGTGTGGGCGATGCGCGTTGTGGCGACCGACATACTCGGCCACGACTCCTTCTAGCTGATCAATGCCGGGGGGTCGACGATCTCTATCCGCCAGAGAGCGTCCTTGCCCATCTCGTTGCAGTCGACGCGTCGGCCTCCCCAATACTCTCCTTGGCCAGTCAGGAGGCCGCCGGCCGCGGTGCATAGGCCGTCGCCCACAGGTGGCGGTAGGCCGTCTCTTCGGCCGCCCATCGATCGTCGTCCCAGCCCAGTTCGGGCTGGGCGATAGCCCGAATACGATTGAGTGCTCGCGCCCCGCCTTCCGGAAGCTGGATTCCGAGGCGGACACGCCGGAGGAGGAGGTCGTCGAGGTGGACCACCCCTTCCGCCCGGGCCGCCCAGCGGACGTCCAGCCACGGATCGCGAGCCCCCTCGATAGTTTCAGCCTCGCCGGGTCCCGCCGAGGCCATGGCGTCGGCCGCTTCGCGTCCATGGCGCCCGATCAGGCGCCGGATCGTCCCCGGCTCGAGGGCCGAATCTTTCAGTGCGGCGACCGGGGCGAGGACATCGAGCGGGCCGCCACCGCGGCTCGACCGACCGCCCAGCCGCCGACCCATCCTGCGCAGGGCGTCACGGGCAATGGCGTCGAAGGTGGTCAGCTTGCCGCCGGTGACGGTGACCAGGCCGTTCTCCTCCCACACGACATGCTCGCGCGATTCGGCCGATGGATCGGCCTTGCCCGTCCCGATCACCGGACGAACGCCCGCCATCGAGGCCACGGCGTCTCCCGCGGTCAGGTCCAGCGACGGGAAAGTCTCCGAAAGCCAGGCCTCCAGGTAGGCAGTCTCGCTCGCCGAGATCCGCGGCTCCATTGCCTGATCGCCGGTATCGTCGACGTCCGTCGTGCCGACGATCGTCACTCCGTCCCAGGGATAGGCGAAGACCGGGCGCCCGTCGGCCGGGTGGCTGCTGCCAACCGCATAGGCCAGCGGGAAGCGCTGCGCGGGGAAGAAGAGGTGCGAGCCCCGCAGCGGCCGGATGCGCGGCGCGCCGCCGATGCCGCCCCGCAGCCGATCGGCAGCGGCTCCGGTCGCGTTTACGACCACCGGCGCCGCGATCTCGGCCGTTCGCCCGCCGCCGTCGGGGCCATCGTCCCTCAGGGCGATGCCGGCCACCCGGCCGGAGCCGTCGCGCAGGAGCTCGTCGACCCGGGCATAGGAGAGCGTGACCGCGCCTGCCGCGCGCGCGTCGGCGAGCACGCGCAGGACCAGGCGGGCGTCGTCCGTCCAGGCGTCGCCGTACCTGAAGCCGCCGGTCAGCCCGTCCATCCGGATTGACGGGACCAGCTGGTTCAACTCGCGAGCCGAGAGATGGCGGTGCGTCCGTCGCCCGGCGAGGAGGTCGTAGGCGAAGAGACCTGCCGTGAGCATCGCCCGGCCCGGCGAGGCTCCCCGGTACAGGGGCATCAGGAAGCCGAGTTCCTCGACCAGCCCCGGCGCGACGCGCAGCAGTGCCTCGCGGCCGGCGACGGAGTCGCGCACCACGCGGAACTGCAGGTGCGCCAGGTAGCGGAGCCCGCCGTGGACGAGCTTGGACGACCGGCTCGAGGTTCCCCACGCGAAATCGCGCTGCTCGACGAGAGCGGTCCGCAGGCCGGCCTGGGCTGCCCGGCGCGCGATCCCGGCGCCGGTAATACCGCCGCCGATCACAACCAGATCCCACGGACCGTGAACCAGCGCCTGCCATTCCTCGTCGCGCCAGCCCACGCGAAGCTCGGTCGCGCTCATATCCCGGCCGCCTCCCTGGCGACTACCCTTGGCCGGCAGGATGACACTCGGGACGCGGATCGTCGCGTCACGCCCTGCCGGGTGGTCGGTGGCCCTCCCTCGCCTAAACCGATCCGGCGTCGCATGCGGCCATTCTGCGCTCTCTCGACGAGGGTCGGGCGCCGGGATGGCAAGCACTGATTCGTGGATCGGTTGATCTCGTGATGGACGGATTCGGGATCGCGACCGCCGTGAGAGGCCGGGTCATCCGAGGCCGCGGCGACGGCCAGACCCCGTTCAGGCGATATATGCTGTCGGGACGCGGTGAGCTCGGACCCCTCGACGCTCTCCCGACCCGCACCGGTCTGGGGCCACTCGGCAATTCCGGTGAATCGACCCCGATCGTCGCGACCGGTCGTGGCCGCCGAGCCCAGTTGGGGTCACGAGACTCCACCGTCTGGGACGGCGCAAACCGGGGCAATCTTGAGCGCAAGTCCGAGGAGTGGGCGCGGTGGCTAGGAAGGGCTCATTCCGACCCGCATGGCGAGAGGACGTTCCGAAGGCAGGGACCTACCGGACCATCTTCAAGTACGGCCTCGACCAGTTCGAGCACCCGAGCGACGCCTGGGTGGAGATGTTCAAAGCGGAGTTCGGCATGACCGATGCCGACTTCCTCAGGCCGGTGACAGGCGGCGACGAAGTCGTCTCCCTCGACCGCCCGCCCCGCCTGGACCCTCGCCATCGGGCCGCCCTTGCCGCGATCGTCGGCGCCGACAATGTCGCCGACGACGACTACAGCCGGGTCAGGTACGGCCACGGCAAGTCGGTGGACGAAGACCTTGCCCTTCGACATGGGGCTGCCGCGGATGTCCCGGATCTCGTGGTCCACCCACGCCATAAAGCGGACGTCATCGAAATCGTCCGCTACTGCAGCGCCCACAAGATCCCGGTGGTTCCGTACGGGGCCGGGTCGGGGTGCGTGCTGGGCACCCGGGCCGATCGGGGCGGGATCAGCCTGGTCATGAAGACCCACATGAACAAAGTCCTGGCCGTCAACGAGGCGAACCAGACGGCGGTTGTGCAGCCGGGGATCCTGGGCCCCGACTACGAGGCGGCTCTCAACCGCGCCCCGAACCTGTTCGGCACCAAACGCGCCTACACGTGCGGCCACTTCCCGCAGTCGTTCGAGCTTGCCTCGGTCGGCGGCTGGATCAACGCCCTCGGCTCGGGTCAGGCCTCGACCTACTACGGGGACGCCTACGACATCGTGCTGAGCCAGGAGTACGTGACGCCGGTCGGCGTGGTGAAGACGCTCGACTATCCCGGCACCGCAACCGGCCCCAAGGTCAACGACATCTTCAAGGGATCGGAGGGGGCCTTCGGGGTCCTGGTGGAGGCGACCCTGCGGATCTTCCGGCATCAGCCGCAAAACCGCCGGTATTTCTCGTTCCTCTTCCCCGACTGGGCCGCTGCGGTGGACGCAGCGCGCGAGATCGTCCAGGGCGAGTTCGGCCTGCCGGCCGTGCTGCGGATCTCGGACGCCGAGGAGACCGAACGAGGGCTCAAGCTCAAGGGGTTCGACCAGGGCGTCCTGAACGGGTTCTTCAGCCTGCGGGGGTTCAAGCCGATGAAACGATGCCTGTGCGTTGGCATCGTGGAGGGCGAGAAGGGATTTGCCCGTCACGTGGCGGCGATGGCGTCCCGGATCGCACGCTCGCATGGCGCCATGTCACTCACGGGTTTCGCCGCGCGCCAGTGGGAGCACGGACGCTACTCGGACATCCACATCCGTGAGGACCTGCTCGACTACGGCCTGGTGCTCGACACGCTGGAGACCGGGGTGACCTGGGCGAACCTGCACAGGGTGCACCAGGGAGTCCGCGAATTCGTCAAGAGCCGGCCCGGCACGATGTGCCTGACCCACGCATCCCACTTCTACCCCCAGGGGACGAATCTCTATTTCATCCTGATCCTTCGCCCGAATAGCGGCGAGGAGTTCATTGAGTTCAGGAATGCGGTGGTCGACAAGATCGTCGAATGCGGCGGGTCCTTGAGCCATCACCACGGAGTCGGAAGGATGTTCGCGCCGTGGCTGGAGAAGCACCTCGGGCCGGAGCAGATGGCCGTTCTCCGGGCCCTGAAAGCGCACTTCGATCCCGACGACATCATGAATCCGGGCGGCACCCTTGGGCTCGATTCGGGAGTGCAGACAGAGTAGCCGGCCGCTTTCGACAAAACCCGCGGGAGGGGTCGCCATGGACCAGTCGAGACATCCCAGGGACGGCGAGCTGATCCTGTCCATCGACGCCGGCACCCAGTCGATGCGGGCGGCGCTGGTCGACCCGACCGGGACGATTCATCACCTGATCAAGACTCCGATCGAGCCGTACTTCTCTGAGCGTCCGGGCTGGGCCGAGCAACGTCCGGACTACTACTGGGAAATGCTGTGCCGGACGACCCGGCAGCTGCTCACGGACGGCGCTTCATCGAGGGATCGCATCCGGGCGGTCACACTGGCGACCCAACGGCACACGTTCGTCAACGTGGACCGGGACGGCAACGCGCTCCGGCCCGCCATCGTCTGGCTGGACCAGCGCAAGGCGGACATGGGCAAGGTGCTCCCCGGCTGGGGGATAGTCCTTGCCCGGGCCATTGGCCAATACCAGCTGTTTGAGTACGCCACCGAATCCTGCCGTTCGAACTGGATTCGCCAGAACCAGCCCGAGATCTGGGACCGCACGCACAAGTACCTCTTTCTCTCCGGCTTCCTGACCCACCGCTTCACTGGGGAGTTCCGGGATTCGTCGGGCAACATGCTCGGGACTGTTCCGTTCGACGTAAAGAAGGGGGCCTGGGCCACAGGACGGGACCTCAAGCGAACCCTGTTCCCGATCGAGCCCGAGAAGCTGCCCGAGGTCGTGGCGCCGGCCGGACTGCTCGGCTCCATAACGGCCCGGGCAGCCGAGGAAACCGGCATCAGGGCCGGCCTGCCGATGTTCGCTGCCTCGAACGACAAAGCGTGCGACATCATCGGGTCGGGCTGCCTGACCCCGGACCGGGCCTGCATCAGCTTCGGCACTACGGCCACCCTGAACACGCAGATCTCGCGCTACGTCGAACTCCATCCCTTCCTGGCGCCGTACCCGGCTGCGGTACCCGGCCAGTTCTACACCGAGGCATCCCTATTCCGGGGCATGTGGCTGGTCTCCTGGTTCACGAAGGAGTTCGGCCTCCAGGAGAGACAGCTCGCGGAGGGGACCAGCGTTACGCCGGAGGAGCTGCTCGAGAAGCTCATTCGGGACGTCCCGCCCGGCTCGATGGGACTGGTCTGCCAGCCGTACTGGACGCCAGGGCCGGATCTCGCGCCATTCACGAAGGGGGCGGTCTTCGGCTTCGGCGACGTCCACACCAGGGCCCACTTGTACCGAGCGATCCTCGAGGGCGTGATCTTCGCGCTAAAGGAAGGCGCGCAGCTTACGGAGAAGAAGAACAAGGTGCCGATCACCGAGCTCAGGGCGACCGGCGGCGGCTCGCGCAGCGACTCGATCGTGCAGATGACCGCGGACATCTTCGGCCTTCCTGTTACACGACCCGCCACGCCGGAGACCTCGGTCCTCGGCGCCGCCATGGATGCCGCGGTCGGTCTGAATCTCTATCCGGACGTCGCGGCGGCAGCGCGGGGAATGACCCAGGATGGAGACCTCTTCGCCCCGAGCAAGGAGAACGAGAGCATCTATCGGGACCTGTATGAGCAGGTTTACCGCAAGACCTACGATCGGCTCCTGCCACTGAACCGGGAGATTCAGAAGATCATCGGGTACCCGCCACTTTGACAGGCGCCCGGCCGTTTCTCATCTGAGACTCCCGGACAACGCGGGCCCACTGAACGAGTCCGCCCCCGGTAACTGGTGGCCGGGACGAGAACGCTCGGCCGCGATCCAGGCCTCCGCGACCGGTAGCCGCGGTCTCCCCTCAACGCTCGAGGCGGCGACCCGGAGTAGAGGTACGGGCTCGGGGTGCCGAGGCGAGTGTGCGGGTGATCATCCCGGCCACCGGCGGCGGCTTCGGTGGCAAGCACGCCGGCGCAGTCGCGGCCGAGGCTGCGCGGCTGGCGCGACATTCCATCAGCGGGCGGCGGGGAGACGCCGATCGTCGCGATAGCCCCTGCGCTCGCAAGCGCCATCTTCGCCGCGACCGGCGTCAGGCTGCGCTCCCTGCCGCTCGTGCCGGAAGGCGTGGTGCCGTGAAGCCGATTGGTCTCGCCCGGCCAGGTGGCCCTGCCTCTGGCTGGGCGTCCTCTGCGCTTGGCGCGAAGAACCTCCAGATGCGCTGCCCAAAGCGCGTCGACATCAAGCCCAGGCAACCCGCCCGAAGGCGATCAAGCGCCTTGGGCGAGTACCGCTTGAGCGGAGGGCTCTCGGTCGTAGGGCGGGCGCCCTGGAAGGATGGCCACGATGGCGAGATACTTCCTGCCGCGAGAGTCACTAAAGGAATAGGGATATGCCTCTGACCGGAGAATACGAACCTAGCTCGGCCACCTGGGCGCGAGAGCAGGCCGAGCTATACGAGGCGACCAACGGTGAGAAGGGCGGGGAGCTTCGCGGCAAACCTGTGATCGTGCTGACCTCGGTCGGCGCGAAGACCGGCAAGCTGCGCAAGTCGGCTCTCATGCGCGTCGAGCACGAGGGTGTCTATGCCGTCGTCGCCTCACTGGGCGGTGCGCCAAAGAACCCTGTCTGGTACCAGAACCTCAAGAGCAACCCGCACGTCGAGCTGCAGGATCGCGCGACTAAACATGACTACCTCGCGCGCGAGGTCAGCGGCGACGAGAAGGCGATCTGGTGGGAGCGTGCGGTCCAAGCCTGGCCCGACTACGCGACCTACCAGGCGAGGACCGACCGCCAGATCCCGGTGTTTGTGCTCGAACCGATGGTGTAGGGGAGGTTCCTGCCCACTGTCAACACGGCGACCCAGAGATCGTCTTTGGAGTGGCGCTCTTGGCCATTTTGGCGATAGTGACGATCTCGCTCGGTGCGCGCACCTTGCAACTACGCGCTGACGGGGAAACTCGATGGCACGGCGATGCTTTGGGGCGCCGCCACCGGCACAGAAGTGCGCACCTTGAGCGGACACTCGAGCACCGTCTTGAGCGTGGCATTCTCGGCGGCTGGGAAGTACATCGTCACGGGAAGCGTGGACAAGACCGCGAAGGTGTGGGGCACGGACGTCCGGTGTGAACCGCCCTGGGTTGCCCTAGTAGGGTGCGCCTTTGGGGACTCGCGAGGGGCCGAAGAGAAGCCGCTTGGGCTCTGATCCGGGTGCTCAGACGTTCGACGCAAGGGAGTTCGGATTCTGGGTCACTCGTGCGCTAGGCTGTGAGGCGATGTCCGGTCGATTCTCCGGCCGGAGAGGGAGGCTAGAAATGGGCGACGCGAAGCAGGGCGCACTTACCGAGTCCAAGGCTGCGGCCCGCCGTGTGATCGTCAGGGGCGACGTCACCATGGACTGGAATCTGGCTCGGACGCGGAAGCTGGCCGATTCCGGGATCGGCTGGAACGCCGCCGATCGAACGGAGACGTACGCGCAGCCCGGCGGGGCCGCGCTAATGGCCGGCCTGATGACCGAGGTGGCGGGGACGCTCGCGGCCGAGGGGGTCGCCGTCGAGGTCTCCGGTCCGGGCACTCCCCCGGGACCGATCGCGCCAGCCGATCCCCGCTTCCACCATTCCTATGCGATCTGGTCTAAGTTCCCGCGTCGGCGGGGCGATCGAGATCGCAGCGTCTGGCGGGTCGAGGAGTTCCTTGGGTTCGATCGAGCCCGAACGCCCAAAGCGACCGCCGCGGGCATGGGCGCCGCATCGGCGGCCAAAGAGCCAGCCGACGCGGATTTAGTGATCCTCGACGACGCCGACCTCGGGTTCCGCGCCAGGCCCGACGACTGGCCGGCGGTCCTCGGCCTGGCGGCGGGCGCAGCGGCTCCGGCCGCGCCAGAAACGATGCCGCGGCCCTGGGTCTTGCTCAAGATGGCCTGCCCGGTCGCGTCGGGTGTGCTCTGGCGGCGGCTGCTGCGTCTCCACGCCGGGCGCCTGGTCGTGACCATGACCCTGAACGATCTGCGCTTGAGCGACGTGAAGATAAGCCGTGAGCTTTCGTGGGAGCGGACTGCTGGCGACCTAGCCCGGGAGCTACGCCGCCACCCCGCGGTGAATGGGCTCATCCATTGCGCCCATGTCGTGGTCTCGCTGGGCACCGGCGGCGCCGTGCTGCTGTCGCGGCGCGAGACGCTCGACGCCCGCCTCGACCAGATGAACGAGCCCGACTGCCACGTCTTCTTCGACCCCGAGGCGATCGAGAACAGCTGGGCGGAGCAGTACCCGGGCGCCATGATCGGCTACACCTCGTGTCTTGTCGGAGGGATCGCCCGCGAGCTGCTTCTCGATCCCGCGAAGCCAAACGTCCATCGCGGCGTCACGAGCGGGCTGGCCGCGGCGCGGGCCCTCCACCTTCAGGGATACGGCGCAGCCGATTGCGAGCCCGGCCGAGCCGGCCTTGCTTTCCCCGCTTGCGACGTCGCCAAAGAGTTGGCAAAGGAGCCGCGAGGGTTCGCGGTCGCCGAGATACAGCAGCCGGTGACAGATTCCTGGTCCATCCTCGAGGGTCGCTACCCTGAAGGCCTCGAGCCGGTCGCCGAGGCCGTCGCCCGGGAGGGTGTCGAGGTCGCGCTCAAGGACGTTCCGCTCGGCAGCTTCGGCAAGTTCCTGACCGTCGATCGCGGCGAGATAGAGGGCTTCCGCAGCATCCGCGCGCTCATGCGCGAGTACGACGCCGAGCCCGCCCCGCGCCCCCTGAACATAGCCGTCTTCGGTCCCCCCGGCGCCGGCAAGTCATTCGGTGTCAAGGCAGTCGCCAAGTCCGCCCTCGACGGCGACCGGATCGAGGAGCTCCCCTTCAACCTCTCGCAGATGCGCGATTCCGCGGATCTGGCCGACGCGCTGCATCAGGTCCGCGACGTCGGATTGCGCGGCAAGCTCCCCTTCGTGCTGTGGGACGAGTTCGACTCGGACCTCTCGGGTGAGTCGTTTGGCTGGCTGCGGCATTTCCTGGCGCCGATGCAGGACGGCACCTTCCAGCAGGGCCAGATCATCCACCCGATCGGGAAGGCCATCTTCGTCTTCGCCGGTGGCACGAGCGTTCGACTGGCCGACTTCGAGGGGAACCGAAGCGACAACTTCCGCCTGGCCAAGGGCCCCGACTTCGCCAGCCGGCTCAAGGGCCATGTCGACATCGTCGGCCCGGACCCGCGCGGCGGCGATCCCGAGGCCGATCCGTACTACCGCATCCGTCGGGCCATTCTGCTGCGCTCGATGCTGTTGCGGGATCGGTCGGGGCTCTTCGAACACGAAGGTAAGATCGACCGCCTCGCGATCGATCCGGGTGTGCTGCGGGCATTCCTCGAGGTTCGCTCGTACCGTCACGGCGCGCGGTCGCTGGAAACGATCGTGGCCATGAGCACCCTCCACGGAGCGAGCCGCTATGAGCGCTCGGCGCTGCCAGCGGCAGACCAGCTCGACGCCCACGTCGACGCGCGCGAGTTCCTCTCGATCGTCGATCACTATGTCCCCGAGGGCGAGCTGCTCGAGCGGCTGGCCGAGGCCGTCCACCTGGCGTACTGTCGGGACCAGCTCGGGCAGGGACACGCCTGGAACGGGACGCTCGCGTACCTGACGGACCATCCGATGCTGGCTACTTTCGCCGGCCGACGGCTCACCGAGCCGACCCTCGAGGCGCTCGTCGACTTCAAGGATCTCCCCGAGCACCTGAAAGAGCAGAACCGCGGGGTCGCCCGCGACCTGCCCGACAAGCTCGCCGTCCTGGGCTACGTCCTGCGCCAGGACGCGCCCGCCGGGGCGCCGTCAGTCGTCGTTGATCCGGCGGATGCGCGGGTCGAGCTGCTCGCGAAACGGGAGCACGCACGCTGGGTCGCGCGCAAGCTCAAGACCGGTTGGCAATACGGCGAGCCAAGAGACAATGCGAAGAAGCTGCATCCGAGCATCCGGCCGTGGGAGGAGCTTTCGGAGAGCGAGCGAGACAAAGACCGGATGATGGTCCGGGAGATGCCGGATATCGTCGACGCGGCCGGAATGACGTTCGCACGCCTGGACGATCTCGAGCCGTTGCGGATCGGGGTCACCGGCCACCGCGTGCTCGCCGAGCGCGAGCTGGTCGAGGCCGGCATCGAGGCCGCCATCGACAGGATCGAAGCGAGCCATCCGGGACGGTCGCTGGTGGTCGTCTCCGCGCTCGCCGAAGGCGCCGATCGGCTGGTGGCGAGGGCCGTCCTGAAGCGCGCCGGCTCGCGCCTGGAGGCCGTCTTGCCGCTGCCCAAGTTCGACTTCCTCGACGACTTCGCTACGCCCGATTCGAAAGAGGACTTCCTGCGCCTGATCGCCCAGGCCGACTACGTCACGGGGCTGCCAGCGTGCGCCAGTCGCGAGGAGGCTTACGCCGCCGCCAACGAGCGCCTGCTCGGCGGAGTCGATGTCCTCGTCGCGATCTGGGACGGCAAGGGCGCCCAGGGTCAGGCCGGGACCGCGCAGGTCGTCGCGCGCGCCCGTGCCCTTCGCCTGCCGATCGCCTGGGTGCATGCCGGCAACCGCAAGCCCGGCACGATGCAGCCGACCTCGCTGGGCGCTGACCACGGGCGCGTCACATACGAGAACCTGTAGCGACGCGGGAGGGGCGGGCGACCGCGCCCTACGCCGCGAGAGCCACGTACTCCGCGAGCGGCCCGAGCTTCTCTGGGAGCGGCGGGGCGCGGCGCGCTATCATCGCCTGCCGGTTGAAACCTATCTGGTCGCCGCGTACTCTCTTGGGCGAGAGGAGCGGGGGTCGTCCGGAGGGGACCACAGGCCCGAGGCCGGTGGTCGCTGCCTCGCAGCCGCGCAGATTGCCGTCAACGCGCCAGTCGCAGGGATCGGGGTAGGGACATGTCCGACGTATTCATCTCCTATTCGCGGCGCGACATCGCGTTCGCGCGCCTGCTCCGCGAGGCGCTCCAGCAGAGCCAGATCGATACCTGGATCGATTGGGAGCGGATTCCGGTAGGGGAACGGTGGTGGCAGGAGATCACCGAGGCGATCGAGGGCGCCAACGTCTTCATGCTCCTCATCAGCCGCCACTCGGTCGGCTCCAGGGTGTGTCGGGACGAGATCGAGCTCGCTCTAAAGAACCACAAGCGCATCGTTCCAGTCCTGGTCGATCGGCTGACGCCCGAAGAGATCGGCGGGCTCGCGCCGGACCTGCCCCAGTTCAACTGGGTCGTCTTCGAGCGCGACCAGATCTTTCGGGTTGAGGTAGATCCCGGGGCGACGTCGGAGAAGGCAGAGGATCAGGAGGTCGCTTTCCCGAAGCTGCCCCAGTTCCAGGACGCCCTGTCGAAGCTGAGCGTCGCCATCCACACCGACTGGGAATGGGTCAAGTACCACACCGGCCTTCAGGTCGAGGCGCTGCGCTGGGACAAGAATCGGCGTGACCCCAGCTATCTCATCCGCGGCTCCGCGCTTCAAGATGCCGAGCAGCAGCTCATCAAAGCGGCCACCCACGACCCGGCCCCCACCTCGCTCCAGGTCGAGTTCGTCACGGCCGCCCGGCAGGAGGAGACGCGACGGCAGCTGGAAACCCTGAAGCTGGAGCGCAAGGCGCGGCGCCGCCAGCGCTACGTCCTGGCCGCCGTGGCGATCGGGCTCATCGTCTCGTCGACGCTCGGAGTGGTGGCCTGGGGCCAGCGAAACCAGGCCCTCAGCGAAGCGAACGCTCGGGCGACGGCGGAGGCCGTGGCCGAGCAGCAGCGCCAGGTGGCCGAGCAGCAGCGTCAGGTGGCGGTTGAGCAGGGCCAGATCGCCGTGCAGCAGCGCGACATCGCGGTTTCTCGCCTGCTCGCCGCGGACGCTCTCAACCAGATCGACAACCAGCAGCTCGATGAGGGGATGCTGCTGGCCATAGAGGCCGATCGCCATGCCGACACGATGGACGCGCGCAGCAGCCTGCTGCGCCTGATCCTGGATACTCCACAACTGCGCTTCATCATCGCGGGCCACTCGGACCAGGTCCACGGAGTGGCGGTCAGCCCCGACGGCAAGACGATTGCTTCGGCCAGCGCCGACGGCACAATCGGCCTGTGGAGTACTGCGACGGGCAAGGCCTCCCACGCGCCCCTCAAGGCCACCGAGGGCGGTTTCTGGTCTGTCGCTTTCAGCCCGGACGGGAAGTACCTGGCGACCGGTGAGGGAGGCAAGACAGGGTCGGCTGGCGGCCAAATCGTGCTTTGGGACGTGGCCGGCGGCTACACCCCGCAAGTCCTTGCCCCGGGTGGCGGATACTGGGTCGACGGGCTGGCCTTCAGCCATGACGGCAAGACTCTTGCGGCCGCCACCGCAGACGCCTCGGGGACTCTCTACTCCGTCGCCGGACGCAAGGTCGTCTGCCCGTCGATCGGCAAGAAGGCGGACGAGGAGATCTTCGACGCGATCGCGTTGAGCCCGGACGGTAAAGAAGTCGCCTTCGGGACAGGACGCGGTGAAACCGAGGCTCTGAGCATCTGGAGCACCGCCACCTGCAAACAGGTGGGTCCGGCCATTGACACAGGCAAGCTTGCCGGGCTCGGGCCGAATGAAGGGGGATTGATCACCAGCCTGGCCTACAGCCCGGATGGCAAACAACTTGCCGTGGCCGATGGGAGCTACTTGCTGGTACTGGACACAGCGACGCGGCTGCCCGTGCGCAGCGCTACCCTGATCGATCCGAACTACTACGTCGAGTCTCTCACTTACAGCCCGGACGGGACCCGGATCGCCCTGGCCAGCAAGAGGGAGATCGAGCTCCTCGACGCGAGCACCGGCAAGCAGGTCGGTAGCCAGCTGCTCGGCCCCCGAGGCAGTGCTCTCAGCGTCGCTTTCAGCGCCGATGGTCATTCCATGGCGGCCGGCTCATCGTCGGGCGACGTGGAGGTATACGACCTGCAGAACGAGCCACTCACTGCGAAGGTGCCCACCGGTACGACTTCCGTCGCCGCGGTTGCATTCAGCGCCGATGGCAAGGTGCTGGCGTCGGCCGGCGCGGGTGGCGTCATTCGTCTCTGGAATACGACCACCTGGCAGATCATCGGCCAGACGGCGGCCGACGGTGGAGCGGTCCCGCCTCTGGCCTTCAGCCCCGACGGCAAGGTGCTGGCTTCAGTCGGTGGCGACAAACTGATACACCTCTGGGACGCTGCGACCGGCAGGCAGATGGGCGCCCCACTGGACCCCAAGGGGGGCGCGGTCTGGTGCCTGGCTTTCAGCCCCGATGGCAAGTGGCTGGCCGCCGGAGGCGTTGAGGACCTGCTGACCATCTGGGACGTGGCCGGCACCCGACTGGTCGCGTCCCGGTCGTACTCCGGGGGGTCGATCAATATCTACGAGATGGACAAGGCCATCAGAACCGTGGGGTTTGAGCCGGACTCGTCTGGCCTGTTCTTCACCATGGGCGGTGGAATAGCCAGGATCGCCAGCTGGGGGGCACAGGGGCCTGCCTCGGATTGGACGACCCGCGACATCACCTTCATAACGAACACATACGATTCGAACGATATCGAGGGCGCGATGAGCCCCGACGGGAAGACCCTGGCCCTGGCCAACGTTGTGGCCATACAGCAGTACGACGTCGCCTCCGGAAAGATGCTCGGCCTTCCCATGTTCGGTCATCACAACACCGTGTCCGCGATGGCCTATAGCCCTGACGGCAAACTGCTGGCCTCGGGCGGCGCGGATTCGATAGTGCGGCTCTGGGACTCGGCCACCGGCCAGCCGGTCGGGCTTCCACTCTTAGGGCCTTCGCAGGGGGTTGAAAGCCTGGCCTTCAGCCCCGACGGGACGCAGCTGGTCGGCGTGGACGGCGGCGGAACCGTCTACAGGTGGGATATGGTGATGAAGGACTGGGAGTCGATGGCATGCGGAGTTGCGGGGCGCAACCTCAGCGGCCTGGAGTGGCAGCAGTTCATGCCGGACGAGCCCTATCGGCTAACCTGTCCGGACCAGCCGATCGATTCGAGCGGGATCTACCAGCTCACCATGCTGGCCCGCACGCAGCAGGCCGCGGGCAACACCGACGAGGCCAAGACCACCATCGGCGACGGGCTTCAGTGGGTCGTGGCCTCAAAGGATGACGGGGCTAACAACTCCATGTGCTGGTTCGGCAGCCTCAGCGGCTTCGCTGCCCAGGTGATGCCGGCCTGCGAGCGCGCGGTCTCTCTGGCGCCGTCGAGCAGCCTGGCAAACTGGCGCGACAGTCGGGGAGTGGCCCGGGCCATCACCGGCGACTACGCCGGAGCCATCGAGGACTTCCAGGCCCTCGTGGACCAGGCGAAACAGAACGGGCAGTCTGACACCCTGGGATCCCAGCGCGAGGGTTGGATCGCCACTCTCAAGACGGGCAAGAACCCGTTCGACCAGGCGCTCCTGGACGAGCTTCTGACCCAAGGGGCGCCCTACTAGCGTGAACAGCCCCGAGATGTAGCGACACACCAACCTCCTCGATCCACTGGTCGTGGTCAGGCAGCGACTGTTCGACCGCCTCGTCGACGCGGGCCGGGTCGAGATCTACGACGCGCCCGAGGCTCTGGGTCGAAAGGGATGAGGCTCACTCCGCAGAGCGGTGACCCGCAATCGTGGGCTCAGTCCGCTTCGACCGGCTGGGCGGCCCGGCGCGTGCGCACCGCACACGCCCGCCTCGTGACACCCAAGGTGGCACGACTTCAGAGCATGTTCTCCCTCATAACGAACATCGTGTGGGGGCAGCGGAGAAGGCCGAGGCCGCCACGTGGCGGAGCAGGGACGATCAAGCCGTCGAGGGCAACCGGCGGGGCAGCTTGAGGAAGCGCTCCGGCCGGGCGCCCGCTTCGGAGGGCGGCGCACCGCTCCAGATCAACGTGTCCGGGTCGAAGTCGAGGTCGCCTGGCCAGGCGAGCGTTCCCGCCTCCACGCGCACCTGCCGGAAGCGCGCGTAGTCGTCGAGCAGAGGCTGGAAAACAGGACCCCAGATGATGTCGGTGAGATCGCGCTCGACAGCGTCGCCGTTGGTCAGCGTCAGCCGGACTCTGTAGTCGTCGAGCGCCCGCACGGATCGAATTCGCAACATCGTGCCGATCATCCTACTTCAGACCAGGGATCGTCCTGAGAGGCAGGCGCCGGCCGGCGAAGCGGGCGATCTCCAGGTCGAGATCCACGGCCTCGACGTCTACGATCCCACGACCGGCGTCGTCCGGAGCGACTCGACAGACGACATCGCCTGCTGGTTCATCGACACTGCCTACGACGACGCCCAGTTCTTCGTCCGCCACGCCTACTTCCTCGGCGCCGACGACCCCTACGACAAACTCAAGCGGGCCCTCCGCGCCGACATCGACGAGGCCGCCTGGGCCTCGCTCAACTCAACCGTGTCGCGCCCCTTCGCGCGCCCGTCAAGCGGTCGGATCGCGGTCAAGGTGATCAACCACTACGGCGACGAAATCCTCAAGGTTTACGGGGTCTGACCTGGCCGAGCGGCCGCGGCACAATGAGTGCTCGTGTTCCCCTTGGAAGAAGCCAGAAAGCTCCGTGGCACTGGGCAGCTGCTCGCAGGCCCGTCGTCGCCGGCCCGTCTTGACGCACTCTTGCGCTGGTGCAAGACTTTGCGCGATCTCTTGCATGGCACGCAAGGACGTTCGACGCTCTTGCGCTGGTGCAAGAGCCGCACCGACTCTTGCATGTGGCGACAGAGTGAGACGCACAGATCGAGGGAGCCATGGACGCCCGGTTCGACCCAGAAGCCCTCCGACCTGGACTCGACCAGGTCAATCTCAAGTGCACGATCTTCGAGAACCTTCCGCTCGACCCGCTCCACCGCGAGTGGATCCGTCAGCGCGCCTGGGTCCGGACGGTGCACGGGACCACCCGCATCGAGGGCAACACCCTCTCTGACTTCGAGGTCGAGCAGCTGCTCGACAACAGGGCGTCACGGGCTCTGCCGCGCAAGGACGCACTTGAGATCCTCGGTAGCCGGTCCGCGCTCGAGCTCGCGGACGCGATCGCACGAGACGGGACCGTTCCCGTGGACCAGGCGGTGATCCGTGAAATCCACCGCCGCGTGCTCGACGGCCAGAGCCCTCTCCTCACGCCGGGGGAATACCGACGTGGCGAAAACCGAGTCGGCGGCCCGGATGGCGAGATCGTCTTCACGACTCCTCCGTCGGGAGACGTCCCGGCGCTGATGCGTGCGCTGGCTGACTGGCTCGTGGCCGACGACGGCACGCCTGCGCCCATCCGCGCTGCGCTTGCGCACCTCGAGTTCGTCGCGATCCACCCGTTCAACGACGGAAACGGACGGACGGCCCGCGCGCTCTCGCGTCTCATGCTCGTACGAGGCGGTTACGCCCTCGACGGGCTCGTGTCGCTCGACGCCTGGCTCGATCTCCGGCGGAGCGACTACTTCGCGGCGATCCGCGCGAGCATCGGCCAGTCGTACGAGCCGGGATATGACGCCACCCCGTTCGCCGCGTTCTTCCTGCGCGCCATCGCCGGCGCTGCCGACCACGTCCTCGCCCGGCTGCGGGGCCTGGGACAGGTCCAGATCCGGGTTCGCCGCGACCTCGCGGACGGACGGCTCGCGCCGATGATGCTCGACGGCCTCGTCTACGCCTGGATCAACCGCAGCCTGCGGCCCGCCGACTACCGGCGGGTGACGGGACGGAGCGCGTACGCGACGAGCCGGGACCTGGCGACCGCCGAGAAGCTCGGGTACGTGGTCGGCGAAGGCGCAAGCAGCGCGCGTTGGTATCGCCTCGGTCCGAAGCTGCTCGAGACGCCCGCGGCGGGCGAGCCGGCGGACCCGCGCGAGTCGACGCCGCGCCCCGCGGCGCTCGGTGCCGCGCAGGGATGACAGAACCCCTGGCTGATACCATGCCGGAATGGTGTCCGCCGAACCGGAGTCGATCCGCCTGAGCCTGCCTGCCGACGCCCGCCCGTCGCTCTGGGTCCGGCTCCTGCCGGCAATCGTCGGCGGGGTGGCGCTGGTCGTCTACGCGCGGACGCTCATGCCGGGGATCGCTTTCGGCGACTGGGGCGAGATGCAGACCGTCGCCCATGTCCTGGGCGTCGCTCACCCCACCGGCTACCCGACGTACATCGTGCTGGCCTGGCTGGGCGAACTCGTGTCGATCGGTTCGGTCGCCTTCCGGGCGAACTTCCTGTCGGCCGTCTTCGTCGGCGCGACCCTCGGCACCGTCACGCTGATCTCGATCCGGCTCGGCGTCCGGCCGATGATCGCCGCCGCCGGAGCCCTCGCCCTCGGAGCCGTCGGGACGGTGTGGGCTGCCGCGACCGTCGCCGAGGTGAACCCGCTCCATCTGCTGTTCGGCGCGCTGATCCTCCACCGGGCTCTTGTCTGGGAGGAGCGGCGGTCCCTGTCCGACCTCGTCCTCGGCGGTCTGCTGGTCGGACTCGCCCTCGGGAACCATCTGCTGACCCTGTTCATCGCCCCGTTCGTCGCCGTCTTCGTGCTGTGGGCAGGACGTCGCGAAATCCTGGCCCGGCCGTGGATCCTGGTGCCGGCGCTCGCGGCCGTCATCCTCGGGCTGGCCGTCTATCTCTACATCCCAATCGCCGCGAGCCAGTCGCCCCCACTGCCGTACAACCATCCGGTCACCCTCGACGGCGTGCTCTGGCTCGTCAGCGGGACGCAGTTCCGGGGCCAGTTCGACTTCCTCTCGTCCAGAGGTCCCGGCGAGTTCGTCGCCGCCCTGCCGGCGCTGTGGGCGGTCCTCGCGGCGCGAGCCACGCCGATCCTGCCGATCCTCGGCCTGACCGGGCTCGCCATCCTCGTCCGCCGGCGACCGGCATTCGGCCTGCTGTGCGCAGCCATCTTCGCCGGCGCCATCTACGTCTGGGCGAACTACCTGCAGCTGGAGCACTACCTTCTCGTGCCGTGGCTCATTCTCGCGATCGGAGCGTCGGTGGCGCTCGAGTGGGTCGCCGGCCTCCTGACAGGCTGGCCGCGCCGGATCGCGACGTTCGACGGCGGCGTGCTCCTCGGCAGGGCCACGGTGGCGTTCGCGCTGGCGTTCGCGCTGGCCCTCGGGACGATCAACTGGTCGGCCTCGGACCGAAGCAGCGACCGATCGGGCCAGGACTACGTGAACGCGGTCTTCGCCGCACTTCCGCAGGACGCGGCGATCCTCTCGTACTGGGACGCCTCGACGCCGCTCTGGTATGGACAGCATGTCGAAGGGGGTCGGCCGGATGTCTTGATCGTCGACGACACGAACATCGTCTATGAGCAGTGGGTCACTCGGGAGGCGCGGATCTCCTCGCTCATCTGCCAGCGACCCGTGTTCATTCTCCGGCTCGACGACCGCGACCTCATACCGACCCGGCAGGCCTTCCGGCTCGAACCGTTCATGACCGTCCTGGTCGCCGGCGGCGGGCCCTCGGCCGTGGTCGATCGACCGATATTCCGGGTCGAGCCGTTGGATCCGACAGCCTGCGGCCAATAGGGGGCTCACTGCTAAAGTAGGCGCGAGTCAGAGGCGAGGAGGTCGAGAGCGTATGCGCATGGCGGAACTGAAGGCCGGCTGGGCGATCCTCGGCAATGACGGGCGCCGTTTCGGCACCGTCCAGAGCGTGGGCCAGAACTACATCCTCGCGTCGGGAACCGGTTTTCGCGGCGACCTGTATGTTCCCGCGTCCCACGTCGCCAACGTCGAACATGGGGTGGTGTACCTCAACCTCGCGAAACGCGAGGCCGATGAGATGGGCTGGGAGCAGCCACCGCGGGACCTTGACGCGCCGGAGACGTCACCGGAAACCGACTTGCACAGGCACATCTGACCGAGCGCGGTCAAGTCCTACTCTCGCCGAGA
>Ga0182027_10005666_pt1 | contig 18898 bp, 20 predicted proteins | sample 712E1DmetaG_FD_121300 | JGI IMG/M metagenome (GOLD analysis project Ga0182027, IMG submission 121300) | Permafrost microbial communities from Stordalen Mire, Sweden - 712E1D metaG (Illumina Assembly) | ecosystem: Environmental > Terrestrial > Soil > Wetlands > Permafrost | place: Sweden...
CATCAGTTATATTTAAATCCCGTCTGGTCTCTGGCAATTGATTCGGCAGGATCTATTTATGCAGGGACCTATCCAGCAGGTCTGTTTAAAACTACAGATAATGGAAATAATTGGGTACTGTGGCCCGTAGGCGCACAATGGGTAACCGCTATAACAATTAAACCTAACGGATATATATTCGCCGGACTTTGGGGAGGTGCATACCGGTCAGTTAATAATGGGAAATCATGGGTATCAATTGGCATGGAAACCCAGGGAATTAATGCTATTATCAGTAATCTGAAAGGAGATTTATTCGCTGCTACAGACAATGGTGGAATCTTCCGGACAACGAACGATGGGGATAACTGGACACAGATAAACAATGGCTTAACGTACCACACTGTCCATGCACTTGCTCTTAATTCACAAGGATATGTTTTTGCGGGAACGCAGTTTGGAGTGTTTTTATCAACTAATAACGGCGACAACTGGATTGAAGCAGATAATGGCATTACAGGAATTAATGTATTATCGCTAGCGGTAAACCGCAACGGATTTATCTATGCCGGAACTGAAGGAAACGGAGCGTTCAATTCTACGGATAATGGTAACAGCTGGGTGAAAATTAGCGGCGGTCTTATTGACAAAACGATTCCAAAGCTTGTAATCAATTCCTCAGGAATTATTTATGCTGGCAGCACTACAGGCGGCCTTTACCGGAGCATTAATACAACTGTTGTCCCTGTGGAATTATCATCATTTGAGATAAAAGGAGAGAATGGTTCAGTTAACCTGACATGGAAGACCGCTTCGGAATTAAACAACCGGGGTTTTGATATTGAGAGGAAAGATAACTTTGGAGATTTCAAGGCGATTGCATTTATTGATGGCTGCGGTACTTCTACTAAATTGAAACAATACACATATATAGATAAAAATTTACCGGACGGGAAATATAGTTATAGGTTAAAACAATTGGATTTTACCGGCTCATTTAAGTTTTCGGAAATTGAAGAAATAGAGATTAATGCTGTAAAGAGTTTCAGTCTTTCTCAGAATAGCCCTAATCCATTTAATCCTTCTACTGTAATCACATACTCATTACCTGAACCGGGAAATGTGACTCTGAAAATTTATGATATTTTAGGGAAGGAAATTACTACCCTTGTTAGCGGAAATATTCCGGCAGGTCAGCACACCGTATATTTTAATGCAGGCGAGCTCCGCTCAGGCACATATTTCTATACGATCCGTGCGGGGAAATTTGTTGAGACTAAAAAACTGCTCCTGTTAAAATAAGACCTTCGAGGTTAAGGAACCGACATTTATCGGTCACTTCGAAGGTTAAAGGCATCAGGGATAACAATATGGCAGCTAAATTAAATTTTCAAACCTAAGACGATGTTTTAGTCTATCTCTTAGAATAAACTAAACTGTCCAAATTTATCCGGTTCATTTTTCTGAGGTTCTATAACTAGTTTTGACTTTTTAACGGAAGTGTTTTTGAGGGGAGCAGCAACTTTTTTTATCTTTTTTAAAGGTGCGGTTGTTTTCTTCGAGGGGACTTGTTTTAATTTTTCAACAGGTTTGGTAATTTTCTTTACGATAACCTGTTTTGTCTTTTTAGCAGGGGCGTTTTTTTTCTTCTTCGCCACTTGTTTCGGTTTAACAACAGGTTTTGATTTGGTGATTGGTTTAGTTTTCTTTACAATTTTTATTTTGTCTGAAGGGAGTTTTAGTTTTTTTGCGGGTTTTGAGGTTAAAGGTTTATCCGGTAATATTTTCAACTCGGCGTTAGGACTAATATACCTTATTTTAGGTTTTGCTTTAATACTAATTATTTTGTCAAACCTAGTTGTGAATTCCCTTATCTCAGTTACTTCCTGTACAACTTTTGCTTTAAAGCTATCAACTTCTTTGACCCGGTAGATACCATCTGAAAGTTTAATTCTTTGCCCTACTTTTAGCATGTAATTTCTTTATTTCTTAAGTTGAAACCATTAATAAAATGAATCCCCGCTTGATCGGGGAGAGATTCTTCGCTACGCTCCTAATGACGAGGAGGAGATTCTTCGCTACGCTCAGAATGACAATGGTGTCGGGGAATGGTCACTGACAATCCAGGGAACAACCCCCTACCACCTTTTTTAAGGGGGATTAGGAAAATTACCCGTCTATATTAAAGCTGGAGTAAACTCCATCAGTGGCTTGTGAGCGGGCATGAATTTCATTAAGCTTCTGTATAATTCTAAGAATCTCTTTACGTCTTTCTTCAACAAGGTCTAAAACAAAACTGCGGACGTCAGGCTCGTTGCATTCGTCCAATACTCCTTCATAAAACCGAACTGTTGAGGCTTCTTTTCTTAAGGCTTCATTCAACATGGCACATGTGTTTTTACAAGCGTGTAAACATTTTATATCATTTTCTTTCATAATTACCTCAATATAAGAGATCTAAATATTCATGGGATCCCCGTCTTCGCGGGGATGACAAACAAAATTTTCCCCGCATTGGGGATGACAAACAATGAACAGAGCAGAGATTCTTGCTACCCTCCTTATGACAAGGAGGAGATTCTTCGCTTCGCTCCTAATGACAAGGTAAGAAATTGTAAGGGGATGAATCCCCTTAAATTACAATTTATATTTATATTCAATGATCCCAGGCATAAATGCCTGGACTAGAACAGGTCATTTCATTTTCAATAAAATGTAGCTTTATTTTTACCTCAGAATGACAAATAAAAAACAGAATGACAAAAAAACAACCCCTAACCTCTTTACTAAGGTAGACTCTTCTATACAGAAATGGATTCCATTTCTTTTGCAAGCTGTTGACCTAAGAGGAGCGCTTTTTCGTTTAAAGGTATTGTATGGTGATGTCTTTCAGGCAGCACTTTTTTTAATGCCTTTAATATATTTTCAATTTTAAGTATCGGTCGTTTAGCAAGAAAAGCGCCGACCATAATCATGTTGGCAACCTGCTTTTTATTCATCTTTAAAGCTTCTTCAGCAGCAGGTATGCTATAAATTTCAACATCATCCCTCGTGGGAGGATTTATAATAGCAGAAGTTTCATACATTATTAATCCACCAGGTTTAACCATACTTTCAAATTTATCCAATGAAGGTTGATTTAACATTATAGCTGAATCAAACCTTGCGACCATAGGAGAACTGATTGGAGAGTCAGAAACGATCACAGTGCAATTTGCAGTTCCGCCTCTCATTTCAGGGCCATAAGCGGGCATCCAGCTTACTTCTTTATTTTCAATTAAAGAAGCATAAGCAATAATCTGCCCCATTGACAGGACTCCCTGTCCGCCGAACCCTGCGAATATTATTTCATGTGCTTTCTGCATTATAATTTCCTATTTACTTTTTAATAATCAATATTTATTTAGAACAGATTCTTCGCTTCGCTCAGAATGATAAGTCACTTTTATTTTGTAACCTTAATATCGCCAACCGGGAATACCGGGAACATATTTTCTTCAATCCATGACATTGCTTCAACCGGGGTCATCTTCCAGCCGGAAGGGCAATTAGAAACAACTTCAATAAAGGAAGTGCCTTTATTCAGCTTCTGGTTTTCAAGTCCCTGTCTAAGTGCTTTCTTTAATTTCCTACAGGCGGCCACATTGTTTATTGATTGTCTTGTAACGTAATAAGCACCGGGAAGCATGGCAATCATTTCGGTAATCTTAATTGGAAAACCAACCTGTTTAGGATCTCTTCCGTAAGGGGAAGTTGAAGTAACCTGTCCTACTAAAGTTGTGGGCGCCATCTGTCCACCGGTCATACCATAAATAGCATTATTAATAAATATCATCATGATATTTTCACCGCGGTTGACGGTGTGGATTGTCTCAGCGGTACCAATAGCCGCAAGGTCGCCGTCACCCTGGTATGAAAAGACATATTTATCGGGGCGGACTCTTTTAATTCCAGTAGCTACTGCGCTTGCTCTTCCATGAGCAGCTTCCTGCATATCAATATCCATATAATGATAAGCAAAAACCGAGCATCCAACCGGAGCAACGCCAATTATCTGATCCTGAATTCCCATTTCTTCCACAACTTCCATGAGAAGTTTATGGACTATGCTGTGGCCACAGCCGGGGCAATAATGAAGCGGGGTATCAGTTAGAGTAGTAGGTTTTTGATAAACACATTCAAGGTCTTCGAGTAATAATTCAGATTCCATATATTCTCCTACGCACTGATACTTTGTTTTTCAATTATGCTTTCGATCTTTGCAAGAACATCTTCCGGAGACATTATCATTCCTCCCATTCTACCATGGAAATAAACCGGTTTTACACCATTAACCGCAAGTCTAACATCTTCGACCATTTGTCCGGCATTCATTTCAACGACGAGAAGGAAATCAACATTAGATGCTAATTCTTTAATTCTATCTGTTGGATAGGGATAAAGAGTAATTGGTCTAAGCAGGCCTACTTTAATTCCTTTCTCTCTAGCAAGTTCAACAGTTTTCTGGCAAACCCTTGCAGAAAGTCCAAATGCAACGAGGAGAATTTCAGCATCATCAGTATGGAACTCTTCAAACCTGACTTCACACTGCATTTCTTTGTACTTTTTCTGAAGGTTAAGGTTTATCATTTCCATTTTTTCGGGCTGGATAAAAAGAGAAGTAATAAAATTTCTTTCTCTGCCAGCCGGTTTTCCAACTGTAGCCCAAGATGGGATGGTATGAGGCAGCGAACCTGCTTCAGGCAGAACAACCTTTTCCATCATTTGACCGAGGGCGCCATCGGATAAAATCATTGCGGGGCAACGGTATTTTTCCGCAAGTCTGAAACCATCAAATACAAAATCCGCCATTTCCTGAACGGAAGAGGGAGCTAAAACGATAAGGTGATAATCACCATGTCCGCCACCTTTAACGGCCTGAAAATAGTCACCCTGAGAGGGTTGGATTGTACCAAGTCCAGGGCCACCGCGAACTACATTAACAACTAAACAAGGAAGTTCAGCAGATGCGATATAGGAAAGGCCTTCCTGCATCAGGCTGATACCGGGGCTGGAAGAAGAGGTCATTACTCTTGCACCAGCACCTGCAGCGCCATAAATCATATTTATTGATGCTACTTCACTTTCAGCCTGCAGCACCAAACCGTTACGATTTGGAACTTCGACTTCAAAATATTCAAGAATTTCTGATTGGGGAGTAATCGGATAACCGAAATACGCATCCATGCCGGCTCTGATAGCAGCTTCAGCGAGGGCTTCATTTCCCTTCATTAATCTGGCTTCAGATTTATTATTATTTTCCATAAATTTTCCTTATCCTGCTACTTCAGCAGTTTTAATCTTTTTTGCTGATTTAGGCTGTCGATAAACGGTAATAGCAGATTCGGGGCAAATTATAGCGCAATTTACACACCCGGTGCAGTTATCCTTGATTAATTCTGCATATTTATAACCATTTAGATTGATCTGGCTTGAAAGGCCGAGGCTTTCCTGAGGACAAGAAACAATGCAAAGTTCGCATCCTTTACATGTTTCCACTTCAATAATAACAGTTCCTCTAATCATTTTATATCATTTTTAATGAATAAATAAACTTTTGCCAATGAAGGCAAGTTACATGCCAATCGATTAAATCATTTTAAGTAAAGAATTTAAAAATTAATTACCATAAATAAGAAGCATATTGAAATAATTCTTCTTGTTATCGGGAATGGGGAAAATGTTACGATTTTGAGGGGAAATCACGTCTTGAAACGATTACTTCTGTTTCAGAAGCATTGCCGAAAGAATTTAAGGTATCGTCAAGTTTTTTACCAGATTTAAGGATTCCTTCAATTATAGTTGAATAGACTGTATCATGGAGTTCAGTTTTGAGAATGTCAGAAAAACCAAAAATTCCAAAGAGGGAAGTTTTTAATTCATAGTTTAAACCAGAGAGAAATTCGGAGTTACGCCGGTTTAATTCATCGGATTTTTCTTTAGCGGAAGTAAGGTCGTTAATAATTTGCGCAGTGTTTATATTCTCTTTAATTACGATATAATTTGAAATCTTTGATTCATCATTTTTAAAAGGGGAAATAGAAACGGATTCCAGGAATTTCTCTCCGTTTTTCTTTATAGAATAAATTTCACCTTTCCACTGCATTCCCGCTAAAATGGTTTTCCATAACTGTTTACTTTCTTCGTCAGAAATTTCGCCACGTTTAAAAATTCCTTCAACTTTTCCCACTGATTCATTAAGAGTAAATCCCGTAAGTTCAGTATAGAAAGGATTTACAAATTCTATAACACCGTTATAATTTGTAATAATCACGGATACCGGACACTGCATAATAGATTTGGAAAACATCTTCAAATCAGTCTGCATTTTATTCTGTTCAGAGAAATCAGAACAAGAGATTAAATACCCGATAAAGATCTCTTCGGAAGAAAATTGCGGAGAGCAGTTACCAAGAATCCACCTGAAATCACCGGAATAATGTTTAAGTCTGAATTTAAATTTAACTGCTTTCCGGGATTCGAAAGCAGAATTATAAGCTTCAAAGACTCTATTTATATCATCTTTATAGATTGATTCATTCCAGCCGTTTCCCAACCCCTGTTCCATAGACTTGCCTGTAAAATCGAGGCATGATTTATTTAAAAATGTACATTGGCGGTCAACCCCTAATTCCCACATAAGAAAGGGTGTTGAATCGAGCATTACCCTGAAATGTTCTGGTGGAGATTGTCTTAATTGAGCCTGGTTATCCTTGTTTTGGGAAATATCGATTAATTTTTTAACTCTTAGGGACAGGTCATTTAGTTTAAATGGTTTTATTATAAAATCTGCTACACCATATTCAATAGATTTATTGACAGAGTTTTCGTCTTTTAGGGCAGTTAAGAGAATTATAGGTATTTCAGCAATTTCAGGGACTTCTCTTATTTCTTTAAGAACCGTTAAACCATCCTTAACAGGCATCATAATATCTAACAGGATCAGTGCGGGTCTATGTTCTTTTACACCTTCCAATACACCGACACCGCTGCTATATGAATAAACCTGATAGCCATCGCGTGTAAGAAGATAGAGAAGGACCTTAGTAGTGCTTAAATCATCTTCAGCAAAAATTATTACTTCTTTTTTATCTGCCATTGTTCAATATTAAAATTTTATACTCCAATTCCTGAATTAAATGAGTTAAAAAACAGGCGATATTATAATAATTAATCAACCTATATATTCTAAATATTTTAACTCATCATATTTTTTATTACTTCAACCCAATCCGGGCTGTCATTAAGACTTTCGACTAACTGCAGATGCTCACCGCCATTGGCTTTAAATATCTGCAAATAATCATAAGCGATCTCGACAGTTGTTTCAAGACAATCAGCAACAAAAGCCGGGCTGAAAACAAGCAACCTTTTTGAACCCTTACGAGCCAGTTCAGCAATAACCTTATCCGAGAAAGGTTCCAGCCATTTTTTATTAAGACGGGATTGGAAGCAGACAGTATATTTCTCTTTAGGTATATTTAATTTTTGTGCTAATAACCTTGTTGTGGCATAACATGCTGCTTTATAACAATAGCGATTGCTATCATTTATCTCCGTTTCGCAGTTATGATCATCGCATATTTTGCCATCATTATAAACTTTATCAACCTGGCTTACCGGGAGACCGTGATAGCTAAACAGGATATGGTCATAATCAGCTAAATTGTATTTTCTGCCTTTAGCTGCAACTGCATTTATGTACTGTTCATTATCGTAGAACTGGCCGATAATGTTAATTTCCGGAATTACCCACCATTTTCTTATGATATCCAGAGCCTTATTTACTGCAGAACCGGTACTTGCGGAGGCATAATGCGGAAATAGGGGAAGAATAATAATTTTTTCATATCCTTTCTTTCTCATTCGTTCAAGGACACTTTCCATCGACGGGTTTTTATACCTCATAGCGAGTTCAACTTCGAACATACTGCCAAGAGCGGACTGCAGTTTTTCTTTAAGACTGATACTATAAAAAAGAAGCGGCGAACCTTTATCTGTCCATAACATTTTATACAATTTGGCTGATTTAGGAGCGCGGAACGGTACAATGATCAGGTTAACGAGGATCTTTCTGAGTAAATAAGGGATGTCAATTACTCTTGGGTCATTGAGAAACTCAGAAAGATATTTTCTGACATCAGAAACAGATGGGCTGTCAGGAGTACCAAGCTGAACAAGTAATACGCCAATCATTTTAAACGATCCCTCCTTTGAGTCACACATAATTGCTTTATCATAAGGTTCCTTTAATTTTTAATGTCTGAATATACAAATATATTTATCATTCTGAAGGAGCGTTGAGACAGAAGGAATGCTAAGATACTTCACATCGTTCGGAATGAGCTAATTAATTAGTATTTTTCCGCAAGACAAAATAAGTATTTATGAATCTATCGGTCAATATTAAAGAGTTGAGGTTAAGCACTTCTACGGGAGAAAAGGAGTTGCTGCATGATATTAAATTTTCACTTAAAGAAAAGAGCATATATACTATTCTGGGTAAAAACGGAAGCGGTAAGTCGACTTTAATCAAATCCCTAAGCGGATTAAATGATAAAAGGTTTTATGCGGTTAAAGGGACAATTTTAGCCGATAATCTTGACGTTATTAATGCATCCACTAAAGAATTGACCAAAGTAATCAGAGTAAAAATCAAATATGTATTTCAGGATGCGATAAACAGTTTTGATCCGATAAGAAGACTTGATTATTATTTCAGGAGATTCAAAATTGACCAAAATAAATCGGAAGAATTGTTAAAATATTTTCTGCTTCCTTCATTAAAAGAATTGAAGGGAATGCATCCCTATGAATTAAGCGGCGGCATGGCACAAAGATTAAGTTTTGTAGTTGCGTTTCTTATGGATCCTGAACTTTTAATACTTGACGAACCGACATCGGGGATTGATTCGGCCATAGCAAATCTTTTCCTGATGAAAATAAAGGAGTTTGCCGATAAAGAGAAGAAGACAATTTTGCTTGTGACACAGGATATGAATTTTGCAGAATCTTTAGGTGGATTTACCGCTCATATTTCAGAAAGGACACTATCTCCTTTTCTAAAATCAGCTGAATATTTCAAATCTGAAAATGAGTTGTTCAACAAGAACAGGATATTTTTATGAATCTGCTTCTTAAGGCCGATAATATTTCCTATAAAACAGACAAAGGTAAAACGATACTCAAGGATATTTTCTTTGAATTGCCTAAAGGGGATATCATAGGAATTGTTGGTGAATCAGGAAGCGGGAAAACAACTTTAGGTAAAATATTAGCTGGATTAATAATACCAACTGCAGGGAAAGTAATTTTTAATAAACCTGAGGGTTGGGAGAATACAAAGGTATCTCCTATACAGATATTATTTCAGAATAACGGAGATACACTAAACCCTTTGAGGAGAATTGATTCTGTAGTTAGAGAAGGTATAAAACTCAGGTTCGGGAAAAATATTGAGACTGATACTAAGGCAGAAGAGATTTTCAATTCAATTAATTACGAAGCCAGTCTCCGGGGGAGAAAAGGATATGAATTAAGCGGAGGTGAACAGCAGCGCGGAGCTCTAGCAAGAGTGCTTTCTGTAAGACCCGAACTGCTTATTTTGGATGAACCGTTTTCCGCACAGGACCCTGACTCCCAGCTAATATTCCTAAGGTTATTTAAAAAAATTAACATTGAATGGGGCACAACCATGATATGTATTTCGCATAATTTACAGATACTACGGGAATTATGCAGGTATATTCTGATTATGTATAATGGAGCTATTGTTGAAAGAGGAGAATGTAAATCGCTGTTTAAAAGCCCTGTTCATCCTTACACACAATTTCTTTTTAAAGCAGAAAGTTATGAGCTAACATATGATGAGTTTATAACTATTAATAAATTAAAAGTATAAATGAGTTTGGGATAAAGAAATATTATTATTTAAGCGGCTTTTGTGAGATTGTAATTCTGAATTACACGTAAATGCTTGCTGTTTCTGATAATAAAGGCCTAACGACAAATCTTCTGTCTGTCTTTGATAGCTCATATTCTTCGCTACTTCTTTATGATATGATAAGAGGATGAGGTTAGAAATAGTGGGTTCACATAAATTTCAATATGTTGCTTTTTATCTTGTATTTGCAACATTTTAGGGGGGAGCTAAAAAATTCTCCGTGTATGTTAAAAAAATTTTAACTTTTCTCTCCTATATAAATCCTGATCTGCTGATTAATAATCAGGTTTGGATATCGAAAGTATTATATAATGAGGAGATACAGATTTTTTGCATAGTGTTTTGTATAGTCTCATCTTATAAATACCTGATTTACCGAGGAAATATTAATCGCACTTTAATTGGCTGTATTATTTCAGTCTTTGAAGCTCATAACTTCAAAAAGCTAAATATGTATTTGGATAAATACAGGAAAACATTTGTAACGAATACAGCACCGAACTTTAGAAACAGATCAAAATCCAGAGGCCAGACCGACATTTTTTTCCTCTCAGTATAGAGGTCTTTAATATCTTTCATTTTCACAGTCAGATCACTCAAATCTTCATCCATATGGGATTCTAATTTAACCATATATTTATCATTAAAATCATTGTATTGTTCAGATATAGTTTTAAGCATTTTATTTTTAGCTTTTTGCATAGAAGTATGGGGAGAACTGAGAGGCAGAAAGAAAACTAAGAATGTTACTAAAAGATAAAGGGGTAAAATTATCTGTAAATGAACCGGAAAATTAAGAAGGTAGGCTGCACCATAAACATGCGGGAAAAAGGAGATCAACATATAAAACGAAAATAAAGTAACTTCGCCTAAATAAGACAACCCCCCGGCATTATCAAACGATAAGGGATTTATTTTGTAGTATCCATTTTTATCATAATTAAAAGAAAGTGTAAAAGTGTATCCAATGATAATAAGCAGCCTGAATAATACCGGAATAATAATAATTGCAAAAAGAAATATATCTTTTATCAGATTGAAGTAGTAACTAATAGGAAATGTATCCAGAGTAAAGTTCCAATTTCCATCAGGCGTTTTGGCGTATGGTCTTGTACTTAAGAAAAATGCAAATGCTATTACCAGTGCCGATATAAGGAAATTCAACCAGAATAATTTTGGGGTTTTCAGGGAGATATTTGATATAGCAGATTGAATTTTCCCTTTATTTTTTATTTCGTCCTCTCTGAAATCCAATATTTTCAACAATCCATTTTCCTGATTCCACTCAAAGGGATCGAGGTAACTAATTCTTTCCATACCAGTAAATGCATAAGTAAACTTATCAGTTAAAACTCTGAATAAGAATATCGCTATTATCAGTCCTGCGAAAAACAGATAATTCGGAATGTCCTCTAAATATCCATAACCATAAACCTTAAACTTTAATTCAAGTTTATTATTTATTCGATGGCATTCAAAAAGTAAGTGCCTTCCATACAATAAATATGTACCTGACCCGAGGAATTCTGTTAAATTTATTTTATTTAAATATAAATTACCGGTGCGAGAATATGGTTTGCTGCCATAATTAGAATTGTAAAAATTGAGAGTATATTTAATATTGTGAACATCTATAGGGAGTAAATCAAATTCGACCCTATTGTCTGCAAAACTTATTGTGTCTATAATTTGGGTTTTGAGGGAATCATAATTTAATGAAACCTCACCATTTTTTATTATAGTTGCATTCTCCGATTGAGTAATAAAAAAACCTATTGTCCAAATACTAATAAAGAAAAGGAAAACCTTCAGAAAAGCACAGTAATATGACCCTTGAAGAAGCCAGCGAAAATAAAATGGCCGTTGAATAGCAATTTCAACATCTTTATTCTTCAATATATCCCTAATATTATATTTCATATTGATGGTTTCCTAAATTCTGATTTCATTAAGATGATCCTTTCTGCAGAACAAAGACCCCGAGTTCCAAGGGTTTAAAAAGAGACCCCCATTTGACTGAATATTCATTTTGCAATTTCAGATCAAAATCATGAGTAAATAAGTCTATCCATTGCGTTTTAGTTTTGTTTGAATTAGGATTTTTTGTAAAACTAAGATTAATAACATTATCAATAAATAAGGTCATTATGGTCTGTATTGAGAACTTAGATTTAATAAGGTCTTCTAAGATTATGAGTTTCCCATTTGGTTTTAATACTCTGAGTGCTTCTTTGATTACCTTCCCGGGTTCAAACATATGATGCAAGCTGACAAGAATAAGAACAGAATCGAAGTATTCATTTGCAAATCCCAGATTATAAGCATCTCCCAAAATAAAATTGAATTTCGTATTCTTTTTTATTGCTTTGGTCCGATAATCGACAATGTCCACTCCCCAAATCTCAGCAGTTAAATTGGATTTCAAATTATTAGTAATATATCCCATACCGCAGGCGAGATCCAAAATTCGAGAATCATCTTTTAACCAATTATGCAACGGAAACACATTCAATAACCATTGAGCCCTTCTGGTTTCCATATTATTCAGCAAATCAGAATGTTTATCAATCCAGTAAATAAATTTTACAGGTTGAGTATTTCGGAGGGTAATATTAGGGTCTTCGTGTTTAATATAAATATATCCTTATACGAAAAAGAAGAGTAAAATATTTATTCATACATTCTCCTAATACTGAAACTATTTATACGAACTCAGACATGAAATAATGTTACACAAACTTAGTAATTTCGGATATAATATCCACATGTGTATTATATTCTATTGGGAGGAAGGATATTTCAAAGAATAGTTTGTCTTTTAAACTAAGGGCAACGGAGAATAATAAACTTATTTTCCGGTTATATATATTTAAAATAAAATTATTCATTTATCTTGCACTCTTCAAGTTTCTTTGAAATCCTCCCAGTAATTATTCGATATAGATAATAGAAAAGAAAAGCAACCGCCAAAATAATTATTACCGCAATGCTGCTACTATCTACATATGAAGAGATTGCATAATATGAGTTTCCGAAAAAATATCCCAAAACAACGAATAAAAATGTTCTAGGAAGAATAATAAGTGTGATAATATATGCAAATTTTTGAGGGGATATATGACTACTCCCAACCATTATAAGTCCGGGAATTGGAATAATCGGTGAAAGTTTGATCGCTAAAATAATTTTTCCCGGATGCTTTTCCAATAGGCTAATTAATTTATCCATACGTGCTTCGAGTAGCCCATGTTTGCGGCCGCATTTTTTGATAACAGTGCTTTTGCCAAAGTAACCGATACTATACAGAGCAAAATCGCCCACATAATCCCCTAAAATACCAAGTATAAAAATAACTCCCAGATTCAAATATCCCATTGAAGCTGCAAACGAGGCGGCCATGATGACAATTGGGCCTTCGACAACCATTGCAACAAATAGCAAGAGGGAGTTATTATGAATAATCCATTGGAACACCGAAGAGAAACTTCCATCAGAAAAAAAAGAGTTCATACCGCTCCTGATTTTGATTTAATTTCTTCCAAAAGGAATCAATGAAATATACCATACCATTTATAATACCAAGTAACAACTTAAGCAACTTTACTGTCGAATTAAAATCGAGGCCAGGAAGATAATGATTGGCTGACAGCAATCAAACACTTGGTTAAAAAGAATTTTAGATGCAGTAAAGAAAAAACGAAACTTAAACCTCCAGGATTGATGGTCACGTCATATTACTACGCACAGAAAAGATTGCCGGTTAATAATTTTCCGAGGCCATTCACCCGTTGACAAGAAGAGGCTGCATGGGCGATGGTCATCATGGCTGGGCTGCTTCAGAAATAGTTTCCGCATTCCGGGATTCCTTTCTTTGGGAAGATGAAGACAGTAAGGAATTCAGAATATTTGCCGGGATCCGGGTTGATTGGTTTGATGCTGATTTTAAGATGACAAATATTCCTACATCTGCGGGCAATATTGATTTGAAGTATAAAAGGACCGCAGAGAGGATTACAATAAAAATTAAATCTGCTTTGAAGAAATCATTATCTATAAATGCTAAAATAATAGTGCCATTTAAAATAAGAATTATAAGCGAAGGACTGGAATCTTCAACCAACAGATTTGGAGAAACAGAAATTCCCTTAATTATTAATTCCCGTAAAACAGTAATTGAAGCAGAGGTGAGCAACATTTATTCTTATACGACGGGGCCTGAAAATAATTAGGCTTGTTTTTCGTCAATTCTGAATTGAACCATTCCCCCTTCAACATTATAGGCATTAAACCCCATACCGGCCAGAAATCTTTGTGCACTGGCAGACCTAACCCCCGATCTGCAAATCACTGCGATAGTTCTATCTTTATAAATCTCTAATTCGCCGATTCTTTTTTCAAGTTGCTGCACCGGAATGTTTATTACATTATCAATTTTACCCAAAGGACCTGTAAGTTCCTCCGGCATCCGTACATCAAGGATTATGAGTGAAGAATCCGTTTCAATCGCATTTATTAGTTCATTAATGGTCATTGTTCTTTCAAATAATATAATTTGATAATTTACTTTAATTGTTAATAAAACAAAGTGACCACACAAAGCATGTGTGATTTAGAGTCACACTCTTCCCTTTATATCTCATTTTATAACATATCATTGAGCCAAATATTAATTCGATACCCGTGGAAATGGTTTGACTATAGCTTATAACTTTTATATTTTTGTTTCGACAAATATCGAATTATATATGAAAAACAAAGCAGACATACAGGAACGTATAGACATAATGAAATCACTTTCAGATGCTTCACGCCTGAGAGTGCTTAACGCACTGATGAAAAAACCGCAATATGGTGAAGAACTGGCGCAGAGGCTAAACCTGGCAGTATCAACTGTATCATTTCATTTAAAGAAACTTGAGAAAGCTGCCCTTATTTACAAAGTTAAAGAACAGTACTATACCGTATACCACATCTGTGACGATAAATTTAATATGTCATTAAGAGAGTTAATTGAATTTGATAATCTTGACAAATATATTGAGGATGAAAGAATTGTCAAATACAAACAGAAGGTACTTAAGACCTTTTTCAGAAAAAACAGACTGGTAAAACTGCCGGTACAGAAGAAGAAAAAAATGATTGTTCTGGAAGAGTTTATAAAGAAATTCACACCCGGCAGGAAATACAAAGAACATGAAGTAAATGATATAATAATAAAATTATATGATGACTACTGTTCAATCCGCCGGCTGATGGTAGATGAGGGAATAATGACAAGAGAAAACCAGATTTACCTGCTTAATCAAAAAGAGAAAACAAAATGATAGATAAAAAAGAAATTAAAAGAAACTATAAACGGACACCAACTCCAATGGGTGTATTCCAGATAAGAAATCTGGTTAACGGAAAAATATTTGTGGGAAGCAGCATGAACCTGCCTGGAAGGAAGAACCGGTTTGAGCTGGAATTTACTATGGGTATTACAATGGACCATGTGCTTCAAAATGATTTTAAGGATTACGGAAGGGATAATTTTACTTTTGAAATTATTGATAACCTGGAACCAAAGGAAGATCCTGCTTATAATTATAAGGAAGACCTGAAGACACTTGAGGAGCTATGGATTGAAAAGCTTCAGCCATTCGACGAACGCGGTTATAACAAGAAGAAAGTGAGGTAATAATTGGATGATTATTCAATATCCTATCGTATACATGCATTAGAAAGAATGTTCGAGAGGAACGTAAGCTGCGAGGAGTTAGGGAAAATCATTAAGAAGGGGGAACTTGTTGAGAATTATCCAAATAATATTCCGTATCCCTCAAAACTTATGCTTGGCCGCGTTAATAACCGTCCCCTTCATGTCGTTTTCACTTTCAATAAAGATGAAAAATCTGCTGTTGTTGTTACCGTTTATGAACCTGATCCCGGAAAGTGGATCAGGAACTTAGTAAGGAGATGAAGGGATGAAATGTTTATTATGTAAAGACGGAAATACAGTTCCGGGTATGATAGCAGTTACTCTTATCCGTGGAGATTGTAAAATGGTTTTCAGGAATGTGTCTTCAATGAAATGCAGGGACTGCAGTGAAGAATACGTAAATGAGGAAACTTCTACCTTACTGTTAGACATTGCAAATGAGTCAGTAAAAAAAGGGGAAGGTTCATTTGTAAGGGATTTTCAGAAAGTGAAAGGTTCTGAATAGGAGAAGAAATTCAAAGTCAACTTAAAAAGTATAAAATTACATAAATGGTATATAATAAGTGAGCAAGTACTTGTATTTTTACTTTACTATTTCAAAAAAAGAGAGTTCAAATGAAAACACATATAAGTCTTTTATTTCTTTTATTATTACCGGTATTAGTTTTTGCCGGTTCGGGTAATAAAGATTCAGGAAAGGGGTTTGATCCAAACAATATTGACACTTCAGCGAGTCCCACAAAGGATTTTTATCAATTTGCCATAGGGAACTGGTTAAAGAATAATCCGATTCCCGATGAATGGTCATCATGGGGCACATTTGAGGCATTGTATGAATCAAATAGTAAAGTGGTCAAAGAAATACTGGAAAATTCAGCCGGAGATAAGAATGCACCTAAGGGAAGCAATATTCAGAAAGTCGGTGATTACTATTATTCCGGTATGGACACAATTAAAATAGAAAAAGCGGGATATACCCCAATTAAACCTTTCCTTAAAAAGATCGCAGACATTAAGACAAAGGATGATCTTATCAAGGAGACTGCACAAATTCATCTAAGAGTTTCACAGCCATTTTTTTGGTTTGGAGCCGGGGTGGATGGAAAGAACAGCGCAATGATGATTGCGCAGATAGGTCAGGGAGGACTTGGACTGCCGGACAGAGATTATTATACTAATGATGATCCAAGATCAAAAGACATAAGAGAAAAATATATTCAGTACATGCAAAATATGTTTAAGCTAATCGGAAGAAGTGATGCTGAAGCAAAGAAAGATGCAGATAAGGTTATGGAGATTGAAACCAGGCTTGCAAAAGCATCTTTAACGAAAGTGGAGATGAGAGACCCTGTAAGGAATTATAACAAAATGAGTTTTGATTCCTTAAAGGCTATTGCACATGATTTTAACTGGACACTTTATTTCGAAGCGCTCGGAATAAATACTCCGGCAGAGTTTGATGTTAACCAACCGGGTTTCATAGCAGAAGTAAGCAAAATGGTAAAGGAACTTCCGGTTAACGACTGGAAACCTTATTTAACCTGGAATGTATTAAGAGGTTCAGCAGCCTACTTAAGTTCTGCTTTTGTAAATGAAGCCTTCAATTTCGGGGGTAAATATTTAAGCGGCGCTAAAGTTCTTCGCCCAAGATGGAAACGTGTAATGGGTGCAGAGGATAATGCCCTTGGTGAGTTGATCGGACAGCTTTATATAGCTAAAACGTTCCCACCCGAAGCTAAAGAAAGAGCAAGAAACATCGTAGGGAATCTGATCGTTTCACTTAAGGAGAGAATAAATAATCTTGACTGGATGGGAGATGACACTAAAAAGGCAGCTCTTGTAAAGCTTGCTGCATTAACTGTTAAAATAGGTTACCCTGATAAATGGAAAGATTTTTCAGGAGTTAATATATCAAGAGACGCTTACTTTGAAAATGATGCTAACGCAAGTGAGTTTTTAACGAAAGACAATCTATCAAAAATAGGTAAGCCTGTGGATAAAACTGAATGGGAGATGCATCCCCAAACAGTAAACGCATATTACGAACCTGTCAGAAATGAAATAGTATTCCCCGCAGCAATACTACAGCCTCCTTTCTTTAATATAGATGCAGATGATGCAGTTAACTATGGCGCCATGGGAGTTGTTATCGGTCATGAGATTACCCACGGATTTGATGATCAGGGAAGGCAATATGATGCAAAGGGAAATATTAAAGACTGGTGGACTGAAAATGATTCTAAGAAATTTGATGAAAGAGCTAAAGTGATTATTAATCAATTTAATAATTATGCCGCAATTGACACTTTCCATATAAATGGAGAGCTGACACAGGGAGAAAACATTGCTGATTTAGGGGGTTTGAATGTATCTTTTAATGCATTCAAAAAAACAGATGAATTCAAGTCGGGTGAAAAGATAAACGGATTTACACCTGTGCAGAGATTTTTCTTGTCATGGGCACAGGTATGGAGAGGTAACGAAAGAGATGAATCTCTCAAGTTATTAATTAAATCAAACGAGCATTCACCAAACAAGTTCAGAGTTAACGGACCATTAAGTAACTTGCCGGAATTCTGGGAAGCGTTTAATGTTCTGCCGGGTGATCCAATGAGAAGAGCAGAAAAGGATTTGGTTAGGATCTGGTAATATCTTACATCTATTAACCTTCGAAGTATTCCTGAACTTCGAAGGTTTTGGATTAAATCTTATCTATTAAAAGAGGCTGTCTCAAAAGACCCGAATGTCATTCTGAGCGAAGCGAAGAATCTCGATTTTATAAACGAATTATGAGATTCTTCAGTCGCTTCGCTCCTTCAGAATGACAGTTTAGTTAATTTTGAAACAGCCTCTTTTTTTTATTTATATTTCCTTTTAAATATTATTCATGGAGTTAATTTGATCACCAGCAAATATTTATTATGCCTTAATTTATTTATAATATTAATCCTGATTAACACATCCGGTTATTCACAAATGGATAGTTTTAAAGCATATAAATCTTCGGGAAGAGGTTTAGTATTCACCTGTCAGAATGGAAATAAAATTAAATTAACCCCATACGGTTCCAGCATAATAAGAGTACAAGCCGCAAAGCAGGGAGAGGATTTCTTCCCTGACAATTATTATGAGATGGTTGAATCTCATAACTGGAGCGGCAAACTCAAGGTAATTGAAAGGAGTGACTCATTTATTATAAGCATTATTAACAACAACTATCTTAATTTAATAATAAC
>Ga0182027_10005667_pt1 | contig 18898 bp, 18 predicted proteins | sample 712E1DmetaG_FD_121300 | JGI IMG/M metagenome (GOLD analysis project Ga0182027, IMG submission 121300) | Permafrost microbial communities from Stordalen Mire, Sweden - 712E1D metaG (Illumina Assembly) | ecosystem: Environmental > Terrestrial > Soil > Wetlands > Permafrost | place: Sweden...
AATATCATCGAAATAAAAATTTTCTGACATAAAAAAACCTGATACAATAGTCATACCAGGTTTCAATTTTATTATAAATCTGATTATTCGAATTCAACTACATAAATATCATTATCACCAATTCCATCAATCTTTGAGGAAGAATAAAAGGCACTTTTTTCATCTGGTGTAAGGACAAAATATAAGTCATCAGTAGGAGTATTTATCGGGTAACCTACATTTTCAGATTCTGACCAGAAGCCATCATCTGAAAGCGTTGTAAAAAAAACATCATAGCCGCCCATGCTGTTATGACCTTTGGAACTGTAATAAAGCGTAGCGCCATCACCTAACATAAACGGAGATTCTTCATCAAAAGGCGTGTTGATCTTTGGTCCCAGATTGTAAGGCTTTCCCCATGAACCATCAGATAATTTATCAGAAGCCCAGATGTCTTTTCCACCTAAACCACCTTCTCTGTCGCTAACAAAATAAAGTGTACTTCCGTCAGGGCTCAGGCAAGCATTGGTTTCGTTGGCTTTTGTGTTCACCGCTCCAGTTACTTTTTGTATATCCGACCATTCTATTATTCCCTTAGTTTTATTGCTTTTAAATGTCACACTGTAGAGGTCTTTATTATCATCATAATCTTTACTTATAAAAACTTCTTTTGTATCTGAACGAGTGCTGAACACATTATCTGTAGCTATCGATTTTATTTCCGATTCAATTTTAGCAGGTCTGAGCCACTGACGTGATTTTTTATTGTAAGCAGTAATGTATAATTCCTGATTGTATTTAAAAGTTTTATTATTTCTAGAATTATCTAGTACATCAGATGCAAAAATTAAAATAGATTTATCCGATGAAATAGCAAAAGAATAATCACCATTTTTTGTATTAATATCCGGGTTAAATAATTCTATTTTCAGATTCCTTGGACTTTTAACCAGCTTAATTGCATTATGACACATTAAAATATGGCTGTCAACATCTGTAATAATGGCAGGATCCTTTTTAGGAAGTTTATCTTTGTATGCTTTAAAAGCTTTAATAGCTTCTTCATATCTTCCTGAAATATGATATGCTTTCCCTAAGTAGTATAATGTTTTTATCGGTGCAGTATTTTCACTGTAACTTGCTTTGTAAGTAGTGGAAACTTTTTCAGATGCTTTTTCTAGGTAAGGGATTGCTTTTGATTTATCGTTGCTTGAGTTAAGATAACAAATTCCCAAGTAATAATAGATATTCGGATTGAGTGGTGTAACTGAATCTAACTGTAATAATATTGGAATAGCATCCAGATATTTCTGTGAAACAATATAATTCTCCACCAAAGTATACTTCGTCTTATATTCTGCTGAAAAATTATTATCATTGTCAAGAACCGATTTATCCTTATGATCGCTTGCAACGGCAAACAATGAAAGGAGAAGACAAATAATGAAAGAGGTAGGTTTAAATATCTTCATGGTAAACTTTTTTGACTTGTAAATATACAACATTTAAAAGGCGATGTCAAGTGTTTTTATTACTAATTTTGCAATATTTCAATTCCTTCAATCAACCAAAAAAATCTTAACATTAATATCACTTTTTTTATTATCACAAATTATTATTTAATCTATATAAAAGCTTCAAAAAAATTATCTCTAAAAGGGTTTAGTAGTATAACTAAAAAAAACATTAAAATTGCATTCAGATAACTTGAACGTGGAAAGTTTTACAAAGTTACAGGTAGCAAGCATCTTATCAATTCGTATTATCACTTAAATTCTATTGCGTCTATTACCTGTTCTAAAACGTTTTATCGATTGTTTATGGCTAAAAAAGGGTTTCAGAGTAAAAAGAAAAATTACACAGATAAAGCCATGTCTTTTTGGGAACACTTGGAAGTACTTCGCTGGCATATTTTACGATCAGCTATCGCTATTGTTGTATTTTCGACCATTGCCTTCCTATATAAGGACATTATTTTCGATAAAATAATCCTGTCTCCGAAAGAGCCCGGATTTATTACAAGCCAGCTCTTATGCAGGATGGGTGCATGGCTTAATATCCCAGATCTTTGTATAAATGTAAAATCCTTAAAGATTATTAATACAGAAATGGCCGGTCAGTTTAACATGCATATTTTTATTTCCATTATCACAGGTGTAATATTGGCTGTCCCTTATTTTTTATGGGAACTCTGGAGGTTCATTAAACCAGCATTAAGTGAAAATGAAAGAAAACATTCCGGAGGATTTGTAATCATTACTTCTTTATTATTTCTCACAGGAGTAGTATTCAGTTACTTTTTAATTGTCCCTCTTACTATAAATTTTTTAGGTACTTATTATGTGAGCGAACATGTGGAAAATTATTTCACACTCAGTTCTTATATCAACACTATTACTTCTCTGACATTTGCTACCGGGCTGGTCTTCGAACTTCCTGTACTGGTTTATTTTCTTACAAAAATTGGCATTCTTACTCCAAAATTCTTAAAGAAATACCGCAGACATGCAATTGTACTAATTCTGATTGTCGCTGCAATCATCACACCACCTGATGTGTTCAGCCAGACAATGGTTGCTATTCCTTTATATATTCTTTTTGAAGCAAGTATATATATCTGTAAGGTAGTTTACAAAAAGAAACACGCTGCCTCTGTTACGACCTGAGGAACGTTGTTATTTCCCTGACAAAAGTTATCGGATCATCCGCATGAAGCCAATGCGAAGCGCTTTCTATTTTAACAAAATTCACATTTAAAAACTGTGTTTTTATTTCCGGAATATCAATGTTTTTAATAAAATCGGACTGACCTCCATAAATAAACAAAGTAGGTTGATTAATAATGTTCTTGAATTCTATCTTCTTATGAATCTCTTTCAGATTTATTCGAATTGCATTCAGATCGAATTTCCAATATGCTATTCCTTTAGCATCAAATGAAATATTCTTTAATAATAGTTGAGTAAATCCCTTTTCAAATCTCACTCCGGTTAGTACGTTTTCGCTATGCTGCCTGTTCTTCATGGATTTGAGGTCTATGCTCTGTATTTTCTCAAGCAATTCTCCAAATAGCTTGGATGAATATTCTTTTATTCCCATATCTGCCACTATCAACTTTTTCACTGCATAGGGGAATGTATCTGTAAATTGCATAGTAAGCTTTCCACCCATTGAATGTCCCACAATAATAGCTTCTCTAATACTGTTTTTATCAAACAATTCCTTCAGATCATCACACATCACCTTAAAATTAAAAGTTCCCGAATGGAATGATCTCCCGTGATTACGCAGATCAGGAATATAAATAGTATAGTCTTTCTCAAGGGCTCTGGCAATGTTTACCCAATGATCCGACATCCCAAGAAGGCCATGAAGAAAGACCATTGGTGCACCATTTCCATATTTTCTAAAAAACAAACTCATTAAACAAATGGTCTTTAAAAGGTGATATTCAAATCAAATAATTGTTGTCTGAAAAAAGTAGAAAAATTATTATTATTTATGGTAATCAATCTGAATAAAAAGATATAATTTCGCCACATATTTATAAGGACAAATTTAAAAAATCTTTGATATGACCAAGAAAAATAATGTGGTAGAAAAAGAGGCGATAGTGATTAAGTTTGTGGGTGATTCCGGCGACGGGATGCAACTTACAGGCACACTATTTTCAGATGCAGCGGCCATTGCTGGAAATGACCTTGCTACTTTTCCTGACTTCCCTGCCGAAGTTAGAGCACCTCACAATACAGTAGCTGGGGTTTCCGGATTTCAGGTTCACTTCGGCAAAGTTAAGATCAAGACATCAGGTGATTTGTGCGATGTTATTGTAGCCATGAACCCTGCCTCACTCAAGGCAAATCTGAAATGGGCAAAACCCACTGCCATCATCATTGTTGATGCAGATGCTTTTGAAGATAAAGCTATTGAGAAAGCCGGTTACACAAGTAATCCTCTCACCGATGGTAGTCTGAAAAAAATCAATCTTATCGATGCACCTCTGACAACACTCGCACGGGAAAGCTTGAAGAATACAGGACTGGATGTAAAATCCATTGACAAAACCAAGAATATGGTAGCTCTTGGTATCGTGGACTATTTATTCAACAGGGATATTGAAACAAACTTCAAATATTTTGACAAAAAATTCAAGAAGAAACCTGAGATCGCTGCAGCAAATAAGCTGGCGCTGCAGGCTGGATACAATTATGCCGATACTGTAGAAGCCATTAAAACCACTTATGTGGTTCCTGCAGCCAAACTGGAAAAAGGAAGATATAGAAATATTACAGGCAATGTAGCAGTCGCCTGGGGATTGATTGCTGCTGCTGAAAAAGCGAAGAGGCCATTGTTTCTTGGTTCTTATCCTATCACTCCAGCAACGGAAATATTAATTGAACTCGCCATACATAAATCTCTTGGCGTAAAAGTTTTCCAGGCAGAAGATGAAATCGCAGGTATTTGTTCTGCAATTGGTGCTAGTTTCAGCGGTTCATTGGGATGCACAACCACTTCAGGCCCTGGCTTATCGCTGAAAAGTGAAGCCCTGGGTTTGGCTGTGATTACTGAACTTCCACTGGTGGTTGTGAACGTACAACGTGGCGGACCTTCCACAGGCTTACCTACAAAATCTGAGCAATCTGATTTAATGCAGGCATTATTTGGCCGCAACGGGGAAGCACCATTAATTGTTATTGCAGCTTCGTCACCATCGGATTGTTTTTACTATGCATATGAAGCCGCCAAATTATCCATGGAACATATGACACCGGCTATTCTTCTTACAGAAGGTGCATTAGGATTAGGATCAGAATTATTAAGAATCCCGAAAATGTCAGAGATGCCTTGCATTAATCCACCTGTGGCAGCAGCCAACGATAAAGAGTACAAACCTTATCTGAGAAATGCAGAAACACTCGTAAGAAAATGGGCTTTACCCGGAACTGAAGGATTGCGCCACAGGATCGGCGGACTGGAAAAAGAAAATATTTTCGGAACGGTTTCTACCAATCCGGCAAACCATCAGCTGATGACTGATCTGCGTGCAGCCAAAGTGGAAAAGATTGCAGACTTTATTCCCGAGCAGGAAATCATTGGTGATAAAACAGGTGACCTGCTGGTTGTTGGCTGGGGAAGCACTGGTGGAGCGATTAGCATGGCAGTGCAGGAGCTAAAAGCTGAGGGAGTAAAAGTGAGCCAGACTCATTTTCATTATATCATGCCTTTCCCGAAGAATACGGAAAAAGTATTAAGTAAGTTCAAGAAGATTTTAGTGTGTGAACTTAATTCAGGACAAATGGTGAATTACCTCAGGATGAAGTTCCCGAAGAACAATTATACGCAGTTTAACAAAGTACAGGGTTTACCATTTGTTGTGTCAGAAATCAAAGAAAAAATAATTCAAACTTTAAAGGAGAAATAGTCATGGCAGAAAATTTAACAATTGAAAGATCAAGAGTTCAGCTGACGAAGGAAGATTTTGTCAGTGACCAGATGGTTAAATGGTGTCCCGGATGCGGTGCCCATGCTATTCTCAGCGCAGTAGCCAATGTGTTTCCTAAAATAGGATACCGTAAGGAAAACTTTTGTGTGGTATCAGGTATCGGTTGTTCATCGCGATTCCCTTATTATGTGAACACTTATGGATTTCATGGAATTCACGGCCGTGCAGCTGCAATTTCGTCTGGAGTAAAGATTGCCAACCCACATCTGAGTGTATGGATGGCTACCGGAGATGGCGATTCAATGGCTATCGGCGGAAATCATTTTATTCACACCATACGCAGAAATATTGATATCAATATTCTTTTATTCAATAACCAGATTTATGGTTTGACAAAGGGACAGTACTCTCCTACTACACCTATGGGTTCCATTACCAAAACATCACCTCAGGGAACCATTGAACATCCATTCAATCCGGGCGAACTGGTGATGGGTGCACAGGGCACTTTCTTTGCCAGAGTGGTGGATAATAATATCAAGATGATGACGGATGTGATGTTTGAAGCAGCCAAGCATGACGGCACCAGTATTATGGAAGTATTACAGAACTGTGTGATTTATGCTGATAAAACCCATGAACAGATCACTTCAAAAGACTTAAAGGATGATCACCAGCTGCATCTGAAAAATGGCGAACCTATGATTTTCGGTAAGAACAGAGAAAAGGGAATCCGGCTCACGGAGCATGGACTCGAGGTGGTGAAGATCGGAGAAAAAGGTATTACCGAAAAGGACCTGCTGGTGCATGATCAATATTCACAGGATCCCGGAATACATCTGATGTTGGCTAAGATGAATCCTCCACAATTTCCCGTAGCACTAGGAGTAATCCGCTCGGCAATGTTCCCTACGTATGATGATATGGTGGTGGAACAAATTACTTATGCTAAAGCTAATTCCAAAATTAAGAACATGGATGATCTGCTGAACAGCGGGGATACGTGGGAAATAAAGTAACTGGGGATTAGGAATTTAGGAAGTAATTTAATTTGAAATATAGTGGCAGTTGCAGGAGCAGTAATAAAGGGATTGAGGATTAGGGATGTTTTTGTAATAAGAAAGATATGTATAAAATATAGACCTGTCTGTTAACTGGTTAACTGAAGGGTGAAAGAAAACAATTAGGGTTTTTTCGTAAAAAGTTGACAAATAAGTTATTTTTTTTTATTTAAATGATTTTTTTTATCAAAATTATTTACTTTTGCATTGTTAAATATTTAAAACTAATCTTAAATTTCTAATTATGAAAAAAACAGCAGCAATTACTCTTGCGTTGGTGTTTGTCGGTGCTTTAGCATTTACAGGTTGTAGAAAAAACTATACCTGTGACTGTACGGCTTCAGGTCAAACATATCATTATGATTTAGTAAAAGAAAAGAAAAAAACAGCACAATCAACTTGCGATCTTGAACAGACTGATTGGAAAATGGTTGATCCGGCAGCTACCTGCACGTTGAAGTAATTCACAGTATTGATCAAAAAACCGCAGTAGTTTTCAACTGCGGTTTTTTTTTATAAAATTAAATGAAAAGCAAAAAAATCATATTCCACATTCTAAGGGTTCTATTAGGATGTATTTTTATTTTCTCCGGAATTATTAAGATGTATCCCATCGAGCCCTTCGAAGTACTTTTAACGGATGCCGGTATTGCTAATTGGAGCATAGCTCCATACTTAGCGAGAATTCTGATTTCATTTGAAATAACATTAGGATTATTGATGATCATAAATTTCTTTCCAAAAGTGATTTTAAGGTTATCATTGATTACACTTATTGTTTTTAGCATATATCTTTTATACACGTTCTTCTTCAGAAAAGACATAGCCGATTGCGGTTGCTACGGGACCTATGTAAGATTATCTCCCCTGCAATCTTTAATTAAAAACATAATTCTCTTTACCTGGTCATACTTTTTATTGTTAAATGCAGGTAAAGGATTAAAAAAACTCAGATGGTTGTTATGTACAATTATTATTATTACATCTATAGCTTATCCAATGATAATTAACCCGCCAGATTCCTTTTTTGATTATACATTAAGAAAAGATAGAATCGGTAAAAAAATTGATTTAAAAACTTTTGGAAATCCTCAGTTTAATGATGGTATACATCCAATTGATTCAGGAAGGGTTGTATTAGCATTCTTGTCGCTTAGATGCAAGTTCTGCCGGTACACCGCCATGAAACTTGCTATTATTAGCAGGGAACAAGCGAAGTCCATTCCTTTATATTTTGTATTTTGGGATCTGTCCAGCAACGATGCTTTAATTGATTTTCATAAAAGAACTAAATCAGAAAAGGTTCCATATAAATTACTTCCTGAGGAAAAATTCCTTTCATTGAGTGGAAGCAATTTACCTGCTATATTTTTCCTTGAAAATGGAATAATAAAGAAAAAAACGGGATTCAGAGATATGAACCCGATAGAAGTAATAGATTTCCTGAAATTATAAGAATCAAAATAAAAACGGACTTCTCTTTATTTTGACCATGAAGAATTTATTTTTCCTTGTTTTCAATTATCATTAGCAGGGTTATTCATTAATAACTGATTGTGAAAAAGCCTTCCAGAGAACTTCATCGGGTGGAGGAGCAATAATCTTCAGCAATTCTTTTCTTACGGGATGGATAAACTCAGCACTGCGCGCATGCAGATGTATGGACGCATCGGGGTTGCTCCGTGCAAATCCGTATTTAAGATCACCTTTGATGGGGCAACCTATCGCTGCAAGTTGCACCCTGATTTGATGATGTCGGCCCGTGTGAAGTTCAATCTTAAGAAAAAAATAATTATCGCTGTGTCCAATCAAAGTATATGTTAACTCGGCTTTCTGATATCCTTTTTCTTCGCGTAGCAAAGAAAAGGATTTGTTCTTCGCTTCGTCTTTACGCAGATAATGCGTGAGTCTTTCGCTGTCTTTAGGTGGTTTGTTCTTCACCACAGCCCAATAGATCTTATGAATCTCATGATCGTGCAGCATTTGGTTAAGTCGTGCAAGCGCTTTACCGGTTCTGGCAAACAGCACCACACCGCTAACAGGCCTGTCGATGCGATGAACCACACCAAGAAAAACTTCGCCGGGCTTATGGTATTTGTTTTTTATGTAGGCCTTTACTTTTTCGCTTAAAGGTTCATCACCGGTTTTGTCTCCCTGCACAATTTCCGAAGCCCGCTTGTTTACAGCAATGATATGATTATCCTCATACAGGATAGTCTGAGTAATGTCGGGTTGATTTATGTTTTGTTGATTTTTCGTAAGAAATAAAAACTAATATTGTTCTTTTTCATTGGGGAATTCAAGCGACTTAATGTCGTTGATATAGCTTTGCACGGAACTTTTCACCCCTTCATAAAGATTATTATATCTTCGCAGAAAGCGTGGTGAGAATTCCTGAGTGATGCCCAGCATGTCATGGAGTACAAGCACCTGTCCGTCTACTTGGTTCCCGGCACCGATACCTATAATAGGAATCTTACTGCCCTTAGCTACTGTTCCGGCAAGCTTGGATGGAATTTTTTCTACTACGATTGAGAAGCATCCTGCTTTTTCAAGGAGTTTTGCATCTTCAATCAGGCGCTTGGCTTCATCGGTTTGTGTAGCACGAACCACATAAGTGCCGAATTTATTTATGCTTTGAGGTGTTAATCCCAAATGACCCATCACTGGAATTCCTGCAGAAAGGATGCGATCCACGGATTCAAGAATTTCTTTACCACCTTCCAGTTTCACTGCATTGGCACTTGATTCCTTCATAATACGGATGGCAGACTGCAATGCTTCTTTGGAGTTTCCCTGATAAGTTCCGAAAGGAAGATCCACCACCACCAATGCTCTGGACACTGCTCTCATCACGGAAGAGGCATGATAGATCATTTCGTTGAGGGTGATGGGTAAGGTGGTTTTATGTCCCGCCATCACGTTGGAAGCAGAGTCTCCCACCAGGATCACATCAATGCCTGCATTGTCCAGTATGCGGGCAAAGGAATAATCATAAGCGGTAAGCATAGCTATTTTTTCACCCTGCAGTTTCATCTCCTGAAGAACGTGCGTGGTTATTTTAGTAAGAATCCGGGAGCCCGACATAAGAGAAGTTTTTAATTGTGCGACAAAGCTAGAAAAATGTTTAATACACCTTTACTGAATTATATTTAAATTTTTTTTCTCGTCTAATTTCTTAATTTTTTACTTTTTATAAATAATTATATAGTACTTTTGCATTGTGAAAAAGCGACTTGTCTATTTGGTTTTCTTTGCTTTCCTGTTTGCAGCGTGCTCCACTGATTTTAACATCAATGCCGAATGGAAGGAGATTACCGTGGTTTATGGATTGCTGAACCAGAATGAAACCACACACTATATTAAAATCAATAAAGCATTTTTGGGTGATGGCAACGCCCTGACAATGGCTCAGGTTGAAGATTCAAGTTCGTATTTTAATAACCTTGAAGTGAAAGTTGAGGAATGGAAAAACGGTTCAATGACTAATTCCTATCCCTGTGACACTACGACCATCTATAATAAAGAACCCGGTGTGTTTTATTATCCAAAGCAGATACTTTATAAATTCAATGCAACCTTATACGAAGACAGAACCTATAAATTAAGCATTAAGAATAAAATCAGTGGAAAACTGATCACATCCGAAACGCCAATGGTTTATAGTTTTGTATTGACAAAACCAATTAGCACATCGGTGGGTTTTTCTGCAAGCTCCAATACTCAGATGGATGCAAAATGGGAATCTGCGATAAATGGCAGACGCTATCAACTGAATATCCGTTTTCCTTATAAAGAAGTTAATCTTTCACCCCCATACGATACAACTAATCTATACGTGGATTGGCAATTTCCGGCAATAAAATCAACCGCGTTAAGTGGTGGTGAAGGGATGATTACTTCTTACACGGGTAAAGGTTTTTTCACCAATCTTGCGAATAGAATTCCTGTTAATCCTGGTGTAAACCGCTTCCCAGGCGATGGTGTGACTTATAGTGTTGAATTTATTATTTCTGTTGCCGGCGACGATCTCAATACCTATATGGAGGTATCCGAACCATCCACTGGAATAGTTCAGGAAAAACCCGGTTATACCAATATCAATAATGGCATAGGCATTTTTTCATGCCGCTATACTAAGGTTGTAAATTTAAAACTCACCGGTAACACTGTCACAGATTTACTAAACAGTTCTATTACCGGAAACCTCGGTTTTAAGTAAATCCTGACGCTGTCTTTTTGTCATACATTTATCATTCAAATTAATCTTCTTAAATAAAATCATGTCATTATTTCAATATTGTGTCATATTTAATGTATGGCATAAACATTGACAAATTGTGATGTTCTAAAAAATAATTATATTAATTTAAAAAGATATGGGCAAAATAATTGGCATCGATTTAGGAACCACTAATTCATGCGTAGCAGTGATGGAAGGCAGCGAACCCGTTGTAATTCCCAATAGCGAGGGCAGAAGGACAACTCCTTCGATTGTTGCATTTGTTGAAAATAATGAACGTAAAGTGGGTGACCCTGCAAAACGACAGGCTATCACTAATCCCAAGAAAACGATTTTTTCAATCAAGCGTTTTATGGGTGAAACCTTTGACCGTGTAACGAAGGAAACACAGCGTGTTCCTTATGATGTGGTGAAAGGCGATAATAATACTTCCCGTGTTAAAATTGATGACAGGCTTTATACTCCGCAGGAAATCTCTGCCATGATCCTTCAGAAAATGAAGAAGACTGCTGAAGATTATCTTGGACATGAAGTAACGGAAGCGGTGATCACTGTTCCAGCATATTTCAGCGATTCGCAACGTCAGGCTACGAAAGAAGCCGGAGAGATAGCAGGTCTGGTAGTGAAAAGAATTATCAATGAGCCCACTGCCGCAGCCTTAGCTTATGGCATGGATAAGAAAAACAAAGATATAAAAGTGGCTGTGTTTGACCTTGGTGGTGGCACTTTTGATATTTCAATCCTTGAACTGGGTGATGGTGTATTTGAAGTAAAATCTACTAATGGCGATACACATTTAGGTGGTGATGATTTTGACCATGAAATTATCAACTGGCTGGCTGATGAATTCAAAGCCGATTATAGTCTTGATCTGAGAAAAGATCCGATGGCTTTACAACGTCTGAAAGAGGGCGCTGAAAAAGCAAAGATTGAATTATCAAGTTCAACACAAACAGAAATAAACCTTCCGTATATTATGCCTGTTGATGGACAGGCAAGGCATTTGGTAAGAACTTTAACCCGTGCTAAGTTTGAACAACTTTGTGATAAGCTTATTCAATCCACCATTGAACCTTGTAAAAAAGCTTTAGCCGATGCAGGTTTGAATGCCTCACAAATTGATGAAGTAATTCTTGTAGGTGGTTCAACTCGCATTCCTGCCATACAGCAACTGGTTGAAAAATTTTTCGGCAGAGTTCCTTCAAAGGGTGTGAACCCTGACGAAGTGGTAGCAGTTGGAGCAGCCATTCAGGGTGGTGTGTTGACTGGAGAAGTCACCGATGTTCTTTTGCTTGATGTTACACCACTTTCATTAGGTATAGAAACTCTTGGTGGCGTGATGACCAAACTGATCGAGTCAAATACAACCATTCCTACTAAGAAAACAGAGACTTTTTCTACAGCAGCCGATAGTCAGACTTCAGTAGAGATACATATTTTACAGGGCGAACGTCCAATGGCTCCTCAAAACAGAACCATAGGAAGATTTCATCTTGACGGGCTTCCACCTGCACCGCGTGGCATTCCGCAGATTGAAGTGACTTTTGATATTGATGCCAATGGTATTTTAAATGTTTCTGCCAAAGATAAAGCAACAGGCAAAACACAAAATATCAGAATTGAAGCGTCATCCGGCCTCACTGAAGCTGAAATAAAAAAGATGAAAGAAGAAGCTGAAGTAAATGCAGAAGCTGACCGTAAGGCAAAAGAAGAGATTGATAAGCTGAATCAGGCGGATTCATTAATATTCCAGACGGAAAAACAAATGAAGGAATATGGAGATAAAGTTCCGGCAGATAAAAAGGGTGCGATTGAAAGCGGGCTTACTGAACTGAAGACAGCTCATGCTGCCAAGGATCTACCACGCATAGAAACTGCAATGGCCGCACTGAATGCTGCATGGCAAACTGCAAGTGAAGAAATGTACAAAGCAACTCAGGATACACAGCAGCAACCCGGACAGGAACAGCCTCACGAAAACACTGATCAGGCTGCGAAAGACAAAGGTGAAGGAGAAGTGACAGATGTGGATTTCGAAGAAGTGAAATAATAAACGCTTGCGAATTTTTTCAGAAAAGCAGATCGCATTTTGTGATCTGCTTTTTTATTTATTTTTATTAAGAGAATAATTTCTAAATTTGCTATCTATTCATAAAATTAATCCGCGTTCATATTTCATAATATTAACATTATTTGAAAACTAAATTGACCATAATTTTTCTGTTTTGTTTTAGTTTTGCATTTGCAAGTGCAGGATCGGCAAGAGATCTGGGTTCAGTAATTGTAGTTATAATTATTTTTCTATGTTCAATTGTGGGTGCTATTTTTCTAGCCGGATTAATTAAGAAAAAAATTAGAAATTCCGCATCAGGTCATTGTGATATAAATTCAACGAGCGTTACTGATAGAGATTTTTTATCAGACACAAATATGTATTATAATAAAAATTCAGACTAACAGAAAAAACTTGAGTAACGAATAAAACAACAGTTTGCGAAACATTGAAAAGTAATATTGTATTAATTAATCTAAAAAAATAAACATGGCAGAACAAGAACATTTGGATGCACATTATACCAGAATGGACAAAATATTTCGTTTAAGTTTAGGCGAAAAAGGTGCATACAGTTGTGCGAGATTTGATGGTGACTATACTATGAGCACGCAAGACGCACAAATAAGGAAATACCAATTCATTATTGATGGATGTAAAATAAAAAAGGGTACAAAAGTTTTGGACATTGGATGCGGATGGGGTAATTTCATTGATTATCTGAATCAGCAGGGTGCAGTGACAACCGGAGTAGTCCTAGCCAAGGGACAGGCAGATGCATGTGTAAAAAATGGTCTGAATGTAAAGCATATGGACTCAAAGGAAATTACACCTGAAACTTTTGGAATGTTTGATGTGGTTGCTGCCATGGGAAGCCCGGAGCATCTTTGTTCTATAGAAGAGTACAAAGCAGGACTACAGGATAAAATATATGAAACTTACTTTAAACAGATAGCAGATCTGCTGCCAATAGGAGGACGTTTTTATTGCCAGGCAATGGTATTCGGCCCTAATATGGTGAAGTTTGAAGACATCCCTTTTGATAAAACTGATTTACGGAAGAAGGAATTTACTGATGAAGAACTAATGGATATTATTTGCCGCGTATTTCCTGGCTCTTGGCTTCCATACGGTAAAGAAGGCCTTATTGATCCTGCAAAGGAACATTTCAAGGTAATATCAGTTGACAGTGGTAGATTGGATTACATAGAAACAATCCACAGATGGACCGCAGCATTTAAGAAATTTGGTTTCAGGAAATATTTACTTTTTGCTTCTTTCATTCCTACATACCTTTTTAGCAAATCATTTAGGGAGTGGATGCGGAGATTCAGGATACAGGCCAATTTGCATGTGTTTACACGGGAAATATTCGAGCATTACAGAATAGTGTTTGAAAAAATAAAAGATTAATTTTATTGCAAAATATTCTTTATTGTGAAGAGAAAAGATCTCTTTCTTTTATTATTTGTCCTATTTATTTTCTGCGAGCTGAAAATTTATTCACAGAATCTACAACAAAAAGATTTCAGTGGTTGGGAGTTTCTAAAGTGGAAAACAAATAAAAATGATGCAGATAAAATTGTAAAAGAAAAAGGAATAGAAATCAGAAACGAATATTCAGACCCTGCTTATGAAAATATAACGCGATTTGATTATGAAGAAATGAATACCACGCTTTATTTTGACAGTCTGAAACAATTTTACACAGTGAAACAACACAAGGATTTTGATGTGATTCAGGATAAACAGGCAGAAGTGTTTTTTGAAAAAACAAAAAAAATGTTGTTGCAAAAGTTTGGGAAAGCTGATCAGGAAAAGGATGACAAAGAAAAGAAAATACTAACTCTAATCTGGAACCTTAAATATTCCAGTGTGTTTTTGGTTTATGATTATAAATATAAGATTGTCGATGAGCTTGGATGCTGCTCCTATACCGTGGATATTAATACATCTCCTGTTATTAATTAGGGTAGCGTGAAAAAATATTTATTTTTCATTTTTATTATATTTTTCGGTCAGGCAATCTATGCGCAGACTACAACGGATAGTTTGTTGCGTGTTTTACCCGGAGCAAGTGATAAAGAAAAAATAATAATTCTCAATCAACTGAATGTGGAATTGAGAACGAGCAATCCAGAAAAAGCGCTCAGCTATTCGGAAAGCGCACTGAAACTTGCACAGAAGATAAATGATAAAAACGGAGTTGCAAGTTCATACAAGCACATCGGTATAATATTTTGGCTAAAAGGGAAATATGAAAAAGCAGAAGATTATTATTTAAGGGCACTTCCGCTGTTTAGGGAAACCGATGATGATAAAGGTGTTTCAGCATGCCTGAATAATCTGGCGGTTGTGTATGACGATCAGGGTAATTTTAACAAGGCACTGGAATATTATTTTCAGTCACTGGCCATGGATAAAAAACGGAATGATCTGTCAGGACAAGCATACACATTGGTAAATATCGCGGGGGTCTATCAAAATCAGGGAAATTATACGAAAGCAATTGTTTGTTACAATCAGTCTCTACTTTTAAAAAAGCAGTCACATAACGATGAAGGAGTAGGAGAGTGCCTGCAAAATATAGGTGTGCTTTGTTATGAAAATAAAAATTACTCGCTGGCATTGTCGTATGACCAACAGGCTATGGAGAAATTCATGCAGCGCGGAAATAAAGCCCGCATTACACAATGCCAGAATAATCTGGGAGCTGTTTATTTCGCGATGGGGAAATATAAACTGGCTTTATCTTATTATGAGCAGTCATTAAAAATAAAAAAGGAACTAGAAGATAAATCTGGTATTGCCATGACTCTTGATAATATCGGACAAATATACGAACAACTTGGCGATTCGTTGAATTCAGTGGATTACTTTTTCCAGTCGCTGATGATGAATATGGAGCTCGGGAATAAAAAAAGGGTGGCTGCTTCTTTGACGCACAAAGGCGAAAGCCTGTTTATCCATAGGCAATATAAAAAAGCGATTGATTATTTTCTTAACAGTCTTGAAATTTCAGAGGGTATTGTAGCCAATCAGGAAACGCTGGAGAATTACAAATACCTGAGCCAGTCCTATGCTTCATTGAAGGATTTCGAAAACGCATATCATTATTCTAATCAATATTTTCAATTGAATGATTCCCTGCAAAGCCTGCAGGCAAAAGAAATGCTGGATTATTTAGACAATAAGCAGGGATTGTTACTGGTGAATCATGATTCTTCTGATAGAAAAATCAATGATGGCTCAAAAAAAACAGATGATGGATACGCCACAGGCAGCCTGATATTAATGTATACTTGTTTTATTCTTTTATGCGCGTTTTTATTGAGTCTCGTTTTTTATCTGAGAGAGAAAAAGAAAAAAACCTGAAAATAGTTTACTGATTTTAATAAAAAGTTTCCAGTTGAATTTTAGCAATTAATCGTAAAAAAGTTTGGTTAAAAGGAATTTTTGTATATTTACACTTGAAAATGAAAAGATACTTCATATTATTATTCCTTTCCGTCCTTCTTTTGGATGCCTGTAAATATGAGCACGGGCCCTTTTTGAGTTGTCGTACAAAAACACAACGTATCACCGGAGTATGGGATGTGGATAAATATTTAGTGGATGGTGTTGATTCAACAAGACAGTTAACACGACAAAAAGAATATTTGCCGTGGAAGTTTGGTGTGGAAAAAGGTGAAGTGTCCTGGATTGCAGCAGCACATAGCAATAGCGATTATTCAAAAATTGGATTCTGGGCTTTTCAGGATAAAAAAAATCATCTGATGATGAATCTTTATGGGGGCGATCTAAGACCTGTGGGACCCCTTGGAATTTTGAACAACGAGTTTTACTGGAATATTACAAAACTTACTAATACTAAAATGTGGCTCGAAACTGATTATAATGGGAAGAAATTTGAGTTACAGTACAAGAAACTGCAGGATTAGCTCCTGAAATTAAAATTCTCTTTTGCTTTCCTCTTCAGTTTTAGAACATTTTTTCTCTTTTCAACAAGTAAGGAAGAAGCACCTGATGAAAACCCGCATTAATATCTGCTTCCACAAAATCGATATGATATCGGTCGCAATGGAGTTTTAATTTTTTATTGTAATCTGAAATAGCATTCGTGTAAATCTCTTTCACTTCCTGCGGATGTACTTTGATCTCTTCACCGCTTTCCATATCAATAAATTTATGTGGCCGGTTTTCATAATCAAAATCTGTTTCCTTATTTTTATCCACTACATGAAATAATACTACCTCATGCTTATTGTGGCGCAGATGCTGTAAAGCAGAAAATAGTTCTCCTGTTTCATGATAGCTTTCCATCATGTCGCTGAAAATAATTACGAGCGAGCGCTTGTGAATAGCTTCTGCAATCTCATGCAGAGATTCAGTAGCAAGGGTTTTTTTATGAACATCCACAGCATAAGGAGCCAGCATTTTTTCCAGTTCATAAATTAATAATTTGTGGTGAATGGGATTTGATTTTGCCGGCGTATGCAATTCGATCTTGTCAGAGAAAATGCTCAAACCCACGGCATCGCGCTGTTTGCGCAAAAGGTAAATCAATGCCGCAACACAATAAACTGCAAAAGTAATTTTATTCGGATGTTCCACTGAACGCTTTTCACGCACCGGAAAATACATGGAAGAGGAATTATCAATAATGATCTGGCAACGCAGATTGGTTTCTTCCTCGTAACGTTTTACGAAAAGTTTGTCAGTTCTTCCGTAGAGTTTCCAGTCGATATGCTTTATGGACTCGCCTGTATTGTAAGCACGATGTTCAGCGAACTCCACAGAAAATCCATGAAACGGACTTTTGTGAAGGCCCGTGATGAAGCCCTCTACCACCTGCCGGGCAAGGAATTCCAGGTGACCGAATTCCTGTAGTTTTAGTTGATCAATTGTTTCCGGCACGAAAAGTAAATTTAATAAAATGATTGCTGCTACAAAATAGCATCCAGCTTGCTTGTAAGCACTGATTTCTGTACAGCGCCTACCTGCTTATCCACTACTTCGCCATTTTTAATATAGAGTACAGTGGGAATATTTCGAATGCCATATTTTGAAGCAATGCCGGGGTTGTTGTCCACATCCACTTTACCGATGACTGCTCTGCCTTCATATTCAGTGAACATCTCGTTCACCATAGGAGTAAGCATGCGACAAGGGCCGCACCATTCAGCCCAGAAATCAACTAAAGCAGGTTTGGTTGATTTGAGTACTAATTCTTCAAAATTCTGATCGGTCAGTTCTAAAGCCATATTATATAGATTTTATGATTTTGCAATGTGAAGGCAAAGCTAAATAAAAATTAAATACGTTTTGCATAAAGTAATACTTAGAGTGTTTTTTAATGTTGGGACTAAAGTCCCTGAAAATATTGCGTATTGATATAACCCCGCCTTTAAAGGCGGGGTTATTGAAACTCCCATAAACAATGGGTTTTAGCCCAAAACACAAAAAAGTATTTTTTGAAAGAGGAAGTAAAATAAAATAAATACTGTGAAATATTAATTATGTAAATTTGAAAATTATACCAGCAAATAGAATTCACATAATCAAAATATAATGGATTCAGAACAAATAAGGAAATCAATAGAAACAGGTAAACTTCAATTAAAGTTTCGAGGAAGGATTATGTATTATTTTGTGGCTTTTCGTCTTTTTTCCGGTTCTGCTATATTCTTCTTTTTATTTTTTATGATCTTGTTTGATCGAAATCATAGGGTTCCTGGTTTCATTATCATAACTTTTCTCATAATACCAGTTATCTTTTCCGTTTTAGGTATTTGTTATTGGAGACTGCAAAAAAGAAGACTTCGATTAGTGACAATTGAAACCAAACTTTCACGAATAGAAATTAAAAGAATAATATTGGAACTTTCTAAAGAGTTCGAATGGGAAATAGATTTCAGTAACAAAGAAATCCTTATTGCCATAACTTCACCTCCTTATTTCTTTTCTTTGCGAAAAGAAAGAATAACATTTCTTTTTAATGAAGGCTGTGTTTTATTAAATAGCATTAGTTTAATGGGAGGGTATTATTTAGTATTTTCAAATAAACGTAATAAAAAGAATATTAAAATTATTCAGGAAAGGATAAGTGCGGCTGGTTC
>Ga0182027_10005669_pt1 | contig 18895 bp, 5 predicted proteins | sample 712E1DmetaG_FD_121300 | JGI IMG/M metagenome (GOLD analysis project Ga0182027, IMG submission 121300) | Permafrost microbial communities from Stordalen Mire, Sweden - 712E1D metaG (Illumina Assembly) | ecosystem: Environmental > Terrestrial > Soil > Wetlands > Permafrost | place: Sweden...
AATAAGAACCGGCCTGATGTAAACCAGATGTTCCTTCAACCCTTTATCAGCTTTAACTGGAAAAGCGGTGCAGGAGTCGGGATTAATTCCGAGATTACACAGAACTGGCAGGCAAACACTACATCGGTCTTTATAAACCCAACCCTTTCAGCGGTTACCAAACTCGGGAAACAGACCATCTCACTTGTGATAGGACCGCGAATTCAGGTAGCTGCCCCTTCAGGAGGCAAAGCCGATTTCGGTATCAGAGCCGTATTGATTTTTGTTTTCCCCAGGTAGAATGAAGAAAATGTTTTATTTAATGACTTAAATATGAAAACAAAAGGTTTAATATTATTATCAACGTTATTTTTCATGTTGTGCGGGAGTCATCTGCAAAGTCAGACCACAAAAAACAAATCAACAGGAAAAATCTTTACTATTTTAAACACCAACGACCTTCATTCCAGTTTTATCGGCATGGGGCCGTCGTCAGATTATACACCTTTCGAACTTAATAACGACAGCACCCAGGGTGGCTATGCCCGATTGGCCGGCCTGATCGCCAAAAAGAAAGAACTTCATAAAACACAGGGGGCAGTCCTCGTATTGGATGCAGGTGACTATAGCATGGGCACTCCATTTGGGGCTGCTACCCGGGAAACCGGTGGAGAACTTCAGCTGATGGCAAGAATCGGGTATGATGCCACAACCTTTGGCAATCATGACTTCGACCTGGGACCCAAAGGACTTGGCGAATCTATCAAAACTGCAGTGAGATCCGGATTTGTCGTGCCAATAATTGCCTCAAATACCGATTTAAGCGCAACAGATTCAACTTTATCCGGCCTTCAGGAACTGGCTCGTTTGGGATTCATCCTCCCGTATAAAGTGATTGAGCGTGGTGGGATCCGTTTTGGCCTTATCGGATTACTTGGACATGAGGCTACTTTTTACACCAGCGGTGCAGGCGCTGTGAAGTTTCCCGATGCAATCGAAACAGCCAGAAAGATGGTTAAGATCCTTCGTGACAGTTTGAAAGTTGATGTCGTGATCTGTATCAGTCACGGAGGAATTGAGAAAGGTCCCGACGGAAAATATTCCGATGGCGATGATATCCGTTTGGCAAGATCTGTTCCCGGGATTGATGTCGTTGTGGGCGGACATAGTCATACCGCGTTAAAGGAAGCAATCGTAATAAATAACCATACTGTTATTGTACAGGCAGGAAAAGAAAGCGGGTATCTTGGTGAGCTCGTGATGTCATTTGAAAATGGGAAGACAAAACTCGTATCATGGAAGCTGAACCCGGTAAACGACGAAATCCTGGGAGATGAAAAAATCGCAGCCGCGATCGCTGAGTTAAAGACCAGTGTTAGCAAAGCTGTGTTTGAATCCCGGGGATATACCATTGACCAGCCCCTGGCTTTAGTCACTAAGGATTTGCCTAACACTTTTACCGATATCGCTGCAGGTACCATCCTGGCAAACCTTGTAACCGATGCATTCAGAGCGGCCACTAATGCAGACATCGGGTTTACCGCAAATGGCATGTTGCGTGCAGGCCTGATACACGGAAAAACAGGCGTTCAGACTGTTTATGATGTTTTCGCCGTTGCCCCTCTCGGATCAGGGATTATAGACCCGACGGCAGGAAGTGCGCTGGTTACAGCTTACTTTACAGGAAAGGAGTTAAAGAATTTACTGGAATTCTTACTGGTGGATAATCCGGCCCACCCGGGCGAATATTTTCCCCGAACTTCAGGGATGAGGTTTAGTTACAATACCTCAAGGCCAAAGTTTGATGTTGTGACCTCCATTGAGTTGGGCGACTATGACCGTGGGTACAAAAAGATTGACATTACCGGGTCGGATCAGAAGCTTTACAGTTTGACATGCCCTGTTTATCTTGGAATGATCGCCGTGAGTATACCAAAATACACCAATGGGATTCTTGAACTTATCCCGAAAAATGCGAAAGGAGAGCCTCTCAGGTCTAAGGTTGAAGCGCTTGATCTGCCAAAAGATAATCTCGCTGAAGTACTGGCGCCCCAGGGAATCATCATGGATAAAGAGGCTGTCAACCTGAAAAACAATTCAGTGACTGAAATCAAGGAGTGGCAGGCTATTATGGATTACCTGAGCAATCTCCCGGTAAAGAAAGGATCGAAACTTCCTGTAATTCCTGTGGATGATCGCGCAACTGAGGTAAGGGCAATAAAATTGAATTGAATGGATTCAAATAAAAGTCTGTCAAGTTAAAACGGTCAATCAATTGGCCGTTTTTTTTTCACTTTCTGACGAATGCCTTACACATCGCCTGGACCTGCTTCTCATTCGGAAAGCAGGTTTTTAATTTTTCCACATACGGTGCAGCCCTGTCCCGTTCATTCCTGTTCATAAAAAACGCATAAAGCGCATACAGTATTTCGAAACTGCAGGGATCAATCTCCAGGCCTTTTGAAAACGTTGCGACGCATTTTTCATTCTGCCCTGTCATCTGGTAAAGCAGCCCCAGGTTGTATAAAATCCTCATGTTGCCTCGGGCCCTGGACGAAGCGGATTCCAGTAATTCAATGGCTTCCATATATCTCTTCTGCTCCCCGTAAAGCAGGGCAAGATAATAATATCCATCCGACGATTCCGGATTATGGGCTATCATTTCAAGGCACAGTCTTACCACCGAATCGGTTTTGCCTTCCTGGTAATAAATAAGCACCAGGTTGGTTTTGGCGGGATAAAACAGCTCATCGATCCGGATGGCTTCCCTGTAATTTTCTTCTGCTTTGGGCAGGTCCTTCAGCTTTGCATAAAAATTGCCCAGGTTGTACCGCCCTGTGGGAAAATCCGCTACATATTCCTGGGCCTTTTTGTATTCTTCAAGCGCTCTCAGGAAAAGCCTGAGCTGAATTTCATTAAAGATTTCTTTTCTGAAGGTTGACAGCCTGTTTGCCGCCTGCATGCGGACTGCCTTTACCGGATCATCGAGAAGCGGCGAAAGAATGCAGAAGAGTTCCGTCGAATCGGGTGGTGTAAAATTCTCCACGGCAGTATACCTTAACAGCGGATCGGGATCCCCGCAGGCTTTCTTTACCGCCGCCTGCGCCCCCGGCCCGGGGTATGATGACAAATACCCTATGGCCGTTGCCCTGATGATCTCGGGATATAGGTCGCTGTTGATGATCTTCAGCAGGCCGGAATCTGCCCCTGCCTTACCGGCCGCCCCGTCGGCAAGTATGCTGCCGTAATGGGGCTTTCTCTTTTCGCCATACCATTTGTTCACGTTCTGGAGCGCCCATTCATCGGTCTTGTCGTCATGGCAGCGGGTGCAGGCATTGGGTGTTCCGAGCTTCAGCGAAAGGTCCGGCCTCGGGATGCGCATGCTGTGATCGTAACGCCGGTCGATGCCCATATAATACCTCCCCGGCATATGGCAGTCCCTGCATAGGTTCCCGTCACCCGGCCCGAGTTTCCTTCCTTCCTTGTTGACAAACGAACTGCCGGTTTCACCTTTCGATTTATGCATGTGATGGTTGAATGTATCATACTCATCAGCCCGGTGGCACTGGGTGCATAAGGCGTTTCCCACGAACTTCCTCTTCAGGCTGTGGGGGTCGTGGCAATCGCCGCAACGCACATCCTTCATGTACATTTTGCTCTGGGTGAACGAACCGTATTCATAATCCTCCTCCAGGAACTGTCCGTCGACATTGTAATACGGAGCAACCGGCAGCTGGGGAATTGCGTTGCTCAGGAACTCCGGATGTGCATAATCGTAAGGTCCCATGGAACTCCGGCGGGCATGGCAGGGAGCGCAGGATTCAACATACTGCCGCGAAGGTATTTTGCTGGTCTTCACAACCAGGCCGTCATTATTGTCCTCCGGCCTGGACATTTCGGGCATCCTTGCCCAGTCGATATGCGCCGAACCGGGACCATGGCAGGCCTCGCAGTTCACGTTGATATCGCTCCAGGTGGTATGATAGGATTTTGTGACCAGGTCATAGTTCTTCTGCAGGTTTGTCGAGTGGCATTCGGCACACATGCTGTTCCAGTTCTGCGCCTGGTTGGTCCAGAACAGCCAGTTCCCCGGCTGCAGATCTTCCGGCTTGTAAACCATGCCCGCCATTTGGAACCATTTCTTTTCAATACTGTTCCAGGCTATCGGCAGGCATTGGTACTTCCCGTTCCCGAAAGGGATGAGGTATTGCTGTAAAGGATGTACTCCAAAAGTATGCGTTACCTGGTACTCTTTCATCATCCCGCCTTCACCTTCTGTGAATACAAAGAATTTCCCGCCTCTTTTGTAAAATTTCGTGGTTTTCCCGTTGTATATGAAACTGGCGTTGTTGAAATCTCCCAGCACCGTGCTGTCGGTGGCCACGCTCATGGCCTTGTCATGATCGGAACCCTTCCACAGGCGGAATTCTTTCTGGTGGCATTCGATGCAGGACCTGCCCCCCGTAAAGGAAGCAGCCGTCGACTGCCCGGGCCCCGCATTACGGTTCATGATCAGTGAAAGCGGAATGCTCAGCACAATCACCACGGTGGCGGCAAGCCCGGCGATCTTCCAGGGTTTGTTATTCATGGTCATTGAGCATAAACAAGTTGATCTTTCCTGAATGTGTTTCTTTCCTTCAACGTGCCGATGTCAACCTTCACCATCCCGTTCCCGATCAGCACTGGGTAATAATCCAGGGCCCTGGCGGCGGGAGGATTCAGCACCTCGCCGCTGATGTCGAAGGCCGATGAATGGCAGGGGCAGATAAACCTTTTCCTGTTTTCTTCCCAGGAGATCGAGCATCCCAGGTGTGTGCATCTCAGCGAGATTGCAATAAATCCGCCGTCCTGCAGGCGGGCCAGGTAAAACCTCCCGCCCATGAAAGCGCTTACAGTACCCCGGCCGAAAGAATCAACAGGTCCAACTTCCAATAATTGTTTCGGAACAGAAGGAGGTTTGTTTTTTCCTGAAAACATATAGGCGGATATCATCCCCAGTCCTTCCAGCCCGGCAAGAATGCCAAGGCCTTTCCAGGTCATGCCGAAGAAATCACGGCGGCTGATCCTTGCTGCATCTTCACTTTGCGGAGAACTGTCTTTTCTAACCTTCATCTCTTAATTTGACATAGTACATTGTACATGGTACATTTTTCTCACATTTTCCAAGGCATACACAGGCTCATGTCTTTCCCCCTGAAAAAAATACCGGTAAGCGTGAGGATAATAAATGCTACAATTATAAAAACAAAAATCGCCTGGACCAGTTCTGCCCTGGACAGGCTCATTCCTTTCAGACAGAAAATGTAATAAGCCGCCATGACCAGGAACAGTATGGAAAGCGGGATTATACCGTTACTGATAAAGGCGGGTAATCCGGGCATCAGGATCTCAAAACCCGGCAGCCAGGCGTTGAATAGTATACCTGCAAGGGTAATGAATACCGTAAAAACGGAAGTTGTCAATGCCGACCGTTTTCCCTTTTCCGAAATGAACCAATGACCTGAGGGTGCTTCCTCATACCTGGCGAAAGGGATCCATGCCAAAAACGCCAAAACACCCAGGGGGATTATAATTGCTGAGAACAGGGGATGAAAATGCATAAGCAATTCCTGGACCCCTGCAAAGTACCAGGGCGCTTTGGTAGGGTTCATGCTGTATGCAGGGTTTGCCTTTTCAAGCAGAGGGGCATTGAACAAGGCAGCAATTGTGAAAACAAAAGCGATTAGTACCAGCCCTGCAACCAGTTCCCTGAACACCAGGTGCGGCATCACCGGCAACATCTCCTGTTTTTCCCCATCCGAAGGAAATAAAATACCCCCGGCCTTCCTTACCCTCCAGAAATGATACAAGGCAAGTGACAGTAGAAGGAAAGGCAATAAGGCCGAATGAAATGTAAAGAATGTTTGCAGTGTAACGGCATTCAGCTCCTTGCCTCCCACGATCATGGTCCGTAAACTATTGCCAACAAGCGGGAAATAGCTTATAATGTTTGTGCTAACGGTGATCGCCCAATAGGCCAGCTGGTCCCAGGGAAGAAGGTACCCGGTAAAGTTTGACAATACGATGATGGCCAGGAGCAGTAAACCGAAGAGCCAGTTGATCTTTCTCGCATCCCTGTATGCCCCTGTAAAAAATACACGCAGAAAATGCAGGAAGGCGATCAGCAGCAGGAACACACCGCTCCAGTAATGGATGTTGCGGATAAATTGACCGAACACCACCTGGTTCTTCAGAAAGACTACCGAGTCATACGCCCCGGCGGGGGAAGGCACATAATAAAACCTGAGCAGAATACCGGTAATGATCTGGCCTGCGATCAGCAGGGCGGCCATTCCTCCCAGTCCGAACGTACGCTGAAAGGTCAGCGACTGCTTGCTGACCTTCGCAGGATGAAGATGTAAGAATATATTGTGCATTCAGGGTTACAAAGCAAATGTAGGATTAAATACGGAAAACAGCAACAAGTTACAAAAGCTTGATCCCGGCAAGGCCTCGAAGGAAAAGATTTTTTTTTATTTTTACTCTGTGAAAAAGAACCAGAAACAGACCCGGAAACCTGCATTGAAAGTTGTGGCAGCCAGGGGTGCGGACAGAAAAACAAAGGAACCGTGGTACAATAATCCTTTATGGTGGCTTGTTCTCCTCGTCTGTCTTCTTTATGGACGTACGATGAACCTTGGTTTTACCAGGCTTGATGACTCCATCTTTATTGTCGAGAATGAACAGTACAACAAAGGGTTCGACAACATAGGCACATCTTTCCAGCGGGGACTGTTCAATCCCACCGAAGATGTTTATTACCGCCCCCTGTTCCTGGTCGATTTCATTCTCGAATCGAAAATTTTTGGCACCAAACCTGCAGGATATCATTTCACCAACCTGATTTTTCACCTGCTTTCAGTCATCCTGCTGTATACTTTCCTGAGGAGGCTGAATCTTGCTGCTTTAAACGCCTTCCTGCTAGCGATGCTGTTTGCCGTCCATCCGGTCCTGAGCCAGGCAGTGGCCTGGATCCCCGGGCGGAACGATATGCTTCTGATGATATTTTTCCTTTCGGGGATGATAATAAGCATTGATTTTATCAAGACTCCCGGTCCCGTACGTTTCATTTCCCAGGTCATCCTGTTCATGCTTGCCCTGTTTACAAAGGAAACAGCGGTGATCATACCGTTAATAATTGCTGCGGTACTATTCTTCTGTTTCAATACCTCATGGAAAAAAATTCTTCTTCTTTCTGCAGGTTGGATCCTGGCTATCTTTGCATGGTTTCTGGTCCGGGCATCAGCGACACTGACAAGCAGGCAGGACCTGTTTTCTGACATGTTCCACTCCGCGATTGGCCGCCTGCCTGCCATTATCCAGTACCTCGGGAAGATCTTTTTCCCCTTCAACCTGACCGTATTCCCGGTGACAGGGGAGATCACTCTATGGTGGGGTCTCCTCGCAGTTGCCCTGCTTACCAGCCTCATCGTTATTTCGAAAAGTTATAATAAGCCCCTGACCTGGATAGGCCTTTTCTGGTTCCTGGCTTTCCTGCTGCCTGTACTGATCGTTCCAAAGTCACTCAATGACCAGGTCTTCGAGCACAGGCTTTATATACCTTTCACAGGGATACTGATGATGCTTATCCCTACTGTCCCATTCTCTGAAGCATGGCCTGAAAAACGTCGTTTTCTGGTTTTCGGAATGATCGGTCTGGCCTTTGCCCTGATAAGCTTTACCCGTACCGGATACTATGCTGATCCATTGACGTTCTGGACCAAAGCGGTAGAAGGTTCACCTCGATCCTGCTATGCCAGGATGATGCTGGGTACCAAGGTGGAGAAGCCATCTGACAGGGAAAGGCTTTTCTTTGAAGCCTGGAAACTTGATTCCACCCAGAAGAACCTCAATTACTACATCGGAAAAGTTATGGCAGAAAAAAAGTCTTTTGATTCTGCGGAATTTTTCTTCCGAAAAGAAGTCGGTAAAACCAGGAACCCGGATGTGTATTTCATGCTGGCCCAATTGGAGTATATGAAAAAGCACTATGATTCTACCGCTTCCTACCTCGAAAAAGTCATAGAATTGGATCCGATGCATCCCCAGGCCAATCCGAACCTTGTCCTTGTTTATATGCAAATGGGACAGAAAGAGAAAGCGAAAAAGTTGTTTGATGGAATGAAGAAGAAAGGAATGCAGATACCTGACGGCCTGGAAACATTGGTTGAAAAAAATAAATAGACCCGGCCGGATCCTGTTTTCAAAGTTTCATCTTTCTGAAAGCTCCTGTTGGTAACACGTAATCCGGCATTGAAATCATTTGAAACAAGGGAGTATTTCCTATTTTCCACGGGTGTTAATAATTCCGCAATATTTTATTTTTATTTTATGTTACGGGAGTGTCAATAATATATAAATTAGGAGAATTAATGTTTCTATGAATAGATTAGACGAACAAATCCATAAAATACTGATTATAAATAAAATAAACAAATCGGATTTGTTTTTTATTTTCAGAAGATTATCAGCCCCAGGAGGTTGGCAGTCATAAATGAATATATTGTTAATGTAAAGAAAATAGTATGAAAAAATGTTTACCCTTCCAGACGTCTCATGAAAATGTAACCATCAAAAATCTGCCGGGAATTTTTTTGATCGGTTTTATTTTCTTTCTGTTTTTTACCGGGCAGGTGAATGCGCAGAACTGTACGGTGAATGCAGGCATTGACCAGACAATTTGCTTTAACAGTACAATGACATTATACGGGACCTATGCAGGCTTGCCCGCTGCCCCGTCGGATGCGAATATAACCTGGAGCCAAACCAGCGGGCCAGGTGTGACCATTACAAGCCCTCATTCGCTGACCACAACGGTGACAGGTTTTGCGGCCAATACAACCTATGGTTTCCAGTTGAGTGCAAAATGCCTGGACGGCAGTCTCATTTTCGATCCGGTATCGGTTACCGTGAAGCCTATCACAATGGCAAATGCCGGGCCTAACCAAACGCTTTGCCCCACCCCCATAATCGGGACCCTGGCCGCAAATGCCGTCGGAGCAGGGGAAACCGGAACCTGGTCGGTCATAAATGGGTCGGGAATTCATATTGCCGATATCAATAATCCTGCAAGTACTTTTACACTTGACCAGAACGGTTCGGCAACAGTGACGCTGCGATGGACCATTGAAGGCCCGGCAGGAACACCACAGTGTATTTCCTACGCTGATGTAGTCATAACCAACTCAGGAGGGGTTACTCCTGTCAGTGCGGGCCCCAACCAGACATTGAACCATTGCTTCTCAGCAACCACATCCACATCTCTGGCTGCTTCTTACGCAGGGAACGCTTCAGCAGGCCAGTCTGGTTACTGGACTGTGATCTCCGGGCCGAACATCCCGACCATCGCCAACCCGAATTCGAATGCCACCGGGATCTCCAACCTTGTGCAGGGAACCTATGTGTTGCGTTGGACTGTTACCGGTCTCTGTGCCAGCGGCACCAGCGACATGCAGATCATCGTTCCTGCGCCTACTTCCAATGTAACGACCGCAGACGCTTCTGCAAGCAACCAGGCTTTCTGTGATGCGCGTACTTCTTTTGTCCTTTCCGGCAATAATCCACAATATACGGGCGAGACCGTTCTGTGGACACAGACTTCCTCGAACCCGGAGTATATTGTGACCATTACTAATCCTGCAAGCCCTATTACAGGCGTTACTATCAGTCCTGCTCCTGTGAATGCTTCCCCGGTATTTACCTTCCAATATACGATTTCAAACAATACCATGATTCCTGCATGCACTTCATCATCCAACGCCACAGTGTCCTATGCTATAGCTCCAACCCTTTCCATTCCGAATCCTGTTATCAATCTTGATTGTAACGCAACTACCGCCCTGATCAGCTATACCCAGAGCGGATCGGGCGGTGTGGAATGGAGCATAATCAGCGGTGCAACAAACACCTATTATACTTCATTCCCGACCTCTTGGGTGGCTTCAAACGGCAACCCTCAGTCTATCCCCAATCTGACCGTGATCGGGACATATGATGTGAGATTCAGGAAAGTTCCCGCTACCGGGACAGGATGTTCCACGGTGACAGCAGACGCCACGGTAACCACTTCTTTCTCACCTACCGGGGCAAATGCAGGGACCGACCAGTTACTTGCCTGTAATGTCACTTCTACCGCCCTGGCCGGCAATGACCCGACGGTTAACCAAGGTGTGGGGCAGGGAACCTGGACCCAATACAGTGGGCCGAATACAGCTGTGATCAGCCTGATCCATCAATATAATTCACCCGTCAGCAACCTGATCCCCGGCGCATATATTTTTCAATGGCTGATATCCGGCGGAAATAATTGTCCAACCGACGAGGATACCGTTCTGATCCGGGTTGCCAATCAAAATCCATCGACAGCAAATGCAGGCCCCCCGCAGACAGTCTGTTACGGGACACCGGTAATCATGGCAGCAAATTCCCCCGCCCTGAACGAAATTGGAACCTGGTCAGTGATAAGCGGAGCAACCAGCGCGGTTTTTTCCAGCATCCATAACCCTCATGCAGTTGTTACCAATTTGAATGCCAATTCCAGTTATACTTTCCAATGGACCATTGTAAACAGCTGCAGCAGTTCAACTTCTCCCGTCGTGATCACCGTGAACGGGACCGCAGGACCCGTCCAGGCCAATGCAGGACCCGACCAATGCCAGGGTCACGGCACCAATTCCATTACGTTAAGCGGGAATGATCCTTCGCCGGGATCAGGGTTCTGGCGCATGCTCACAGGGCCCAATACGCCAACCATTTCAGATCCTACGATCTATAATACAACCGTTACAGGCATGATGGATGGCACTTATTCCTTTGAATGGGCGACAACCCTGAATAATTGCGCAGTTTCACGAGATACCATGAGTGTCACCATCTCCCTTCCGGTCACGGTTGCCAATGCAGGAACCGGAGGGTCTGTTTGCGGGACCACACTGCAACTCAATGGTAATGTTCCGGTCATAGGTACCGGTACCTGGACACAGACCAGCGGGAACGCCGGGATCACGATCGTGTCACCAAACTCCAATATTACGAATGTGACCGGCTTGATACCCGGGGCGTACACTTTTGCCTGGACGATCAGCAACGGCGTCTGTCCTTCAAGCACTTCCGAAGTTCAGTATACCGTTTCCCTGCCTCCTTCTGCTGCGTATGCCGGCCCAAACCAGACAATTTGCGCATTAGATAATGTCTATATGGCTGCCACACCCCCTTCGGTAGGAACCGGACTCTGGAGTATGGTCAGCGGGCCCAACACCCCAGGGTTTTCAAGTTACAGTGACCCCTTGGCTCATGTTACCGGCCTGATCACCGGCACTTATGATTTCAGATGGACTGTCTCGAATGGCCAGGCATGTACCCCTTCAACCAGCGATGTTTTCATTACTGTTTATTCCGGCGCCTATGCAGGGCCTGACCAAAGCCTTTGCGGTGTCACTACAGCAAATCTGGCGGGGAATGTCGCAAGCGTAGGGACCTGGACCCTGGTCAGTGGTGCCACCAGCGCCATCATAACCCCAACTGTCCCTCAATCCAACGTAGCCATTGCTTCAAACCTGCTTGTAGGGACTTATACTTTCAGATACACCCTTTCTTATCCCAACTGTTCGACTTCCAATGACACCCATGTGACCATCTCTGGGCAGCCTTCCACTCCCAATGCAGGAGATGACCAGGTACTCTGTGCGGCCTCCACATTTTCTCTTTCTGCCACTCCGAATCCCACTCCCAGTGGGCAAACCGGTTTGTGGACCCAATTATCAGGTCCTTCGGGAGGATCATTCACTTTCGCCAATCAGCCCGCAACAACTTTTACCGGGGCACAACCGGGAGTTTATATTTTTGTCTGGACCCTCAGCCAGGGCGGCTGCAGCGAATCCGACCAGGTCAGGATCACCAATTACGGTGCCCCAAGCCCTTCCAGTGCCGGGCCCAACCAGGATGTCTGCGGAACCTGGACCACCATGGCAGCCAATACTCCAACTTACGGGCAGGGAGCCTGGTCGGAGATCAGCGGGGCAACCGACGCCATAATTACATCAACCATCCTGCCAAATACCACAATCACAAACCTTAGCCCCGGAACCTATGTTTTCGCTTGGACCATCTCCAACCCCGGTTGCACATCCACAACTTCTAATGTTATTGTTTATGTTCATCAGATGCCTACAACGGCAATAGCAGGCATCCCCCAGGAACTCTGCAATGCTGCAGTCGCTACCCTGGCAGGCAATCCGATTACCATCGGAACCGGGCTCTGGACACAGCTCAGCGGTCCCGGCGCAACCATTGTGAATCCAACAGCTTACAACAGCGCTGTTAATTTTGCATCCCTGCCGGGAGCTACTTCAAGTGTCTATGTGTTTACATGGACATCGACCCAGCCCTGGGTGATCAATACAGGACAATGTACTACTTCTTCAAACGTGACCATAACGGATGATCCTCCGCCCGTCACTGCCAATGCGGGACCTGACCAGAGCATCTGTGAATATACGCCGGTTGTTCTGGCCGGCAATGATCCATCCCCTTTCACAGGCACATGGACGGAGGTCAGCGGTGCAACAAACACATCCTTCGTTAATCCACATCTGTATAATACTGCAGTCAACGGTACGGAAGTGGGTTCCTATAAATTCAGATGGACCATCAGGAGTGGTATTTGTGATACCAGTACAAGTACGGTCAACGTGACCATTAACGCTTTGCCTTCTACCGCAATTGCCGGGCCGAACCAGGTTCTCTGCAACGGCATCACTTCTACTTTCATGAAAGCAATACCACCAACCTCGGGAACCGGTACCTGGTACCAGATCAGCGGGGCCACCAATATAACCTTCTCCGACATCAATAATCCTGCCATGGAAGTTTCAGGCCTTACTGCCACAAATGCCTATGGCTTCGAATGGGTGGTTGCAAATGGGAATTGTACATCTTCGGATGTTATGACCTTATACAAAGATGCCGATATAATCCTCACCGGCCCTTACGATGTAACGATATGTTCAGGTGGGACTCCTACATTAACGGTCTCGGCTTCGGGAGGATCCGGAATATATTCCTACCAATGGCAATCTTCAACATCAGGTGTCGTTGGGACATTTTCAGATATTCCCGGGGCAACGAATCAAAGTTATACCACTCTTCCATTGACTTCGGGTATGTACTACCAGGTGATCGTAGAATGCGGTGGTCCAAGCAGCAATTGTTCCGCTACATCGGGGATTGCCCATGTGACTGTTAACCCTGATCCGGGCATTACTGTGCAGCCAGCCGGAAGCACCATCTGCAGCGGAACGTCATGGCCCTTATCGGTGACTGCCACCGGTGGAGCTCCGGAATTGCTATACCAGTGGCAATACAGCACATCGGGTTGCAGCGGGTATAATAATATCTCAGGCGCAACAGATGCCAGCTATAATACAGGAGCTCTGACCCAGTCAACATATTACCGCGTCAGGGTTTCAGCAACGGGTAATAGTTGCGGAACTGTTTATTCCCTATGCGCGCCGGTATATATTCCTCATATCACCACTCAGCCGGCCCCAAGTACCAGCATCTGTGATGGCGGTACAGCGACCTTTTCGGTTGCCGCAGGTTCCGACGGAGGTACAGCTACCTACACCTACCAGTGGGAGGAAAACATTTCTGGCTGGACTCCGATTTCAGGCGCGACCAATTCAAGTTATACTACCCTGGTATTATCAGCCATCAGTACTCATACCTACCATTGTGTTGTAACCTCTGCAAACCCTACCTGTAGCATCACAACCAATGATGCCGTGGTGCATGTTTATAATGATCCCACAATTCCCACTATCAATGACCAGAGTATCTGCATCATGGGCTCGGCCAGTTTTATAGCAAACCCATCAGGCGGGGTTGGCCCCTTCTTTTACCAATGGGAAAGCGCTTTAAGTTGTAGCGGACCTTTCAATCCCATATCCGGCGCCAACAATGCCATCTTCACCACCAACTCCACAGGAAACCCGCCGGGGTATTTCTATTACCATGTAGTGGTGACACAGGCGGCTTCAGGATGCTCTTCCACTTCTAACTGCATCCACCTGACCGTGGAACCGGATATCACGTTCTCCCAGCCCTCCAACCAGACTATCTGCAGCGGGACTTCCACGTCCATAAGCGTTTCTCCCTCGGGAGAAGTGCCACCGCTGCTCTACCAGTGGCAATACTCATCAAGTTGCGGGGGATCCTACTCAGATATCTCCGGTGCGACAAATGATACTTATAATACACCCCCTCTCACTACTACCACATATTATAAAGTGACAGTATACTCGACCGGCAGCGGATGTGATCCGAAGACATCAGACTGTATTGCCATTTATATCCCGAATATCACCAGTCAGCCTGCAGCCAATACCATTATCTGTAACGGCGGGACTGCCAACCTGTCGGTTTCTGCAGGTTCTGACGGGGGCTCGGCTTCTTTTACTTATCAGTGGCAATCCTCACTAACATCAGGAAGCGGATACTCTGATATTACCGGGGCCAGCAATTCAAATTACACGACCGACCCACTTGCCGTTGATCATTATTACCGGGTGCTTGTTACTCCAGTCACCCCATACTGTTCAGCTATCACCTCAACGGAAGCACATGTCACCGTGGTTGCTGATCCTAATATCACAACACAGCCCGCCGGGTCCACGATATGCAATGGATCAACATATGCCATGTCGGTTGTTGCGGCAGGAGGAACGCCTTCACTGACTTACCAATGGTACAGTTCTACCTCAAATTCTCCATATTCATGGGTGCTGATCCCAGGCGCCACAAATTCAGCTTATAATACACCAGGGCTTGCTTCAACAATGTATTACGAAGTGATTGTTTCTGCCTCCGGTGCAGGCTGTAACCCGATCACTTCAAATCCTGTTACTGTGACCGTCAACAACCTTAGCCCCGGTTTGATCGCTTCCGATCAGACCATCTGCAGCGGACAGACCCCTTCGGGCTTTACTAGCACCAACGATGCATCAGGAGACGGTGCAATTACCTACCAATGGCAGAAAAGTACCGTTAACGGCGTCTCGGGATTTGGCAATATTCCTGGTGCGACCAATTCCACTTACAGCGAAGGAGCTCTTACGGCTGATGCATGGTATCTGCGCACAGCTATTTCAACCCTTAACAGCGTCCCCTGTACCTTAAATTCAAATGTCATTCATGTATGGGTAAATAACCTTATACCCGGCGTGATCGCTGCTTCCCAGACGATCTGCAACGGGACAACCCCTGCGGCATTTACCGTTACGACCCCTGCAAGCGGTGATGGGAGTATTACTTACCAATGGCACTCCAGCCTTGACGGTTCAACCTTCAATGACATTTCAGGAGCCACCAACAGCACTTACCATTCGGTCCCCCTTACAGTCAATACCTGGTTCCAGCGCATCGCCATTTCGACACTTAACACGGTAGCCTGTACAGCGACTTCAAACATCCTGGAAGTTACTGTTGACCATGTCACACCGGGTTCTATTGCAGGAGACCAGGTCATTTGCAGCGGCATAACTCCGGCCGCCTTTACCAGCCCTGATCCGCAACCAACCGGCGACGGGACTCTTACCTACCAGTGGTATTATTCCGATTCAAATTCTCCCTACATCTGGCAAACCATCACGGGGGCTACTTTGCTGACCTATTCACCCCCTTCGGCCCTGGCTAACGACCGCTGGTATTACCGCATTACCACTTCAACACTGAACGGGACTCCCTGTACTGCTTCATCAAACATCCTCTGGGTACAGGTTAATAATGTGACCGCCGGTTCCATCGCTGCAGCACAAACAATTTGCACCAGTGGTACTCCGAATGCATTTACTAATACAGTTACTCCAACCGGTGACGGTTCATTGACATACCAGTGGGAGATCAGCACGACCAGTTCAAGCACAGGTTTTACTCCTATTTCAGGCGCCACTGACCTAACCTATGCTGAACCCGGTGCACTTACAGTCAATACATGGTATCACAGGGTTACAACCTCAACCATCGGTGCATCTGTTTGTACCGCTACTACTGCTGCTATTGAAGTTACGGTCAATCATGTGACAGCCGGAACCATTGCAGCTGATCAGACCATTTGCAGCGGAGGAATACCAAATTTATTTACAAATACATCCCCGGCAACTGGTGATGGTTCCATAACCTATCAATGGCAATCAAGTACCAATGACATCACCTTCAATAATATCAGCGGGGCAACCAATTCCACATATCAGTCCACATCACTGTCAGTCGATACCTGGTTCCAAAGGACAGGGATATCAACGCTTAGTGGAGTGCCCTGCATGGCGACCAGTAATGTAATTCATGTGACGGTGGTCCCCCCTCCAACGATCACTGCAGATCCAGTCGGAGCCACTCTTTGCAGCGGCAGCACCTGGTCCATGTCAGTCACTGCAATAAACGGGACACCTTCTCTCACTTATCAATGGCAGTCAAACACCACCGGATGCTTAGGTCCCTGGACCAGTATCCCGGGGGAAACGAACACAAGCTACTCTACACCCGCCCTGACCCAGACTACCTATTATCATGTTCTTGTTTCAGCAACCGGTTTGGGGTGTAACACGGCAACTTCGGCTTGCGCACCGGTTTATATTCCCCATATCACAACCCAGCCTGCAACCTCAACGACCATTTGCGACGGTGGAACTGTCACTCTCACTACTGCCGTCAGCTCGGATGGAGGGACTGCGACTTTCACTTATCAATGGCAGGCTTCATCAATGGATTGCAGCTTTGGTTATTTCAACATACCGGGAGCAACGAATTCAACCTATACCTCTCCTGTCCTTTCTGCCGGCGTAAGATACTACCAGTGTGTTATTACTTCGGCAAACCCCACATGTACATTGACTACAAATTGTGCAACTATTAACATCCTGGCTGATCCGACAATCACGACACAGCCTACAGGCGGTACGATCTGCCGGAACAGTACATATTTATTAAGTGTGGTTGCATCCGGAGGCACAGGGACACTGACCTATCAATGGCAATCAAATACCAGTAGTTGCGGATCCAGTTTTGTGCCTATTTCAGGAGCAACAACCAACAGTTACACTACAGGAGCTCTGACCTCGACGACTTATTTTAATGTGATTATCAATCAGAGCGGAAGCGGTTGTAACCAGATGACTTCCAACTGTGCAACTGTGACAGTAACTCAACCCGCTACGTCTGTTGCTGGCAGTAATGCCAGTATTTGTGCGGGATCAACTTACACTTTATCTGGTTCAGCCACAAATTATACTTCTGTGTATTGGACAACCAATGGAACAGGGTATTTCAACAACGCCAATGTGCTGGGACCTACCTATACCCCCAGTACTGCTGATATCACGGCGGGCTCGGTAATCCTTACCCTGCATTCTGTGGCAGCCAGCCCCTGCCCGGAAGTGACAAGTTCGATGACCCTGACCATCACCTCAGGTATATCGATCACCACCCAACCTGTCGGCACGATCATCTGTTCAGGTGGAAGCTATACCCTCAACGTCGTTGCTTCCAGCGGTACTTCCGGCACTCTTTCATACCAGTGGCAAAGCAATACAACCGACTGCAACAGTTCATTTACCAATATCCCCGGAGCAACTACCAGCACTTATGCAGCTTCTTCGCTTACACAGACAACCTACTACAGGGTTGTTGTGAGTGAGAGCGGGAGCGGTTGCGGCTCTGTCACATCAGACTGTGCCACCGTTACAGTCAATGCCGGTCCCACGATCATCACCCAGCCTTCGGGTGGAACCATCTGCACAGGTAGCACTTATACCATGAGTGTTGTTGCCGGCGGAGGAACCGGTACCCTGTCATACCTGTGGCAATCCAGCACTTCAGGCTGCAGCGGGTTTGCAAGCATCAGCACTGCAACCAACAGTTCATACACCACTACGTCACTGTCTCAGACCACCTATTACCGTGTGGTTGTCAGCCAGACTGGAAACGGTTGCGGCCCGCTTTACTCCAACTGCGCAACCGTAACCGTCAATCCCAATCCAACTGCTGTTGCCGGAGGCCCGGCCACAATCTGTTCAGGTCAGACCTATCAGCTCAGTGGTTCGGCAACCAACTACTCATCCGTAGCATGGACAACATCGGGCGATGGGTACTTCAATAACGCAACGTCACTAACCCCGATCTACACCCCCGGTACAGCAGATATCCAGGCCGGTAATGCACATCTCACTTTGATCGTCAAGGGGAATTCTCCATGTGGTTCAGCTTCAGATGTGATGACCCTTACGATAACCCAGGCCATAAGTATAACTACCGAGCCTGCGGGAGCAACTATTTGTTCCGGCGGAACTAATCCCATGTCAATCGCCGCATCCGGCGGAGGTGGCGTTTATAACTATCAGTGGGAATCCAATACCACCGACTGCTTTAGTGTGTTTACACCCATCTCCGGGGCGACCAATGCAAGCTATACACCAACTTCCCTGTCCCAGACCACTTATTACAAGGTGGTGGTCAGCCCTTCCAACGGAGGCTGCAGCCCTGTAACTTCCAATTGTGCCACAGTTACTGTGACACAGCCGCCAACAGCCTATGCAGGAGTTAACGCATCGACCTGCCAGGAGACCTCCTACACCCTTTCGGGCACTTCAGCTACAAACTACAGTTCCCTTTCATGGTCTGTTACACCGCCTTCGGCAGGAACCTTTACCGGAGGAAACACAATCACTCCGACCTTTACGCCGGCAAGCGGGGTTACCGGAAACGTGACCCTGACCCTCACAGCCAACGGCAACTCACCCTGTCCGTCCACCACCAGCAGCATGACCCTCAACATCAAGGCAAAACCAACAGCCTATGCAGGTCCTGACGGGAATATGTGCCAGGG
>Ga0182027_10005670_pt1 | contig 18894 bp, 15 predicted proteins | sample 712E1DmetaG_FD_121300 | JGI IMG/M metagenome (GOLD analysis project Ga0182027, IMG submission 121300) | Permafrost microbial communities from Stordalen Mire, Sweden - 712E1D metaG (Illumina Assembly) | ecosystem: Environmental > Terrestrial > Soil > Wetlands > Permafrost | place: Sweden...
CCCGTTCGGGCCGATGTCGGCCGAGCCAGGATCGAGTCCAAACCACTGAAAGTGGTGGATCCTCGGGAGGGGGGTCAGTTTTAGAGCGGTGATAGGGGGTCAGTATTCAACCGGCGGCGACAGAGGAGACGACCATAGATTCAAGGCTCTATTGGCTGCTTCAGGGCGCGCTTTTAGAAGTGGCACCAACAGTTGGGCGAAGCGCCCCGGTCTTTCGCTCTAATGCTCACTGGTAGCGTCGCGTTATGCGCCCCGTTGCCTTGTTCGTCACACTGACTGCCGCGATCGCGTTTGTAGCCGGCTGCAGCTCTCCGGCCGGATCCAGCGGGATCCAGTCGAAGTCCGGAAGCCAGATCGTGGCGGCTGCGGTAGCGGCGACCAAGCACGAAAAGTCGTTCCACTATGTGGAGAACTCTGGCTCAGGCTCCAGCGGAGTCAATATCGTGGGCGATGTGGGCACCTCCACAGGCGAGCAGCGCCTAACGATCCATCAAGGAACGCAGAAGGGGCACGTCAACATCCTGCTAGCTGGCGGGACCGCCTACTTCCAGGGCGATGTCTTCGGTCTCGAAGGCTTCACCGGACTGAGCGCGAAGCTCTCGGCGGGAATCGCCGGGAAATGGATCTCTGTGCCTCACACGAACAAGGGCTTTTCCGACCTTGCCGGCTCCTTGGCAGTAAAGACGGCAGCCGCCGCGCTGGTCCAATTGTCAGGCACCCTTACGCGGGGCAAGACCTCGACTGAACTGGGAAAGCCCGTAGTGGCGGTCAAGGCGAGTCAGAGCACGTCATCGGGCAAGCTCAAGCTCACGATGTACGTCGCGACTACCGGACCGGCGCTGCCGATCCTCGTCGAGGGCACCACGCAGGCAAGCGGGAGTGCCGCACGGTCGATCTCGGCCAGGTTCAGCGATTGGGGCGAGGCCCTGCACCTGACGGCTCCGAGCGCTGCAGTTCCAATTGCCTCTGTGCAGGCACTCGCGGGCTGAGCGTCTTCGCGGATGATCGGTCGTTCAAGGAGGCACATTGACCCCGAACCTTGGCTCTGGACCGATCGGAGCGGACCGATCTGAGGGGCCTTCGGTCCCTGGGGCCTATCCAGCCGGGCTCGAATGTGACGTCCTGTTGTCAGATGGTCGCACCGCCCACCTGCGCCCTATCCGGCCAGACGATGGTCCGGCCCTCCGCTCGTTCGGAGAGAAGCTTTCGAGAGAGACCGTTTACTTCAGGTTCTTCGCGCCGCGTCGTCGGATCAGCGACGAGGAGATCGCCCACTTCGTAACTGTCGACTACAGGGAGCGGTTGGCTCTCGTAGCCGTCGTCGACGCGCAGCTAGTGGCGGTGGCTCGCTACGACCGCTGCCCCGAGGAGGTCCAAGAGGCCGCCGCCGGCTTGGTTCCGGTCGGACACGACGGGGCTGAGCCGGCCCGGATCGTGGAGGCCGAGGTTGCATTCGTGGTGCGGGACGACCACCAGGGACGGGGCCTGGGCACGGTGCTGCTCGAGCATCTCGCCTCGGCTGCGGTGGCACGCGGGATCGGACGGTTTGTGGCCGACGTCCTTCCCGACAACTACCGGATGATCGGCGTCTTCAGGTCGGCTGGGTTTGACGAGCACACGCTCCTCGACTCAGGAGTAATCCGGGTTACTCTCGAGCTCGCGGCTCGCCCGGAGTATCTCGCCAGGGTCGAAGGGCGGGAATGGACCGCGGCAGTGCGCTCGATCGAGCACATTCTCCGACCAAGGACGATCGCAGTGGTCGAGGTGACCACCAAGCCCGGTTCTGCCGGTCACGACATCGTCTGCAATCTTCTCGCCGGGCAGTTCGCCGGGGACGTTCATCCGGTCAACCGGCACGCCCACTCCGTCGGCGGTCTCCCTGCGTACGGGAGCGTGACCGATGTTCCCGGTCGCATCGACCTGGCGGTTCTCGCGGTACCCAGGCGCCTCTTGGCCGATGTTGTGCGCGAGTGCGGGGCAAAAGGAGTCGGAGGTCTTGTTGTGGTGACCTCAGGCGAAGCGGATCAGGAAGGCTGGGACGAGACCGCCGACCGGGATCTGGTCGAGCTTGCCCGGAATTTCGGCATGCGCATCGTGGGGCCCGAATGCATGGGAGTCATCAACACCTCCGCCCAGGTGCGGATGAACGCAACATTCGCCGCGAAGCCGCCGCCCCCCGGCCGTATCGCCTTCTCCTCGCAGTCGGGTGGTTTGGGCATCGCTCTGCTTGGCGAGCTCGAGGGACGCGGCCTTGGCGTTTCGAGCTTCGTCTCCCTCGGTAACAAGGCCGACGTCAGCGGCAACGACCTGCTGCGGTTCTGGGAGGGCGACGCGGACACAGAAGTGATCCTTCTCTACCTGGAGTCGTTTGGGAATCCCCGGAAGTTCAGCCGGGTCGCGCGACGAGTGGCTCGCAACAAGCCGATCGTCGCGGTCAAGAGCGCTCGTACGGCGTCGGGCCTTCGGGCAACCCATGGACACACCCATGGCCAGGTTCCCGACCGGGCCACCGATGCGCTCTTCCGCCAAGCCGGGGTCATACGGGTTCAGACTCTGGAGGAGCTGTTGGACGTAGCCGACCTCTTGGCGAACCAGCCAGTCGTCGGTGGCCGGCGCGTCGCTGTTGTCGGCAACGCGGGCGGTTGCGGGGTCCTCACTGCGGATGCCTGCGAGAGCTACGGCCTCGCGGTTGCCGAGCTCGCGCCAGATACGCAAAGGCGGTTGCGTGCTGTTGTGTCCCAAGGTTCGGCAGTGGGCAATCCGATCGATCTGGTCGCCTCGGCGACCCCCGAGGAATATCGTTCCGTGCTCGAGATCGTCCTCGCCGATGGCGACATAGACGTCGTCGTCGTCACCTTCACCCCGCCCGTGCCCGTAGGCGCAGACGAGATCGCCAAGGCCGTTGCTCAAGCCTCATCCTCGAGCCCCAAAGCGGTTCTCGCGAACTTCATCGCGACCGAGCACACGCTCGAGGCCTTGCGATCGGGTCCGAGTCATGTTCCTTGGTTTGCCTATCCCGAGTCGGCCGCGCGCGCTATCGCTCGAGTCGTGCAATACGGCGAATGGGTGAAACGGTCCGAGGGGACCGAGGCTCACTTCGACGACCTCGACGCCCAAAGCGCGCGCCAGATCGTGGAGGTTGGGCTGGCGGCCTGTGCGAGGACGGGCACCGATGCCTCCGTTGTTTCCGGGGCCGGGCCCGCACCGGGCTCTGGCGGTCGCGTTGGTGCCGTTCAACTGGGCTCGGCGTGGCTGGACACGATCAGGGCCTGTGACCTGCTCAAAGCCTACGGGATCCCTATCCTGCCGTGTCTCAGAGCTCTGACGGCTGACCACGCGGTGAAGGCCGCGAATGCGCTGGGGTACCCCGTTGCAGTGAAGCTCGACGCCCCGGCGCTCACGCACAAGAGCGATGTCGGTGGTGTCCGGCTGAACCTCGGCACCGCCGCGGAGGTCTCCCTTGGTGCTGAAGCCCTGTTGAAGATGTTCGGACCGGACGTGTCGCTTATCGTGCAGCCGATGGGGCCTGAAGGCGTCGAGACGGTCATCGGTGTCGTGGAGGACCCCTCGTTCGGGCCGTTGGTGATGTTCGGGCTCGGGGGCAAGGAGGCCGAGTTGCTGGGCGACCAGATCTGGTCACTCGTGCCGATGACGACCGAAGACGCTCGTGAGCTGTTGAGCGGGCTCCGGTCCTCTCCGCTCCTGACCGGTTACCGGGGCTCAGCTGCGGTGGACCGGGAGGCACTTGGAGACGTCCTGTTACGAGTGGCGCGTCTCGTCGAGGACTATCCCGAGGTGGTCGAACTGAGCCTCAATCCCGTTGTCGCCACCGCCCGCGGTGCGGTGGCCCTCGACGCACGGGTACGGATCGCTTCGGCTCTGCACGACCCACCATTGCTGCTCCGGGCGATGCGGAGTCCTTGAAGCAGCGAACCGCGGCGGCGGTCGCCCGTCCTACAGACCGCCGGCCGCTTCGTTGATTCGGCGCATCACGTCGTCGTCCAGCCGTTCGAGCACCTCGAGCGAGCGCAGGTTCTCTTGCACCTGTTCGACGCGACTCGCGCCCAGGATGACTGTCGAGACGTTGGGGTTCCGGGCGCACCAGGCGATTGCCAGCTGCGCCAGCGGACAACCGAGATCGTCCGCGATCGCCTTCAGCGCTCGAACCCTTTCATTCTGGCGCGGGTCCTCGAACATCGGACGCAGCCACTCATAGCCGGCTAGCGCGCCGCGAGACCCTTCCGGGATCCCTTCCAGGTATTTGCCTGTTAACAGCCCTGAAGCGAGCGGGCTCCAGGTTGTGAGGCCGATTCCGTAGTCCGCGATCACCCGGGCGTACTCTTGTTCGACCCGCCGGCGTTCGAACAGGTTGTACTGGGGCTGCTCCATGACAGGTTTGTGCAGGTGGTGGCGCTCGGCGATCTCTATCGCGGCGACGATCTCGTCGGCGGCCCACTCCGAAGTCCCCCAGTAGAGCGCTTTTCCGGAGGAGACGATGTCTGACATGGCAAAGACGGTCTCTTCGATGGGTGTCTCAGGATCCGCTCGGTGGCAGAAAATGAGATCGAGGAAGTCGAGGCCGAACCGTTCGAGCGAGGCGTCCACGGCCTGCATCAGGTATTTGCGGTTCAAGGTGTTGGTCATGTTCGGGACGTCGTGGATTCCCCAGAAGAACTTGCTCGAGACCACGTACTCGTGACGCGCCCAACCGAGGCTCTTAAAGCAGCGCCCCATGAGGGCCTCCGACTCGCCGCCGGCGTAGACCTCGGCGTTGTCGAAGAAGTTGACGCCTCCCTCGCGGGCGGCCTCGAGGCAGCGCACCGCGAGGTCGTCGTCCAGCTGGTTGGCGAAGCTGACCCACGATCCGAACGACAACAGGCTCACCTTCAGGCCGGATCGGCCGAGGTGACGGTAGGGCATCGACATTTGTGGTCATCTCCAGCTAGTCGGGACCGATATTTCGTATTTGGGCGGACGCCGCGCCTCGAAGATACCCGGCGAGCCCACCGGCTAGGGGCGGACTTCGATTGAAGTCGCCTGCGGTGAGCCTGCGAACGACGCCTCAGCGGCGCTTTGTTCGCGGCACCGTCGCAATAGTGTCCGTCAACAGTTCTGTGACGATCTTTCGCGTGCGGTACACCGAGCAACCTTGAGTAGTCCGCAGCGTATCCCAGGAGGCCCAGCTTGTAGCCAGGTCAAGTGTGTCGAGCAGGAGCAGGCGGCGGTTGGCGTCAAGGCGCGAAAGCTCGGGTGCAAAGACGTCGGCGACTTGGGCTCGGGCCGCCGCATAGGCATGGGCAAGCTGGCCGACCACGAGCGAATGCGTCTGGCTGAGATAGATCGCGACTCTTCTCACCGGAGCGATCTCTTCGTAGAGCTTCGACCGCAGGCGTACGAGCTCTGTGATCCGCTCGGCAACGTCGTGAGCATCCGGCCGCGGGTCGAGGTAGACCTCCTGGATCGGCCGGATCCTCGATGAGGCGGCAACGAACAGAGCGTCGAGATCGGCGAAATGACGGAACACGGTCCGCTCCGAGACCCCGGCACGTGCCGCGACTTCGGCTGCGCTCGGCAGGTACACGACGTTTGGCGGGCATTCCCGCACGATGTCGAGCACGGCACCAACCACAGCTTCGTAGTTGCGAGCGGCGCGAAGCCTTCGTCCGTCCGCCTCTTTGTTAGTGGCGACCCGGGCGGTCTTCCAAGCCGAAGCCGGCGTCGCAGCTTTTGACGAACGTTGTGAGGACCCCGTTGCTCTCGGGCGCGGCTCAGAGCTCGCCCGCGGCTTGGTTGCCCGCGTTGAACGGGTTGTGGTTGATCGGGTGCGGGAGGCGGTGCCAGGCAAGCGGCTTGAGCGCGCCGTGGGCCTCGCTCGGGTCACCATCGATGACATCCGGGTGACAGATTGAACACGTCTAACATCCTAGTCAACACAGATGGCTTGAGAACGTCAGCACGGCTGCCAGTTGCCGGACCGGCAGTTTTACCCGTCAGCGAGAAGAGTGCCATCGGCTGATTCCTCGATGGTGATCTTCGGAAGTGGCGCGGCGGCCGGCCCTTGGAGCACTTCGCCGGTGACCGCCGAGAAGATCGAGCCATGGCACGGGCAGCGAAACTGGAGCGACGGCTGAAAGAAGCCGACTGTGCAGCCCATGTGAGTGCACACCGCGCTGAAACCGACGTAGGAGCCCTCCGAGGGCCGGACCACATAAGCCGGGATCCCTTGGGCCGGATCTGTGAATTCTCTCGCGCTGCCGACCGGTACGTCGCCGGCGCGCCCTATCGCCGTGCCCTTGGCGGTGCCGGCTGGCGAGGTAGTGGACGGCGGCGGGGCAAGTTCAGGCGTGCCAGAGCTGTGGCCCGGCGAGGATCCGAACATTCTGCCGACGGCCGCCGAAATCCCGGCGGTAACCAACGCGAGGCTTGCGAGCGCGGTGGCGGACGCAACCTTGCGAACGGCGGCCCTGCGGTCCAGCCCACGCGCATGTACGCCCGGTGGTACTCCAGCCGCGGCCAGATCGGTGTCGTGACGCGCGTCAAGAACGGCGTCGAGCGACCAAGCTCCACTTCCCGCGATCAAAAGCGGAGTCCAGGCGAAGAAGAAGACGATGTCCGAACCGTAGAAATAGGGGGTCGTGTTGAAGCTGACTGAAAGGAACAGAAGGAGCGAGAGTGCCATTCCACCGGCGGCCGCGACCCGTCCGAAGAGCCCGAACAAGGTACCGAGACCGACAGCCAGTTCGCCGAACGCGATGAGCAAGCCCACAAGCACCGGCGCGTGTGCCGACAACCTGATGAGCGCCCCGATCGGACTCGTGGTGATCGATGCGTGAAGTTGCGCCTGGATGGACCCCGGGTTGGCGGCGTCGAAGAAGAACCGGTTCGTGAGCTTCTGGAGCCCGGCGTAAGTGAAGGTCACGCCGACGAAGGCCCTGAGGACGACCTGCGAGCCCCCGGGCGTGCCCGACAGTCGTCCCCACGAGAGCGCGTCTCGCCTATCTAGCGGCCCAGGACCGGACGGCCGCGTCTGTTGTTGATGAGGGGAGCCGGTTCGTTTCAGAGGACGACCGCCTCCACGGGCCCGCTCGGGCCGCTTGGCTCAGTTCCCGCGGATCTGGCATCGGTGTGCACGGTCTTGCGAAGCCGAATCTCCGGCAGGGCGAGTGACAAGAAGAACGCCAGCGCGACAACCGGAGTCGCGATAAGGAACACCGTGTCGATCGTATGCACGTATGCGACGGTGGCGGCAGTGTGAATCGCAGGGGGAAGCAACTTCAACTGGGCGGGACTTCCCACTATTTCGCGCGCGATCGCAGACACGTGAGATTTTGCCGTGGAAGGAAGGGCTTTGCTCAGGTTCCCCACGAGCCGGTCATTCAGGACAGCGCCGAGCAGAGCCGTGCCGAAAGCGCCTCCCATGGATCGGAAGAAGGCTGCGAGTGAAGTCGCCGTACCAAGGTCCTTGTAGTCGACTCCGTTCTGTACCGCGAGGATCAGAACTTGCATGACCAGGCCGAGGCCGAAGCCAGTTATCAGCATGAAGCCGGAGGTCACGATGAAAGAGGTGTGAATCGTCAGGGTGGAGAAGAGCCCCATTCCGAGCGTCATGACGGCTGTACCGACCACGGGGAAGATCTTGTAGCGACCTATGCGGGCAATGATCTGACCACTTCCGATCGAGGCTGTGAACAGGCCGACCATGATGGGCAGCAGCATGAGCCCAGAGGTCGTCGGTGACACGCCGCGGACCACCTGGAGGTACACCGGTAGGTAGATGATCGCCCCGAACATGGCTACGCCGACGATGAATCCCGCCGCGTTGGACACCGAGAACACTCTCTTGCGGAAGAGCCGGAGGGGCACGATCGGTTCCGGTGCGTAGTGCTCGCGGAGCAGGAACGCGACGACGAATCCGATTCCGATCACGACCAGGGCGATGATCTGTGGCGACAGCCAGGCATAGCCCTGGGGCGAGCCTCCGAGGGTCGTGACCAACAGCAGCGCGGAGACGCCGACGAGCAGTAGCGCCGAGCCGAGGTAGTCGATCTTGTGTCGGGTGCGCACCGCCCGGTCGCGAAGCACGATGCTCGTGACGACGAGGGCGATCGCGCCTATCGGAAGGTTCACGTAGAAGATCCAGCGCCAAGACGCATGGTCGACAAGGAAGCCTCCGACAAGGGGCCCCGCAATGCTCGCGATCCCGAACACCGCGCCGAAGTATCCCTGGTAACGGCCCCGTTCAGCGGGCGACACCACATCGCCGACGATGGCCATGGCGAGCACGATCAGTCCGCCGGCACCGAGACCTTGAACCGCCCGGAACGTGATGAGCTGGTCCATGTTCTGACTGAGGCCGGCCAGTACGGACCCGGCGAGGAAGACGACGATGGCGAACTGGAAAATCTTCTTGCGCCCGTAGAGATCGGAGATCTTTCCGTAGAGGGGGGCGCTCACCGTCGAGGTGAGCAGATAGGCGGTTACGACCCAGGTAAGGCGGTTGAGGGAATGGAAGTCGCCGACGATGGTCGGCAGGGCCGTGCTGACGATCGACTGGTCGAGTGCGGCGAGAAGCATTCCGAGCATCAGTCCGGAGAACACCACGAGGATCTGGCGGTGGCTCATTGCCCCGCCGGTCGCGGTTGGGCTCGCGTTCGCGGCGGGGGCGCCGGTGCTCCGCTCGGCGACGGTTCGCTCGCCCGGGTCCCCGCCGAGGATGTTGTCGGTGGTCTTCATCGTCCTTGCTCCTCGTTGGCGTTGTTCAGTTCGGCACTCTCGGCACTCTCGGCGCTGGAAAGGGCTGCATTGGCGTTGGCGGCGGTTTCGAGCATCTCCATCGTCGCGACCAGCTGCGCGAGCTGATCGTCGGAGAGAGACACGAGAAGGTTCGCTGTTTTCCGGCATGCCGTCGCATGCAGCTTGGTCACCAGCGACTCGCCAGTGTCGCTCAGGGCCAGGCGGACCACGCGGCGATCGGTCGGGTCGTCACGACGAACCACGAGCCCTTGACGGACGAGGCGGTCGACGACGGCAGTCGCCGCGCTCTCACCCACGTCCAGCTCTTTCGCGAGCTCGCGCATCGTCACCGACTGGCCGCGCAGGTATGTCAACACGCTCAGCTGGTGTCCGGTAACCGCGTGGAGCTCTTCACGAAGCTCTTTGTGCACCAGGGCGGTGAAGCGACGTTGCATCTGCGGCTGGAGCTCGCAGTAGCGGTCGACGAGAACCTCCCGGGGCGAGAGCGCCGAAGTGTCGGCGGACTGCCCGGCCACTCGACGCGGTGGTGTCCTCGCGATCGTCATCATGAGTGCAAGCCTTCGATTAGGTTCACCATCGTCACGATTAGTGGAACATTTCTACTGGTGGAATATTCCAGTACATGAAATTGTCAGTCGTGCCGCGATGCTCGGCCTGAACAGCCCAGCTCAGGCAGTTGGGCCCGGATGGTGGCAGCTGTCGATGCGCACCGGTCAGGGCCCGTAGGGCTCGAGCTAAGCGCGGTGGCTCAACCGATGGCCAGGACGATTTTGCCGAGCTTGGCGCCGGCAGCAAAGCGTGCGTACGCGGCGTCGACCTCTGTGAGCCCGAATACCTCTTCGATGGGAACTCGCAACCGCTGAGCTGCGACGAGAGGCAAGACCTGTCGCTCGACGAGGCGCGCAGCGACAGCCTTTTCCTCGAGAGGGCGAGCTCGCAGTGTGGAGCTGTGGATGCGGGCTCGTCGGCTCATGAGCTGCCGCAAGTCGATCTCGGAGCGGGCTCCCGCGCCGATGCCGATGCCGATGATCGTGAGACGGCCGCCGAGCGCGAGTGACTCGAGGTCGGTCCTGAGGTTCGGGGCGCCGACGAGCTCGAGGATGACATCGTAAGGACCGTGTGCGGCGGTGTCAGCCGGGTCGATCGCGATCGCGCCAAGCCCGGCCAGCGCGCCGCGGAGGTGTGAGGCACGCACGCTCGCCACGACCCTGGCGCCTGCCACGGTGGCCAGCTGAACCCCGGCGACGCCGACCCCGCCGGCAGCGCCGTTCACCAGGATCTGCTCACCGGGAGCGAGGTTGCATTGGGTGAAGAGGGCGTCATGCGCCACGGTAAACGCCTCCGGAAACCCACCGGCCTCAACCATCGAGAGCGACTCGGGCACCGGCAGGGCGACGCGCTCGTGGACGATTGCGAGCTCGGCTTGTGCCCCTCCCCCGAGCACGGCCATGACACGGTCGCCGACGACGAAACGTTCGACACCGGGACCCACCGCCTTGACGACTCCCGCGAGCTCAAGGCCGGGAATGTCTTCGGGCGCGCCCGGCGGTGCCGGGTAGAGGCCCGCCCGTTGCATAAGGTCGGCGCCGTTCAGACCCGCGGCCTGGACAGTGACGAGCAGCTCCCCGGTTCCCGGAACCGGGTCCGGTCGTTCCTTGATGACTACTGCTCCCGCCTCGATCACGACCGCGCGCATCGCAACAAGCGTACGCGTGAGAGGCGAACCCGCGTGCTTGTGGCGCTAGGGGAGTGTCGGGGAACTAGGGCCGACCGGCGCCGTAAGCACCAGGCGGGATCGGCGTGTCCATCACGTTGGTCCCTGTCTCTTCTGCCTGAACCACCATGCCACCACCGATGTACATGACCACGTGGTAGAGCAGGTAGGAGTTTCCGTAGAAGATGAGATCACCTGGTTGGAGGTCGTACATCGAAACGTGTTGGATCTCGTAGTACTGCTCGGTCGCGCCGTGGGCTAGCGAAACGCCAGCTTGGGCCCAGGCCCACATTGTCAACCCGGAGCAGTCGAACCCGACTCCCGGTGTGGCGCCGCCAAAGATATAGGGGACGCCGCGCTGGCCCTGGGCGGCGTTCACGGCGATCGCCCCGGCGCTGTTGTCCGATACCGGCGCAGGAGAGCTCGCAGGCGGGGGAGACGTCGTGACCGTGGTCGTGTTGACCAGAGTTTGCTGCTGCTGTTGTTGCTGGAGTTGCTGCTGCTGGAGCTGCTGCTGCTGGAGCTTCTGTTGCTCCTGCTGGTGTAGGAGCTTGGCTTCGGCGGCCGCGTTTGCGGCGGCGGCGGCCTGCGCGGCCCTCGCCAGCGCAGCGGCGTAGGCGGCCGCCTTGGCTCTTTGGACTGCTGCGACCGCTTGAGCGAGCTGGCCCTTGACCTCGGCTTGTTCGTTGGAGAGTTGGCCGGCGATTGCTTTGGCTTGCGTCAAGTCGCTAGAGATCGCTCGCTCGTTGGCCTTCGCAGCCTGTTCTGTCTGGTTGAGCGAGGTCCGTTCGATCGACAGCGACCGTTGGTTGATCAAGACCGTGGTCTCCGACTCGTCGAGGTTGCCGGAGGCAGCCTGGATGTAAGCCTGCTGCATTCCCGCTGTCTGCTGGGTGCCGTTGAAGAGCACCGACAGGCTTTGCGACGCGCCGCCCGTTACGTAGGCCTCAATAGCCACCTCGCGAAGATGCGCCCGGTCCTGATTGAGCGCATCTTCAGTGCGACCGATTGCCCCGGTTGCAGCTGTGATCTGTTGCGCCAACGAGGCGACCTTGCCCTTGGCCTGGAGGTAGCTCTCGTCGAGGATCGTGAGCTTGACGTTCGCGGCTTGGATCTCGGCAGCGATGTACTGGGCACGCTGTTGCAGGGTCGCTACCTGGTCGGCGCCAGCAGGCGCACCTTCGAGCACGAGCGGGGTGACGACTCCTGCCAGCAACATGGCTGACACAATTAGGGAAACTGCCGCGCGGCCGCGGCGCTTTTTGAGCGCATCCGGCACCGCGACCAAGCTTTGCGCAGCCTCAGCGATGAGGCTCCCAGCAGCAGGTCTCACAGTGCTTCGCAACCTAACCCGCCCTGCAAAGGCTTTGCAAGCACGTCGTGCCCCACCTGCGATGCAAGCGATTTTGGGCAGGATCGTGACATTACAGCGTCGTTACGATAGGTTGTACCGATTCGTTACGGCCGCCCTTCTGACAGCTACGTTGACTATATGACTTCTATAGGAGCCTCAGAAGGTGCGGGCGATGCCTCAGCTGAGTATCGCGTCGAGCATGACTCGATGGGTGAGATACATGTACCGCTGAACGCGCGATGGGGGGCCCAGACCCAGCGCGCTGTCGAGAATTTCCCGATCTCGGGCCAACCCGTAGAGCCTGCGCTGCTCGTCGCTCTGGCGATGATCAAGGGCGCATCGGCGACAGTGAATGCAGAGATGGGCACGATAGGACCGGATGTGGCGGCGGCAATCGCCGCAGCAGCCGAAGAAGTGGCAGTCGGGCGCCATTTTGATCAGTTTCCGATCGATGTGTTCCAGACGGGATCGGGGACCTCGACGAACATGAACATGAACGAAGTTCTGGCGAATCTTGCCGGCGAGCGGCTCGGGCGAGAGGTTCGCCCCAACGACGAGCCGAACGCGTCGCAGTCTTCGAATGACGTGTTCCCAGCGGCGATCCATCTGGCAGCGGCTCGCGGGATCGTCGGCGATCTCGTTCCGTCTCTGAGTCATCTGGCGTCGCGCCTTCGCTTGAAGCAAGAGGAGTACCTCAGCGTCGTCAAGTCCGGGCGAACTCACCTCATGGATGCGACACCTGTGACACTCGGGCAGGAATTCGGCGGATATGCGGCTGCAGTCGAGCACGGAGTCGAACGCCTCCAATCCGTCCTGCCGAGAGTGGCGGAGCTACCTCTCGGTGGAACCGCAGTCGGGACCGGATTGAACGCAAAGCCAGGCTTCGCGCCAAGGGTCATCGAGCGGCTCGCAGTGGAAACTGGTCTGCCCCTGATCGAGGCGCGTGACCATTTTGAGGCTCAAGGAGCGCGTGACGGATTGGTGGAAGCATCCGGTGCGCTCCGGACGATCGCGGTGTCGCTCTACAAGATCTCGAACGACCTGCGATGGATGTCATCGGGCCCGCGATGCGGTCTTGGTGAGATCCACCTGCCCGATCTCCAGCCCGGTTCGTCGATCATGCCGGGAAAGGTGAACCCGGTGGTCCCTGAGGCCGTCTGCCAGGTCGTCGCACAGGTGATCGGGAACGACGCCGCCGTCACCTTCGGTGGTGCGGCGGGCAACTTCGAGCTCAACGTGATGCTTCCTGTCATCGGCTCGAACCTGCTCGAGTCCATCCGCCTGCTTTCGGCGGTCAGCCGTGCCCTGGCCGACAAGTGCGTTGCCGGGATCGTCGCCGACGAGGAGCAGTGCCGGTCCTATGCGCTTTCGTCCCCGTCGATAGCAACGGCGCTCAACCCCTACATCGGCTACGAGAAGGCTGCAAAAGTGGTGAAGGCGGCGCTCTCGGGCGGAAAGGACCTCCGGACCGTGGTGCTGGAGATGGGCCTGCTCACCGAAGAGGAGGTGGACCGGGCTCTGGACGTGCTGGCGATGACCAAGGGCGGCATCGTCGGCTGATTCACGTCGTCTCGCGTCGGACCCGCGCGGAGCCCGGTTCTGCCGAGGCGGCGGTAGCGTCCTGAGAGTGCACCCCATCGAGCGCCTACGATGGATTGCCCGTGATCGCGACGAGGCGCCGACCACGCTGGCAGCCGAGGCAGCCTGGACGATCTCAGACCTCGTGCTCGAGGATCCGCCCGCAGTCGTCATCGCCTGCAGGAGGCTCGTTGAGTTCCATCCCACTGTCGGGCCACTTTGGTGGGTGGCCGCGACGGTGCTCGTAGCTGCGAATCCGGAGCAGGCGGCCAGGAGCGCCGTAGACGAGCTGCTCTCGGACCCGACCGCCGAGATGCTCGCGGCCGCCTTGGGCGAACCTGGTGCCAGCGACGGGACCATCGTCATCGGATGTCCCGCGGAGACGGTGTTCGACGCCCTCTCTCGCCGGCCGTCCAGCGTCGTTCGCGTAGCCGGGTCGTCGCCTGGGCTCCGTGCCGAAGTTCGAAAGCTCGCAGCAGTGGTCTCAAAGTCGAGTGGCTGGGACTTCGATGACGCCGACCAGGCCGTGGACGGCGCGACGGTAGTCATCGTGGAGGCGCGTGCCGCCAGCTCACGAGGTGTGCTCATCTCCAGCGCGGTGGCCCCATTGGTCCGGGCTGCTGGTGACGCCTCGGTCCCGCTGTGGGCGGTCGCGGGCGTTGGCCGAGTGCTGCACGATCAACTGTTGGGAGAGGTGTTGCGGCGGTCCGCGGACCGTGTCGAGCTCGTTGAGCCGAACGCGATCGCGGCGGTGATCGGACCGTCCGGGCGCGAAAATGCCTGTTCAGGGCCTTAGCCGGTCCCGGTGCCCGTCCGCGCCCGAGCTGTTGGTCCGTACCGGTTGAGGGGCTTGTCAAGTCCCTTGTGCCTGGTTCGCGGTCGAGGCCCTGCTCCCGACGGCGTTGTCTTGAGCCGGAGTTAGTCCCAGGCCCAACCAGTGGGCGCCAACGACCGCGGCGGCACAGCAGATGACGAACAGGCCGAGCAACGCCACGCCCCGTCCGGCACCGATCGCTGCGCCAGAGATCGCCGGGCTCACGACGTTGGCCAGGCTGAAGCACACCGAGGATGCTGCGAAATAGCGGCCGCGCAACGCGGGCGGCGCGAGGTCGTTCACGAGCGGACCGCTGACAGGGCTCAAGAGCACCTCGCCGACGGCGAACACGACGGGCGTGGCGATCACGAGTGCCCTGGCAGCGTCGGAGCCATGGACAAAATGGGCGAGTCCGAGCACGACCCAAGACGCTGCGAATGAGGCCGCCACCATCTTCAGCGCGGTTGTACGTTTCACACGCGCGACGAGCCGGAGCGCGACCGGCTGTGCCAGGACGATGAACGCCGTGTTTGCTGCGAATGCCGCAGCGATGATGCCCGGGCCTGCTTTCACAACGGTGGTCGCGAACCCCACGAAGCCGGTGTTGACAGCGGCGTAGCCCGCGAGCATGAGAACGGTCGTCGTCAAGGCGTACCTGCGGAACAAGCCGTCGGCCAGAACCGCCCTGTAGCCGCGCTGGACCGCCTGGGCGCCAACAGCGGTCTCGTCGGAACCTCTTCCTGCCGCCGATCTCGTGGCGCCGCGGCGATCCGGGCCGAATGCCCTCCGAGGCAGGAGTGCCAGCGCGGCCACGACGGCCAGATTGGAGGTTCCGTCGATTAGGTACACGGCCACGAAGGTTCCCGGCGCGTGCACGTGGACGACAAGGCCGCCTACGACTGCCCCGATTCCGAGACCGAGATTGAGAAGTTGGAAATTGCGCGCAAAGGCCAGACGGCTGACCTTGTCGTCGTCGATCATTGCGCCCAACAGCGCGTTCCAGGTTGGCCAACCGGCTGCTTGCCCCAGCCCGTACACGAACATCGCCGGCAACGCGGTCAAGGTGCTGTGGACCGTGGCGAGAGCCGCGATGCCGATCCCCTCGACGACAAGCGACACCAGCAGCACCGCGCGGGCGCCGAAGTGGTCGACGAGAGCTCCGGCAGAGGGCCCAACGGGAAGAGCAAGAACGGCGACGCCCCCGATGAGCAGACCGGAGATACCGAGGGGGAGATGGCGAACTTGGTGAAGATAGATGAGGAGAAATGGGAGGGTCAGCCCGCCGCCGACCGACGACACGAAGCTCGCCCCCAAGAGGACCCGCAGGGTCCGGGGGAGGCGATTCGCGGGCACGCGGTTATCCTCGCGCCCTTGGCGCACGATCCCTGAACCTGGTGCAGCGGCGGGACTAGTTTCGCCTTCATGGGATCGATGATCGAGTTTGCGAGCAATGGTTCGACCGACGTTGGGTACCTGGCCTTGCCCCCTGGCGGCGATGGACCGGGAGTCGTCGTGATCCAAGAGTGGTGGGGTCTGGTCGACCACATCAAAGACGTGTGCGACCGTTTCGCAGCTGAGGGCTTCGTGGCGCTGGCGCCCGACTTGTACCACGGAACGAAGGTGGCCGAGCCCGACGAGGCCGCGAAGCTGATGATGGCTCTCGAGCTGGATCGAGCCGCAAGAGATATGGGCGGTGCCGTGGACGAGATCGCGGCTCGATCGACTGGCTCCGGAGTCGCAGTGGTCGGGTTCTGCATGGGCGGCGGCTTGGCTTTGATGCTCGCGTCGCAACGGTCGGACAAGGTGCGAGCCGTGGTCCCCTTCTACGGCGCGGCACCCTGGGAGGGCGCCCAGCCCGACTATTCGGCTCTGACCGGGGCGGTCCTCGGGCACTACGCGGGCAGGGATGAGTCTGCGAGCCCTGAAGATGCCAGAGCTCTTGTACGCGCACTGCGCAACGCGGGCAACGCTGACGTGAACATCCATATCTACCCGGAGACCGATCATGCCTTCTTCAACGACACCCGCCCTGAGGTCTACGACCCTGAGGCCTCTGCGCTCGCCTGGCAACGCACCATCGATTTTCTTCGCTCGCGCATCGGCTGACCGACGATGACGCCGAAGATCGTTGAGCGATATCTCGCGCTCGGCTTGGCGTTGGACCGCCACATAAGCGGGCTTGTTGACGCCTATTACGGACCCAAGTCAATCGCAGCGCGCGTTGTTGCCGGACCGATCTCGCCGCCTGAGGCACTCGTCGTCGAGGCACGAGCGCTGTTGGCGGCCATAGACGCTGGTGAGCCGTTGGGTGATCCGGATGTCGATTGGGCTAGCGACCACGCCCCGCTCGAGACTGGCGGGGATGCGGGAAGGGACGCGACCAGGCGCCACTTCCTGCGCTCTCAGACGATTGGTCTGCTCACCACGGCGCGCAGGCTCTCCGGGGAACCTATCGGCTACGCCGACGAGGTCGAAGCTTGTTACGGCGTTCGGCCGCGTAGGTTCATGCAGGACGAATTCGAGGCTGCACACCGCAGCCTCGAACAGGTCGTTCCAGGTAGCGGACCTCTGGCGGATCGCTATGTGGCATGGCGCGAGTCCCAGGCGGTGCCAGTCGACCTCTTGGAGCCTGCGATCGCTTCGCTCGCAGAGGACCTCCGAGACCGGACGCGGACCATGTTCGGTCTGCCCGAGGGCGAGCACGTGGACTTCGCACTGGTCACTGGCAAGCCGTGGAGCGGTTTCAACTACTACCTCGGCGGGCTGCGGTCGAGAGTCGAGATCAACACCGATCTCCCCGTTCTGGCGACATCGCTCGGTCATCTCGTGGCGCACGAGGCCTATCCCGGCCATCACACCGAACGCTCCCGCAAAGAGGTGGGCCTCCTTCGTCGCCACCGGTGCTGGGAAGAGTCGATCGTCCTCATCGGAACGCCCGAGAACCTGGTCGCCGAGGGGCTCGCCGACCTCGGGCTCGAGGTGGTGATGGGACCCCGTCCTGACACCACGGTGGCAGAGCACCTGACAGGGCTCGGCATCGCCTACGACCCCGACGTAGTCGCGATCGTGAGAAAGGCGGCAGAGGCCCTCGGCAATGTGCGGGCGAACGCCGCGTTCCGTCTGTGGGAGGACGGAGCCGATCCTGACACGGTCATCGACGAGGTGGCCCACTACGAGCTGACCACGAGGGCGAGGGCGGAGAAGTCGGTCGAGTTCCTGCTTCATCCGACGTGGAGGGCATACATCTCTTGTTATGTAGAGGGTCTGCCTTTGTGCCGGGCGTTTGTGGCGGCTGATCCGGCCCGCTTCGCCCGCCTCGTAACCGAACAGCTCACGCCCAGAGATCTCATCGACCAAACAGCACCGCCGCACTAAAAGCTCCGAGTCGGGCCACCGCGAGGCCTACGCGCGTCGCGTCGTACGATCCATGTCGTGTCCAAGCGCTCCCGTAATCTTCCACGCCGTTCATGCCTCTCGGTTCCGGGCTCGAGCACACGCTTTGTCGAGAAGGCTCCGAGCGTGCCGGCAGACATGACCTTTCTCGACCTGGAGGATTCCGTAGCGGCGTCCGAGAAGACCTCCGCCAGGGCCCAGGTCGTCGATGCGATCCGCGAGCTCGACTGGGACGACCGCGTGCTGTGCGTCCGCTTGAACGGCTGGAGCTCCAGATGGACCTACGGCGACGCGATCGATGTCGTCGGCCGTGCAGGAGAGCGACTCGACGAGGTCATGTTGCCGAAGACCCAGTCCTCGGCCGAAGTGGTGGCACTTGATCTCCTCCTCACCCAGATAGAGCTCAACAGCGGCCTGCCGGTCGGACATATCGGTATAGAGGCACAAGTTGAGACGGCTAGGGGACTCATCAATGTCGAAGAGATCTGCTCGGCATCACCAAGACTCGAAGCCATCGTCTTCGGTCCCGCGGACTTTGCCGCCTCGATCGAAATGCCCTTCTTGACGGGCGGAATCCAGATCGACGAGTACCCGGGTGACCATTTTCACTATGTCTTCAGCAAGATCTTGATGGCAGGACGGGCAAATGGAATCCAGGTCATCGACGGCCCGTTCCTCAAGGTCCGCGAGCCGGAGCTGTTCCGCGATTACTGCGCCCGCACACACGCCCTCGGCTATGACGGCAAGTGGGCCGTGCACCCCGATCAGGTCCCGATACTGAACGATGTGTTCTCCCCGACACAAGAGCAGTTCGACCGAGCCCGCGCGATCTTGGACGCCTACGAAGACGCAACGGTCCGGGATCGCAAGGGCGCGATGATGTTCGGCGACGAGATGATCGACGAGGCGAGCCGGAAGATGGCACTCAAGGTCGTCTCCCGCGCTCGACGCGAGGGCCTCGAGCGCTCGTCGGGTTGAAACCTGAGCCGATCTCAACCTGCCCCGTCATGCCAGTCAGGACCGCCCGACATGCCTGAGCTTCCCCAGATGCAGGCCCTCGCCGAACGTCTCGATGCAGCGGTCGCGGGCGCTGTCATCTCGCAGGTCGAGCTGCTCGGCTTCTCCGGGCTGAAGACGGTCTTGCCTACGGGCGAGGGCCTCGAGGGCGAGAGGCTGACAACGGTCGGGCGCAGGGGCAAGGTCTTGGTGGCCAAAATCGCGTCGGGTCGCCGGGTGGTCGTTCAACTTTTTCAGGCAGGCCGTTTTGACATCGGAGTAGCCTCCCAG
>Ga0182027_10005672_pt1 | contig 18890 bp, 15 predicted proteins | sample 712E1DmetaG_FD_121300 | JGI IMG/M metagenome (GOLD analysis project Ga0182027, IMG submission 121300) | Permafrost microbial communities from Stordalen Mire, Sweden - 712E1D metaG (Illumina Assembly) | ecosystem: Environmental > Terrestrial > Soil > Wetlands > Permafrost | place: Sweden...
AAGATTGCAAGTGAAGAACAATAAATAAAATTAATAACGGGTGAGACTGATGTACCAATTAAAACCCCGCCGTCAGCAGCACCAGAACCGTCAGTACCAATTTTAAAAAATAAAACAATGAAAACAAGACATCAAAAACTTTGGATAATTGCAATCGTGACATTTTCATTCTTTATGACGACTTGCAGAAAAGACATTTCAGTTCCAGACCCAAACCTTGAAAAACTTTTCGGGACCTGGAACTGGGTACAATCATCCGGCGGTATAGGTGGACAGACAACGACACCAGCGACAGCAAGCTATTCGCAGACAGTTGAGTTTGACAAAGACGGCATTTATAAAATTTGCAAAAATGGAAAACAACAAGAAAAATACAAATTTACTTTGACAGAAGATACTTCAATTCATAGCACTGTGACTGCTTACTTAATAAATTACAAACATACCGGACTATTTCATAGTAATAAGTCAATTACAACCCAATCTATTATGTTTGGCGGTCAAGACAGTTTATTTCTGAGTGACGAAGCATATGACGGTTACAATAATATTTATACGAGAAAATAATAAAACGACAAACACGAATGATAAAAATATAACAGGCACATAGCATTGCTTCCTGCTTCGCTTGCGAGGCATGCAATGGCTCGTGGTTGAAGGGATATAGCAGTGTTCTTTAAAAACTGCAACAATGCTTAATCGTTATATATAAGACGGATAAAATTTTTATAACACAATTAATGATTATCTTTACTGAAATAAAAACCCTTCTTAATAAAAAATAATATTTAAAAAAAACTTTATGAAGAAAATACTTTTACTTTTTATTGCAATCATTTCGATGACATTATTCTCACATGCTCAGATTCCGTTTATTCAGTTTACACTCTCCAACCATGCTTCAAGAGACACAAAAATTATTGATCTCGACGGTGACGGCAAAAAAGATATAGTAATGGTTGATCGCGACAGCACCACAAATGTTGTCTGGTTCAGGAACCTGGGCAGTGGTGTTTTTTCAAGCGCCATAATCCTGTTCGATTGTACTTCAAACCCCGGTGATGCTTCAGAAAACATTGCCTTCGCCGATTTCAATCATGACGGTCACCCCGATTTTGCTGCCGATGGTTTTTACTGTCAAAGCGTGAACAAGTTCATGAATGACGGCTCTCAGAATTTTACACGCTCCGTGGTGGATCATCTCGGCTACAGTGTACAATTCATCAACACCATTGATGTCAACAAAGACAACTATCCTGAAATACTTGCCGAAATGCATACTTATAATAATACGCTCGGTGTAATCGACAGCAACGGTGTTTCAATTGGTGCTACAGGTTATTCGGCAGTGGTTAATGATTTTGATGGTGACACTTATCCGGATATAGCCGTGTTTACATACGGTGATGAAATAGAGTTTTTAAAAAATAATGGAAGTGGAGGATTCAACAGCCCCCAGATCATTGAATCGGGCCTACACTTTGGTTATTACGACATGACCCTTGGTGACCTGGATGGTGATGGAATTAAAGATATTCTTTATCCTTCCAGTGATTATTTTCCCGGCTCACCCAATATCATGAAATGGTATAAATCAGATGGAGCCGGGAACTTCAGCATTCACAATTTAATGGTCGTCGACACGAATTATGTGGTAACAAACATCGTGGCTGCTGATATTGATAACGACGGCCATAAAGATATTGTGGCATCCATGTACGATCGTGTAACCTATAAAGGAATGATAAAAGTATTCTGGAACCAAGGCAGCGAAGTTTTCGATACAAGCAAATATGAGGTTATTACAACAGCCATCGATTATACTGATTTTGTAAGAGTGGATGATATTGACGGAGACGGTGACCAGGATATACTTACTGCAACCTATGGCGGCTCAGGAGGAATGGCATGGTTTCAGAATCAGTTAATTCCCAATAAAGTTGATGAGAGTAAATTTAACCCGGCAAACCTTGCAGTTTATCCTAATCCGGCTACAGATCATTTAACTATCATAAGCTCTGAAAAAGCCATCATAGAAATTTTAAATATCGAAGGGCAAATAATAAAAACTATTTCATCGGATGGTAAAGCCAATGCTGATGTTTCTATGCTTGCACGGGGAATGTATTTTGTGAAAGCAAAAACAGAAAAGGGAGTTGCGGTGAAGAAATTTATAAAAGAGTAAACACACGAACTGGTTGTGAAATTAAAAATTACCAAATGAGCGACAGAATTATCATTGAAAATTTAAAACCCATATTGACTAACTGTCAACTCAGAGAATTAAATGCAAATGAAGAGGAGCATCTTCAGAAATTAATTTCCCGGTTTGATTCATTAATTGATTATTCTCAAGTGGTGCTTTATGATTCAGCAGAAATAAAAAAGAATCAGAATACTTCCTTCCTGGCTCTTTTAAGTCTTACATTTAAATATAAAGGGGTCAGGTCGCCGCAGGTCGAAAGCAGCTTATCGGAATATGAGATCATAGGATTGGCAAAACTTAAAAAAGATTACGGTCGTGTGCTTATCCGGCCGGAAACAACCATGGATAAAATAAGCGATTTATTTGTGCACACCGATATTGACTTTGATTTTGATAAAGAATTCAGCAGAAAGTATTATTTAGCTGCCAATGATGAAGTAAAACTGCGAAAAAATATCACCGCAGGTTTTCTGGAAACTGTTAAACATTACAGCGGACTTGAAATAGAAATTGATGGAAATGTTTTAACAGCAAGGCTCAGAAAACCATTTTCACCGGAAGGAGGAAAGACGATTGCAAACTTTATCACTGAAATTAATGATGGCCGGAATTAATTTTTCATCATCAATTTGAATAAAATTAATTATTATTGCAAAATACAAACAGTGAAGTTCAGCGTTAGAAATAAAAAATAAAAATTATGCAAAAAATAATGAAAATCCCTTTTTATATACCATTTATAGGAATAATAGTAAGTGCTGTTCTTTTCATTATTGTGGCAAATATGCCAGATACTACATTACTGATTACAGGTGTGATACTTTTTCACCTTTCCGGATGGATCATTGCAGTAAAGTTTTTCCTTTGCGGCGTTGGCGGGATAGCTTCGGCTTTAGACGTAAAATAAAAAGAAATAGCACTGATGGTGCAACACAATCGTTGTTATTATTTCGGCAAATACACTCTCATTTACTGATGACAAGTTTTTTTGAAAGAACAAATGTTTTGTTTTTCAGTTCCAGTAAATAAATACCATTGCTGATACCCTCAGTACTAATGGTACTCTGTTTTCCTGAAATGTTTTTTTTCATCACCACCTCACCTAACAGATTCTTCAGTTGCATGGAAACTGAAACGGGAGAGCTGTTCATGATCTGAATACTGAACTCATTACTCACAGGGTTAGGATACACCGAAGCATTAAACGCATCAGCATTATATTCATTCACTTCAGCAACAGCCGACAGGTTATCCACAAGGACGCAATGCACCTGCATTGGATCAGAATCAAGACTATGTGATAGAAGAACAAGATATGTATAATCAGCTGCTGGTGTAAAATTTACCGCAAAATTAATCCAGGTCAGGTTAGTTAAATTATATGAACTCCAAAGTAATTCTTCATGATTGCATAAAGTATCAGTACCATTACCTGCCCATACCTGCAATTCAATCGGGCCGGGCGTAATACCGCCGGAAGTAGTATTGGTGGTAGCAAGATCAACATAAAACCTGTAGGGCACTCCCTGAAATAAAGTATCCTGTAATTCCTGCGAAGCGCCTTCCTGCCATCCGGTAGAAGGGAAATGCACCAACCCAAGATAAGAGGAGCCGTTGGATGGCGCCAGATTAATCCCCCAGCTACCGGGTTGTGTGTCGGGCGTAAAACCGGGCAGACATGCATTCCAGTTTGGTGGTGTTATATGTGGTGTCGGAGTTCCCTCGAAAGAAGGGTTAATAAAACTAATAGTGGTTTGTGCATGAAGTGAATTGCCTGCACACCCTATTATTGCAAGAAGTAAAAATATTTTTTTCATCATTAAAGGTTTTATTATACAAATGTACGAAATTAACAAAACTGTAAAAATATTTATTTAGAAATCATTAAACAAACTATGAACTTCCATCTAAAAACTTTTCATTCCGTAACACTATAAACCCGGGGTTTTTCAGATCTTTTTTATTGTAGAGCATTTCATTATTTTCTTCATCCAAAATAAAAGCACCGGAGCTTTCGGCGATGGCGTGTCCGGTTGCAATGTCCCATTCCATGGTGGTTCCGAAGCGCGGATATACATCAGCCAACCCTTCTGCGATCAGGCAAAACTTTAATGAACTTCCACGGGAAACTATTTCTACTGAAGGATGATGTAGTTTTATTTTTTCAATATATGCCTGCGTTTGTTCATTCAGATGCGAACGGCTTGCCACTACCCTCACCCCTGTTCGCGGTGTATTCAGAGGAAGCTTTTCTACGGTGGCCATTATTTTTTCTAAAAATATTTCTGCTGAATAATTTTCGCTGAAGTGATTTAATCGATAGGCGCCCATATCCTTTGCCCCGAAATACAATATATCCGTAACGGGAATATAAATCACTCCTGCCACAGGTTTGCGCTGATGCATGAGTGCAATGTTCACCGTAAATTCTCCGTTGCAACTGATAAACTCTTTGGTTCCATCCAGCGGATCTACCAGCCAATAGGTTTTCCAATCTTTTCTTTCCTTGTAGGGAATATTTTTTCCTTCTTCGCTTAATAGGGGAAGGTTTGTTTTTGAAAGTGTTTCAGCAATTACACGATGTGCACTGCGATCGGCTTCCGTTAAAGGACTTTGGTCTTCCTTGAAATCAACTTTGAAATCTGTATTATAAATTTCAAGTATTTTTTCACCGGCCAACAGGGATGCATCAATGGCAATCTTAAGATATTGTTTTAATTCTTCGGCATTCATTCTTTCCCGTTTTTCAATAGGATCTGCTTGTCTTTTTCAATCTGCAGTATTACTATCTTTCCCAATGTGCAAATTTCATTTATCTGTTCAGGGATCAGATGAAAATCTTTTTTTTCCAATAGTTCTGTTTCTACTGTTTGCAGTTTTTCCTGCATTATCTTTATTCCAAACACCGCCATACTTGATTTCAGCCGGTGGATTTCACGTTGCAGTTCATTCCATTTATTTTCTTCATATAATTTTTCTATCAGCAAAAAACTTTCGGGAGTCTGCTTCAGAAAAAGATCAATCATCTCCTGAACAATCTCTGGATTCTGGCTTGCCAGCTTTAATAAATGATCAATATGATAAAATCTTTCGTCTTCCATCAGTTTCCTCCGTGTTGATAACACCTACCGTTAGGGCTTTTCGTCATTCTTTTGCATCTTGCACCGGATTTCAAAGTAGCTGAACATTGCACCGCAGTGGTTAATCGTGGTGCCTGATTATTATTAGCAATGGTTTTGCTTTTTGAATAAGTAGTGCTGGTGCTTATATTAAAATCCCATTTCGATAAATCAAGATTCGCTTCAATTTGTTTTTCTTCCACATCCGGCAACTGATAAAAGAAATCAATGCCCGTGAATTTCTCAAGGCTGTCGATACTCACGGCGAATGTGCTTAAGGGTAATGTAGATGATTCGTTCCTCATTATAAAGCCAATGGCTTTTTCAACAGGTGGCTGATAATCCAATATTGCCTTGTAATAATACTCCGGCACAGAAACCTTATCGGGACCAATCACCGATAAACCCTTACTTAATACAGGACCTGTTGCAATATATAACATGCCGTATTCTGCAGCCCAGCTCCTCACCTGTTCTTCCAAATTCTTCCAGATACCGCGATTGAAGCCGGGAGCCTGCGGGCTCATATTGCTGTAATAAAATGATTCTGCCATGGCAGTAGCATCCCAGGTCATATCTCCCGCAGGCGCCAGGTGGCCGCGGTCATAACCGGATCCTTTGTAATCAGCCTCAGTAGCTGATCCCGTAATAACCATAGGATCAACAATAAATTTATTTGTCCGCTTCAAACCTCCGTTCAGATGATCCTTTGTCAGCTCATAAGCTACCCAGTTGGCCTGTTCATGCTCTTCGTTGTATGACAATGTATAAGCAAAATGTTTAACAATTTGTTTATCTGCAGGACATTTCGCCAATTCATATGCTATGCCTGATGTATAGGAAACAGTATTATTAGTGCAATTGCAGAAAAACAGGAAAGCAAACGCCAGAAGCGGAAAAGCATTAATAATCATTTACGATTTACCTTCCGGAATTTCAAGCGAGGAAGTATAAACATTTTGCTTTTTCCCTGAAATCATAAATGCTGCATAAAAGGTAACTTTTCCCGAGCCTTTTTTCGGTGCGGTCCAGTTGAATGACCAGGATGTGCTTCCGGTTGTGGAAACTGAGGGCTTGGTATGTGTCATGTATTTATCATTACCAATCAGTTTGGTAGCATTGGCATCAGTCACCATCATCGTTCCCATTAAATTTCCATTAGCATCCTGGGGTGAAACCTGAAATCCGAATTTAGCAGCAGGGTATGAACCTCCCGTTGTGAGTGTAATGGAGTATATTCTTCCAGGGAAATATCCTGTAGGCAATGTGTTAGATTTTATCCAACCCTTTTCTGCAGTCAAAGTTCCCTGGTGGCAGGACGTTGCACAGGTGTTTTTATCTGAAGGAGAGCCGGTGTTTCCTTCCGGTGCACCATTGGCATGTGACATTGCATTGTTTATTAATCCTGCTGTAATAAATCCTGCAAGCACTAAAAACGAGGTGATAATTAATTTTCTTTTCATATGGAAATAATTTGATTTAAAAGATTACATGGAATACGCCATGCACGGTATTTTCATTATTTTGGTGTTTCGCAATCAGGGTTATTTCATAATAGTTTTTTTGAACTGTAAATGTATAAATAATTTCTGAATAAAGAGTTTTTATTTTGGTTGTTAGAAAAACAGATCAAATATTTGGGCTAAAGCCGAATATAGGAATCAAATTTATTAACCCCAGCCTTAAGGCTGGGGTTATGGAAAACAATAATTAAAGGACTTCAGTCCTGATACTTTTCTTCGTTCAATAAGATTTTTATTTCCGTTTGGTAGAAACACTGAATGATATTTTATAAGTTTGCATCCTGATAATTAATTACATTTTAAAACTTTTTTTATGAGCATCTGCATCGGAATAAGGCACGAGGATAAATATGTGATGGAACGCAGGGCACCACTCACTCCTAAACACGTTGACAAATTAGTACATCATCAGAACCTCGATATTATAGTTCAGTCTTCTGAAAAGCGCGTTTTCACGGATGAGGAATACATTAAAGCCGGAGCAAAAATTGCCAAGGACCTAAAAAAATGTTCCGTGATTTTTGGCGTGAAAGAAATGCCCGATTCCTTTTTTGAAGAGGGAAAAACATATGTATTTTTCTCTCACGTGATCAAAGGTCAGCCTTACAATATGCACATGCTCAAACGCATGATGGATCTGAAATGCAACCTGATCGAGTACGAAAAAATTATTGACGAACAAGGCAAACGCTTAATCTTTTTTGGTCGCTACGCAGGGTTGGCTGGCATGATTAATTCCTTCTGGGCCTTATCCCTTCGGCTTAAACATTATGGATATGATTCGAAAGTACTTGGAATAAAACAGGCACACCAATATCATTCGCTGGAAGAAGCCAGAGAAGATATTTCATCAGTAGGTCAGGCAATCGTTGAAAGGGGCATTCCTTCTGAGCTTCGTCCTTTTGTAATTGGGTTCACCGGTTATGGAAATGTGTCGCAGGGTGCTCAGGAAATCTGCGGACTGCTTCCTGTGAAAGAAATTACTCCAAAAAAACTTCTCAGTCTGAGCAAAAGAAAATTCCTGCCGGATAATATTGTATATAAAGTTATTTTCAAAGAGGAAGACCTGGTGGAACCTATTGATCCCACGCATGAATTCGATTTGCAGGACTATTACACTAATCCCTTTAAATATAAAAATGCTTTCGAAAAATACATCCCTCATCTTTCCATGCTCATCAACGGAATGTATTGGGATGAGAAATATCCGCGCATTTTCACTAAAGAACACCTGAAAAAGATTTCTCATAAAAGCCGTCCAAAAATGATTGTCGTAGGTGACATCAGTTGCGATGTGGAAGGAGCCGTTGAATTCATGGTAAAGCCTACCACTATTGAAGATCCCATTTATGTATATAATCCTGAAACGGAACAAATCACGATGGGATATCATGGCGAAGGAATGCAAATCATGGCGGTAGACATACTTCCAAGCGAACTTCCCCGTGATTCTTCGAATGGCTTTGGTGATGTGCTGGTGAATTTTGTGAAACCCATTGCTATTGCCGATTACAGTCTTCCTTTTGAAGAACTTGATTTACCACGCGCTATCAAAAAAGCGCTGATACTTCATAATGGTAAGCTTACACCGAGCTACAAGTATTTAGCAGATTTTATTGTATAAGATTTAATTTAAATTTTTATGGAAAACAAAGTATTGATACTGGGAGCAGGATTGGTGGCTCAGCCCATCGTCAGATATCTGCTACAAGAGGGAATGAAAGTGAGTGTGGCATCCAACACACCAGATAATGCAGCATCGATGATAAATCATCATGCAAATGGAAATGTTATCGACTGGTCAGTGGATGATGAAGTGGCGCTGGATAAAATGATAGCCGAACACGACATTGTGGTAAGCCTTTTGCCATGGGTGTTTCATCTTACCGTTGCAAAATATGCATTAAAAAACAAAACCAATATGGTCACCGCTTCTTATGTGAAGCCCGAAATGCAGGCATTGGATGCACAGGCTAAAGAAGCAAGCATTATTATTCTTAATGAACTGGGCCTGGATCCGGGCATTGATCACATGTCTGCGATGCGGATTATTGATCATGTTCATGATAAAGGCGGAAAGGTAGAAGAATTTTATTCCCTCTGCGGAGCGCTGCCAGCACCTGAAGCAGCGAACAATCCCTTCGGATATAAATTTTCATGGAGTCCAAAAGGCGTGGTACTGGCCGGAAACAATGATGGTAAATATCTTAAGAAAGGTAAAGTGATTGAAGTCCCTACCAGGGATTTATTTAAAGATATTTTTAAACTGAACTTTAAAAATGTGGGTGTGCTTGATGTATATCCAAACCGCGATTCTCTTCCATACATTGAAATTTATGGCATTCCCGAAGCGAAGACCATGTTTCGTGGAACTTTTAGATACAAAGGCTGGTGTGAGGCTCTGGATGCGATCAAGCAACTGACGCTGATCTCCGATGAGAAACATGATTTCACAGGAAAGACTTATGCAGAAATGATGGCTATGATGATTGGCTCTGCAAAAACAGAAAATATTCGTCAGCAGGTGGCCGATTATCTTAAACTGGATATGAAAGCAGCTGCTCTTGACAGCATTGAATGGCTCGGTCTGTATGAAAATAACGCCATGAACCGCGGTGTTGAAAGCACTTTTGAAATCACTTCCGATCTTATGATTGCTAAGATGGAATTAGGAAAAAACGAAAGAGACATGGTGGTAATGCAGCATATTTTTCTGGCTTCTTATCCTGAAGGAAAAAAGGAAGTGATCAAATCGAGTATGCTTGATTTCGGCACACTAGCCACTGACACGTCCATTGCACGCACAGTTGCACTGCCTGCAGCCATGGGTGTGAAGCTGATCCTTCAAAATAAAATTCATGTGAAAGGAGTTCATATTCCTGTGATCCCTGAAATATATAATCCGATACTTGACGAACTCGAAACCCTGAATATAAAGATGGTGGAGGAATACGGACTTCCTGAATCAGAAAATATTTCGTAATGATTAAATTCGGCAAATGGCTTGGAGGTGGCTTAGGCTGGGCTGTTGGCGGGCCTATCGGTGGTTTGCTGGGCTTTGTGATTGGTTCCGCCTTTGATGAATTATCCGGTGCTTTAGTACAGAAAGGTACTACCGGAAACGGTGATTTCAGCGTAAGTTTGCTGATTCTTTCGGCTGCCGTGATGAAAGCAGATGGCAAACTTTTAAAATCCGAACTCGAATACATTAAAACATTTTTCCTTCATCAGTTTGGCAAAGAAACCACTGAACAAAGGATGCTTCTTTTTAAAGAAATCCTATCGCCGCATGGCCTTCAAATATCATCCTGACAAAGTCAGTAACTTAGATGAAAATGTCCAGAAAGCAGCCAAGGAAAAATTTCAGAACCTCAATGCAGCTTATGATGAAGTAAAAAAGCAACGAGGCATGATTTGATAGATTGTAAAAGAAGATTCACAAATTATTTCTTTCGGAATTTTATCTTCACATGAATAAAAAATTTTATGTAGGTTTGCGCTGAAAATTCATTTGCTTGCATGGTAGTAGATATTTTTATTCCCTGTTTTGTAGATCAGATCTTCCCTGAGACAGCTTTCAATATGGTGAAAGTACTGGAAAAGCTGGGTGTAGAAGTTAATTACAACCCAAACCAAACCTGTTGCGGACAGATGTCATTCAATACTGGTTTTTGGGATGATGCTAAAACAATCGGTTCGAAATTCATTCATGACTTTCCGAACGATCGTTATATCGTAGCACCTTCAGCGTCATGTGTAGGATATGTGCGAAATTATTTTCCTGAACTCTTTCATAATACCGGTCTGCATCTCGAATTTAAACAGATCCAGAAAAACATTTATGAATTTTCCGATTTTTTGGTAAACGTATTGGACGTGCACGATGTGGGAGCAACCTTTAATGGCATAATCACCTATCATGATGCCTGTGCGGCTTTGCGCGAATATGGCATCAAAGAACAACCGCGTACTTTGCTGAATAAAGTCAATGGACTTCGTTTGGTTGAGATGGATGAAAACGAAGTATGTTGCGGCTTTGGAGGGACATTCTCCATAAAAAACGAACCCATATCTTCTGCAATGGCTCAGCAAAAGGTTAATAACGCTGTCAATTCCGGTGCTGAATATATTGTTTCCACTGAAGCTTCATGCCTGATGCATCTCGATGGCTATATCCGAAGAAATAAAATCCCTTTAGGAATTAAGCACATCGCCGATATTCTGGCCTCAGGATATTGATCAACACTATTTAAAAAATATTTATAATTTAATCCTAAAGCATACAACTTTTTATGCAATTCCTCTGTCTACTATTTGTACTGAAAATTAGACACTTTATTTTTTCAATAAATTTATATTTCAAAATATTGGCTACTGATTTTTTCTGGTCCGAAAAATTGCTGAGTGTAACTATTTTCGGGCATTTTCGTTCAAAATCTCACTTTAAAAATAATTTTAACATAATGTTATTTTATGTTTAACAAAACTTTTTGTATTTTTGGGGCAGAATTCATTCTATCCCGACACCAAAAAAGCTCTTATATGAAAAAAATCCTTTCTTTTTCACTCTTTCTTCCAATCATCATTATCTTTTTTGGAATGAGCCAAAATGGTTATTCACAGTTAACTGTTACAACAGGAATGACCCCTACTCAATATGTGCAAAATGTATTGGTTGGCACAGGTGTTACTGTTTCGAATGTTACCTATCAGGGAATAGCAAGTTCAATCGGTTCTTTTACAACAGGTGTCGTACCTACAAATTTAGGTTTGACTGATGGGCTTATTTTATCATCAGGTGTTGTTGACGGGTCAAACTCGCAACCACTCATTGGTTCGGCTCAAGCTAATTTTGTTTCATGGTCTACGGGTAGTGGCAGCGATCCTCAGCTAGCTGCAATTGCTACCAGTACTGTTTATGATGCAGCAGTGTTGCAATTTGACTTTAATCCTTTAGGTGATACTATAAAATTCAGATATGTTTTTGGCTCAGAAGAATATCCGGAATTTGTTAATAGTACTTTTAATGATGTGTTTGGATTTTTCGTTAGTGGTCCTAATCCATTAGGTGGTAATTATGTCAATAAAAATATTGCACTTATTCCGGGTACAGCTACACCAGTGGCTATTAACAATGTTAATATGGGCTATTCTTCTTTGTGTACTCCTCCATTATCAGGCTGTACGAATTGCGCATATTATGTGGATAATTGCGGGGGAACAACTATTGTATATGATGGTTTTACTACGGTACTGACAGCATGGTGTCTTGTTACACCATGTGTACCTTATCATATTAAAATTGCCATCGGTGATGTTGGTGACCAGGCGTATGATTCAGGCGTTTTCCTTGAAAAAAACAGTTTTTCAACTAATGCTATTGGAATTAATTCCCATGTTACTTCTCCGAATATTGATTCAGTTGCTGTGGAAGGTTGTAATAATTTAATCATCTGTTTTCATTTACCTGATACCACTGCTGATACACTGGTTGTTCATTACACCATCGGAGGAACAGCTACTAACGGTGTGGATTACCTATGGGTATCTGACAGTTTGGTTTTTCTACCAGGTACAGATTCGACCTGTGTTGAAATTGTTCCTATTGCAGATGGAATAGTTGAAGGCGATGAAACTATCAACTTTACTTTTCAGATTTCCGTTTGCGGTGGCAATTTAACTTATACAAGTATTATCAGAGATAATAATCCCATTATTGCAAACTGCAGCAGTGACACTTCTATTTGTCTTGGAACGTCAGCAAATATTGACGTGGGTGCTACAGGAGGTTTGGGTAATTATCTTTATCAATGGAATAACGGTGCAGGTAATGCGGGAACGGCTACTGTGAGTCCCACTGCGAGTACCACATATATAGTGACCGTGTCGGATTTATGCAGTAATATAGCTGCAGATAGTGTGCATGTGAATGTTTTTAGTATTGCTACCGCTACTACAATGGCTGATCCTTTGTGTTTTGGCAGCAGTGACGGATCGGTTTCTGCAACACCTTCAGGCGGGTCAACGCCGTATATCTATTCGTGGAGCAGCGGACAATCTTCAGGTTCGGTGACCGGACTTCCTTCCGGAACTTATACTTATACAATCACTGATGCGATAGGGTGTCAATCTACCGGAAACCTTATCTTAACTGATCCTCCTTTGTTAGTACCTATTATTTCTGATAGCACGATGGTGAATTGTTTTGGTGGAACCACAGGGGGTGCCACTGTAACCGTGATTGGCGGCACACCAACTTACACTTATGCATGGTCTCCATCTGGCGGTGGCGGAGCCTCTGCCAGTAATCTCGCAGCCGGCCACTATACAATCAATGTGACTGATTCGCATGGATGCATTAAAACTGATACAGTCACTATTTTACAACCGACTGATATAAATGTAGTATTGGATGCAGTTAATGAACATTGTTCATATAGTTGCGACGGACAGATTGATGCTGCTGTGACTGGTGGCGTTCAACCTTATACATATCTATGGAATACTTCGCCATCACAATCTACTTCAACAGCTACAAATCTTTGCGATGGAAATTATTCAGTAACTATAACTGATAACAATGGATGTCCAAAAATATTATCTTCCACAGTAGGAACGAATACTTTTATTAATGCTTCTGCGTCAGCCGATGCAATTTGGGGAGTCATTCCTTTTACTGTGAATTTTACCTCTTCAAGTTCAGGTGCCTCTTCTTATCTATGGAATTTCGGAGATAATACAACAAGTAATGTTCAAAACCCATCTCACACTTACACAAATAGTGGCACTTACACTATCACACTTTTGATAAATAGCGATTCTCCCGATTATTGTGTGGATTCTACGAGTATCACCATCATTGCTGAAATACCTTCTTTCATTATAGTTCCAAATGTGTTCACCCCGAATGGAGATGGTTACAATGATTGTTTTACCATTAAATCGCAGGGCTTGGATATTGAGGAAATGGCTATTTTCAATCGCTGGGGAAAAGAAGTTTATAAATGGAATACCGTCGGCGGAAAATGGGACGGAAAAAATGATAATGGTAGTAAATCTGCGGATGGAGTTTACTATTATATTTTGCATGCGAAAGGGCTGGATAAAGTTGAGTACAACCAACATGGTACTGTGAGTTTGTATAGATAATTTATCTTTCAAAGACCACGTTTCATTTATGAAAAAATATATTTCTTTTTTTATCATAGGATTTCTCATCAGTTCTGATATTTCAGGTCAGCTGGTTGTTAATTCTGGTATGACACCCACTCAACTTGTTCAAAATGTATTAGTAGGTTCCGGCGTTACCGTTAGCAATGTTACTTACACAGGCGGTGCTAGTGCCATGGGTAGTTTCAGTAATGGGAATACCACTAATTTAGGTTTAACCAGTGGAGTTGTCATGTGTTCCGGTCAGATTTCCGATATTCCTCAGGCAGTTGGAGGTGTTGCTTCTGTTGACCTTGGATTAGCAGGAGATCCGGATCTGGATGCATTGACATCAAACAGCTCCTATGATGCTGCAGTGTTAGCTTTCGATTTTGTTCCATTATCCGATACCATAAAATTCAGATATGTCTTCGGTTCTGAAGAATATCCCGAATATGTCGGATCCGCTTATAATGATGTTTTTGGTTTTTTTATTTCGGGGCCAAACCCAGCAGGAGGATCGTATTCCAATCTAAATATTGCGAGAATTCCTGGTACAGTTTTACCTGTTACAATTAATAATGTAAATGCAGGATCTTATTCAACATATTTTGTTGATAATGAAGGACTGGGAGGAACCACCATTGTGTATGATGGATTTACTACGGTACTCACGGCATGGTGCCTTGTCACTGCCTGTCAAAATTATCATATCAAATTGGCTGTTGGGGATATTGCTGACCATATACTTGATTCCGGTGTTTTCCTTGAGGCAAATAGTTTTTCCACAAATTCAGTAGCTGCTGTTACTAACTTCTCTTCCCCAACGGTTTCTTCCACGTCAGCAATTGAAGGATGTAATAATGCCACTGTCACAATTAATCTGGCCAGTCCGGCTGCTGTTCCCACAACAATCTCCTGGACAATTGGAGGTACAGCGACCAACGGAGTCGATTATAATACTATTGGAACAAGCCTTGTTATTCCTACAGGTTCAAGTTCAGGAACTATTCAGATCATTCCTATTGCTGATGGTATTACTGAAGGCACAGAAAATGTCGTCCTCACAATTTCCGCACTTGTTTGTGGTCAGCCTCTCGTGGTAACTGTTCCAATTGAAGACAACTCTTCTCTGACAGCTCAATGCAGTCCTGATGTGACAATTTGCGCAGGAAGTACAAATATTTCTGTTACACCTTCCGGTGGATATGGTACATACACATATAACTGGGATAATGGTGCAGGCACATCAAGTTCAGCTACTGTTTCACCAGTAGTACAAACAACTTATTCTATAACTGTATCTGATCAATGCGGAGCCACAGCAACAGATGATGTGACCGTTTTCTTCGGCAGTCTTACAACCAGTGCCGGTAATGATGTGACAATATGTAACGGGCAAAGCACTACGTTAACAGCCACCAATGGCGGAACATACAACTGGAGTAATGGAGGAACTACTGCATCAATTACTGTCAGCCCTACAACAACATCTACATATCTTGTGACCGTGACTACAAACGGATGTACAGCTACAGACGATGTGATTGTGACCGTAAACCAAAACCCAACTCCTACTACTACAGAAACGGATGCAACCTGCAGTAATAACAATGGCACTGCTACTGCAAATCCTGCAGGGTTAACTTATAACTGGAGTAACGGACAAAGCACCCAGACTATTTCCAATCTTGCTCCCGGAAACTATCTTGTGACAGTTACCGATATTAACGGCTGTACAGCTACTGCATCAACAGTAGTTGGCAGCACCGATGATATTATTCTTAATACGTCATCAACAGATGAAACATGCTGGCATAGTGATGCAACCGCCAATGTTACAGCTTCTGGAGGATTAGGAGGTGGCAATTATAATTACACTTGGAGTAATGGATTAACCACTTCCTCTATATCCGGTTTATCAGCAGGTACTTATACAGTGACAGTGGATGATGGTGTTTGTAATGCTACTGCAACAGTCACGATTATAAATGATCCGGGACCTATAGCCGGCTTCTCTGTATCACCTACTATTGCTTCTATTGAAAGTCCTTTATTCACATTTATTGATAATTCAACAAATAATCCTGTTTCATGGACATGGGATTTCGGTGATGGGACAACAGGATCAGGTACTACACTCACGCATACTTACGATGCAGTAGGTTCTTACATTGTGACATTGATTATTACAGATGCAAACGGTTGTATTGACAGTACTCAGGAAGTAGTGACAGTTAAAGATATATACACTTTCTACATCCCCAATACATTTTCTCCGAATGGAGATGGGCACAACGATGTTTTTGGGCCCACAGGAATTAACATTGACCTGAGTAATTTTGAAATGTACATTTTTGACCGATGGGGAAAAATGGTTTATAAAACCACTGATCTCAGCAAACCATGGAATGGTTGTGTTCATAACATGAATGAGATGAAAGAGCCCGTGTTGGGAGTTTACACATACAGAATTCTGATTAAAGAAAATGATGGACCTAAGCATGAGTATATCGGCCGGATTACATTGATACCTTAATTTATTTCAAAAAACAATAATAAAAAGACGGGCACATTCCCGTCTTTTTTATCACACTGCTATTGTTGATAAATTATTGCTATTCTTTATAACTTATATTATTCTTTATTAGGTATTTCTCTAAATTGCTCAATAATTCATTAACAAGAGTTTATATTATAAACACCTGCAAATAAGCAATAAACCTATTTAGCCCCACAAATTTATGAAGACAAAATTAATGTTTTTTATTTTATTCATTTTCATTCTGAAGTTTCAGGGATTTTCTCAAGGAACAGATTGTGCAACATCAGATCCTTTTTGTACGGGTACATCATATACTTTTCCGGCAAGCACGAATGTGCCTAATCTGGGCACTGTCGGATGTCTGGGTACCACACCGAATCCCGCATGGTATTTCCTGCAGATTGCTAATCCCGGACCTATTGATATTTATATGTCAAGTACGCCGAATGTAGACGTTGACTTTATTTGCTGGGGACCGTTCTCATCATTATCAGCGGCTTGTGCATCAAATTTAATGAGTAATTCCGGAGTGGATTGCAGTTACTCGACTAACTGGAATGAAACATGTAACATACCCAACGGTCAGACAGGACAAATTTATGTTTTGCTTATAACTAATTATTCCAATTCACCCTGTGATATAAATTTTTCTCAAACCGGTGGAACCGGAACTACAGATTGCAGTATTATGTGTCCCAATCTAAATAATAACGGTCCACTTTGCCCTGGACAAACCCTTAATCTAACAGCTGATCTAGTAACAGGTGGCACTTATGCGTGGACTGGTCCAAATGGATTCACATCCACAGCTCAGAATCCTACCCTTACGAATGTGACAACAGCAAATTCGGGAAATTATGTCTGTGTGGTTACTGTTGGAGGTGTAGCCAGTCCACCATGTACGACAGCAGTTGTGGTAAATCCAAAACCTACTGTTACTGCCACCAGTCAAATAATTTGTGCGGGATCCAGCGCATCATTGACAGCAGGAGGTGCGTCTACTTATATATGGAACACAGGTTCAACAAGTAATCCCTTGGTGGTAAGTCCAGCAACCACTACTTCTTATACTGTGACCGGAACAGCACTGGGTTGCACAAATACTGCGATTGGAACAGTTACTGTAACCCCAAACCCTATAGTTTCTATTACTGCAACTCCTAACCCGATTTGTGCAGGCACCTCATCAACACTTACAGCAAGCGGTGCAACGACTTATGCTTGGAGCGGAGGTCTTGGTGCGGGAAATCCAAAAATAGTGACTCCTGCTGCAACCAATACATATACTGTTACAGGAACTACAGCAGGTTGTACTGGTACTGCGACTATCACTGTCACGGTCAATCCGAATCCTGTAATTGCTATTTCTGCTTCAGTTAACCCAATATGCGCTGGCACTTCATCAACGCTCACTGCAAGCGGTGCGACGACATATGCCTGGAGCAGTGGACTGGGGGCAGGCAATCCTAAAGTAGTTACACCTGCTGCTACTACTACATATACAGTGACAGGAACTACCGCTGGTTGTACAGGAACAGCGACCATTACTGTCACTGTGAACCCAAATCCTGTAGTAGCTATTTCTGCATCAGTTAATCCAATTTGCGCTGGCACTTCAACAACGCTTACAGCAAGCGGGGCGACTACTTATGTCTGGAATACGGGCGCTACAACTAATCCATTAACTGTATCTCCTGCGGCTACCACCACTTATTCTGTAACAGGGACTACGGCAGGTTGTACTGGGACAGCAACCATTACTGTGACTGTGAATCCCAACCCGATAGTTTCTGTTTCAGCTACGCCAAATCCAATTTGTGCCGGTTCTTCATCTACATTGACTGCAAGCGGTGCAACGAATTATGCATGGAGCGGAGGACTTGGTGCGGGAAATCCAAAAATAGTTACACCTGCATCAACTACAACATATACCGTTACAGGTACAACAGCAGGTTGTACTGGTACTGCGACTATCACGGTCACGGTCAATCCGAATCCTGTAGTAGCTATTTCTGCTTCAGTTAATCCAATTTGCGCTGGCACTTCAACAACGCTCACTGCAAGCGGGGCGACTACTTATGTCTGGAATACGGGCGCTACAACTAATCCATTAACTGTATCTCCTGCGGCCACCACCACTTATACTGTAACAGGAACTGCTGCAGGCTGTACCGGTATAGCTACAATAACCATGACAGTAAATCCCAATCCTATAGTGACCGTAAATAGTCCAACAATATGTGCTGGAACATCTGCCACACTGACAGCCAATGGTGCTACCACTTATTCGTGGAGTACCGGAGCTATTGTTAATCCAATTACGGTCAGTCCGGTCACCACTACTTCAT
>Ga0182027_10005673_pt1 | contig 18888 bp, 16 predicted proteins | sample 712E1DmetaG_FD_121300 | JGI IMG/M metagenome (GOLD analysis project Ga0182027, IMG submission 121300) | Permafrost microbial communities from Stordalen Mire, Sweden - 712E1D metaG (Illumina Assembly) | ecosystem: Environmental > Terrestrial > Soil > Wetlands > Permafrost | place: Sweden...
CGTTCAGGCGTTCATCGCCGGTGAGGACAACGAGACCCTCGTCGGCACGGAGACGCTGCCCAAGAAGGTCAAGAAGAATGCACCGGCTCGCGGCGGCAAGGCGGCCGTCGAGGCCCGGTGACGATCTAGTCGAATCCACCGTCGGTTCCCCGGGTGCCGCGTGAGACCCGGGAGCCGGCGGTGGCGTGCACAGGCCGAGTCTCATCTCCTGGCCGAGCAACGTCCCGTGGCGATCTCGGCGCCGTCACCCCCCAAGCCGACTGGCCGTGGTTACGGCGCCTCTCGGTGGGGCGCGAGAAGTCAGCGGGCGGAGATGGCCGCGGCCTTCTCGTGGATCCGCGCCAAGAGTGACTCCCAGGCGTGTGCGAAGGCCTCGACGCCCTGTTCCTGGAGGCGGCGTCCGAGTCCGGGGACATCCACGTCCGCCGCCTTGAACCGCGCGAGAAGCGCATCGTTCTGGCGAGTGGAGCCGGCCGCGAGCGTCTCGGAGACCGTCCCGTGGTCGGCGAACGCGTGCAACGTTTCTTCCGGCATCGTGTTGACGGTCAGCGGGGCGGCGAGGGCCTCGACGTAGAGGACGTCGGATGCCTTTGGATCCTTCGTGCCGGTGCTCGCCCAGAGGAGCCGTTGCGGTCGGGCTCCTTCGTTGAGGAGTCGCTGCCAACGATCGCTCTCCAGGAGCGCCCGGTAGGCAGCGTACGTCCTGCGGGCGGTTGCGATGCCCAGCTGAAGGCGAAGATCGGCCGGCAGGTCGCCGGCCAGCGGACCGTCCCAGCGGCTGACGAAGACCGACGCCACCGAAGCGACGTAGGGATCGAGCCCGGCTTCGACGCGGCGCTCGATTGCCCGGGTGTAGGCATCGGCGGCAGCAAGATACTGCTCGGTCGAGAAGAGCAACGTGACGTTCACCGGGACGCCGGCAAAGACCGATGACTCGATCGCATCGAGACCGACGGGCGTGCCTGGGATCTTGATGAACAGGTTCGGACGGCCGCCCTTGGCATGTAGGCGGCGCGCCTCGCTGACTGTCGTCGCTGCATCGTTGGCCAGGAGCGGAGACACCTCGAGCGAAACGAACCCGTCGACACCGCTCGTCCGCCGGTGGATCGGCAGGAACAGATCGGCGGCCCTGCCCAGGTCATCGAGCGCCAACTCGAAGAAGATGCTCTGGCCGTCCAGGCCTGTTGCCCGGAGCTGTCCGATCGCCTCGTCGTAGGCGGCGGAGCCAGCGATCGCCTTGTCGTAGATCGACGGGTTGGACGTCAAGCCGGTCACGCTCAGTTCCGCAATGTACCGCTCGAGCGTCCCGCTCGTCAGAAGGTCGCGGGTGATGTTGTCGAGCCAGATGCTCTGCCCGACCCGGCTAAGTTGCGTGGTCCGGTACATGGTGCCTCCAGCCTGGTCGATTGCCTCAGCCGTTCAGAATCTGGCCGCGGAATGGGTCCGCATCCTGGAGCCTGCGGCGGAGCGCGTTCAGGAACCGGGCGGCGAGCTCGCCGTCGACAAGCCGGTGGTCCGCCGTCAGGGTCAGCTTCATCATCTGCCGGATGCCGATCCCGTCGCCGACGGCGATCGGCGTCGGGACGATGCTCGAGACCGCGAGGATCGCCGATTCACCGGGATTGATGATCGCGCTGAACTCGTCGACGCCGAACATTCCGAGGTTCGAGATCGTGAACGAGCTGCCGGTCATGTCGTCGGGCGGAAGCGTTCCGTTGCGCGCCGCCTCGGCGAGTTCCGCGGCCCGGACATGCACGTCGGCGAGCGAGCGACGGTCGGCGTCGCGGATCACCGGCACGACCAGTCCGTCGGGCAGCGAGACGGCAAGCCCGACGTGGACGCGGCGGCGGGGCCAGACCAAGACCCCGTCGGTGCGCGAGTTGACGTCCGGGAACTCCGCAAGGGTCTGCGCCGCAGCGGAGACGATGAAGTCGGTGACGGTGAGCGCGTTGCCGCCAGCCTTGAGCTCGGTCCGCAGGGCGAGCAGCCGCGTCATGTCGACGGCGACCGTGACCGTGAACTGGGGAACGGTCGTCGCGCTCAGCGTGAGCCGCTCGGCGATGATCCGGCGCATCCGGCTCATCTGCCGCGGTCGCGCGTCGTCGGCGTCCCAGTCGTAGGACGCCGGCTCGGGCGGCCTGGAGCTCGCGGCAGCCGGGGCCGCGGGCGCGGGGCGTGGGGCGACCGACGGGGTGGCCGGAGCTGCCGCCGGCGTGGCCTCGGGGGGCGCAGAGGCTGCGTCAATGGCCGACTTGACGTCACGTTCGGTGATGCGGCCTTCCGGGCCCGTGCCGGTGATCGTGCGCGGATCGATGCCCGAGTCCGCTGCCAGTCGGCTGGCTCGGGGGCTGATGCGAAGGTGGCCGTGCCCGCCGGCGGGCGACGGCGCTGCCGCGACTGCGGCTGCGGCCGGGGCGAGCGCCTGGACTTGCGTCGGTGCCGGTGTCGGCGCCGACGCCTCGGCCTTCGGGGCCGCCACGACCGCCGCTGCGGTCGCCGCATCGGGGATGGCTTCGCCGGGTTCGCCGACATAGGCGCAGACGGCGTTGACGGGGACGGTCTGGCCAACCTCCACGATGCGCTTCAGCAGCACGCCTTCCTCGAACGCTTCGACATCCATGTTCGACTTGTCGGTCTCGATCTCGAAGAGCACGTCGCCCTTCTTGACCGCGTCGCCCTCGGCCTTGTGCCAGGCCACGAGCGTGCATTCCTCGGTCATCTGGCCGGGCTTCGGCATGAGAATCGGATGAGCCATGATGTGCCTCGCGGAGCTGTCGTCGGCCGGGTCTACAGTAGCGCGGCAACCGCCGCGAAGATATCGCCGGCGTTGGGCAGGAACGCCTTCTCGAGACCCTCGGCCTGAGGCGAGATGCCGTTGGCGGCGCCGATCCGGCCGACCGGTGCGTCCAGGTAGTCGAAGACTTCGGACTGGATGCGGGCGACGATTTCGTTGACGAAGCTGCCGATGAGGACGGCCTGGGCCGCGACGACGCAGCGGCCGGTCTTTCGAACGGAAGCCAGGACGGTTTCCATGTCGAGCGGGACCAGGCTGCGCAGGTCGATGACCTCGGTCTCGACGCCTTTCTCGGTCTTCAGTCGCTCGGCCGCCGCCAGCGCGTCGAGGACGGCCGGACCCCAGGCGACGATTGTGGCGTCGGAGCCTTCCCGGACGACCCGGGCGACGCCGAGCGGTTCCAGGTAATCGTCCTGGGGCACGACGCCCTTTGTGCTGTAGAGGCCCTGGCTCTCGACGAACAGGACGGGGTTGTTCGTCCGGATCGCCGACTTCAGGAGCCCCTTCGCGTCGGCGGGCGTCGCCGGGTAGATGACGTAGAGACCGGGGATGTGGGTGAAAACGCTCTCGAGTGACTGTGAGTGCTGCCCGCCGTAGCCCTTGCCGGCGCCGACGGAGGCGCGGATGACGAGCGGCACCTCGGTCTGGGCACCCGACATGTAATGCCACTTGCCGGCCTGGTTCGCGATCTGGTCGGAGGCCATGAGCGCGAAGTCCATGTACATGAGCTCGACGACCGGCCGCAGCCCGACCATCGAGGCGCCGACCGCCGTGCCGCAGATGCAGGCCTCCGAGATTGGCGTGTTGAAGACACGCTCGCGACCGAACGCCTCCAGCAGATCCTTGGTGAGCTTGAAGGCCCCGCCATAGTCCGCGACGTCCTCGCCGTAAACGACGACTCGACGGTCGCGCAGCATCTCCTCGACGAGCGCCTCACGCAGGGCGTCCTTGTACGTCATCGCGCCGTTGGTGCGCTTGCCGACCGGCGGATCGGCGTAGGTAACGACCGCGCCTTCGGGATCGGGGACGACATCGGCGGCGGTGTCCGTGTAGAGGTACTTGAGCAGGTCGGCCGGATCCGGGTCCGTCGCCTTCGAGGCTCGGATGGCGGCTCGGGCGTTGCGCTCGTGAGCCCGCGATTCGATCCCCGCGAGAGCGGCCGCGTCGGCGACGCCGGCCGCGATCAGCTGGGCCTTGAGCCGATCGATCGGGTCGATGGCCCGCCAGGACGCTTCCTCTTCCTTGGTCCGGTACTCGTTACGCGGGTCCGAGAGCGAGTGGCCGTAGTAGCGGTACGTGCTCGCCTCGATCAGGACCGGGCCCTCGCCCTTGCGGCAGATCTCGGCGGCCCGATCGATCGCCTCGCGAACGGCCAGCACGTCCATGCCGTTGACCGTCTCGGCGTGCATGTTGTTCTGGGCGAACCCGGCGGCGCGGCGGGCCAGGTGGTCGACGCCCATCACTTCCTCGTCGGTCCGATGGGTCATGCCGTAGTGGTTGTTGACGATCAAGTAGATGACCGGCAGGCCGGCCGCTCGGGCCCCGGCAAGGTGGTTGGTCCACTGCTCCTGCGCCGCCCAGTTGAGCGACTCGAGGACGACGCCGTTGGCATACGCGCCGTCGCCGGCGAAGCAGCACACGACCTTGTCGGAGCCACGGTAGCGGAGCGCCATCGCCGCGCCCGTGGCGATCGGGACGCTCCCGCCGACGATGGCGTTCGCGCCGAGGTGTCCGGTCGCGAAGTCGCCGATGTGCATCCCGCCGCCGCGGCCGTGGCAGTAACCCTCGTCCTTGCCGAACAGCTCGGCGATGACCTTGTAGACGTGCTCCTCCAAGGCATCGGCAAGGAGCCCTTCTCGGGTCGTCGCCTTTGACCACGGCGCCCGCGCCTTGAGGGCATCCTTCGACATCGAACGGACGGCGGCGAAGCCCTTGGCTATTGCGTCGCCGTGGCCGCGGTGGGAGCTGGTGATGTGGTCGTCGGGGCGGAGCGCGGCGCAGGCGCCGACGGACGTGGCCTCCTGGCCGATCGAGACGTGCGTCGGGCCGCGGTAGTCGTAGCCCGGCAGCGGGTCGTAGCCGCCCGAGCGGAGGCGGACGATCATCTCCTCCAGCTCGCGGATGGCCAGCATGTCGTCGAGCAGGTCCAGCGCCGCCGAGGCGGTGAGCTTCCCCGCGGCGATCTCGGAGCCCGCGTCGCCGGCGAAGTCGAAGCCGTGGATCGAGCCCAGCGACTCTTCGAACGGAGCGAGGTCTGGTCGCGTGTCGCTGCGGTAGGCCGGCTCCGTGGTCATGGTCTTCACTTCTGGCTCCGTTCGTGCTGTCGTCTTCATGCGGCGAGCTGTCGTCTCCTTCATGCGGCGAGGAGCAGCGTGGCCGCTTCCTCGTCTGTGATCAATCGATGGATGAGCCCGCTCCGGAGGGCGGCCAGGATGGCGGGCGCCTTCGCGGCCCCGCCGGCGATCGCCACGACGTCCGGGACGGCTCGGAGCTGCTGCGGGCTGATGGCAATGAAGCGGCTCGGCAAGCCGGCGGCACCCAACTCGCGGCCGCTCGCGTCGAGGACGGTCGAGCAGATGTCTGCCACGGCCCCGGCTGCGTCGAGCTCTGCAGCGAGCTCCTCAGGCAGCGCCGCGCGAACCGTCGATCCGCTGGCCGTCCACGCGCCGATGCCAACGACCGCCTTGGTGAGCCGATCGAACATGTCGATCGTCTTGTGCACATGCGGATCGCGCCGGAGTGCGGCGGCCATCTCGGGACTGTCGACGAGCATCGGCACAGGGAGCGGATATACGGCGCCGCCGGCGCACTCGGCCACCCGCCGCACGAGCTACATTGAGTTGACATCGAGCTCGAGGGTAGGGACGCTGCCTACTAGCTGGACGACTGTGCAGCCGGGCAGTCGGGACAGATGCCCGACCATCGAGTGGAGGGTGCGTCCCCATGAGATCCCGAGGATGTCGTGCGCCTCGAGCGTCTGCGTCAATAGCTCCGCGCATGTCCGGCCGAGCTGAGCTCTCTTGAACTCATCGGGTCCATCGATCGGCCGGACGACGAGCGCGTCCCTCAAGCCGTGACGCGCCGCGAGCTCGCTCGAGAGCTCCACGTCGATCTCCGGCGGCGCCCCGATCTCGATCCGAACGATCCCATCCCGGCGCGCGGCGTCGAGCAGGCGGGCGACCTTGAAGCGCGAGATCCCGAGCTCCTGGGCGATCTCGCTCTTGCTCGCGCCGTCGAGGAAGTAGCGGCGCGCAGCGAGCACGGTGGCGACCACGTGGAGGCGTGTGGCATGTCCCTCGGAGCGGACCAACGGGTTCATCGGTTCCTCGTTTGCACCCACCTGGCAGCCCCGCGAGGTTCGAGGGGCTGCCTTCACAAGCGGGGCACGGGCATCGTAGCATCTACACATCTGAGCGGCAACTGCTCATATGAGCAGTTGCGGCGGCACAGGCCGATGAGGATCGTGTTGTTCCCTGGGGGTAGGGTCGGCCACGAGGGAATCGCCGCGCAGCGCGAGTGCATGAGACTCGCGTCAGCTCTCGAGTCCACAAGTCAGACCAGGGCGGTCCCCACGTCGAAGGCCGCCACGACGGCTCGTATCTCATCGAGCGTCAGGCCTTCCGCCCGCCCACCGATGACCATGTCCATGTACTCATAGCCCGCCGCCGTCTCCGCGTACTCGATTCGATCGACGGCCCGTTTCACGGAGATGTCCGAACGAGCCATGACACCGTGCTTTGCCCACACGACGATGCGGTGCACACGCAGGCTCTCGACATTCGCTTTCATGAGCGGAGCCGAGCCGGGCAACATGAACGGCAGAGCACCGATGCCGGCAGGCAGGTTGATGATCGTCTCCGGCTCCCAGCGCAGGAGGCGCCGGTTCAGGGTGTCCTCGTCCCGGTAGTCGGGGATGTGGCTCAGGTACGTGAGGTGTCGTGGCTGGGCGTGGACAACGGCGTGGAAGTTCGTGCCGGTGCGCTCCACCGTATCGTCGTGAACCGCAAGGTGCGAGTTCCACTCCGAGGTGAGGCGATCGAAAAGCCGGTTGGGCGCGGTGTGAAGCGTGCCGGACGTACCGTCAGGGGAGATCCGCACGACCCCGAGGTTGGCGGCGGGGTCGGCCTGGATCTCGCGGAGGCGCCGACCTGAGCCGGTCACGATGACTATGTGATTTGCGAGGTGCGGTGCGGGCAGCGGAAGCGGGATCTCTTCGGCCACCGGGAATCGCCGACGCACCTCGATCGGCCAGCCGACATATACGGAGATGTTGCCCGCGGCCCCCTCGCTCGCTTCGATGGCGGCCACGTGGCTGCCGCCTGCTCCGATGGAGGCGAGTATCTCCTCCAGGTCCGGGAACGGTTCCGCTAGCGCCACGTTAGTCGATGACCTCCTGGTAGTGGGCGCCGCTCTTCTGCGGCGCGTGCGTCAGGTGGATCGTAGAACGCGCGGCTCCCCGGTTTCACGGGCCGGGACTTCCGTGACGTCCCCCTGGGTCAGTCGAGATGGAACACCTCGTCGAGGCGGCGGTGGAAGCCAGTCGCCGGATCGATGCACGGGTCGATGAGAGCGGCCATGTCCGCCTGCCAGGGACCGTTGATGGGAGCCTCGTCCATCATCTTCCGGAACCGCTCGAAGTCGTCGACCTCGAGGACGCCGAAGAGATCGTCGCCATGCAGGTAGATCGAGTAGTTGCGAGCGCCCGCCGCCTTGAGCGCCTCGAGCATCTCCGGCCAGACGGCAGCGTGCCGTCGCCGGTATTCGGCCTCCGCCCCGGGGAGAATCTTCATTGCAAACGCGATACGTTCCATTGCGGCTCCTTTGAATAGCAACGACCCCGGCGCCGGAAGTTCCGGGCCGGGGTCGTTGCTAGATGTGACAGGAAGATGCGGCTACATGCCGAAGAGCGTTGCCATAGCGTCGATGTTGGCCGGGGTGAACATGAAAACGGGCCCAAGGACAACGACGCTGTCCGTGCCAATCGTGTAGGGCTGGCCGCCGTTGAGGGTCGGGTACGACGGGACGGAGAACGTATCTCCCACGGTACCCTTGATGGTCCCGTCGACGAGACCGACGGCGGTCGCGTAGGCCAGATAGCCGAGATCGCTCACGTTCCAGAGTCCGAACTCAGGTGCCACGCCGGACTTGACGAACGTCTGCATCGCCTTGGGGAAGCCAAGACCGCCGACGAAGACCTTGCCGACTAGACTCTGGGAAGTGATGACTTGCGCCGCGGCCACGATGCCGACGGTCGTCGGGGCGATGATGACCTTGAGGTTCGGGTGAGCCGCGAGCATGGCCTGAGCCTGCGTCGTGCTGATCTGCGGGTCATCGTTACCGTAGTAGACGCCATCAAACGTGAGGTTGGCGTACTTGGAGGTCTTGAGGGTTGTCTGCATGGCGGCGATCCAGGCGTTCTGGTTCGTCGCGGTCTGCGCTGCCGAGAGAACGGCGACCTCGCCGGTGCAGCTCGGAGCTTCGTCGCAAGCCATGTCGGCGAGACCCTTGCCGACGCCGGCGGTGTCCGCCTGGTTCACGAACACGTTGTAGGCACCAACCGCAGGGCTGGAGTCAACGCCGACGACCTTGATGCCGGCGGCCATCGCCTGCTTCAGGGCCGGGGCGACGGCATCCGCGCCGTCAGCGGAAACGATGATCGCCTTCGCGCCTTGCGTGATCGCCGTCTGAATGAACGGGATCTGCAGGGTCGGGTCAGCGGCGCTGGGGCCAACCTCGGTCACGGTGCCGCCGAGAGCGCAGGCCGCGTCCTTGATGCCCTTGTAGGCGATGTCGAAGTACGCGTTGTTCATCTGCTTCGGGATCACGACGACGCTGCCAGTGAAGGTGCCCGCGCACGGCGCGGCGGTGGCGGGAGCAACAGTGGCGGGAGCAACAGTGGCGGGAGCAACAGTGGCGGGAGCAGGGGTGACCACCGGAGACGGCGTCGCCGACGAGCCACTACAACCTGCCAGTACGAGCACGAGGGCCATTCCAGCGGCCGCTTTCGGTAGGCGATGGGACATTGAACTACTCCTCCTCTGAACGCTGTGGAACATTGAACGACTCAGTTGGGCGTCTTGGATCGAACCACTCCTCTCTTCCTGCATCAACGAACAACCTCGCCGGGCGCCGGGTCGTGAGCCGGGCCACTTCGTCCAAGACGAATGCGACCGACCAGTTCCCGTATCAGGCGAGCAAGTTGGGGAGCTACCACGGAGACGATCAGAAGCAGCCCGATGGCCACGTTCTGGTAGTCGGTGGAGATACCGGCTTCGGTCAAGGCGCTCTTGAGGGCCCCAAGAATCACGGCAGCGACGATGACGCCGGGCACGGTGCCCTTGCCGCCATTGATGTCCACGCCGCCGAGCACCACGATCGTGACGACAGCCAGCGTCATGTTGAGTCCGTTGTCCCCATTCGCGGTCGAGGTTCGAGCCGCGAGAATGATGCCGGCCAGCGCCGCAACCAAACCCGAGACGACAAACAACGCCGTCTTGAGAGCCCCGACGCGAACGCCGGAATACCTCGCTGCGTCCTTGTTCTTGCCGACGGCCAACACCTGCCGTCCGATCCAGGTCGAATGGATGATGATGACGGTAACCGCGGCGAGAGGCAAGAACACGAAAAGGGTCCACGGTAGATTTGTGCCCGGCACGTATCCGAAGCCGAAGTTGGTGAAATCGTTCGGGAAGTTGCTGATGACGGTCGAGCCCAGGACGACATGGGCGAGACCGCGGTACAGGGCCAGCGTCGCGAGGGTCACGACGAGCGATGGCAGGCCCCAGCGGGTCACGATCAGGCCGTTGAAGAAGCCTCCCAGGGCGCCAACCATGAGCACGATCGGGATAGCGACTTCGATGGGAACGCCCGAGGCCCATAGCCACCCCAAGACGCAGCCGGAGAGCCCGACCATCGACTCGACCGAAAGATCGATCTCGCCGGTGATGATGATCGGGGTCATGGCCAGGGCCATGATCGAGATCTCTATCACGGCCTGAACAGAGAAGCCGAAGTTCGACCAGGTGAGGAAGTAGGGCGACAGCTGCATGCCCCACCAGACCACGAAGGCCAGGAGAATGATGAGCAACGTTTCCATGCGAGCCGCTGCGAGCAGAGACCGGCTCACCCGGCTCATGGCGCTGACCGAATGGCCAGCGGCAGGGATCGACAGCCCGGCAGACCGTTGCAGCCCGTCCGGCCCGCCGGTGGGGCGTGGATCTTGGATCATCGCATGCGGCTCCGCGCCTTGGCGCGTTGTGCGCGCATCTGGACCAGCGCATCCATGGCCACGGCGAGCAGGATAACGAGCCCGTAGATCACTTGGAGCCACTCCTGTGGAAGACTCAGCACGACGATCGCGTTCTGGATGAGGCCCAGGAAGAGAGCGCCGATGGCTGCGCCGACGACAGTCCCCGATCCGCCTGAGATCGACACCCCGCCGACGACGACAGCGGCTATCACCGCCAGCGACTCGCCGCTTGCCGACGACGCGTAGAGCTGCCCGAATTCGATCCCCCACAAGACACCCGCGACACCGGCGAGCATCCCGGACAGGGCGAACACGAGAAAGACGGTCGATTTGGCGCGCACGCCGATGGTTGCCGCGGCCTCGGCGTTGCTGCCGACGGCGTAAGCCTGGCGGCCGACGACAGTGTACCGAAGAACAAGGCCCGCAACGATGACGATGGCGATGGCCAGGATCACGAAGAGGGGGACGCCTAAGAAGGTCTGGCTCGCGGGATTCGTATACCCGCTGGGGAGGTCCGAGGTGGTGATCTCCTTGCCATTCGCCACGATGTAGGCCAGACCGCGATAGATGCCCAGCGTTCCTAACGTGGCGACGATCGATGGCACTCGCAAGATAGTTATCACGACACCGTTGACCATGCCCAGCCCGAGACCAAGCCCGATCCCAAGCGCCCAGGCCGTCGGAACCGGCAGGTTCTGGCCTTTCAACATCATGGCAACGACGAACGCGACGAGGCCCATAGTCGATTCGACGGAAAGGTCGATGTTCTTGGTAATAATGACGAGGGCCTCGCCGACCGCCGCGATGGCAATGATGGCCGCGAGCGCCGTGACCGAGATCACGTTGGTCGACGAGAGGAAGTTGGGTGCCTCCAACCAAACGAGCATTCCCAGCACGATCACGACGCCGGCCAGCGTTGCCTCGCGGGAGCGAGCCAGCCTGCCGAGCAGAAGGCTGGCTCGATTGGGTGCGGGAACGTTCGCCGGAACGCTAAGAGCCACTGCTCGCCTCCTCCGCAAACTGCCCGGTCGCTGCGAACATGACCCGCTCCTCGGAGGCCTCGGCTCGCGGGATCTCGGCCGAGATCCGACCCTCGTGGAGAACGACGATTCGGTCGCTCATCGCGAGAACCTCCGGAAGCTCGCTGGAGATGAGGATGATCCCGAGTCCGGAGGCCGCAAGTTCCGAGATGATCCGATGGACCTCTACCTTCGCGCCGATGTCGACGCCGCGTGTGGGCTCATCGAGGATCAGCACCCGCGGATTCGTCGCCAGCCATTTCGCGATGACCACCTTCTGCTGGTTGCCGCCGGAGAGCGCTTCGACGAGGTCGTCCGTGCCGGTCGAACGGATCCGCAGTCGCTCGATGTAACCGGCCGCGATGCTGCGCTCGCGACTGGCGCGTATGAAGAGGTGTGGAAAGATGCGCGGCAGGATCGGCAGGGTCACGTTCTCCGCGATCGAGAAGCCAGCGACCAGACCATCCAGGTGCCTGTCTTCGGGGACGTAGGCGATGCCTGCTCGAAGCGCCGCGGACGGGGTTCGGAAGCTCACTCGCTTGCCGTCGAACAGCACCTCGCCCGCATCGGCGTGATCGAGACCGAACAGGACGCGGGCGACCTCCGTGCGGCCCGCGCCGACAAGGCCGGCCAGGCCCACGATCTCGCCTGCCCGGACGGAGAAAGTGATGTCGCGGAAGGCGCCGACCCGAGTCAAGCCGCGCACGTCGAGAAGCATGTCGCCGATCCGCGCGGTGCTCCTCGGGAACAGCGACACGGCCCGACCGACCATGTAGCGCACGAGATCGGAAGCCGTGAACTCCGAGGTCGGGGCGGTGATGATGTGGAGCCCATCGCGCAGGACGGTCGCGCGATCGCACAGCTCGAACACTTCTTCGAGGCGGTGGCTCACGAAGAGGACGGCCACTCCGCGGTCGCGAGTCTGGCGGACGATGGCGAAGAGTCGCTCGACCTCGTGGGCGGAGAGCGAGGCCGTCGGCTCGTCGAGAATGAGCACGCGCGCATCGATCGAGAGCGCCTTCGCGATTTCGATCAGCTGTTGGTCGGCCATCGAGAGACCGCGAACGATCGCCGCTGAATCGATGTGAACACTGAGACTTTCGAAGATCCGGTCCGCCGACTGCCGCATCTGGCGCCAGTTGATGGAGCCGAACCCGCCCGTAGGCGCATGACCTATGAAAACGTTCTCGGCGACCGTCAGGTCGGGGAACAGGCGTGGCTCCTGGTGGACGACGGCGATACCGAGCGAGCGCGCCTGTGCCGGCCCGTGGAGCAGCACCGGCTTGCCGTCGAGCAAGACCTCGCCCGAATCGGGCTGGTGGATACCGGCGAGCACCTTGACGATCGTGCTCTTTCCGGCCCCATTCTCGCCGACGAGCCCATGGATCTCGCCCGGTAGCAGGTCGAGCGAGACGTCCGAAAGCGCCTGCGTGGCCGCGAACCGCTTCGACACACCAACGAGTGCGACGGGCGGGGGTCCGCTCGGGCCGTCGGTAACGTTGACCGCCTCGATTGGCATGGTCCCACTCATACCGAGGTATCCCGTGCTGTCGGAGTCGATCGCCGTCCGGCGCCTCGTTCGGCCGTCTTCTCGGATTCTAGCGCCACATGGACAAGGATACCGCGCTGGCGCAGCGCGCTGGCCATGCCGGCCGGCGCCTCCTCATCGGTGACGACCGCGGTCAGCCTCTCGCTGGGGCAGAAGGTAGCAAACGCTGACCGCCCCCACTTGGTGTGGTCGATGAGGGCCACGACTTCGCTGGCCGCGGCAACTATCAAGCGTTTGATCTGCGCCTCCTCTTCGGTAGCGTCGCTCAATCCCGTCTCCAGGGTAAACCCGGAGGCACCCATGAATGCCTTCTGGATGTTCACTCTCTCGAGTAGCCCGCCGCCCAACGGCCCAACCACCGAGAGCGCCTCCCATCGGACGAAACCGCCGGGCAGTGCCACGGTGATGCCGGGGTGGCCCGCGAGCTCGGAGGCGATGCGAAGACCATTGGTAATGACCGTGAGGTGGACCCAGCCGCCGCGGGTCTTTAGGTGCCGAGCCATGGCGAGCGCGGTCGTGCTCGCGTCCAGGGCGATGCTCTCGCCATCGATGACCAGGGCTGCCGCGGCCGCGCCGATCCGCTCCTTCTCTGAGCGCTGGAGGCGTTCGCGGACGTAGAACGCGCGCTCCGGCTGGCTCCGGCCCGGCGCGAGTGCGCCGCCGTGCGCTCGGACGACCCGCTCCTCCGTCTCGAGCACGCGCAGGTCCTTGCGGATCGTCACCTCGGAAACGGCGAACCTCTCCGCCAGGTCGGTGACGCGGGCCCGGCCGTGCTCCTCGACGATTCGGGCGATGTGCTGCTGGCGCTCACGCGCGAACACCTCCCGGTGATCGCTAATTTCCATCCGGCCCCACTCTCCTTCGGAGATACCACGCGGTGCGGACCCGTGCCCTTCAAGTGCTTGCGAATTCCGACAGTAGACGAGAAGCAATCGAACTGTCAACAAGGAGATTGAAACTAATCGGAACCTGTGGCAAGCTGGCGGCTACGACCGCGTTTGGGCTGCCGGCAGAGTTTGTCGCCCGGCCGGTCAGGGCGATAGTTGAGCGCGTCCGCCAGGTAGACAGGGATGGAGACGACCGTGACCTCGACGATTCCAGACAGTCGCCCGGTGAGGGCTGCGCTCCGAACCCAGCGGATCGAGCTCCCCTCATGGGCATTCGGAAACTCCGGGACGCGGTTCAAGGTGTTCCCTCAAAAGGGCGTCCCGCGGACCGTCTACGAGAAGATCGACGACGCGGCGCAGGTTCATCGCTTCACGGGCGTCGCACCCACCGTCTCGCTCCACATCCCGTGGGACCGGGTCGACGACTTCGGAGACCTGGCGCAGCACGCGGCGGAGCAGGGCGTCGCCCTTGGCGCGATCAACTCGAACACCTTCCAGGACGACGACTACATGCTCGGCAGCGTCTGCCACCCGGATGCGCGCGTCCGACGGAAGGCGGTCGACCACCTCCTCGAGTGCATCGACGTCATGGACATGACCGGGTCGCGCGACCTCAAGCTGTGGTTCGCGGACGGGACCAATTACCCGGGGCAGGACGACATTCGTGCTCGTCAGGATCGACTGGCGGAGGCATTGCGGAAGGTCTACGAGCGGCTCGGCCCGAACCAACGCATGGTCCTCGAGTACAAGCTCTTCGAGCCCGCCTTCTACTCGACTGACGTGCCAGACTGGGGCACGTCGTTCGCTCATTGCCTCGCCCTCGGCCCCAAGGCAAAGGTTGTGGTCGACACGGGCCACCATGCGCCGGGCACGAACATCGAGTTCATCGTGGCCTCGCTGCTCCGCGCCGACAAGCTGGGCGGTTTCGACTTCAACTCGCGGTTCTACGCGGACGACGACCTCATGGTGGGTGCCGCCGATCCGTTCCAGCTGTTCCGGATCATGCACGAATGCGTGAAGGCAGGCGCCCTCAACCCCGAAAGTGGCGTGGCGTTCATGCTGGACCAGTGCCACAACGTCGAGCCGAAGATCCCAGGCCAGATCCGAAGCGTGATGAACGTCCAGGAAGCGACCGCCAAGGCGCTGCTGGTCGACCAGAAGGCACTGGAGGCGGCGCAGGAGGCGGGTGACGTGCTGGGGGCTCACGCGGTATTTATGGACGCGTACGACACCGACGTGCGCCCGATCCTGCGAGACGTGCGGACCGACATGAAGCTTGATCCGGACCCCATGGCGGCCTTCGCCCGCTCCGGCTACGCGGCGAAAGTCGCTGCCGAGCGAGTCGGTGGCCAGCAGGCCGGGTGGGGTGCGTGAGCGTGGGGCGGTGACCGATACCGTCGCGGCCGTCGATCTAGGCGCGTCCTCCGGGCGCGTCATGGTCGGCCACGTCGGCCCTCGCACGCTCGAGCTCGAGGAGGCTTACCGGTTCGCGAACGACCCCGTCACGCTTCCCGATGGCTTGCACTGGGACGTGTTGCGGCTGTATCGCGAGATCACCGAAGGCTTGCGACGCGCCGTCCGGCTGGCGCCCTCACTCGACAGCGTCGGTGTCGACGGATGGGGTGTGGACTACGGCCTCATAGATTCTGCGGGACGGCTGCTCGGCAACCCCTATCACTACCGGGACGGGCGGACGGCCGCGGGGGTGGAGCGGGTCCATGCGGCCGTACCGCGCGATCGCCTGTATGCCACGACCGGCACCCAGTTCCTGCCGATCAACACTGTCTACCAGCTTGCGGCTGCGCTGGGAACAGCGGAGCTTGAAGCGGCGGACGCTCTGCTTCTCATCCCGGACCTCATCGGATACTGGCTGGCCGGTGGCGTCTGCGCCGAAGCGACGAACGCGTCGACAACCGGCTTCTTCGATCCCGTGGCAGGTTCCTGGGCGCTCGACCTCGTTCACGCGCTCGGCCTGCCGGCGACTATCTTGCCAGAGCTCGTCCACGCCGGCGACCCGCTCGGCGCGATCAGGCCGCAGGTGATGGCCGACACCGGGCTGTCCCGCGATACGGTCCTGACCGCGGTCGGGTCCCACGACACCGCATCGGCGGTGGTCGGCGTGCCGGCGGACGACGAGCGGTTCGCGTACATCTCGTGCGGAACGTGGTCGCTTGTCGGCGTCGAGCTCGGCTCACCGATTCGTGGCGAGGCGAGCCAACAGGCCAACTTCACGAACGAGCTGGGCGTAGACGGCCGGATCCGGTATCACCGGAACGTGATGGGTCTGTGGCTCCTCCAGGAATCGATGCGGGCCTGGGAACGTGAAAGCGGGCCGGTCGATTTCGCCGAGCTGCTCGCTGCCGCCGCCGAATTGCCTCGAGGCGGCACCGTCATCGACGTCGACGAGCCGGGGTTTATGCCGCCCGGCGACATGCCGAAACGGATCGACGCCCATTGCCGCGCAACGGATCAGCCGGTCCCGGCCTCTCGCCCGGCACTCGTGCGCTGCATTCTCGACAGCCTGGCTTGGGCGTTCGCTCGCGCGATCGGCGACGCACGCCGGCTCTCGGGGCTCGACATCGCCACCATCCACATAGTCGGCGGCGGCAGCCGGAATGAGCTCTTGTGCCAGCTCACGGCAGACGCCTGCGACATGCCCGTCATAGCGGGCCCCGTCGAAGCGACGGCGATCGGCAACGTCCTGGTGCAGGCCCGGGCCCAGGGACTGATCCGCGGCGACCTCGCCACTCTGCGCTCGGTCATTCGTGCGACGCAACCCCTCCGTCACTACCAGCCGACGGCCCACTCGCCGACGCCGGTGGCCTGAGAGATGCGCGACGAGTGCATCCCGCTGGTCCGCCGCTTCCCCGACGTTTTCGCTGGCCACGACGCCGTCATCACTCCGCCCCCCTCCTGCGCGGCGGTGGTCAGTCAGCACCACGGGACGGTCGCCCGCGACGCCGGGGACGCCGGACTCGAACGGGCCGTAGCGGAGGTCGTGCCTCACGTCTTCGAGCCCACGGAGTCTCGCATCGACGTCCCGAGGATCACAGACGTTGGCGCGGTCTTCCCGCATGCGGTCGGGATGACGGCTGTCGACAACACTGGCTTGATAGCCGACCTGCGGGCACGAAGCGTCGGAGTTCGTAGCAACCAGCCGTATAGATCCGAAACACGCCACAAGCCCGGGCAGGCTCGTCCGTCGTGGTCGCGATTGGAGACGGGGAGCACGCCAGGCGGCATCGGTCGAAGGGAAGCATGTACGACAGCCATCGTCTGAGTGACGAGTCGAACGCGGGATCGGGCAGACCGATCGTAAATACGCACGTCCACCTGCCGCCGAACTTCTCCGCGTTCGACACGGCCGAGCAGGCGGCCCAGGTCGCCGCAGCCGAGGGCGTCGCGGCGATCGGTACCTCGAACTACCACGACTTCGGTGTCTATCCTCGCTTCGCGGCGGCCGCGGCCGAAGCAGGCGTCGTGCCGATCTTCGGGGTGGAGATCATCACGCTGATCAACGACCTGCCGGGCGGCGGCACGCTTGTCAACGATCCGACGAATCTCAACCGGATGTACCTGTGCGGCAAAGCGATCACCCGCCTCAACCCGCCCATCCGTTCCGCGGCGCGCCGAATGGCCACAATGCGGGCGGCAAGCGACGACCGAATACGACGGATGACGGCGCTCATCGCGGCGCGCTTCTCGCAAGCCGGGCTTGATGGGGGCGAGACGGCCGAGCGGATCGCCCTGTCGGTCGCTCAGCGATGCGGTGTCCCAATCGAGTGGGTGGCTCTGCAGGAGCGTCACGTAGCGCAAGCGTTCCAGGACCTGCTCTTCCGCGACGTCGCCCCGGATGACCGGGCTGTCCTGCTCGGCCGGCTGTTCGAGGCGCCGACGAGCGTCGACACGACCGATGCCGTGGCGGTCCAGGAGGCCATCCGTTCGAACCTGATGAAGGCTGGCAAGCCAGCGTTCGTTCCCGAGGCGGCCATCTCGTTCGACGACGCGTACCGGCTCATCCTTGAGCTCGGCGGGATCCCCTGCTACCCGATCCTCGCCGACGGCGCGTCGCCGATATGCCCCTTCGAGGACCCGCCCGAGGCGCTTGCGGGGCGCCTGCTGCGTCGCGGTATCTACTGTGCCGAGTTGATCCCCGGGCGCAACCGGCGCGAGGTCGTTGATCGCTACGTGGTCGTGCTACGTCGCGCCGGCATCGTGGTCATGGCGGGCACGGAACACAATACGCAGCGCATGATCCCTCTAGAGCCGATGGCCCTCGGCGGCGAACCGCTGTCCGACCTGTCGCGCGAGGCATTCTGGGAGGGCACTTGCGTCGTGGTGGCACATCAGGAGCTGTGTGCGTCCGGCCAGCCGGGCTACGTCGATGGCGATGGCCGTCCGACCGCCGGGTTCGCCGACGGCGAAGCCCGTATCCAGTTGTTCCGCCGGATTGGCGCCGATCTCATCACCACCCGATCTGCTGCGAGGGTCCAAGAGTGAACACCCAGTCGACGTCTCAGGGCCGGTCCATTGCCGACGGCCTGATCCACGACCTCATCGCGCTCTCGCGCCGGTTCGGCGAAGACCCGGAATTCACACGCGGTGGCGGCGGCAACAGCTCGGTCAAGGTCGACGGAGTCCTGTACATCAAGCCGAGCGGGACTTCACTCGCGGCGCTCACTCCCGAATCGGTCATCGCACTCGACATCGGGCCACTGATGGAGTTCCTGAACGGGCCGGTGGAACGCCCGGTTGCCCGCGGCACGGACGAGGTCATGCGGGTCGCCCTCGGCGCCCGCATCGGCTCGCCCGACGGCCGACGCCCGTCCGTCGAGTGCCTGTTCCACGGGCTCCTACCGGAGCGATTTGTCCTCCACACGCATCCGACGACGGTGAATGCGGTCACATGCGCGACGAGGGGATCCGAGATAGCGGAACGGCTCTTCGGCTCGAGCGTGTTGTGGGTCCCGTACACGGATCCTGGACTGCCCCTCGCGCGCGTCATCCGCGACGCGAGGCGTAGCCACGAGGAGCGCACGGGGACGCCCGCTCCGCACACGATTCTCCTTCAGAACCATGGTCTCATCGTCGCCGGCGACTCGACGGCCGAAATCGAGAAGACCTCCGTCGGGCTGGTCGCGGCAATACAGGCTCACCTGGCGGATCTGGCTCCGATTTCGTGGGGCGATGTCGCGCGACTCGAGGCCGACGAGGCCCGGGCGGCGTTGCACGCCGTCGCTCCGGCGCTGCGGGCGCTTCTCGCCACGGGCGATCGACTCAAGGTCGTCACGTTCGACGACTCGCCGCTCTCGGTCTCCATGGCGGGCTCGTCGCTGGGGCGGGAACTGGCGCTCGGCGGCCCGCTGACCCCCGATCAGATCGTGTATGCA
>Ga0182027_10005674_pt1 | contig 18888 bp, 10 predicted proteins | sample 712E1DmetaG_FD_121300 | JGI IMG/M metagenome (GOLD analysis project Ga0182027, IMG submission 121300) | Permafrost microbial communities from Stordalen Mire, Sweden - 712E1D metaG (Illumina Assembly) | ecosystem: Environmental > Terrestrial > Soil > Wetlands > Permafrost | place: Sweden...
CACAGCTTGATCCTCAAAACGGATGGAAGCCTCTGGGCCATGGGGTACAATTCCAACGGTCAGCTCGGAGTTGGCACGACGAACCAACGCAATTCTCCTGTGCAAATTCTCGCGAGCGGCGTGCAGGCGATAGCGGCTGGCGGTTTTCATAGCCTGGTTCTCAAAACGGACGGCAGCCTTTGGACCATGGGAACCAATTACTACGGCCAACTCGGCGATGGGACGACGATCCAGCGCAACGCTCCCGTGCAGATTCTCGCTAGCGGTGTGCGGACCATCGCAGCGGGGCAAAATCACAGTTTGATCCTAAGAACGGATGGCAGCCTGTGGGCCATGGGAGACAATGAATATGGCCAGCTCGGCGATGGGACGACGACGCAGCGGATAACGCCGGAATTGATCGCAGGGAATGTTCAAAGCATCGCGGCCGGCGGATACCATTCGTTGATCGTGGCGAGTGGCAGCGTTGGTGTCGGTCTCACATTCACCACCCAACCGTCAGGATTGACAGTAGCGATGGGAAGCAATGCAAGTTTCACCGCTGCAGCCTCCGGCACGCCCGCGCCGAGTTATCAGTGGCAGGTGAGCACCAGCAATGGAGGCGTCTGGACCAATCTGACGGAGGCAGCGCCCTACAGCGGGACCGCGACTGGAACGTTGACGATCACAGGGGTGACTGCAGCGATGAACGGCTATCAATACCGTTGCTTGGCTTCAAACTCTGTCCAGAGCAACTCGGCCAGTATCGCCGCGACATTAATGGTCGGCACTTCGCTGATGCTCACAACGCAGCCCACGGCGCAGACCGTAACGGCTGGCGGCACGACAACATTCACGGTAGCGGCAACGGGCACACCGGCGCCGACCTACCAGTGGCAGGTATCGATCGACGGAGGACACACCTGGACCAACCTAGTCGAGACGTCGCCGTACAGTGGAACGGCTGCCAACACACTCACAATCACCGGCGCAACCGCGGTGATGAATGGCTTCCAATTTCGGTGCCTGGCCTCGAATTCTGCCCAGAGCAACGTGGCCAGCGACGCGGTGGCACTTGCGGTCAACACAGAGCCCGCATTGACGACGCAGCCGTCCAGCCAGACGGTGACGGCTGGCGGCACGACAACATTTACGGCGGCGGCTTCGGGAAATCCCGCGCCGAGCTACCAATGGCAGGTGTCGACCGACGGCGGGAAGACTTGGACGAAACTGACTGACACGGCTCCTTACAGCGGTACGGCGACCGGCACACTAACGATTACCGGCGCTACGGCCGCAATGAACGGCTATCAATACCAGTGTCTGGCCTCGAACTCTGCCCAAAGCAACGTTGCATCGACCGTCGCAGCCCTGTCGGTGGTACCGGGCGCGGCTTCGGCTGCTCCGGGCGAAGCTGTGATCAGCAGCGGGTTCACGGTTGGCTGGACCAGCGTAACTGGCGCCACGGGTTACCGGCTGGATGTCTCAACGAATAGCACATTCACCAGTTTTATCAGTGGCTACCAGAATCTCGACGTGGAGAATGTTTCATCGGTGACACTTAGCGGGCTAAACGCGTCTACGACCTATTACTATCGCGTTCGGGCCTACAACGGCGTCGGCACAGGCGCCAATTCCAGCACGATTACCGTCACCACGAGCGCGCCTGTTGTCGTTGCCACGCCTTTGATCGTCACAACGCTCGCGGGTCAGCCGTTGACAAGAGGCTCAATCGACGGGACAGGAAGCGCAGCGCGGTTCTATTACCCGTCCGGAGTCGCCGCGGATAGCGCAGGAAACATTTATCTCGCCGACACCGACAACCACACGATCCGCAAGATTGTCGCCTCGACCGGCGCGGTTACGACCTTCGCCGGTCAGGCGGGAAGTTCTGGCAGCGCTGATGGCACGGGCAGCGCCGCGCGCTTTAACAGTCCTTCGGGAGTGGCCGTCGATGGAGCGGGGAACGTTTATGTCGCCGACACGTTGAACAACACGTTGCGCAGAGTATCTGCTGCTGGTGCCGTGAGCACGCTGGCGGGCCAAGCAGGGGTTTCCGGGAGCGTAGACGGAACCGGCACCGCCGCGCGGTTCTTCGGGCCGCAAGGCATCGCAATCGATGCCGGTAGCAATCTGTACCTGGCCGACACAAACAATCACACGATCCGCAAGTTCGTGCCTTCGACCGGAGTGGTGACGACGCTGGCGGGCCTCAGCGGGATCTCCGGTAGCACCGATGACTTGGGGAGCGCGGCTCGTTTCAATTATCCTTCAGGGGTGACAGTCGACGGAGCGGGCAACCTGTACGTGGCCGACACCGATAATCACACGATTCGGGCTATCTCGTCCTCGGGTCAAGTAACCACTCTCGCCGGATTGGCGGGATTCTCCGGAGGCGCCGATGGCACGGGCAGTGCAGCGCGTTTCAACTCGCCTTCGGATATAGCAGTCGACTCCGCTGGAAACGTCTACGTGGCCGACACCGAGAATTCCACGATCCGTCAGGTCGTTCCCTCGACCGGGGTGGTGACAACGCTGGCCGGTCTTGCCGGCACGAGCGGCAGCGCCGACGGATTGGGATCTGCGGCCCGGTTCTTCAATCCGGCCGGAATCGCTGTGGATAGCAGCGGTGATCTCTACGTGGCGGATACCGATAACGACACCGTGCGGCTCGGATTGTTGGCGGCGGCGCCAGCCATTCAGACGCAACCCCAAAGCCAGACGGTGACTGCGGGCAGCAACGTCCAATTCTCAGTCACGGCATCGGGGCGTCCGGCGGTGAATTACCAATGGTCCTTCAACGGCACTGCGATCAGCGGCGCAACGAGCAGTTCCTACAGCCTGTCAAATGCGCAGTCGGCGAACGCCGGAGTTTATACGATCGCGGTCTCCAACGTAATGGGCAGCAAGACAAGCAACGCCGCAACGCTGACCGTCAATGTTGCGACTCCGACCACAAGCGTCCCCGGAGACCCAGGCAGCAGCGGCGGAGGTGGTGGTGGTGGTGGCGCGCCGAGCGAATGGTTCTGTGGCGCATTGCTCCTGCTGGCCGCAGCTAGGATATGTCAGCGACGCCCGAAGGTTGACCGACCGGCGGATACCGCGTCGGCGTGACTACCAGGACGGCCCCCAAATCAGCGCTGTGGGGGCCGGATGCGGACGTCTTGCAATATTGCCCGAGTGTTGCCCAAACAACCTTTGGCGTGCATTTCCTCATAGTCGACAAACACCGACAAACTGTGGGCTGGATCGTCAACCGTGAATGCCATCGATGCGCCAGTCTCGCTGCAGCCTTTGCTGCCTCCTCCAACCATGAAGGAGATCATCCCGTGAATCAGCCAAAGAGTGGCGCCTTGTGGAAGCAGATGGCTCTTTTAGTCTAATGGGACACCGCCAAAGTTTTTTTGAATTCGAGCGCCTCGGTCTTCTTCTCCCTCAGCCACTCGATCAATAGGTCGACCTGTTCAGGTGGAATGGCGACACAGCAGTCTTCGCTCATGTCGACATGGGCAATGCATACTTTACCATCTTCGCCAAGGTAGACTTCGATGGATTTGTCGAGAGTTCTCGTGGGCATGGGGTGTTGGTGTCGTCGGCTGTTCCTCTGGCAGCACAGTTCCGCTTGAGAATCAAGGGCGGCGCGAAAAACGCTCCGTCGTCCCTGGTGCTGACTGGGTTTGAGTTTCAGTATCCTAGGGAAAGGAAGCCTTGAAGGGCTTTGCCAAGTGATCGTATGACGGCGATCGGCGAGACATAAAAAAAACTAATAAAGCATAGCAATCTGAACGAACTTGGCCTCAGCTTGGATGTGGAGGAGGGGAATTCCGATTACGATTGAAATTTAATCCTGGATCGGACCAATTTCAATCCAATTCATCATAAGTTGTGCTTTGTTTGAGCAGAGGTTTACAATCGGGGTTTGGCGGCTTTCGGAGTTGGGTTGAGAGGTTCGGAGGCGACCATTCGGGGAGCATCTCTAACTCATCGGTAGCTTCCGGGTTTCCGCCATGACACGGACATCCTGCTGGCCGGTTTGCGTCAGACCGTCTGACACAGGCGGAATGCTCAATGCCTCTGCGCCACCGACAATCCTGAGATATGCCGATTTTCCGGACGATGCTGAAAAAGGATGGCATCGGCGGGCGTGTTCGCCTAGCGATGATGCCCCCCATTTCCGTATATGGACAACGAACGCGTCAATCTGCCCCTCAGCGAAATTCCGGCGTCCTGGTACAATGTCCTCGCCGACTTGCCCCAGCCGCTTCCGCCACCGCTCCACCCCGGGACCGGCCAGCCGCTCACCCCGGCGGATCTCGCCCCGATATTTCCCATGGCGCTCATCGAGCAGGAGATGAGCGCCGAGCGGTGGATTCCGATCCCGGAGGAGGTCCGCGCCCTCTACAAGATCTGGCGTCCCACCCCGCTCATCCGGGCTGTCCGGCTGGAGAAGGCGCTGAAGACCTCGTGCCGCATCTACTTCAAGAATGAGAGCGTGAGCCCGGCTGGTAGTCATAAACTCAATACCGCGCTTGCCCAGGCCTACTACAACAAGAAGGAAGGCGTACGCCGGCTGACCACGGAGACGGGAGCCGGGCAGTGGGGCTCCTCGATGGCGTTTGCGTGTCTGCAGTTTGGCCTTGCCTGCACGATTTACATGGTGAAGTCCAGCTACCACCAGAAACCGTATCGCCGGTCACTGATGCATATTTGGGGCGGCGAGGTGTTTGCCTCACCCTCGGACCGCACCCAGGCTGGTCGTGCGCTTCTCGCAGCCAATCCTGAAACGCCCGGCAGCCTCGGTATGGCGATCTCCGAAGCCGTCGAGGACGCAGTTACACATGATGATGCGAAATACACTCTCGGCAGCGTGCTCAACCACGTGATTCTCCATCAAAGCGTCATCGGCCTCGAGACCAAGCGGCAGCTCGAACTGATCGGTGAAACCCCCGATGTGCTCATCGGCTGTGTCGGAGGCGGAAGCAACTTCGGCGGCTTCTGCGCGCCGTTTCTACCTGAGAAGCTCGCCAATCCTAAGCTGCGCTTCCTTGCGGTTGAACCCTCCGCCTGCCCGTCGCTCACGAAGGGGGACTTCGCGTACGATTTTGGCGACACGGCGAAGCTCACGCCGCTGCTCAAGATGTACACCCTCGGGCACACCTTTGTCCCGGAGGGCATTCATGCCGGAGGCCTGCGCTATCACGGCACCGCGCCCATCGTTGCCCACCTCGCCAATCTCGGAATCGTCGAGTCAAAGGCCTACACGCAGAACGCGGTCTTCGAAGGTGCGCTGCAGTTTGCCCGCACGGAGGGCTTCATTCCCGCGCCGGAGACTTCACACGCCATCCGGGCTGCGATCGACGAGGCGCTAAAAGACGATGGGAAATGCATCGTCTTCAACTACAGCGGCCACGGCCATTTCGACATGTCTGCTTACGACGCCCATCTCGCCGGTGACCTCGAAGACTACGAGCATCCGGAAGAGAAGATCGCCGAAGCTTTGCGGCACCTGCCGAAGGTCAAATAAGGGCTCGGCGGGGTCTTTTATGGTTGTAGGAGCCTGTTGACAGGCGATGAGAGGGATCGCTTGCGAGCAAGCTCCTACATGGCGCGCTTTTGTCGGTTGCGAGCAGGCCGTTGGGCTCAGCCATGCGCTGTCGCCGCCAGATGTCCGAACGGCGCTGACGGAGCAGCGCCCGCCACCAGATCGCGGGTCAAGCTTCCCTGGCCTCAAAGCTCGCTTGCCCGCAGCGGCGCCAGGTCGGGGTCGCTCATCGCGACATCACGGAAAGAAGGATCCAGGGATATCGCCTGGTCGACGCGACGGCGTGCTTCGGTGAGGTCGCCGCGCAGGCAGGCATAACAACCGAGATTGAACTGGATGGTCGCCTCCCGTGGATGTTTGCGCTCACCTTCAAGCAGAATGGCCTCAGCTGCGTCGAGCGTCTGGCTCCTCCGTACCGCATAGGCCCAGGCAATCCACCAACCCGGTTCCATCGGCTGACGCAGCACCAGCTCGCTGGCGACGCTCACCAACGTCGGCCATTTCGCCTGCTCCTGTAAAACGAGGACGCGCAGGGCCAGTACCTCCGTTGCCCGGGCCAGGTCAGGTGGCACTTGGTCCAGCTCGGCAGAGGCATCTTCGATCATTCCCAGACCGAGATAGCCACGGACATGTGCGAGCCGCCATTTGAGTTCCATTGTTCGAACGAAGATTACGGATCCGGAAATGCAGTGCTTCGACACGCACTCGATGCATCTTGGGCGTATTCCCTCAAATTGTAGGATGCGAGCTCGCTCGCGATTCCGAGGCAAGAACCGCCTGAAAGCAGGCTACGCCTCCGGGGGTGGGCCGAAATGGGCGGCATGCGTGGCATATGCAGCTGAATCGGCGAGCATCGCCTCGATCGCTGCGGCGACCGGCTCGGCGCGCACCAGACCGGAGAACACCGCTTTGTCTCCGATCACATCCGTGACCACGAACGCAGGGCGCTGGGTGATCTGATGGGAATGGAACTCCGCCGTTGATGCGTCGACCCGTTCTCGGACTTCCCCGGATTCCGCCCGGGAGCGGAGTTCGGCCGGATTCAGGCCTGTTGTGGCCGCCGCCACCGCGACGGATTCAGCCATCGCCCCAATCTTGCGTCCCTCCCTGTTGGCGGCGCCACTCAACGCAAGCCGCAGGCGATCGTCGGAGAAACCAAAATCACGACCCGCCTCAGCGACCAGACTGGGCGCCTCGTAGACTCCGTTCCGTTCTGGTTCGAACCAGCCGGGATTGAGCATGTACGGCGAGCGCATGATCGTTCCACTGCGGCGATAGAACCATTCGCACTGGGTTCGCGAGACCGGAAAGTCGCCCGGATTCATCAGCGCGATCTTCCATTCAAACTGCACACGTCCGGCATAGCGGGTCTTGAGATCGGCCCATGCCGGCTCGGCCCAATGACACCAGGAGGATATGACTTCGAGATAGTAAGTGACGGTGACGGTGGCCATGAGGAAAGCCTTGCCCGAAAGGATACAATTCGTCAACCGGCCAACACGACGCGCTTTGCGAGCATGGAGACGATCATGCCATCAAAGCGCATCGCGATTGAAGAGGGAAGAATGAAGAGGAAAGAGACAGGCAAGTTAACGGTGTCGCCGCAGGTTCTTCCTTCTTTCTTTTTCATCTTCAGTCACGCCGCGCCGGTTGCGGCGCAGCATGCTTCGCGGTCCAAGTCTCGTACTCCTTGCGGGGCATGAAGCGCAGGGAGGCTGAGTTGATGCAATAGCGCAGGTTGGTCGGCGCCGGGCCGTCGTCGAAAACATGGCCGAGATGAGCGCCATCGACCGAACAGCTCACTTCGGTGCGGGCCATCCCAAAGCTTGTATCCGTCTGCTCAGTGACAAATTGCGTCTCAATCGGCTTCGTGAAACTGGGCCACCCGGTGCCGCTGTCGAATTTGTCACGACTGTCGAACAGCGGAGTGTCGCTGCAGACGGAGAAATAGACGCCGTCCTCATGGTTGTCCCAATAGGCGTTGCGAAACGCCATTTCAGTGCCCTGTTTTCGGGCGACGCGATATTGTTCGGGAGTCAACAGAGCCCGCCATTCGTCATCGGTGTGCTTGACCTGAGCCTTGCTCATGTCGATGACAACTTGCGAGGGGAGACCGCAGGCGGATTTCTCGCTTGAGACTGTGCACGCGGCGCCGGCGGAGGATTGTGAGGAATTCATAGTGTCATTGGCACTGGCCCCAGCCGGCGTCCCGATCGCGGCGATGAATAAGACGACTATGGTGACCTGGGAAGCAACGGCACGGTGCATCATCCAAAGAAAACGATCCAGTGAAGAATGACAAGTGGTGCTGTGGCATTTGGGGGCGCATCTCCCGGCTTTGGCAATTCAACAATCTGCGCATCCGTGGTAGGGACGGACTGCCGGGCCGCCCGTTCTGACCGGCGCGCCCAGCGGTCGCGCCCTACCAACGAACGCAACCGTCAGGCGGGAGAAGTGCGCTGGTTGATGTTCCATGTCGCCCGGATTGCGCTTGTCACTGCCTGCCCACGCCTCTCTCTATTTTTCGAGCACTGAATCCATGGCCAACAACAGCTACACCGAAGCCAGCATCAAGACCCTTTCCTCGACGGAGCACATCCGGTTGCGCCCCGGCATGTACATTGGCCGCCTCGGCAACGGCGGCCACAGTGAAGACGGCATCTACGTGCTGCTGAAGGAGACAATCGACAATGCGGTCGACGAGTTCACCATGGGTTGCGGAAGGAAGATCGAGGTCGAGCTCATCGAACGCACCCTGCGGGTGCGTGACTACGGCCGCGGAATCCCGCTGGGCAAGGTCCTTGAGTGCGTATCGGTCATCAACACCGGTGCAAAGTACGACTCTGAATCCTTCAAGAAAGCTGTCGGTCTGAACGGCATTGGTCAGAAAGCGGTCAATGCGCTCTCGGCGATGTACCGTGCCCAGGCCATCCGCGACGGCCAGACGAAGGTGGTCGAGTTTGAGCGCGGCAAGTTGAAAAAGGACTGTAAGATCGCAAAGACGGACGAGCGGAATGGCACGCTCATCGAGTTTACGCCGGACCAGGAACTGTTCGGACAGGATTTCAAGTTCCAAGCGGAATTCATCGATGATCTGCTCTGGAAGTATGCGTTTCTCAACCGCGGACTGACGCTGACCTTCAATGGCAAGCCGTTCAAATCCGAGCACGGACTCAAGGACCTGCTGGAGAAAAACCTCAGCGGAGACATCCTCTATCCCATCATCCACCTCGAAGGCGAAGACATCGAAATCGCCTTCACCCACGGTTCGCACTACGGGGAGGAATACTATTCGTTCGTCAACGGCCAGCACACCACGATGGGCGGCACACACCAGCAGGCGTTCCGCGAAGCCGTGGTCGAGGTGCTGCGCAACTTCTACAAAAAGGACTTCGACGCCGCTGACGTGCGCCAGTCGATGATCGCGGCGGTCTCGGTGCGCGTCGTTGAGCCCGTGTTCGAGTCGCAGACCAAGACCAAGCTTGGATCGGCCGAGATGGCGCCCGGTGGAACGCCGATCCGTCAGTTCATCGGCACCTTTGTTCAGCAAGCCCTCGACTCCTGGCTCCAGCGCAATCGCGAGGCTGCCGACGCACTCAAGCGCAAGCTCGAGGACAACGAGCGGGAGCGCAAGGAACTCGCCGGGATTCGCAGCCTTGCCCGCGAGCGCGCAAAAAAGGCGTCGCTCCACAACCGCAAGCTGCGCGATTGCCGCCTCCACCTCGGCGACCGGGCCGAGCAGGCCGAGGAGAGCACGCTTTTCATTGTCGAAGGCGATTCCGCTTCCGGTTCGCTCACCGCTTGTCGCGACGTGCAGACGCAGGCTGTCTTCGCCCTCAAGGGCAAGCCGCTCAACACCTATGGTTTGTCAAAGAAGGTGATCTATGAGAACGAGGAGTTCCACCTCCTCCAGTCGGCGCTCAACATCGAGGAGGGGCTCGACGGCCTGCGCTACGCCCGGGTCGTGATCGCCACGGATGCCGACGTCGACGGCATGCACATCCGGCTGCTGCTGATTTCGTTCTTCCTGCAGTTTTTTCCGGAGCTCATGGCAGGCGGCCATCTGTTCATCCTCGAGACGCCGCTTTTCCGCGTGCGCAACAAGAAGGAGACCGTCTACTGCTACTCGGAGGCCGAGAAGCAGTCGGCGATGTTCCGGTTCAGGGATGCCGCGGAGATCACACGCTTCAAGGGACTGGGCGAAGTTTCCCCCGAGGAGTTCAAGGATTTCATCGGCGCAGGCATCCGGCTCGAACCTGTGACGCTGACCCATCTGCACAGCAGCGACGAGCTGCTCTCGTTCTTCATGGGGAAAAACACGCCGGAGCGCCAGGAGTTCATCATCGATCATCTCAAGGTCGAGAAGGACCTGGTTGAGACGTGAGCGGATGGCGCGCAGCGACGAAATGAACGGACAGTCACATGGCAATGCGAAGCCCTCGTTGCTCGCACGGCTTCCGTCTCGCGGTGGCGCAAGTGGCATGGGCATCTTGCCCATGTCCGACGGCTCGGACCAAACTCACGGGCGGGACGCCCGTGCCACGACGGACAACCAAACGCCACTGACAATCGGGAGACTCACTCGGGCAAGGCGGCTCCAGATCTCTGCGCATGCGATGACATCCCGAAGGTGCAGGATATCCGGCCGTGGCACGCCTGCTTATTCGTGTGGCTCAGGCGGTAGGGCGCGACCGCTGGGCGCGCCGAGTAGGGCGGACGGCCCGGCGGTCCGTCCCTACCATCGCTGCTATCTGCCGGTTTTGCAGGGACTGTTGCTCTCGATCGCCGTTTGCCTGGCGGGTTGCGTCTCTCCGGTGTCCCCGGCGCCGCGCGTCGCCGTGGCGGGGCTCACGGCGGCACAGGTGAGGCGGGCGGAACGCAACCTCCGCGTCTTCGACACGGTCTGGGCAACCGTGAGCCGGCGATATTACGATCCGCGGCTGCACGGCGTGGACTGGCGGGCCGCTGCCGTGACCTACGGGCCCAAGGCCGCTGCGGCGGCGGACGAGACGGCGCTTTATCGAGAGATCAATGTGATGCTCTGGCTGCTGGCAGACGGCCATACCGGTGCGCTCGCGCCGCTTCAGGTCCGGAACTACCGTGCGCAGCAGGTGATGGTGACGGGGTTCCGGTTGCGCCGAGTCGATCAGCGCTGGGTGGTGGAGGAGGTTATGCCGGGGAGCCCGGCCGAGGCCGCAGGCGTGCGACCGGGCTGGATTGTGTTTTCGCGCAATGGACGGTTGCTGGGCGAACAACTGGAGCTGCCGGTGATGCGTGGCGGCGAGTTGGTCCACTGGGAGTTCCTCGATGCGGGAGGCCGGCGAATCGCACTGACGCTTACGGCGAGCCCGGTTTCGACCGCGCGCGAGGAGGTGCGCATGCTGGCCGGGGGAGTGGTCTATCTGCGGTTCGACGATTTCGACTGGGACAAGATGCGCTGGTTGAGCCGGCAGCTGAAGGAACATCGCACGGCTCCGGCCGTCGTAATCGATCTGCGGCACAATCCGGGCGGCACGGTGCTGGCGCTTGGTTTTATGGTCGGCGAATTCTTTGACGATAGCTTCAACTACACCGTGATGGTCGACCGGTCCGGCCATTCCCGGAATCTGCGAGTCCTGACGTTTGGTTCCGCCCACTACAAGGGAAGGTTGGTCGTGCTGGTCGATCATCTGTCGGCGAGTGCGGCGGAGATTTTCGCCGCCACGATGCAGGAGCGGCATCGCGGGACCGTTATCGGACGGAAAACTTCGGGGTATGTCCTGTTTGCCCGGTTGCACTCGCTGCCGGACGGCGGCATGCTTGAGTGCAGTGAAGACGACTTGCGGACTATGCAGGACAAGCGGCTGGAGGGCAACGGAGTCGTGCCGGATGTCGAGTCGTCGTCAGCGACGTTGGATGACCTGCGGGCGGGCCGGGATCCCGACATCGAGGCGGCTTTGCGCATTTTGATACAACCCTAGACGTGACCATGCAGAATGCCGCGCATCCATTCGCCCGCATTACTATCTCTCCAAACGCTGTCTTTTTTGCACGGTTTCCCTATGCAGCGAGGTTGGTAAATCCCGTAGGGGCGCAGGCTTGCTGCGTCCCTTTGAAGGGCGCGACAAGATCGCGCCCCTACCTTCGGTTGCGGCGGAGCCGCGCTAGGAACTCCATGTCGTCAGGGGATCGGTGTAGGAAGCCTGCTCGCAGGCGATTCTTGACTTGGAATCGCGAGCAAGCTCGCTTCCTACCGTTTACCTAAAGACGGTCGAGATCGTTTTATCCATGGCCAGACGGAAAAAAGACACACAGCAGATTGAGCTAAACCTCGCCGCCGCGGAGGCGGCGGAGACTCCGCCGTCGGCCGAAGGGCGGCGACCGGAGCACGAGGAACACGCGGCCGCCAGCCCGGTTGCACCATCTGCCCCAGTTCCGCCGGCGCCGCCGGCCGCCCCGCCCATTGCGAAGACCGGGGATCCAATGGAGGCCCCGCTGGCGCAGAGTTACCGCAGGTGGTTTCTCGATTACGCCAGCTATGTCATTCTTGATCGAGCCGTCCCTCATATCGACGACGGCCTGAAGCCCGTCCAGCGCCGGATTTTGCACACCCTCTGGGAAATGGACGACGGGCGTTTCCACAAGGTGGCCAATGTCGTGGGCGCGACGATGCGCTTCCATCCGCATGGCGATGCCTCGATCGAGGCGGCGCTCGTGGGCATGGCGCAACGGGGTCTGTTGATCGAACCTCAGGGCAATTTTGGCAATGTGCTCACCGGCGATGGAGCCGCAGCGGCGCGCTACATCGAGGCACGTGTCACCGCGTTTGCGCGGGAAGTAGTGTTCAATCCCAAGACGACGGTCTGGCAGCTCAGCTACGACGGGCGCGCGAAGGAGCCGGTCACGCTTCCGGTGAAGTTTCCGTTGGTGCTGGCGGAAGGCGCCGAGGGAATTGCGGTCGGCCTTGCGACGAAGATCCTCCCGCATAACTTCAACGACCTTTGCCGGGCCGCGATCAATCATCTGCAAGGGAAATCATTCCGCCTCGTCCCCGATTTCCCGACTGGCGGCATCGCGGATTTTTCGGAGTACAACGACGGCGAGCGCGGCGGGAAGGTGAAGATCCGTGCCCGCATCGAATCCCGGAGCAAATACCTGCTCGCGATCACCGAGATTCCCTTCGGCACGACCACGACGTCCCTGATCGATTCCATTCTGGCGGCGAACGCAAAGGGCCGGATCAAGATCAAGCACGTCGACGACAACACGGCCGACAAGGTGGAGCTTCTCGTCCACCTGCCGCAGGGCAGCGAGCCGGAGCAGGTCATCCAGCAGCTCTACGTTTTCACCGACTGCCAGGTCTCGATTTCCCCGGCGGCCTGTGTGATCGAAAACGACAGGCCGGTGTTCCTAGGGGTCCACGAAATCCTGAGGCGCAGCGTCGATCGCACCAAGGCGTTGCTTCAGCAGGAACTCGAAATCAAACTCGGCGAACTGGAGCAGCAATGGCATTGGGACTCGCTGGAACGCATTTTCATCGAGGAGCGCATCTACCGCCGCATTGAGAAGTCGAAGACTTGGGAGAGCGTGCTGGCGGAAATCCGCGATGGCCTGCAGCCGTTTCTCAAGCAACTGAGGCGTGCGGTGACGGATGACGACATCGTCCGGCTGACCGAGATCCGCATCAAACGCATCTCCGCCTTCAACCGGTTCCAGGCCGACGAGGCGATCAAGAAGATCGAGGAGGGGATCAAGCTGGTGAAGCGCGACCTGAAGAACCTGACGCCATATGCGATCAAGTGGTTCGAGTCGCTGCAGGAGAAATACGGCAAGGGGCGCAGGCGCCGCACCGAGTACGAGGAGATCGAGCAGATTAGCGCGGCCGCGGTGGTGTCCGCCAACCAGCGGTTGTACGTCAACCGCGAGGAAGGCTTCATCGGCCTCAACTGGCGCCAGCACGAGTTTGTGCAGGAATGCTCCATCCTCGACGACGTGCTCTGCATCATGGCGGACGGTTCGATGCGGGTCGCGCGGGTGGGGGACAAGGTTTTCATGGGGCCCAACGTCCTTTATTGCGCGGTTGTTCCGATGGACGGCGACAAGGCTTTCTATACGATGGTCTACCAGGACAAGGAGACCGGGAAAGCGTTTGCGAAAAAATTCCAGATTGGCGGCGTGACACGCGACAAGCTTTATCCGCTAGCCAGATCGCATGGCTCCCGGGTCGTTTATCTTGAGGTGAACAAAAGCGAGGCTGAGATCGCTTCGACGCTGCACATCGCGCTCGACGGACGCAGCCGCGCGCGGGTGCGCGACTTCGATTTTGACCTGAGCCAAGTGCCCGTCAGCAACCGTTCGGCCAAGGGTATCACTGTCACCAAATGGCCGGTGAAGGAAGTGAAGCGCACGGATTTGACACTGTCGGGAGGCTGAGACGGCCTTCATGTTAGATTCTGCAGTTGAGGCCTCGGCTCCTCGTAGCGGCGAGCGCCAGCAAGCCGATTCCGCCTCAGCTGCGGAATTTCGGTTCATGCAGTTGTTGGAGCAAACTGGCTCGCGATTTCTGAGGAAGAATCGCTTTCAGGCAGATTCCCTCACCAGGCGCCGAACGCTTTGCTCGGTGGCCGCGAGCGCAAGCGAGTGGATCTGAATTCCGTTGTCGGCTCGCTGGTGCTCGCCGCCACCTCTGAGCCAAGGGTTTCCCCTCTGGCGAAAAACGAAATGGAACTGTTGGCGGGCCGGAATGGTTGCCTTATGCCTGGTTAACATTTTTCATTCGGAGAATGGCCCTATGGTGCACGCTGGGTTCTGGAGGCGCGACGCCCTTGTCGCGTTTTGGGGAGGCATATGCTACGAGGGCGTCGCGTCTTCATGAAATATCCCGCCCCGGGCATCGGCTAGCATTGCGTTTTGCCCCCATGAAATACCTCATCGTTCTTCTCATGCTCTGCGTCGCGATTCCTGTTTCCCTGGCAAGTGATTCAACCCCGCCTGTAAATCCCGACTTGCTGAAGAAGGGCTGGCCGGCGTCATGGATCGCCCATCCGACAGCCTCGCCGAACGACTACGGGGTTTTCCATTTTCGCAAGACCTTTAACCTGGCGGAAAGGCCCGCCTCGTTTGTCGTCCATCTATCGGCCGACAACCGCTACCGTTTCTTTGTGAATGGAACGTCCGTCTGCTTCGGGCCGGCCCGCGGCGACCTTTTCCACTGGCGCTTCGAGACGGTGGATATCGCGCCCTACCTTAGGCAAGGGAAGAATGTGGTGGCCGCGGTCGTCTGGAATTTTGGTCTGGAGAGGCCGTGGGCACAGATGAGTTTGCGGACGGGGCTTATCGTGCAGGGCGACTCGGTTCGCGAACACGTGGTGAACTCCGACGGCACCTGGAAAGTGCAGCGGGACGAAGCCTATTCGGTAACGGGCGTGGCGCCGCGACCGACCAACCAGTTCATGGTCGTAGGTCCGGGCGAGCGGATCGACGGCAACGTCTATCCGTGGGGCTGGCAGGAAACTGATTTTGACGATGCGCGCTGGCAGCAGTCTCAAGTGATCGTCAAAGGTGTTCCGTATGGCGTTGGGACCGATGTCAGCTGGTGGCTGGTTCCGCGAAGCATTCCGCTCATGGAGGAGGTTCCGCAGCGGATTTCGGCGGTGCGGAGAACGCAGGGCATCGAGGTTGATCCCGGTTTTCTCCTCGGCCGCGCGCCGCTTGCCGTCCCGGCCAACACCAGGGCGGTCATTCTTTTCGACCAGTCCTTCGAGACCAATGCCTACCCGCAACTTTGCGTCAGCGGCGGAAAGGGCGGAACGATCCGCCTGATTTATGGCGAGGCGCTCTTCGACCAGAAGGGGGGGAAGGGCAACCGGGGCGAGATCACCGGTCGGGAGGCGGTTGGCGAAAGTGACGTGTTTGTTCCTGATGGCGGGGCCAATCGCCGGTTTACCACGCTTTGGTTCAGGACCTACCGCTATATCGAGATGACGATCGAGACTGCGGCAGAACCGCTGACCGTGCACGATTTCCATGGAGACTTCACCGGTTATCCGTTCAGAGAGCGGGGTTCGTTCGCCTGCAACGACGCCCGGCTCTCCGAGATCTGGACGGTGGGCTGGCGCACGGCGCGCCTGTGCGCGTACGAAACCTATTTCGACTGCCCCTATTACGAGCAAATGCAGTATGTGGGCGACACGCGCATCCAGTCTCTTGTCTCCCTGTACGTGGCGGGCGACGACCGGCTGGTGCGCAACGCCATTGAATTGTACGATCTCTCGCGGATCCCCGAGGGGCTGACGCAGAGCCGTTTCCCGTCCTCAAGACCCCAGATCATCACGACCTTCTCGCTCTTCTGGATCGACATGGTGCACGACTATTGGATGCACCGGGACGATCCGGCCTTTGTCGAGGCCCGGCTGATGGGAATCCAGACGGTTCTTGACTGGTTTGAGAAGCGCCTCGACGCGCAGACGGGGATGCTGGGCGCCCTGCCGTATTGGAGTTTCGTCGACTGGCCGGATCAATGGCCGTGGGACAACGAGAAACTCCTGGGCGGGCAACCCGATGGCGCGGCCGAGGGAGGTTCATCAATTGTCTCCCTGCAATTGGCTTGTTCGTTGGATCATGCCGCCGACCTGTTTGACGGATTCGGCAAGAAGACCGTTGCCGGCCATTATCGCGAACTGGCCCGGAACCTTAAATCAGCGACCCTCCTGAATTGTTGGGACGAACCGAGGCAACTGCTCGCTGACACGCCGGCGCGCAAGGCATTCAGCCAGCACGCCAATGTGCTGGCGGTGTTGTCGGGATGCGTGGAAGGGGAGAAGGCCAGGGCGCTCGTGACGCGGCTCAACACGGAGCCGGGGTTGACCCAGTGCACGCAATATTTCCGGTTCTACCTGCTCCGGGCGATGAAGGCCGTGGGATTGGGCGATCAGTACGTATCGATGCTCCAGCCCTGGCACGAAATGCTGGCGAAAGGGTTGACTACGTTTGCCGAACGTCCTGATCCGACCCGCAGCGACTGTCATGCGTGGAGCGCTTCGCCCCTTTATGAATTCCTGGCCACCGTGTGCGGAGTCGAGCCGGCCTCACCCGGTTTCAAGACGGTCAGGATCGAGCCGCACCTTGGATACCTGACGCACGTTCAGGGCGTCGTGCCGCATCCGACAGGGGAAATCAAGATCGCGTTGACACGAGTCGGGAACGGTATCCAAGGAGAGATTACACTGCCTTCAAACCTCGGCGGCGAATTCCTCTGGCAGGGGAAAGCGCTCCCGCTTCACCCTGGAACACAGACGATCAAGGTCGAATCCGGAGCGCCGGAGCAACCGGGTCGTTAGGCCGCAGGCTTCAGGAGCAAATGGCGAACGCCATTTGCCACTAGCTGCGCGGAGGACGAAGTCCGACGCGCTCTCAAGAAACAGAGCTTGCGTTGTAGCCGGCCGCGCTGAGGCCGGCGCCGGGGTCAGCGCCCCCGGCTACAAGTTTCTCGCCCGAAAGGACGCGCCCCACTGCGTGTGGTCACTGCCAGGCCGGGAGGAGAAAATCCGCGTGCATTGCACGACCCTTGTGCCTAAGTCCCGCAGGATGGATCCCACGCAAACTGCAGTACGGATCATCGCCGATGACCGGGAGAACGCGGGCGGCGTGATCGCTGCGCTCCGCGGGCTTGCCGGAGTCAACGTTGAGGTGCGGCGGCTGACGTGCGGAGACTATCTGGTCGAGACTCGATTCGCAGTGGAGCGGAAGACTCTGCAGGACTTCGCTGGTTCGATCATCGACGGCCGGGTGTTCAGGCAGGCATCGGCCATGGCGCACGGCCAGCGCCGGGGAGTGCTGGTGCTGGAGGGAGGCAGCGCCGATTTGCAGGCGGTCGGCGTGCAACGCGAGGCGCTGCAGGGAGCGCTGATCCATCTCAGTGTGTTTCACGGTCTGGCGGTTCTGCGCGCTCATGATCCGGGTGAAACAGCGCGGCTGATCGTCTACCTCGGGCGGCAGGCGCAGGCCTGGGCGCATGGCTCGCTGCCCCGGCCCGGCTACAGACCGAAGGGCCGGAGGGCGCGGCAGCTTTTCTTGTTGCAGGGATTGCCCCGGGTCGGTCCCGAGCGCGCTGCGCGTCTGCTCGATCGCTTCGGCTCGGTTGAGGGCGTGGCCACAGCGTCCGCTCCCGAACTGGCCACGGTTGACGGGATAGGTGACGGCATAGCCGCACGGATACGCTGGGTTCTGGGGGCAGCCGACAAAACGGACAATCCCGATGAATCAGGAATGCGGTCGTAGCGATACGCGATATATCATTGGCCTTTGCTCATCGACTGGAGGGCGAGGCTCCTGCCGAGCCGCACTGGTGATCGAGGGTATCGGCTCGGCCGGAGTCTCGCCCTCCACGCGCCAGCGACTCACCGGAGATTGCACGGAAGAGCTGCGGAAGGTGCAGCCCAAGCGATTCGAGCTTTGTTGGCCACAATTGGGCGGTTCGATTCCGGATCGTTGAACCCCATCGCCGCTACGCTCGGAGAGATTCCTCGTCTTGACCGATACTTGACTGATGCTTGACCCAGAGTTGACCAATCGGCAGTCTGATCGGGCATGGGCTATCAACCCCAATTCACCATCACGCCAGGCCTGCTCGCCCGGGTGGAAGGCATCGCCGCTCTGAGGGAGCGCATTCTGGGCGCGGCGGTTCAGGTGCCGTGGATCCCTTCGTTGCAGAAAGACTCGCGGGCGCGCAACACCCACAGCTCAACAGCCATCGAAGGTAATCCCCTCACGCTTGAGGAGGTCCGTGCCCTGGAAGAAGGAACGACGGTGGCTGTATCTGAGCGTTCGCGGCGTGAGGTGTTGAACTATTTCGCCGCACTCCGCCATGTCGAGAAGCAGGCCATGACGAGGCGATTGACGCACGAAGACATTTTTACGCTGCATGCGATCATCGCGGGCGAGGTGATGGATCAGGGCGAGGCTGGGCGTTACCGGACAATGCGGGTGCGGGTGGGGCAGTATGTTCCCCCGCTGCCAGCGGACGTGTCGGGCTTGATGTTCGAGTTGCTGGAGTGGTGGAACGACAAAGCGTCCGGCCTCTCACCGGTGTTGAGTTCCGCCATCGTGCATTACCGCTTCGAGGCGATTCATCCATTCGGGGACGGGAACGGGCGCACCGGCCGGGCGCTCGCATTGTGGGAGCTTTACCGGCGCGGATTCGACTCACATCACATCTTTGCGGTGGAAGAGTTCTATTGGGAGGACCGTCCTGGATATTACGCTGCCTTGGACGCGGTACGGGACAGGGGTGAAGATCTGACGGCGTGGTTGGAATACTGCGCGGAAGGTTTGCAGCAAACCCTGGAGCGGGTGTGGGAACGAATGGGGCAATTCTCCATTGCTTCAGC
>Ga0182027_10005675_pt1 | contig 18888 bp, 12 predicted proteins | sample 712E1DmetaG_FD_121300 | JGI IMG/M metagenome (GOLD analysis project Ga0182027, IMG submission 121300) | Permafrost microbial communities from Stordalen Mire, Sweden - 712E1D metaG (Illumina Assembly) | ecosystem: Environmental > Terrestrial > Soil > Wetlands > Permafrost | place: Sweden...
GACGCGGAGACGCGGAGAAGATAAGGCTGGAAAAACGTCACGAGCCCTGTGGTTCGAATCGATTCCGCCCCTTCGGCCATTCCTGGTTTTCTCCGCGTCTCCGCGTCATTCTTTTTTCGCGGCCCTTCTCGTTACCGGCGGCGGAACCCCCCGCGTCCGATCATGACGCCAAAGCTGGGGCCCCAGTAGCCGTAGGGGTAAGAACCATAATACGGGTTGTAGTAGGGCCCATAATACGGGCGTTGCGCGGGGACTGCGATACGGGTTCGGACGGGCGCCGGCAGATTGTATTCGCTCGGATTGATATAGCGGAACGCTTGCGGCGCGTGGACGGTGGAAATCGCCAGCGGGGAGTCGATGCGGAAGGTCAGAGCGGTTTCGGGATAGACCACGGTCGGGTGGTTGCGGGTTTCGAGCGCGGCGATGGAACCGGCGGCCAGGCCGGCGCCGGCGCCGATGCCCGCGCCTTCACCGCGGCCGGCGATCGCTCCAATGGCTGCTCCAAGAGCCGTCGCGCCGATGACGGTGCCGGCCTGCTGGCCGGGGGGCGTGACGGCGCCTTGGCGGGCCACCAACTGGGAGCGCAGGGGCGCCTGCGTGCCATCCACCAAGGTCAATCCGGTCAGCTCGAGCGCCAGTACGGACGGGTTGCCGGCGTGCGATTTGAGGGCTTGGGCGACACGGCCGTAGACGGTCTGGCCACGCTCGGCCACCACTACCCCATCCACTACCAAGGGCTGCGCCAGGACCGCCGAGAATGCGTCGTCGGGGTGGTTGCGATTCGAAGAAAGCATGTCGTCGATGCGGACCGTGACGAACGTGCCTGGCTTGACGGTCAATTCGGCGGGAAGGCCGTAGCGGGGTGGATCGTTCGCGGGACGCGGCGGGGCCGGTTCGCCGGCGCGCTCCACCGGCTCCGGATCGGGCGCGGCCGGGGCGGGTTCGCTGAACCGCCGCCATGCGCCCGCCGGGGGATTCTGGGTTTGGGGCGGCGCGGGCGGCTGGTCCTGGGCGACGGCGATGGCGGCGGCGGCAACCAAAAGCAGGCCCATCGAAGGGAGGGTTGCTGGAAATGCGCGATTTCGAATGCTGGTCATGGTAGGTGCCTCGTTCAGGATTTGGAATGCATCTGGCTGGCCATTCTTAAACTATTGAAAACGCTACAGTTCCATATCAAGGAAGCTGGCCGCAAAGCACCGCGGTGGTGCATTTCGGCCAGATGGAAGCCGGTCTAGCGCGCCGCGTGTTATGATCGCCGCAAATAGACTCAAGTTGGATGGACCAGACGGAAAGAGGCATGTCATGAAGAGAACGAAACGCATGGTCGCGGCGAGCGCGGCATTGCTGTGCGCCGCGGCGGCGGCGTTCGCGCAAGGCGCCCCGCCGGCGCCCGCCACGCCGGCCGTTGCGCCGCCGAGGGCGCAACATACCTGGTGGCGGGATACGCCTCCGGGCGGGCGGCCCTTCACCACCGACGCCAAGAAGCTGCCGCTGATCTCAGTCAAAGGCAACCGGTTCGTGGACCCGGATGGGAAGCCGCTGCTGTTTCGCGGGCTGGCGATCTCCGATCCGGACAAGCTCGAGATGCAGGGACATTGGAGCAAAGCCCACTTCGAGAAGGTCAAAGAGATGGGGACCACCTTGGTGCGTATTCCGGTGCATCCGGTGGCGTGGCGGGAACGGACTCCGAACGAATACCTCAAGCTGCTGGACCAGGCGGTGCAATGGTGCACGGATCTGGACATGCACGTCATCATCGACTGGCATTCCATCGGTAACATGACCACCGGGGTGTATCAAGACCCCATGTACAACACGACCAAAGAGGAGACCTTTGCCTTTTGGCGGGCGATGTCCTCGCATTACAACGGGCACAACACGGTGGCGTTCTTCGAGCTGTTCAACGAGCCGGCGGCGTTCGGGACGGTTTCCTGGGAAACCTGGAAGCAGATTGTGGAGGAGGAGATCGCGATCATCCGGGCGAACAACCGGCAGACCATTCCGCTGGTGGCGGGCTTCGATTGGGCCTACGATCTGACGCCGCTGCGCCTGAACCCGATTGCGGCGGAGGGAATCGGCTACACCATCCACCCCTATGCCAATAAGCGGTCGCTGCCATGGGAGCCGAAGTGGGAGGAAGATTTCGGTTTCGCGGCGGACAAGTACCCGCTGATCGCCACCGAATTCGGGGGCTTCGCGATGCCGGCGGCGGCGGGCACGGCGCCCGCGGCGGCGCCTACCGCGGGAGGACGCGGGCGCCCCGACCCAGGGGTCTACACGAAGGCCATCTTCAAGTATCTGGAAGGCAGAAACATCAGTTGGACGGTGTGGTGCTTCGATCCGGAATGGGGTCCGACGCTCATCACCGATTGGAACTACACGCTCAATTCATCCGGGCAGGTCGTCAAGGCGGCCATGCACGGGGAGCTCGATTTGAAGTAAGGGCGGCGGGCTACTTGACGCGGAAATAGCGGGTGGCGCGGCGGCCGTCGAAATCGGCGCGGACCATCACCTCGAGGGTTCCGGCGGCGGACAACTTGGCGAACTGGCCGGTGAGCCGGCCAGTATCGCTGGTGGGGCCTTGCTGGCGTTCCAACTCTTCGATCTTGCCGTTGGCGCCAACCCGGCGCAGGACCAGGACGACGGTGGCCGACTCGACCGGGCGGCCCTCAACGTCCTCCACCTGCACGGTGAAATCCACGAGGCGCGCGGAGGGCTTGCCGGAGGGCGCGTCCTGGGGCACGCGCACCACGTCCAGTTCCTGGGCGCGCGCGGCGTTCCCGTTGACGCCCAAGTTCATCTGGTGAATGATGGCATTGGCGAACTGGCCGGCCTGGCTGGCGGTAATGCGGATTTCGAGCGGGCCGTCGCCGCCGACGGGGCGAGCAGGCGGGGCGGCGACCATCCCGGCGTCGCTCGAAAGGCCGTGCGCGGAGGGGCTGGAACCGCCAAAATCGACGCTGGGACCGCTGGCCGGGGCCTCGAATACCACCAGGGCGTCGCGCACCGGGTTGCCGGTGGCATCGGTGACGCGGACAACGGGCGATGCCGACGCGCCCAAGACCGCATTATTATTAGCGCCTTCGCCGCGCACCACCTCGACGCGAATGGCGCCGGCGGCGGCGCTCGCCAGGAGCGCCAACAGACAGAGGGAAAGACGCGCTTGCCGGACCATTGGCCGCCTCATTCCAGACCGATTTTCATGAGGTTGCCATCGTTGACAGCGACGGTCTGAGTCTTCAGGACGCCATCGATTTCGATGCCAACGGTGTATTCGCCCTCGGCGAGCGTGAGGTTGGCGGGCGTGACGCGGTCGGTCTTTTTGCCGTTGATGAAAATGGGCGAGCCGGTGGTCTTGCTTTCGACCGTCAAGAACCCTTGCTTGGCCACCATTTCGATAGCCACGGACGAAGGTTTCTTCTCTTCGACGTTGACGATCTTCTGCGTGACGCGGTGTCCGGCCAGCGTGGCGACCAGCGTGTGACGGCCGGGCGTCAGGGAGATTTGACAGGGCGCGACGCAGGTGAGGGCGGGGTTGTTATCGAAAACCACCTGGGAACCCGAGGGCGTACTGGCAACCTCGACCGGGCGTTCGGAACCCTTGGCCGCGGCGGTGGCGGCGGGCGGCGCGCGAGGGGTGGGCGGTTCGGCCTGGCGCCGTTGCAACGGGCTGGGGCGTCCGCCGCCGGCGGAAGGAGCGGCCAGTGGGGCGGGCAGCGGAACCACGGCGGGCACGGCCGGCGCGGTGGCCATGGGGGGCGCCGCGGGCGCGGGAGATTCAAGAACTGCGGGGGCGCCGGCGGGCGCCGGCGCGGCGGCGGGTGGCTGGGCGCTGCGCTGGTACATGGTGAAGACGCTGTCGGTCGAGAGCAACAACAGGTCCGTCTTGGCGGAAGTGAGTTCCTCATCCGCCACGGGCACGATGCTGGTCTTGTCCTCGATCAGCGCGGGAGCGGGCCGCGCGGCCAACTCCATTGGGGGCGTGGTAAGGCCGCCAATCAGGGTGCGAATCCGCTCGGCGCCGCTGGGAAGCGCGGTATCCGGTCCGGCGGCCTCGGGCGCACGGTCGGCGGCGCGCTTGGCCTCGTCGGAGACGGCCCCCAATTCCTTCAACATGGCGGTCAGCTTGGGACGCATTTCGGAGGGAGCGCCGGGGCGCATTTCCGAGAGGACCTGCACCGCCGTGGGGACGTCGTCCGCCAGCAGATAACCGGTAGCGGCCTGCAGGGCGACCTTGGCGTTGCCCGGGCTGTTCTCCCAGGCGCTGGCGTAAGACTTGGCGGCGGACCCGTACTGCTGCTTATCCCACGCCTCGTCCGCCTTGTTCACGAGGTCCAGGTAACTCGACTCGCGGCGAGCCACGTCGGCGGCCGATTGAACCTGGGTGCGGACCTGGGCGGGGGCGAGGGTGGCGGCCTGTTGCAGCGATTTCAGGCTATCCGGATAGTGCCCCAGGCTGGCTTGGAGGATGCCGACGAGGGCCGGCCCTTCCCAGCGGGAGGCATCCAAGCGGACCAGCCTGGAGGCGTCGTCGAGATCCGCGAGGGGATCCTTCATCTTGGCCACGGCGGCGAGCAACTGGATGTCGTACTGGCGCTGCCGCTGGCCGGCGGCGGTGCTCTCGAGGCGGGCGACCTCGCGCACGCGGAGGATTTGTTCGGACGCGAGGGCAATCAGCGCCGGATCGGAATCGGACTGCTGCGTCTGGCGATAGAAGGCGATCGCATCCTGCCAGCTCTGCTGCTGTTCGCAGAGCGCGCCCATGTTGTAGAGCGCCTTCCCGAAGGCCGGGTCGCGCTGCAATGCAATCAAAAGCAGCCCCATGGCGCGGGCGCGATTCCTCTGCTGGGTGGCCGCCTTATAGGCCTCCTGGAAGGCCGCCAGGGCCGCTTCCCGCCGATTCTGGTAGCGCGACACGGGATTGTCGAGGGTCAAACTGGACGCGCGGGAACTGGCGGCCGTCCGGTCGCCGCTGAGTCTGGGGAGTCTGAGTTCGGGAGCGGACTGGGCCAACGCCGCGCCAAACGGAACCGCTATCAGAAAAATCAAAGCAGGCCTGAACATAATGTGTCCCACCATTCGAACTACCGGAAGGTGACGTGCCGCGAGCGGCCGTCGATCGATGCGTCGTCTCCGCTGGACGCCTCGACCAACTGGTCGCCCTGATACTTGTATTCGATCTTGGCGGTCTTGCCCTGGAACAAGACGGTCTCGCCGATTAACTTGTTATTGGCATACGTCATGGTGCGACGGTAACCGGAGCCGCCGCGTTCGGCGATGGAGGTCAAACGCATGCCGTCCCACTTGAAATCGAATTCGTGGGGAGTCTGGCCGGCCTCGACGCCGATCTGCCGCGCCGACTTCACGCGGCCCTGGTCGTCGTACTCCGCCAGGAAGGAATAGACGCCGTTCCATATAAACGGATTGAAGTAAAGATTGCCGGCCACGATGGTGGCGACAGGCTTGGTCGTGAGCCGCTCGATCATGAGAGGATCGACGACGGGGTGATTGGGGAGGGCGACGTAGGCCCCCTTTCCCGCGCCCACGGGTCCGGCCGGCGTGAAGCGCGGCGTTCCGGGATCTTCCCCCGCGGCGAAGGCCTCCATGCCGGCGCGCCGCACGGCCTTCTGGTCCTTGAAGTAATCGAAATATACCGTGGTGGAAACCGGAACGCCGCGCGCGTTCTGCTCGGAGGTGAGCACTTTCGAGAGGGCGTCCTTATTCCATTCGAAGGTGGCGGACAAGCCCTTCGAGCCTTTGACTTCCACTGGGCGCGCACTTGGCGCCAGGCTTTGAGGACAATAGAACACGCCGGCGGGAGACGGGTAGCCGCTGAACCAGTTGGGTTTTCCAGCAGGCTCGGGCGTCTTGATCTGCGATATGGCAATCACGTTGTAGACCTGCTGGCGCAATTTCGGGTCGTTGCCGGGGCCTTGGGAAAGCTGCAAGTACTGGTTGAGCCACTTGCGGGCATCGTCGCCGCGGCGCAACACGATGCCGTTGGTTCCGGCGTGGAGCAGGAAATCCAGGTCCTGCGGGTCGAAGGACACGCCTTGTTCGGCGTTGCTCATGGCCGCGACGTAATCGCCCTCGGCTTCGGCCTTCAGGACGGCCGCCTTGAGGTTCTCCTTGGTGGTTTGCAGCTTGATGCGGATGGAACTGCGCAACATCTCGCCCTTGTCGATATCGGCCTGGGTGGTGACGCGCCGGGAATAGCTGTCGAGCATTTCGAGAGCCTTCTGGAGTTCCTTGCCGGCCTGCAACAGCTCGGCGCGGACGAACATGATGCGGGGAGATCCGCGGTCGAGGGCCTCGGCGGAGGCTAGCTCGTCGCCCGCCTCTTTCAACCTTTGGTTGGAGATGTAATTCTCGGCGTTATTGAGATAGCGCGTGATGCGCACCTGGAGCGTCGAGGTGAGGTCCACGGCTTCGGTGCGGACCAGCTTGGAGTAGTCGCGTTCCTCCTCGATGCCCACCTGTTCGACCAGGGCGGCGATGGCGCGATCTCCGGGGCTGCGGAGCTGGGCCAGCTTCAACTCCTTCAAGGCGGGAGCGAATTGCTTGGCCGCGTACAGGCGCTCGCCCTCGGCGCGGTGCTGACTGGTGCTCTCGACGAAGGCCCTTTCGCGCAGCTTGCGAAGATCGTCGAACGAGCTATCCCAGCGTTCGAAGTCGCTGTACTTGTCGAGAAACGCGTCCCAGAGTTCGCCGGCGGCGAAGGCTTTGAGAATGGCCATGCGCTGCTGAAGCCCGGCCAGTTTGTCGCGCAGCGCGGCGCGGGCCTTCTTCTGGCGATCGTCATTGGGATAAGCCCGATCGGAAACCGAGGCGTATTGCAAGGCGCGCTGGAGATCGCTGAACTTGGCGATGCCGGAGCTCAACTGCTGGTTGATGGATTCCATGGGCGCGAGCAGCATCTGCTGGATTCTGGCGCCGGGGGCGCCGGGGGCGCTTCCGACCGTTCCAGCCACGCCGATGAGCAGCGCCATGCGCTCGTCAAAGGAAGCTTGGTCGTCCTTTTCGCCGGCGCCCTGAAAATTGCGCTCGTCCTCGAGGAAAGCGGTGACGGCTTCGTCGCGCGTCCCCGCGGGCAGAATGGCGAATACGTCGGCGATGCGAATGGCGGCGGCGCTCTTCGAATCCTTGGTCTTCTGCAAGGTGGCCGTAGCGGACGCCCACAGAGCGGCATACGAGGTGGGGCCCTTGGGGGCGGCGCCATCCGGGGCCACGGGATTCCATTCGGCGCCCTGTCTGCGCAGCAAATATCCCCCGCCGTGAATACGCAGCGTGCCCAGCGACGCAATCGGCTGGGCGGCCAGCCGCTTATACTCGTCGGGGCTAAGATCGAGCTTCTTGGAAACTCCCGAGCGCAGTTTGTCCTTGCCGTTGAAGGCGATCTTCTCAGCCTCCACCACTTGCCAGGACGTGCCCGACCTGAGGACGACCACGAACGGCGCGGCGCCGGCGGCGACCGCCGCGCAGCCCAGCGTCAAACCAAAAACTCCTACCCGAACCGCGGACCTTGTCATAAGATTGCAACCTTCACACGCGGGGGCCGGAGACGCCGCGTCGGCGCCTTGGCCCCATTCGATATAAATGATGCACTACTCGGCCGGACATGTAAACTCTATTTTCCGGCCGCAAAGCGAAGCGCGATGGCGGCCGCTACAATCAATCCGCTGACGCCGAAGAGAAGCCAGGGCAGCCAGCGCGCGAAGCGCTGGGAGAACGCCTCCCGATCCGCTTCGGCGGGCGGCCCGGCATACGCGGGAACCTGCGCCGGCGCCGGGGCGGGCGGCGGCTTCAGGAGGCCGTCCGAGATCACGACCCTGGTCCCTGGCCCGGTCTTGCGGGCGCTGCCGGAGGACGGCCTGGCGGAATCCAATTCGCGAATGTGGCGCAGAAAATCGCCGCAGCCCAGGAAACGGCGGTCGGGCTGCTTTTCGAGCGCACGGAGCACGATCCGGTCCAACTCCGGCGGGATAACGGGATTCAAGCTGCTGGGCGGGGCCGGATCGCTCTTGAGGTGTTTTTCCTTGATTAAGAAATCGGGATCGGTAGTTTCGCCGGGCTCGACCCGATAGGGCAGGGCGCCGGTGATCATCTCATAGAGCACCACGCCGAAACTGTAGACGTCGCTGCGCAGGTTCACCGTCATGGGGCTGGTGATCTGCTCCGGGCTCATGTAGGGCACGCTGCCGGAGACCGTGCCGGCGCGCGTCAGGCGCGGTCCAGCCACGTTCAGGACGATTCCGAAATCGGTCAGGAAGGCGCAATCGGTGGTCTTCTCGATCAGGATGTTGGACGATTTCACGTCGCGGTGCACGTAGCAATTCTGGTGGGCGTAATCGAGCGCGTCGAGAATCTCGGCGGCGATGCGCAAGGCGCGGTCGAGCGGCAGGGGGGTTCCCTGGTCGATCAGCTTATCCGGGCCGTAGACCTCCTGCTCGAGGTTGGGACCATCGACGTAATAGAAGACGATGGCCGGCAGGCCGTCGACTTCGAGAACGGCCTCGGCGGCCACGATGTGGGGGTGGTGGAGATTAAACTGGGCGGCGGCTTCGCGCCGCACCAACTCGCGGAAACGCTGATCGTGGGAGTACTGGAGGTGCGGGAACTTGATGGCGACGCAAGCCTGGTCGGTCTTGCGGGCCTTCCAAACCTCGCCCATTCCGCCGCTGTCGATGCGCTTCTCAAGCGTGTACAGGTGAATGTGCTGTCCGGGCGAAAAGCGTTCTTCAGCCATGGGATTAGGGGCCCGCCTTTCGTTCCATGACGCCCAACTTCAGGGCGTCCGCCGCCGAAGTAAAGAGGATACCGGATTTCTCGTCCTGGAGCATCCCGACCACGCCGTTCGCCGAGACCATGGGCGACCCCCAGGCGGAAGCGTCCATGGGGTTGTCGAGGATCAGCCGTCCATTGACCAGCTTGGCGCTTAAGCCGACGATCTCGGGGTCGGCCTTCTCCATCCAGGCGCCGGCCCCGAACCGGAATGCCACCAGGCTGGTGTAGCCGTTGGGGTCGGGATGGCGGTCGATATCGGGCACGACGCCGCCGCCGGGCGGAGCATCGGGAAACTCCACCAGCGCCAGATTACTGGTGGAAGCGCGCTGGAGGATGCTGATGAGGGTGGCGCTGGCGCCGGTTTCGGTAGCCACCATGCGTTCGCTGACGTTGCTGCCGCTGGTCACGATCTTGAACTGATTCTTGAGCGACGAGAAAGCGTTTTCGGTGCGCGGATTGCCTCCCGGACCAGCCACGGCCGCGCCTTGGGGCCACAGCAGGAGTTCGTAGGAACCTTGCGCCACGGAGAACTTCTTGCTCTTGATTTGCAGGGCCAGGGCCGGGTCGAACCGCCAAGGCTCGACGAGTTCCCGCGGCAGCATGAGGCGGCGCGGGTCGACGCGAAAGGCGAGGCCGTTGACCTGAAGGGGGAAGCGCTTGCCATCGCGGTCCACCAGGGAGTAGCGGGCCATGGCGAAGAACACGCCCTTGCCGTAGTGTTCGAGGACGGACTGACGCGATTCGGTACTATCCAGCAGGGCCACGATCTTGTCGCGGGCCAGGCGCGAACCCGGCTCCACGAATTCCAGAATCTTCAAGGCGGCCGCCTGCGTGAGGCGGTTGCCCGGCAACGTCACGGGGACCTCCACCTGGAAGCGCATGGGGGCGCGCGCGGTGCGGCTGCGGAGGAAAAGCGAGGGCAGCAGCGACAGCTTGGCTTCGAAGACGGCGTTGCCCTCCAGGCGCAGCTTCCCGTTGCGGACCAATTGGACGATAGGATCGAGAGAAGCGAGGTCGCGGTAGTAGATGGAAACCTGCAAGGGCTGGCGCAGGCGGAAGCGGTGGCCCACCTGCATCAGCATGGTTTCGGAAACGGGGGGGATGAAGATGGGAATATCGTTCAAGCGGAGGCCGAAGAAGGTGATGCCGGCCAGTTCGGCGTCCTGGAAGGGCACGACGACGGGGTAGACGGCCAGGCGGACGCGCTCCATGCCGACGTCGGCCAACTCGATTTTTTCGATTTCGATGGCGCCGTCGGCGGAATCGACGGGCGGTTGCTGGGGAGCGGCCCAGAGCGCCGGCAGGACCGCGACAAGGGCCAGCCGGCGCAGATGCGCCGCATAGCCGTGAAGAAAAGATCTCATTTACTCCTCCGGCCTTGCGCCTGCAAGACCATCTCGCTGCCGGGGGCGAAGGACAGGTTGGCAGCCTTGGCCGTGAGATGCACGGGTTCGGGGCCGCGCGAGAAAACCCCGGTGATCTTCGAACCGACCGCGGAGAGCGCGCCGCCGCCCGTTTCGAGCGTGCTGCCCTCTTCGTCCTTCCCCGCTTCGCCGCGGCTGTTGCGGATTTCGGTGAGCGAGACCGGGACCGGCGCGGTCTTTCCGGCCAAGTGCAGCGTCTGGAGTTCGAACTGGATGGTGGAGACCTTGCCGGGGCCGCCTCCGGCCTTGATCTCCTGGACCTCACCGACCAGGATTCCGCCTTTAAACCCGGACGGTTCGATCACCTGGGCCGCCACCATGTCGCCCTTGCGGCTGAATTCGGTGGTAAGCGGCGCGAGCAGGCGCACGCGGATGGGACCGGCGGGCACGACCAGCGCCTCCTGGGCGAGCGCAAACACAGACACGGCCAGTGGAAGTAAGAGGCGGAGGGATTGCGGCGGCGTCATGGGCGGCCTCCTTTCAGAACCTGCCAGCTAATTCTTATGGGTTTGTTGACGTTGGCCGGAACCTGCAAGACCAAGCGGTGGTTGCCGTTGGCCGGTCCGGGCTGCTCGGTAACGCGTACGTCGGGGTTGCCGATCACGCTGACGTGCACGGGAACGCCGGGCAAGGGGTCGCCGCTGAGCGCGCCGCCGAGCTGGGTACCGTCGAAGACGACAACCGGGCCACCGCTCGGCGGGGCGGCGCCGGCCCATTGCAGCACGCCGGATTCGGCATCCGGGGCGGCGGCCGGCGGAGGTCCCAGGGCTTGCGGGCGGCGGCCCACGGGCGCCGCTTCAGCCGGCGCCGCCTCCTTGGACTGCTCGAACAGCCGCCGCAGCGGAGCGATGGCCGCCGGTTCGCTAATTTCCTGTGCGCCTCCGGCGTCGGGTTGCGGCGACGTAGCGGCCGGCTTGCCCGCGGCGTTTTCGGGGGCGGGGCGCTTGCGGCTCTCGACCGCCGGCGCGACCGGTTCCGGGGCGGGCGTCTGAGCGGTTGGCGGGGCGGCTGGAGGCGTGGAGGCAGAGCGGCTGCCGCGGAGCCAGATAATGCCCGCCACGAGCAATACGACGGCCGCCGTGGAGATGGCGGCAATTCCCAGCAGCTTGCGCCGCTGGCGGGGCGGGACGTGCGGCGGAGCGGTGGAGGGGCCTGCCGACCCGGCGCCGGGCGTCGGCCGTCCGCGGCCACTCGAAGGAACCGGCGTCACGGGACGCGAGATGGAATCCGGCGAGGGCTTGGGCGGCGTGGACGGCCGCGGAGTGACGGCGCGCGGCGGGACGGACTTGGGCGTAATCACGCGCGGCGACGAGCCATCCCCGTGCGCACCCGGCGCGCTGGGAGTGGAGCGGAATCCGGGGCCCTGGACAACCCGCGAGCGCGGCGTAGGGGCCTGAATCCCGGTTTCGATCTGGAGGCCGAGGGCAGCCGCGAACTCCTCGCAAGACGGAAAACGCGCCGCCGGGTCCTTTTCGAGCGCCCGCAAGATGGCTTCGTCGAAGGCCGGGGGCGTATCGGGACGGTGTCTGAGGAGGGATTGAGGCTGGCGGTTGAGGTGGGCCTCCCGGACCAGGTAATCGTTCTCGCCGGATTCGAAGTGGAAGGGTGGATAGCCGCTCACCAGCTCGTAGAGAACGCAAGCCAGACTGTAGATATCGCTGCGTTCATCGATGCTCAAGGGCGTGCGGATCTGCTCGGGACTCATGTAGGCCGGCGTGCCCATGGCCCCGAACTTGGTGAGGCGCTTCTGGCCCAGCAGCAGGGCGATGCCGAAATCGGCGATCTGGATCGAGCCGCTGCTCGACAGCAGGATGTTGGAAGGTTTCAGATCGCGGTGGACCAGCCGCATGGAGTGGGCGTAGCCGAGCCCGCCGATCACGGCGCGGGCGATGCCGCGGACTTCCGGCATGGGGAGCGGACGGCGGCGGGTGAGATAGGTTTCGAGCGACTCCCCATTCACCAGCTCCATGAGGATGAAGGTGCGCCCTTCGCTCTGAAAGGTGCCGTAGGCGCGCACGATGGAGGGATGCTGCAACTGGCACTGGTTGCGGGCCTCGCGCAGGAGCCGCTCCTGGAGGGCGGCATCGCCCGCGAATTCCGGCAACAGCGTCTTCACGGCGTAGGTATTGCCGCTGCGGACGTCGCGGACGCTCCAGACCTGGGCCATGCCTCCACGGCCGATCTCGTCCATGAGATCGTAATCGCCGATCCGGGTTCCGTGCCGCAGTTCCATGCTTCACTCCGCGATCAGACTTAAGCTTAAGCGCCGGCGCCCTCGGGCAGGTTCTTCTCGGGCTGGGTCTCGATAAACGTCCAGGTCGTGGCCCCGGTGCGGATGGTGGCGTAATTGGGCAACTTGACGTAGGTCTCTTCCACCGGCGCCCCATTCAAATCGGTGCCGCTCATGCTCACCATGTCTCCCACGGTGAAGCTGCGGCGGAACGTGATATGCGAGTTGACTTCGGAAAGGTGGGCATCCTCGGACACGACGATGTCGCATTTGTCGGGATTGCGGCCGATCAGGTTACGGCCTTCGCGGATGGGGAAGATCTGGCCTTCGGGGCGCCAGGTATAGGTAATCAGCACACCCACGATTCTGCGCACCGGCTTCTTCTCGGCGGCGCCGGTGGTGGAGGCGGCCGCGGCCACCGGCGCCGCGGATGGAGCCGCGGGCGGCTGAGGTGGCGCGGCGGCGGCGAACTGGGTCACGCGGCGAACCGGTTCGGGCGGCGGCGGCGGGGGCGTTGGCGGAGCCGTGGCGGAGCGTGGCGGCTCGATCGCGTCGCGTTGAATGCGGATAGACCCTTCCATGACGGTGGGCCGCGAAACGCGGTCGGGGCCGGACTGATCGATCACGGTAGGCGTGCGCACGGGCGCGGCGCCGGCTGCGTGTTCGGCTTCCTGGCGCTCGGCCTTGCACTGGTAGCATTCGGTCCAGTTAGGGTCGATGGCGTGACCCCGCTCGCAATAAGCATGCGTTGGGACGTGATTGAGCGGCGCGCGGCACGCGGTGCAGAAGTTGGCCTGCGGCGGGTTCAAGGTCTGGCATTGCGGGCAGGTCTTCATAGAATCTCCTGTGATCTCCACATAGTGCAATCTTAATTCCCGGGCGGATTGGCCGCGTCGTCCGGGTCAAACGCAAACACGGCGATGTGCCGCCCCTGAAAGCTGCTCTCGAATAACTTCAGGTCGGAGGCATCCACGGCGCGCGGCGGGGAGGTGCAATCGAGGATCTTGCAGGCGCGGTCGGCTTGCTCTGCGAAGCCGGTCAGATAGACGGCCACCACGACGCCCGACTTGCCCGGCGGCGCGGTCCGGATGGCGGGCGGCGCGAGGCGCCACGCCGGTTCGTTCTTGGGATCGGCTAGCTGCTTGTCGACAGCGTCGAAGCCGGCCGCGCGCAACCGCGCGCGCATCTGCGAGACGAGGCCGGCGCCGATGGCGTTGAGATTGGGAAGATGGACCACGACCACGCGCGCGGCGCCGGCGCTGGCGGACGCGCTGGCGGCGGCGGCAGGGGTGGCGGCCGGGGCGCCCGCCGGGGCGGGGCTGACAGGCGCAGCGCCATCGGCGGCGGGCGAGCCGGGGGTTCGATTGAGGGGCGCGGCGGCGGTGCGCGCGGGGGCCTTAACGTCGCGGCGCTCCGGGGCAGCCGCGGTCCCGCTGGGCGCCGGCGCGGCGGCGCCGCGAACCCGGCGCAGCAAGGACGCGACGGAATCCGGGTTCCGCCAGGCGAACCAGCCGCCCGCGGCCGCGGCCAGCAGAAGAACCAGAGCAAACCACCACCCGGTGCGCTTCCTGGGGCGCGGGGGCGCTTTCACGGCGACAGGCGGCGGGGGCGGCTCGACGGGCGTGGGTGCGTTGCTACGAACCGGCGCGGGAGGCGCGCTCGAGGCTCGCACCACCCAGATGGAGATGTTGTCGAATCCCCCGGCTTCGAGCGCCAATTCGGCCAGCGCGTCGGCGGCCTTCTGGGGATCTTCGCAGCGCCGCAGGCCGTCTTCGATGGGGCCATCCTCGACGTAACCGGAGAGCCCGTCGGAACAGAGCATGAGCACGTCGCCATTGAGCAGCGGGTAAGGCTCGGAGATTTCGATCTCCATGGACTCGCCCTGTCCCAAGGCGCGCGTCAACACGCTGGCGTCGGGGTGAACGCGCGCCTCTTCGGGGCTGATCAAGCCGCCGTCCAGCATCTTCTGCATGGCGCTGTGGTCCTTGGTGAGTTGTTTGAGGCGGCCATCGCGGAAAAGGTAAACGCGGCTGTCGCCCATGTGGGCGGTGACGAAATGCTCTTTCTGAACCACCACGAGGGCCAGGGTGGAACCCATGGTGCCGGTGGTGGCGGCGCCGGCGTGGCCGCGGGCGTAGATGTCGGCGTTAATCAGGCTGGCGGCCTGGGCCAGGGCGTCGTTGAGCGCCATTTCACCGGCCAGGGAGAGGAAATGGCGCTCGAAGCCGGTGATCGCCATATTGGCGGCGATGCCGCCGCCTTCGTGCCCGCCCATCCCGTCCGCCAGCAGAAACACTTCGCCGTACGGGCTGGAGAAGCGGGAAACCTGGTCCTGATTTTCCTGCCGATGGTAGCCGATCTCGCGTCGGCCTCCAAAACGAATCGACATTGCCGGATCGGAATTCATGGCGGACTCCCTAGTGCAAGACTCTGGCCCGGAGCATTCCATAGGCCGCCGCAAGCAGCAGGACGTGGATAGCGGCCAGCACTACCACGCTCAACCAGAAGGGCGATCTGGGGGCCAGGAAGGACAGAAACGCGGCGCGCGAAGCCTCCGCGGACGGAAACGACGCTTCGGCGATATCCTGCGCGGGCGGTTCCGGCCGGGCAGGCTCCTGCGCACCGGCGGCGCGGGCCGGGCGGCGGGGCGCGGGCGGCATCAGGGTGGGCGCCAACACCCCCAACTTGTCCCGCATGGCGCGTTCCTGGGCGCGCATGGTTTCCTCGCAGGCGGTCTGCACCTTAGCCACCGCCTGGCGCGCGGAAACTTCCGCCTGGTCAAGCGCGGGCCGGCACGGATTAAACGAATAACTCGGCTGGGCGCGCGACTCGGCCAACAGATTCGCCTCGTAGCCCCATCTGGAAGGGATGGCCAGGGAAACCGCCTGGGAGGCGCCGTTCATGGTAAAGATCGGCTGCAACCCGCCTCCCAGCACGATCATGGGGAGCAGCACCAGGGGCAGCATCGCCAGGGCCGAATCGGTGGTACGGAAATGCGAGCTGATTCCCAGACCGATGCTGACGCCGATGAGCGCGGAGAGCAGCAGCACCACGAAAATGCGCAAGAAGTTACCTTGCAGGCCGCAGCCGAAGTAGATGATCGAGAGCAGGCTGAGGCACTGCAAGACGCACAGGCTGCCGAGCACCTGCACCTTGGAGAACAGATACACCCAGATTTTCAGGCCGGCCATCTGTTCGCGCTCGAAGACGGCCCATTCACCGACCACCTCGCGCACGGCGTTGTTGCAGCCGAACCAGAGCGCCGCGACGATCATCAGGAAATGGATGCTGGACACCTTGGAAACGAAGGCCGGCCAATCCGGGCCGTTCTTGGCGGGGTCGAAACCGAGTCTGCCGAAGGCCAGCCAGACCAGGAAAGCGAAGCCCGGCGCCTGCAGCAGCAGAATGCCGGTCTGCAGGCGGTCGCGGAGCTTCAACAGGTAATTGCGCCGCATGAGGCTGCGGATGTGACCGAAACGGAACCGCGGCCCGCTGCGGTCCGAGCGTTGCTCGGTGGAATGGACGGTGCCGCGGCGTTCATCGACGTACTCGCGCTTGTAGGGCGATTCCTCGTACTTGGCGGCCCAATCGGCGGTGGTGGCGGAGCCGGATTCGAGGCCCTCGAAGAGCAAATCGGGGCTGGGTTCGGCGCCGGGAGTCTTCTCCCGCAACTCCGCCACGGCCGGGGCATTGAAGAATTCGACGGATTCGGGGTAAGCCGGGCCGAAATAGACCAGCCGCCCCGGTCCCGGCTTGGTCCCGGGCGGCACGCGGTCCTTGGAATCCCGCGAAATCAGGATCAAGTCGTCGAACAACCGGAAAATGGTGGTGCTCGGCTGGTGGATGGTGAGCAGCACGGTCTTGCCGCTCTGGGCGAGTTGGTGGAGGTGCTGGATCACCTTCAAGGAGTCGCTCGAAGCGAGGCCGCTGGTAGGCTCGTCAAGGAAGAGCACGGTGGGGTCGCAGAGCAGCTCCATGGCGATATTGACGCGCTTGCGCTGGCCGCCGCTGATCACTTTTCGCTCGGGCGAACCGATGAGCTTGTCCTGAATGCCCGAAATGTCGAGGGTCTGGAGAACCTCGTCGATGCGCCGCTCGATTTCTTCCTCGCGCAAGTCGGTGCGCAGCTTGGCGGTGAAATAGAGAGCCTCGCGCACGGTGAGGAGCGGGTGGATGATATCGTCCTGGGGGACGTAGCCCAACTCCAGGCGGTAGGAATCGAAGGCGGCGTATAAGTTATGGCCATTGAACAGCACCTGTCCCGTGGAGGGGATGGTGTAGCCGTTCAAGGCCTTGAGCAGGGTGGTCTTACCGGCGCCGCTAGGGCCCATCAGGGCCACGATTTCGGAGGGGAAAACGGTGAAATGGACGTCCTGCAGGAGCAACTCGGAGCCGGCGGCATGGGCGCTGACGCCTAAACCCTCGACTTCGATGGTGACGTTGCCTTCGTAATCCCGGCGCTGCAGTTCCCCGGTCACGCTGAGTTGCAGGGTGATGCTGCCGAGACTCAGAACGTCGCCCGGCCCAAGCAGCTTGGAACCGGCGACGCGCACGCCGTTGACGAACGTGCCGTTGAGCGAGCGCAGGTCGCGGACTTCCATTCCGGCGGCGGTGCGGACAAGTTCGGCGTGACGCCAGGAAATGGAAGGATAGGGCAGCGGGAAATCGCAATCCGGGTCGCGGCCCAGGGTCGTCTGGTCCTTGGAGACGGTGAGGGTCTGCTGGGGGGTGGCGCCGATGGTGCGGCGCTTGCGGCTCAGCAGGCGCGCGGCGGGAACGGGATAGGAGCCGAAGAACACGCGATCGTCGGGTTTGAGGACCCCGCGGCGGACCTTGTTCTGCCAGGAGTTGATGGCCGTGCCATTGGTGGAACCGAGGTCCTCGATGACGATTTCGCCGGCGCCCACCAGGATGCGCGCGTGATGTCCGGATATGGTGGGGTAGGAAAGGACAACGTCGTTGTCGGAGTCGCGGCCAATGCGGATGACGGTGCCGGGAGCGCGCAAGGGGGCAGGCGCCCGCGGGACAATCGACGGCCAGGGCAGAGCGGAATTGCGGCCCAGGGTAATGCGCTGATCGGGGCGCACCACGGTGGGGGCGAGGATTTTCTCCCCGTCGACGTAGGTGCCGTTAGTGGATCCCAGATCCTGGAGGGTATAGACCCCGTCCACGAAGGTCAGCTTGCAGTGTTGTCCGGAAACCGTGGCGCCATCGACCGCGATGTCGCAATTGGGGCTCGATCCGGCCACCCAGGTATGGGGAGCGGAATCCGGGGCGGCCCCCGACACGTCGCAGCCGCAATTCGGGCAATACCGGCCCGAAATCGCGATTTTGGTCTGGCAATTGGGACAAGACGTCACGGGCATCGAAGCGTCCTCCCGGCCCCCCGGTCGCATGTCGCTATATCCATGGCAGAGAGAAGATTATAAACCATGCGCAGGGCGCGTCGAACTATTTCACGTTGGACGGTTTGGGCAACAAGTCCAGTCCCAGTTTCATGGTACGGAAAGCCATACTATTATCGTCCAGGGAGGAAGACAGGGCCGCTACCTTCAACTCTGCGGAAAGCAAACGGCTCCGCTCGCCGGCATACGGATGGGCCAGGCGCCAGTCCGCGAACGGATCGGGATCGCCTCCCGGAGGCGGGATTCTCTCCAGATAGCCAATCTGGCCGCCGGGGTTCCAACCGGAGCGAATCAGGTTGTAGAACGCCAGCAGGTCGGCTTCTTTTTCGTTGGCCTCGTCGTAGCGCAGCGCCAGCATGTTGACCAAGGGCATCCCCATACTCTGAAACGCCTGTTCCAGCTTGGCGCCGGCGAGGACCGGCAAGGCGCTGCTGGCCGAAGCCCACAGTTCCTTCGAGCGCAGTTCCAGGGAGAAGCGGTTGAGCGCGTGGTGGGCGGCGACGTGCCCGATCTCATGCGCGATCACGGCCGCGAGTTCATTCTCGGCTTGAGTGAACCCGAGCAGGCCGCGGGTGACATAGATGTGGCCGCCAGGGAGCGAAAACGCATTCACGCCGGCGATGTTGAGGACTTTGCAGGTATAAGCTAACCCGGGACGGCGGGAGTGTTCGGCCAGGCGCTGGGTGATGTTCGCGACGTAGGAACCTAAAAGGGAATTGTCGAGCAGCGGGTACTTGGCTTCGAAATCGCCGACTAACTCGGCGCCTATCTTGGCTTCGTCCTGTTCTGTAAACCGATTGTAACCGGGGACGCTAATCACAGGCTCGGCCGCCGGCAGCAACGCGCCGCACAGGAGCAGCCCCAGCAGTGCGGGAAGCGGGCGAACCGCCCACCGCGCGGCTGCCAATCCGATGGGCCGGCGGCTAGTGGTCTGCGTCTGAATTCCTGAGGAGTATAGCGAAGCTAAGTGGGGCAGGCAATCTTGCCTGCAGCCGCCTTTCAGGCGGCTGGACCCGCTGGAAAGCGGGTCCGCGGGCTGTATAGC
>Ga0182027_10005676_pt1 | contig 18880 bp, 10 predicted proteins | sample 712E1DmetaG_FD_121300 | JGI IMG/M metagenome (GOLD analysis project Ga0182027, IMG submission 121300) | Permafrost microbial communities from Stordalen Mire, Sweden - 712E1D metaG (Illumina Assembly) | ecosystem: Environmental > Terrestrial > Soil > Wetlands > Permafrost | place: Sweden...
CACGCTGAAACCGCCCGCCAGTTTGTAGAACAGGCCGGCCCGGTCCCAGGTGACCACATTTACGACCGTGAGGCTGCGGTTGAGATCGTCTTTCCATTCGACAATCGGCCGGAGCGAACTGACGGAATCCGCCTCATTGATGGACTTGAGCAGGCGGTTGACCATCTGGATGTGCAGAGCGATCTCGCTCGCCTCGGTGTGCAAAAAATAACGCTCGGGGAGCAGGTTGAAATGCGCGGAGATTTCATCCTGATTGATGCCGGGAATCTGTTTGGTGATCAGTTCCTTGTGGATCATCTGTTTTCGCTCCAAATTTCGTTTTTCGACGGCGTCCCCAAGAAGGAGACGGTCGAGGGTTGTGCGGAAGAGGGTAGAGTGGAGGGTATCCTTGTAGCTGTTCCAGAGCGAGGCTGCGGTACCGCGGGCATCGCAGAACGTATGAACATAAAGATAGCGAAGCTTCTCAGCATCGCCAACCAAATCAGCAAAGGCGGTGGCAGACTGTGGATCATCCAGATTATGCTTCTGCCAGAATCGTGCCATGATCAGGTGATTTTTGATAATAAACGCGACGACTTCGCGGCTTTTCGCATCCAGGTTGAGGGATTCGAGGATCGGGCCGGCCAGCTGGACGCCGGTCTCGCTGTGATTCTTGATGGCGACGGCCTTGCCGATGTCATGCAGGAACAAGATCAGGTAGAGCAGAGTGGGATCCGAAGTCTCGTGGAGTTCTTTGCGATATTTAAGAGTGATCGGCTCGGCCTCGGTGAACACCCTGTCGAGCTCCCGGATGGCGTTGAGCGTGTGAATATCGGCGGTGTACCGGTGATAGAATTCATGCTGGACGAGGCAGGTCAGCCGGTCGAATGGTGGAATGAACCGCCCCAACGCCCCCAATTCGTGCATCAATTGCAGGGTGGGAAAGACGTTCCCGGCCTCCTGAAGGATGGCACGAAAACTGATGTTGGCGTCGGGCGATTCCCTCACCTTCCGCGTGAGCAAGGGCAGCGATTCCCGGATCAAGGCCGTGAGGTTGAAGTCCGGTGTCGCCCCAAGTTGCTGGCAATGGCGGAATACGCGGATGAGGCGAACGGGATCATCCTGAAACACGCCCGGGGCGGCCGCCGCCAGTTCCCGGCCGCGCAACGTGAAGCCGTCGATCAGCTTGGTGCGTTCGAACCGGCGCAGGCGCAGCACCTCGCGGAACGAAAGCAGCGATCCGCCATCCTCCTTGATCGCCAGCGCCAGGCGGTTTTCGACGATCTTCGAGATGCGATAGATGGCCTGCGCCTGGCGGTAGTAGTCGGCCATGAAATCCTCGACGCGCTGGAGCGGGTTTTGCTGGCGGTAGCCGAGATGCAGCGCGACCCGCATCTGCATTTCGAGGTCAAGGAGGTCGGTCGCGTGCTTGCTGGTGAAATGGAGTTCGTTGCGAACGCGCAGGAGAAAATTGTAGCCGCGCTGGAAGTCAGCCAGCTCTTTGCGGCGGAGGTAATTGAGCGTGTGCAGCTCCTCCATGTGTTCGATGCCGAGCCGTACCCGCGCCATCCAGAGGGCGTTCTGGTAGTCGCGCAAACCGCCGACGCCATTCTTGATGTCAGGTTCCTGCAGGAAAACGGTGTCGCCATATTTCGCGCGCCGGGTGGCTTGGTCGGCCAGGCGCGCGGCGATATAGCCCTTGGGGTTTTCCGTGGTGGCAAAACTGCGGTAGGCCTTGGCGAAGGTCTCGTAGAGGGCGGCTGAGCCGGCGACGAGATGGGATTCCAACAGAGACGTTTTTGTCTGGATGTCGCGGCGGGCTTCACCAAAGGCTTCGTCAATGGTGCGGGTGGAATGCCCCACCTTGAGATCGCAGTCCCAAAGCACGTATAGGATTTCGTTGACGAGGTGTTCCTGCAGCGGCTTGACGAGGGCCGGCTTTGTTTTTGCGGGAAAGAGGAACATCACGTCGATGTCGCTCAACGGGCTGAGTTCGTGCCGGCCGTATCCGCCCAGCGCAATGAGGCTGACAGGGGAGGGCGGCTCGCCGTGGCTGCGGCGGTAGGAATCGATCGCATAGTCGAAAAGCCGGGCCAGCATGACGTCGATCATCGCAGCCCGGGCCTGGACCAGCTTGATTCCGGCTTCGCCTGCGTCGTGATGCATCCGGATCATTGCGCTTTCGAGGCGCAGGAACGTTTTGCACGCGGCGAGCCGGGTGGCGACAGGCACGTCGCCCTGGAAATTCAGTCGCTCAAGGGCATGCTTGTGGATGCGTCCGACCATGGAGAGATCTAGTGAGCAGCAAAGCGCGCGCCGCGCAAAGCCGGAAATGGCGGGCGAAGCCGCAATGATGCAGTTCGGATGTAAGGCGGCATCGCCGTACCGAGCGCCACCAAGCGCGACATCCGCCATGCCGCCGTTTTGCCGAGCGCGGCGGGGTATGGCGACCCAGCCCCACCAATTTGCGAATCAGGCTGACGGGTAGGGACGGACCGCCGGGCCGTCCGTTTTGCTCGGCGCGCCCAGCGGTCGCGCCCTACCAACAACGTGGATCGGATGGTGCGCCAAACCCCAACGATTCTTCCGAAGGGCTCGGCGGGAGCCTCGCCCTCCGAAGAAGTCGCCATGGCTTCTTCGAGTAGTGGAAGCAAAAAAGCAGCCTGCAGGGCTTCATGCCCGACAGGCCTGCCAGTCATCACAATTGCGACGAGAATGGATGCCTCTTCCCCCTGGCGTTACTGTGTTCCGGTGCGGCCGAGATTTTGGGCCAGGAAGTTTTCGATACGCGTATAAAGTTCCACTTTGTTGCTGAGGTGGCGCACCCCGCCCGCTTCATTCAGGAAGTAAATCGTATCGGAAGTCGGATGGTTCCTTTTCACGATCGATACCAGTTCCTTCGATTCGTTCGTGACAAAGGTGGGATCGTATTGACCGTTGCAAATCAAGACGGCCGCCTGGATTTGCTCGGCGTGCCGCAACGGGGAGAGCGCCTCGTATTTCGCCGTGTCCGTTTTTGGGTCTCCCAGCTTGTACACGAGGCGGGAATACGTCGGATCCGAGAACTGGTTGTATTTGTTTTCCTCGATGTATTTCGCCAAATCCAGCGCTATCGGGGAAATTGCCACGGCACATTGATAGATGCCCGGTTCGTAGGCGGCTCCGGAGAGGGCAAGGAAACCACCGAATGACGTGCCGACGATCGCCACCCGGTTCTTGTCGACAATGCCTGATGCGATTATCGCTTTCGTAGCGTCCGCTACATCCTCATACATTTTCCGGAAATCCCATTCGTCTGCGATCGAAAACAGCCCGGTGTAGCCGGCTGATCCGCGGTAGTTGGGCTGCAGGACAGCATAACCCCGGCTGACAAAGAACTGCACCTCAGCGTTGAAACCCCAGGTTGTCCGATCTGCTTGATACCATGAGTGAGGCAGCACCACCAGCGGCGCCGGGTTCTTTTTGGAAGTCCCCGCCGGCAGGGTGACATAAGCATCGAGCTTGTGGCCATCCCGCGTTTTGAACTTGATCATGCCCTCCGGTTGCATCCGGCCCGGATCGATCCAGGGCCTGGAGTTCTTGATCGGGCCGAAAGTCTTGGCTTTCAGATCCGCCCAGTAATAACCGCTGGGGTGGGTGTCGGAGAACGCCTGGATCAGAATACCGCTTCTGTCTGCGTTGTTGCCAACAATACGCACCACCTGCCCCTGGAAAACCGGCAGTTTTTCCAGTGAGTTCTGCAATTTCTTCATCCCCTCGTCGAACCACACAACCTTGGGCACAGCGCTGTCGTAGACCGCGCCGAGAATGGTGCGCGACACGGGATCGCGATATAGCCAGCCGTTGAAATCATAGCCGGGGTCATCCAGCAGAGTCCCGCTCAATGTTCCATCTGCTGCGTTGAGGACCTCCAACGCGCGGGGCTTGCCCTCCCGGCGCGCGCCTACGACGACGATTTCGCCCGGATTGTTGCCGGTGTCGACGACGGTCATCTCATCGAGATCCTCAGGACATTTCACCCATTTGTCTCCATCGAGGCGATGTAACGCGAGCACCCCTAGCGTCGAGCTTACCCCAAAGGCCAGTTTCCCTTCCTTGTCCGCGTTATAGAAAAGATCGAACCCGTTCGGCGTCTCCAAAATGGGATGCGTGCCCACAATATGGTGCATGTTCGCCTCTGTAACATCGGCAAGTTGCTGGCCACCCATCAAGGCTCCGTCACCGCTCAAATCAAGGAGCGATCCGCGATTGATCTTTGCATCGAGTGTGACCACTTCGCCATATTTGCCAGTGTTGCTCGTGTTTGGCCCGAGTCGGGCCAGCGGACGCGTACGGTCATTCGGCGGCGAAACAATGAACGAGCCCGGGACGTTTTGCAGCAGCGGGTACGATTGGTCGAGAGCCCCTGGATGACCGGCGCAAAAGACATAGTTTCCTCCCTTCTGGTAATTGATCATGAAGACGAGCAGGTCATCGGTCAGCCATTGGACAAAAGTAATGTCGCTGTCGCCCCTGGACTCGTGGCTCTCCATCTTTTGCGTCTTCAGGTCATAGACCATGAGGCTTGTATGATCTTCGCCCGCAGCGACGAGCGCGGCGACTTGAGTGCCGGCCAGATTCACGGTCGGACTGCGCAGGAGCTCCGATCGGAAAAAATCTATCGCTGGGATGGGTTCATTGGCCGGAACGGGCGTTATCCGGTCCAGATTCAGTTTTTCTGCCCGGGTAAGGCACGGGAAAACAAGGGTCAGCGCCAATGCGCCGAGCCCGGGGATTAGTTTTCGACAATAGTCCATGATCGAGGGTTTATTGAGGTGAAGGCTTCTCAGCAGCGGCGCCCGCGGACTTCCAGAAACGATGACGAGGTGGACGTTTTGCTACGCAGTGCCGCCTGATCAAGGGATCGCACCAGCGTCGGGCAGGTTGGCCGTTGGTCGCAGATTTGCAAGGCAAGAGGATTGTCGCCAAGACCTCCCGTCCGGACTGTAGCAAGACCGGGGAAGGAGCGCGAAGGTTCATGGTGGACATACGGAGAATTAAAACACAACACCGCAGCTGGCAAAGTCCATTCGAGGTTTTTTAGGCTAACGGTTGACTGAAGAAATCACGAAGCCACCCCTTGCTGGTCTCCAACCGTTGCCTTCCGGATTGTCGGAGATTGCGGAGACTCGTCGAAAGTAGCGTGGGCCTCCCAGCATGCTTCGCAGTTAATCCCGGGGCCGCCGGACCGCACTAATCGCTTGCCCCGCCTTGGCGCTGGTTCTTTGCTCGCCGGTTTCACGCGTTCTATTTTCCCATGCCCGAGATCACCAAGAGTTACGAGCCGCACGAGGTTGAACAACGGTGGCATGCCGCCTGGCAGGCCGCTGAGGCGTTTGCTGGCCGCGCGGACCCGGATCGGCAGCCTTACAGCATTGTCATCCCTCCGCCCAACGTGACCGGCATGCTTACGATGGGGCACGTCCTGAACAACACGCTGCAAGACATTCTCATCCGCCGCGCCCGCCTGGAAGGCAGGGCTGCGCTGTGGGTGCCTGGCACCGATCACGCGGGCATTGCCACGCAAACTGTTGTCGAGCGGGAACTGCGCAAACACAAGTTGCACCGCCGCGATCTGGGCCGGGAGAAGTTCCTGGAGAAAGTGTGGGAGTGGCGCAAGGAGAAGGGCGATATCATCCTGGAACAACTGCGTCGCCTCGGCGCCTCGTGCGACTGGAGCCGTACGGCGTTCACCATGGATCCCGAGTACTCGCGCCGGGTGCTGCACGTTTTTGTCGAGTTGTTCCAGCGCGGCCACATCTATCGCGGCAAACGCATGGTCAACTGGTGCCCGGTTTCGCTCACCGCCCTCTCCGACGAAGAGGTGATCATGAAGCCCGTGAAGGGGTTGCTCTACCGCGTGCGTTACGAAATCGCCGGCCGCCCGGGGCAATTCATCGAAGTAGTCACCACCCGGCCGGAGACGATTCCTGGTGACTCTGCCATCGCCGTGCATCCAGACGATCCGAGGTATGCTGGGTTGGTCGGCCAGACCGTCTGGCGGCCCTTGGTGCGCGAGCAGATTCCGATCATTGCCGATGCCGCCGTGGACCGGGAATTCGGTACCGGTGCGCTCAAGATCACCCCTGCGCACGACAAAGCCGACTTTGAGATCGGCCAGCGCCACCAGCTGCCCATTCGCGATGTGCTCAACCCGGACGGCGTGCTGAATGAGCTCGCCGGACCGGAACTCGCCGGTCTCGACCGGTTCGCAGGCCGCAAGAAGGCTGCCGAGTTGCTCCAGGCGGCCGGCGCACTGGTCAGGGAGGAACCTTACGAAAACAACGTCGGCTACTCCGAGCGCGCCGATGTGCCGATCGAGCCGCGCCTGACAATGCAGTGGTGGCTGCGGTATCCGCGGGTCGAAGAGGCCAAGGCGGCAGTGCGCGACGGTCACATCAAGTTCTATCCGGAGCGTTGGGCGAAGGTCTATCTGCACTGGCTCGACAACATCCAGGATTGGTGCATCAGCCGCCAGCTGTGGTGGGGACACCGCATCCCGGTGTGGTACCGCAAAGGCGTGGACCGGGAAAAACTCACCGCCGCGGACCTCCGCGATCCGGCGAAGGTGCATGTCTCGCTCGAAGGTCCGGCTGATCCGGAGAATTGGGAGCAGGAAGAGGATGTGCTCGATACCTGGGCGTCATCCTGGCTCTGGCCGTTTGCCACGATGGGCTGGCCGGACCAGGCTGCGATGGATCAGGCCGGTTTCGATTTCTTCTATCCGACGACGACTCTAGTCACCGCTCCTGACATCATCTTTTTCTGGGTGGCACGGATGATCATGGCCGGCCTCGAATTCATCCGGCCTGGGGAACCGCTGGAGCGGCGCATCCCGTTCCGGAATGTCTATTTCACCGGCATCATCCGCGACCAGCAGGGCCGCAAAATGTCGAAGTCGCTCGGTAATTCGCCTGATCCGCTCGACCTCATCGGGAAGTACGGCGCGGACGGCCTCCGTTTCGGCATCATCTCAATTGCGCCACAAGGGCAGGACATCCGGTTCGCCGAGGAACGCATCGAATTAGGGAAGAACTTCTGCAACAAGTTGTGGAATGCCTGCCGCTTCCGCCAGCTCAGTGGTGAATCGGGTGACAGGGAGTCGCTTCCTGCGATCGTCGGACGGCTCGATCCAGCCCGGTTTGACGCCGACGACCACGCCATTCTCGATCGGTTGTTCGCCGTGACGCGGGAAGTCGATCGTTGTTTCCGCGAATTTGAGTTCAGCGCGGCGGTGCAGGCGTTGTACGGATTTTTCTGGAACGATTTTTGCGATTGGTACGTTGAGGTGTCGAAGGCGAAGCTTCAGGCCGTCGAAACGAAGGCCAACTGTCTTGCGATCCAGGACCTCGTGCTCAGGCAGACGTTGCTTTTGCTGCACCCGTTCATCCCGTTCATCACGGAAGAACTCTGGAATCAGCTTGGTTTCGGTGGGGCGGGTGCGCGGTTGCCGAAGGATGAGCAACCGTCCGGGCCGCAAGGCGCCGTCGACTCAGTTGGGGAGGGCACACTCCTGACCCGCGATGGACGTCTGGACGATTCATCCGTTCTCGTTGCAGCATTGGAGAGCCGAGGGATCACGCTGGAAAGGCGCCAGGTGCGAAAGGTCGAGGCCTTCAAAGAATTCGTCGCTGGCATCCGCCAGCTGAAGGCCACGATGGGCGTGGCTTCACGACGCGACGTCGAGGTCTATCTGCCGCTTTCGGAGTTCAAGCCGACCGTTGAGTTCGAGGAACGGGACCTCAATTTGTATCTTCGCCTTGCGGGCGTCGCCCGGTTCAGCCATGGCACCAACCCAGCCCCTGAAAAAGCTCCGGCCATCATCACGCCGCTTGGTACCGCCTACCTGCTTCTTCCCGTTTCGGGGGATTCATCTGCCGAGGTGGCGCGGCTGACAAAAGAATTGGAAAAACTGGCGCAGCACATCGCCGCGACCGAGGCGCGGCTTGCGAACCCCGCGTTCTCGGGCAAGGCGCCGCCGCAGGTGATTGAGGGAGCGAAAAAGCAGTTGTCTGATCTAAAAGCAAAAAAGGCCGAGACGGAACGTCTTATTAATGCTTTGTCATAGCGCGGATCCTTGGTGCCCGACGTGGGGTTGACGCTCAGCCTGCCCTCCTTAGCCCGGATGTTTTACGCTCTAGGCGATAACCTGCCTGCAGACTGTAGCCAACCCCAGTGCCGAGCGTGCTGGCCGGCACATCCGGGCTAAGCCCGCATATCCCGTGACTATTGCCACCGCAGGAACCGCCAGCAGACGAACGATCGTAGTGATGGCGAAGACTGTGAAATTTGCGGGTTAGCCTTGGCGATGGAGGATCGGCGAACCGTTCCCCCTTGGACGGTCGATCGGGCGACAAACCCCTCGATACGCTTGGGGCCTTGAGCCTGTCGAAATGGCGCCGGTCCAACGCACGGTTCGGCGTGTTGGAGACGCGACGCCCTCGTCGCGTCCGTCTCGAAAATGCAACAATGGTGCCGTGGCACCATGGAACATCCGAGCTGGTTCCGTCGCTGATCGATTGATTACTTTACTTAGGACATGTCCTAAGTATTGTTAATGCAATCCATGACGAATTCAATGACGGCCGCAGTGCCACAGGAATTACTGGACCTGAAAAACACGACTGCTGAGGACCGGGTGCGTTGGGCTGCCGAACGCTTTGGCGATCGGCTGGTGATGACCACGAGCTTCGGCATCCAATCCGCGGTAATGCTCCATCTCGTCACGCGAATCGTTCCTGGAATCCCAGTGATATTCATCGATACAGGTTATCTTTTTCCGGAGACCTATCGCTTCGCGGAAGCATTGACCGTACGACTCACACTCAACCTGAAGGTTTACAATCCGGCGATGACGGCAGCCCGGCAGGAGGCGCTCCATGGAAAAGAATGGGAGCGGGGAATCAAGGGGATCGAACGCTACAATTTCATCAACAAGGTTGAGCCGATGGAGCGTGCGGTTCGTGAACTCGGCGCGACCGCGTGGCTGACCGGGCTGCGTCGGTCCCAGGCCAGCACTCGTCGGGATCTGAAAGTTGTGCACCAACAGAACAAGGTGGCCAAGGTGCATCCGATCATCGATTGGGACAACCGCCGGGTGCACCACTACCTGAGGGATAACGGCCTGCCTTATCATCCGTTCCGGGAACAGGGCTATGCCTCGGTCGGCGACTGGCATAGCACCTCGAAGCTGCTGGAGGGCATGACCGAGGAGGAGACCCGCTTCGGCGGACTCAAACGCGAATGCGGCCTGCACGAGAATTCAGGCCGCGCGGACTACCAGATTTAGGAGCGTGCCGGACTTTGTCCGCCCGCTCCTTACAAATGGCGCCAGCCATTTGACAAGGAGCACGGAGGACGAAGTCCGACAGGCTCCTACCGCCGCATGTGGCAGCCGACCAGCGGGCAGGGTTCGCAGGGCGAGAGGTGGACACCCACGAGCGACTGCGGCCCGAGCCCGATGAGGCCGGAGATGGACTTCAGCGGGTGCATGAAAAGGGAAGGCAGCAGAGTAATTCCAATGGCGTCGGCTGGTGCGAGGCGGAACAGAAGGCGTTGCTGACTGAGATCCATTCCGCAAAAGCCCGGACTGTAGCGAACCGTGAACGACTCCTCCGGGCCGAGATGGGCGGCCAGATGCGTCATCAGGGCCTCGGCGGTGCGTTCGGTGGCCCACGAACCGATGGCGTCCAGAACTCGTCCGGCAAGAATGTCACCGCGCTCTTCGCACATCCTGGCTTGCCGCGTGATCTCGTCTCCGACGGTGACCATGAACACCGCAATCCGGCTTGCACCCCGAAAGAACTCGCCGACGTCTCCGACAATTGTGCAGCCTCCGATTTCGAGCGAATGGTCCGCCCGAGCGGTCGGGACATAGAGCGAATAGGCGCCGCTGGGTTGGAGATATGCGTTCGCCTCGAGCATCAATTCCTCGACTGGATGAACAATGGCCGGAGGTGGAGCCGCTTCCTGCGGGTAACCCAGACTGCGAAGAATATCGGGTGGCTGCAGGGTGATCGCCAGATTCCGCAGTGTCACGGTTGCCAGGGCAGAAGCGGCGTCACGCGTGTCCTGCGTTCTGGCTGGATTGAGAAGTTGACTCATCGGACGACGTTGTATTTCGCCAACAGCGAATTGGGCCCAAGTTTGTCCAGGGCGTGCAATTCCAACTTGGTGTCAGTCCGGTTTGCCAACAGCGGCGTGCCGGCGCCGAAAAGAAGCGGCTCGATGGTCAGCCAGATCTCATCGACCAGGCCGGCCGCCAGAAAAAGGCTGTGGATTTGTGAGCCGCCCAGCAGGGCGCAGCGGTGGAAACCTCGGGCGCGAAGCTCGCCCACGAGCGCGGCCGGCGCGGCGCGCGTGAACTCCAACCTTTCCGGGAGCGCCTCGGTCGCGTACCGTTCGGGGGAGCGCGTCATTACGACACGAAGATGCTGCCCTGGCGTTTGCGTACGGATAGCCTCGCATGAAACGCGATAGGTCTCCCCGCCAAGCACGCCCACATCGAAATCCGCCACCACGTTGCGGAAATGGGCTTTGTCTTCCGGCGAGGCGAACGCAGTTCCCGGTTGGGCGTGTTTTGCGATGAAGCCGTCAAGCGATTGAGCGGCGATCAGGACAATGCGCATCGGCTTTCGAGGCTACGAAACGGATTCACGCACGCAAGCACCAGGAGGCTTGCCAAGGTCCGCGTTCGAATCACAGTAAATACATTTACCCTATGAAACGCGCTCTCATCACCGGCATCACAGGTCAGGACGGCTCATATCTCGCGGAATTTCTCTTGGCGAAGGGCTACGAGGTTCACGGGATCATCCGCCGTGCGTCCACCTTCAACACGAGCCGCATTGATCACTTGTATGCTGATCCGCATGTCAACGGCGTGCGCTTCTTCCTGCATTATGGAGATCTTACGGATGCGGTGCAGATGGTGAAACTGCTTTACGATCTCAGGCCCGAGGAGATCTACAACCTCGGTGCGCAGTCGCATGTGCGCGTGTCATTCGACATCCCGGAATACACGGGCGACGTGGATGGCCTTGGGACGTTGCGGATTCTGGAGGCAGTGCGCGAAGCCGGCCTCGTCAAGAATGTCCGGTTTTATCAGGCGTCCTCTTCCGAGATGTTCGGCAAGGTGCAAGAAGTGCCGCAGACTGAGCGGACGCCGTTCTGGCCGCGCTCGCCCTACGCTTGCGCGAAGGTTTACGCCTACTGGCTTACCGTCAACTACCGCGAAAGCTACCGGCTGCACGCGAGCAACGGGATCCTCTTCAACCACGAATCACCCCGGCGCGGCGAAACGTTCGTGACCCGCAAGATCACCCGGGCGGCGGCGCGCATCAAACTCGGCCTCCAGGAGTCCGTGTATCTGGGCAATCTCGAGGCCAAGCGGGATTGGGGTTACGCGAGAGAGTATGTTGAGATGATGTGGCTGATGCTGCAACAGGATGAGCCGGGAGACTACGTGGTCGCTACGAACGAAACGCACAGCGTCCGCGATTTCTGTGCGGAAGCGTTCGGCCTGCTGGGACTCGATTGGCAAAAGTACGTGCAATTTGATGCTCGCTACGAGCGTCCATCGGAGGTCGATCTCTTGATAGGCGATCCGGCCAAGGCGAAACGGGTGCTGGGCTGGGAGCCCAAGGTGCGCTTCAAGGATCTGGTGAAGATCATGATCGACGCCGATCTGGAACTCGCCAAACGCGAGGCGCAGATCGCGAAGCTGCCTCTGCCGTGAAACTCTATATCGCAGGTCACCGTGGAATGGTTGGGTCCGCACTCGTGCGGCGGTTCCAGTCCGAGTCTGGCATAACGCTCGTGCTTCGCTCCTCCCAGGAGCTTGATCTCACTCGCCAGGCAGCCGTCGAGGCATTTTTGGCCACCGAGAAACCCGATGTGGCGATCATTGCCGCTGCTCACGTGGGCGGAATCCACGCCAACAATACCTACCCCGCGGAGTTTCTCTACGACAATCTCGCCATCGCCACGAACACACTGCACGCTGCGTACCGGCAGGGCGTGAAGCGGGTGCTGTTCTTGGGAAGCTCGTGCATTTACCCCAAGCATGCGCCGCAACCGGTGCCCGAGGACTGCCTGCTCACCAGTGCGCTCGAACCGACGAACGAGGCATACGCCATTGCCAAGATCGCGGGTCTCAAGCTCTGCCAATACTATCGGCGGCAATACGGCGTGCTGTTCCATTCGGCGATGCCCACCAATCTCTACGGGCCGGGCGACAACTACCATCCCGAGAATTCCCATGTGCTGCCGGCGCTGATCCGCCGTTTCCACGAGGCAGCGCGGGCTGGCCGCCAGGAAGTAGTTGCGTGGGGCACGGGCAGCCCGCGGCGCGAATTCCTGCATGTTGATGATCTTGCCGATGCCTGTGCGTTTCTTCTGCGACAGGCCGAGCCGCCCGACTGGGTCAACGTCGGCGCGGGCGCGGATGTCACCATCAAGGAACTTACGGAGCTCGTGGCCGCGACGGTGGGTTTTAAGGGCCGGATCGCCTGGGATACCTCCAAGCCTGATGGCACCCCGCGCAAATTGTTGGACGTGTCGAGGCTTTGCCACCTCGGATGGGAAGCGAAAATCGGTCTCCGGGAAGGGATTAAGATGACTTATGCCAGTTTCCTCGCCGACGAAGCCGCCGGCAGGTTGCGCGTGTAGCCGGGATTTTTCGTGGAAGCGCGGCGCCCTTGTCGTGTTTTCGAGGGACGCACGCGACGAGGGCCTTTCGTTTCCGTTAATCAGGCCGCTTGGCGAGCCGTTATTGGGTTGGCTCGCCGAGCTTACTCATGGACCCAACGACCGATCCGCATGACGGAACGGTGGATCGCCCTAGTCGCGATTCGCCTGCCGCTATCATCGAGCCGTCCGCGGCTGTGGCGGCTGGGTCTCCTTTCCCAAAATCCGGGCAGCGGTGGAGTCATTACCGGCTGGCCACCCAGATTCCAGGCGGCCCCGGCCGGTGTTTTCATGCAATTGACACGGATGAACACATCGGAGTCGTGATCCGGGTGACGCCGGTTGATGTTACGACAGAGGCGCGTCGCGCCACCTGGGCGTTGCTCAAGAACTTGCGGCAGCCGTGGATGGCGGAGCTCATCGAGGCGCAAGAAGACGACGGGTTGCGGTACGAGGTTTCCAGGCTTCCGCTGCCCCTGACCCTCCGCGAGTGGCGTGCTCAACGGAAGGTCGGTCTTCCGGAATTCGAAGCGCTGGTGCGACAGCTGGCCGCCATCGTGCAGGCGTTGCACGCATGTGGCCTTGTCCATCTTAATCTTCGGCCGGACACGCTATTTCTGGCGTCGAGCGAAGGGGAATTGCAGGTGCACCTCGGTGGCTTGGAACGCGCCACGTTGATCGAACAGCCGAACCCCATTTCTGTGGCCGTCGATCTGCTCTATGCTCCCCCAGAGGGCGTGGGGCTGGAGCTGCAGGCGCCGGGAAGGACTCTGTGTGCCTGGGATTGGTGGACCGTGGGGCGCGTCGTGCAGGAATTTGTTATCGGACGGCATGTTTATGGCGATTTGCTGCAATGCGACCTCACTCAAGGCGTCGGCGATTCCAAGGCCGAGGCCGAGGTCCTCCTAACTGAGACTGGCGACTATGGCGTCAGGGCTGGAGCGGTCGAATTGATGCCGGGGATGTACGACACCCAAATCAGTTTGCTGCGAGGCTTGCTTGCCAGCTCACGTCCGGGGCGATGGGGCTTCCGGGAAGTGCAGCGCTGGCTGGAGCACCGGCCGGTGAAGGACCGCTATGATAACCTCCGCGATGAGCGATTCTTTGTCCGGCCGGATGACATCTACACGATAACGGAGGTTGCGGAGTTCTTTTCCCAGGAAGCCAACTGGCTGGAGGGCGAGGCGAATCTTTTCAACGCGGACGAGCCTGGCACCTTTGCCCATTTCGTGGCTTCGGAGGTGGGCAACTACGATTTGTATGCGCGCCTTAAAGGGCTGCTTGACCTGGGCAAGATTCCGGAATGGCGCGGATTGCCGGAGACCGCCACGCAAAGTGCGCTGGCGGCCATCGGCTGGGCCGCGATGGCGGGGCCGAAGATCGGTTTGCGGGTGAGGGGCCGGCGGATCGCCCATCACGAATTGATGACCTTGCTGCGCGGGGAAGGCGACAGTCCGGCCTTGGGACGTGCCCTGCTGGCGCCGCCCTATTTGCATCAGTTGCAGCAGGTGGATCCAGAGGCGGCATCGCTGTTGTCGGAGGTCGCCGGCAAATTCGCGGCGGCGCTGACCGAAGGAGTCAAGCATGGCTGGGTGACGGCGGGCGATCAGGTGGCATCGAGCCGGCTCATGGCCTTGTGCCTCGAATCACCCAACGTTCTTGCTGATGCGCTGCGCCGGCTGCGAGCCCTTTATGTGTGCACGCGGGACGCGGCTGCGCAAGCGCTGCTGGCCGATGCGTCGTCGGATCGGAATGCCCAGATCCTGCTCGCCCATGCCGAGTCTTGTCCGGAGCGATTTGGTTTTGTCACGCAGGAAACCCTGGATTATGAACACTACGAGAAGCTCCGGCAGGAGAGCCAGCGCGTCGCTGCGGCGCTGTTTTGGCTGCGTTTGCTGCAGGCGCTGGAGAGCAATCCATTGGTGTTCGGCTCCTGGACCATCCTGGCGGCCAGTTGGCTTGGTCTGGCCGCGTTTTCCTGGCTGGCCGGTTCGCTCTTCGGTGGGCACGGCGCAATCGCCCTGTTGTTAGCGATTCCGCCGATTCTACGACTCGTTCATCTTTCTGGGGTGGGCCGGCTGGTCGGGGTCTGGGCCCCGCACTCTCCGCGATGGCAATGGCGCGATGGGATCGCGCGCTGCCGGAGAGAGGTTGCGGCGGCTTTGCCGGGAGTGACCGTCCCCTCGGCGGAAAAGATCGCACAACAGCTTGCAGAGTTGAACTGGAAGATCACCGAGATTCCCCTCAAGAGCGCTCCTCAGCTAGTGTCCGCCTGCAACCGATTGCCCGCCCTTCGGACAACCTCGATCGCCTGTTGGTTCATCATGACGATCGTGTTCGCCAGCTCGATGAATGTCGGAGTCAAGCGGGTGAGGGAGAATGGCTGGCGCTTCGCGTGGCACGGCGTCCATGCTTCAGCGCCGGAGGTCGGAGCGGATTCCCAGTCGCCAAACGCGGATTGGTCCTTCGGGGATCCGCGCCGGCCGCGGGTTGCCTGGGATCTTCCGCCGCCCCCCGCGGTGCCGCCGCTCGGCGTCGAGAAAATCCTCTCCGCGACGGCGGACCAGGTCGCGTATGCGCTCGTGGAAGGAGAACGGGAATTGCTAGCTTACCGGCGGCTTACGGTTAAGCCGCTCATCGCGGTTCGCGTCCCCACTGAGACGGGGCTGGGATTCATCTTGTTCGACAGCCGGGACGGAACCGTTGCTGAACGGCGCGTCTATCTGGTCCGGCAAATGCCGCCGATGCGGAGTTGGTTCGGGCTGGGGCGGTATCAGGCGGTTTATTTAGGTCCAACAAAGCCGGAGGCCGATCCGGCGCCTCTGGAGTCAGCTGAATATGAGCCCGGCGCTCTGTGATGGATACGAGGAGCGCATCACCGGTTTTGGTTGCGGCGCTTGCGGCGGTGGGGAGAATACAGTCCCGCTGCATGAATCATCTATCAACCTCTTCTGATTGCATCCGGTCGCGCCGGGTCGCTTCCGCCCATGGCTGACGATCTTGAAGTCGTGCCCGCGGAGGAAGAGGACGGAGGCCCGCGGAAATCGTTTCTCGAACACCTGGAGGATTTGCGCAAGGCGCTGCTCAGGTGTGTGGCCGTGGTCGTCGTGGCTCTGGCCCTTTGCCTGTTCCTTGACACCCGACTGGCGGAGATTCTGGAGTATCCGATCCGCCGGATGAATATCCTGGAGAAGCCGCGGCCGACGGTGACATTTGTGCTCGGTTCACTCCGGCTCGGTCCCTACGAGGTCAGTCGCGACGATTTTTCAGGGCTTCCGCCCGGCGACGCGCCGCACGTTGTTTTCAAGGTGGGAATGGCGAAGATCGGCGAGGAACAGGTGCCGACACTCAAGGTCGATCCGCAGGGCGATCCGGGTGCGACGCGAATCAAATTGCGCAACCTGAATCCGGCCGAGGGATTCATGGTGGCGTTTCATATCGCCCTCTATGGCAGCCTCGTCATTTCGGCGCCATTCTGGCTGTATTTTCTCGGTCAGTTCATCCTGCCGGCCTTGCATGTCCGCGAGCGCAGGCTCCTTTTTACGTGGCTTGGCTGGGGGGTGTTCCTGTTCATGACGGGGGTTCTGCTGACCTATTTTGTTCTGCTGCCGCTCGCATTGCGGGCGTCGGTCGAGTATTCGACGTTGCTCGGATTCGACGCCTATGAGTGGCGGGCGGAGGAGTACATCGGCTTTACGTGCAAGTTCATGCTCGGCATGGGCCTCGGCTTCCAGTTCCCCCTCGTGGTCATGACGCTGGTGAAACTCGGCATCTTGCACTATCAGCAGCTGGCGCATTTTCGCCGGCATGTCATTGTCGCCTCGTTTATCCTTGGTGCCGTGCTCACCACGCCGGAAGTCCTCACCCAGGTGGCCATGGCGGTCCCGCTCTGTCTTCTCTACGAAATCTGCATCTGGCTTGCCTGGTTCTGGGAGCGGAAGAAGCGCCGCGAGGAAGCTGCGGCCCCGGCAATTTGATCGGGTGGTCTGTCTGAGGTTCCGCGTTGGAAAGCGGTGCGCCGTACTCCAACTCGGAGCAACCCTAAGACATGGGCAAGATGCCCATAAGGGTTAACTTACCGTATGCATGGCGGCAGGCCAGTATTTCGCCCTGCCGCGGATTTTCGCATCCTGGTAGGGACGGACCGCCGGGCCGTCCGTTCTCCTCGGCGCGCCCGGCGGTCGCGCCCTACCGATGCCGCAAAGGGATTTGTACGCTTCGAGAGGTTAATGCTTATGGGCAAAAAACCCATGCCACACTGCCGGCCAGCAGAGGACAACCGGCAATTCGCGGATGCATACCGGGCAGAAGGAAAGAGCCAAAATTCTGGACGGAAGGCTCCCAACAGGTCTTTAATCTTCACTCTATCCTGATCCATCGTCTCTTTCATCCGTATTACGCATGATCGCACCAGAAACATTCTCCCACCTCGAGGAAATCAAGAAGCGCGCCGGCCATTTGTGGAGGTTTCTTTGACGTCGAGCAAAAGCAGCACGAGATCGAGGCCATGGAGGCCGAGATGGGCGCTCCGACGTTCTGGGGTAACAGCGAGCGAGCCCAGAAGCACATCGCCAAGCTCAATAGCCTGAAAAGGACGATCACCGGAGTGGTGGCCTTTCATCGGAAGCTGGAGGATGCCGCAGTGATGGTGGAACTTATCGAATCCGCCACCGGCGCAGAGAAGGATCAGTATGGCCGTGAACTCGACCAGACGGTCGCGGTTCTCGTCACGGAGCTGGAGCAACTCGAGCTCGCCAGCTTTCTCAGCGGCCAGTTCGACCACAACAACGCGATCCTCTCCATCCAGGCCGGGGCGGGTGGAACGGAGTCCTGCGATTGGACCGACATGCTCTTCCGCATGTACAACCGCTGGGCCGAGCGGCGCGGGTTTGGCGTCGAGGTTCAGGATGTGCAGGCGGGCGACCAGGCGGGCATCACCAAGGCGACCCTCGTCATCAAGGGCGAAAACGCTTACGGTTACGTCAAGGCGGAGCGCGGTGTGCACCGGCTGGTGCGAATCAGCCCGTTCGATGCCAACAAACGTCGGCACACCTCCTTTGCCGCTGTCGACGTCGTCGCCGAGATTACCGAGGACATTGCCATCGAGATTCCCGAGAATGACCTCCGGGTGGATGTCTACCGGTCGTCGGGCAAGGGAGGCCAGGGAGTGAACACGACCGACTCCGCCGTGCGCATCACCCACCTGCCGACGGGCATGGTGGTCGTCTGCCAGAACGAACGCTCGCAGATCAAGAATCGAGCCAGTGCGATGAGCGTCCTCAAAGCCCGCCTGTACGAGAAACGCCTCGACGAGCAGCGCAGTGAGATGGAACGTTTCTACGGGGAAAAGGGCGAGATCGGCTGGGGCAGCCAGATCCGGAGCTACGTGCTCCAGCCCTACCAGATGGTCAAGGATCTGCGAACCGGACTGAGCACGAGCGACACCCAAGGCGTGCTGGATGGCGATCTGGATCGTTTTATCTACGCCTGGCTCCGCGCGGGCCAGCCACGGCATCGCAACAAGGACATCCAGATGGAGGAATGATCAGCGAGGCGCGGCCTCTGACAGACATCTAATTGTGGTTTCCTACGACACCCTGCAGTCGGCCCTGAGCGCCCAGCCGCTGTTCGAAGCGAAGACCTGGCAGCTCTCGCCGGAGGCTTGGCCGCTGACGCGCGACCAGGTGGAACAGCTTGAGCAGATCGGCGGGGCGTGCCTGGAGTTTCACCAGGCGCTTGAGACGCTCTATTTGCGGTCGGTCGCGGGCCGAAACCTCCTGCGCAACAAGCCGCTGGTGGCGCCGTGGGTCGCGGAGTATCTCGACCGAGGCAAACCCGCTGCGTTGGTTCAGCACGCCTGCGATCAGCGGCTGCGCGGTGTTTTCCCCCCGGTGTTGCGGCCGGACCTCCTTCTCACGGACGACGGGTTTGCGATGACGGAACTTGACTCGGTGCCGGGGGGAATCGGGCTCACGGCGTTCCTCAACCGGTTGTATGCGACGGGCAACGACGCGATCCTCGGGCGCGGCGACCTGATGGTGGAGGAATTCTACCAATCGCTCGCGCGACTGCGCCCGGGGGACCGCAATCCGCTGATCGCGCTCGTGGTGAGCGAAGAGGCGGCGACCTACCGGCCGGAGATGCGCTGGCTGGCAGGCGTGTTGCAGCAACAGGG
>Ga0182027_10005677_pt1 | contig 18879 bp, 13 predicted proteins | sample 712E1DmetaG_FD_121300 | JGI IMG/M metagenome (GOLD analysis project Ga0182027, IMG submission 121300) | Permafrost microbial communities from Stordalen Mire, Sweden - 712E1D metaG (Illumina Assembly) | ecosystem: Environmental > Terrestrial > Soil > Wetlands > Permafrost | place: Sweden...
AGATAGCCCAGCGAGCCAGCCGGGCCCAGTTTCGCCCCATATTGGCCGGAGTGGGCATAGGAGGGGGTGGAAGTGACATATATATTGGCTTTGCCGGTGTCGCTGGCAATGCCGGACGGGGTCCAAGAGGAAAAATCGCCGGTTGCAAAGCCGCCGTTCTGAACCAGTTGCTCGGACGCAATGATGGTGAGGGTGCCGTAGTTGGTCGTCACCGTATAGTTGGTCAGACGGTGGTTCGGGTCCACCAGACTCGGAATGATGGGATACGTGCCCGCCGGGCTGTTGCTGGTCGCGCTGCAAGTATAAGTGGCCGTGATGTTGTCCCCGTTCTGCAGGCCGGTGATCGTGCCCCCGAACAGCGGGTTGGTCTGGCCATAAGCCCGGCTCGCGTTGGAGGCCGTCACGGTCAAGGTCGCGGGCATCACCACCAGATTGACATTGGTGGTCGCGCTATTACTGCCGTAATTAGCGGTGTCGTTAGGGGTGAACGTGACGGATAGCGTGCAAGTGCCCACGCTCAAGACGCTCCCGTTCGTCGGATTGTAGTTGGTAATGCCAGAAGTACCATTGTTGATAGCTGGGACTGTGGCATTGAGTTGCTTGGAACTGAGGGCTGTGCCGTAGGTGAGGGGAACGGGATTGCTCCAAGACACGATCAGGGTGTAGAAGTTCGTGATGAACACGGGCTGCCCTGGCGTCGCGGCAACCAACAAATTGGTCGGCAAATTCCACCCGAATACATTTGTGAACACTAGCTCCGAATTGGTCCATGTATCCGGCAAAGTGGAGGGGTTCCCGGTCGAATTGAAAGTTTCGGAGTAGTTGGTCAGCCTCCAGCGCGCCCCGGCCTGAAACGCGGCTGGCGGGCGTATTGTAATATACACAATTGCCATGCTGTTGGTGATACTGGACCCGGCAGTTATGGTGACGACTCCGCCGCCCGAGTTGTTTGTGCCGGTTGTCACTATCGCCTGTGCGTTGGTGATGAGGTTCACCACCTCGCCGTCAATGGCCCGCACTGCCGAAGCGTAAGGCACTGTGCCGCTGAACAACGTCCCCAAATACACGCCCGCAGGATAATAGTAGCCGTTGAGTTCCACATAAAACGGCCCGCCGCTGTTGCCCGGATAACTCAGAAACCACGACGCCGTATAGAGCTGCTGGTCGCTGACGCCAGGATCTGTGGCCAGGCTCAATGAATAGGGCTGCGGGCCGATTTCGTACATCTCGCCTTGCACAATGTTAGTTGCCCCGAATTGCGAGCCATCCACAGGATACCCCACCACCATCTTCTCAGCAGTACTGGTGAGCCAGGTGTTGGGCGTCGCGTCGGAAGGCAAGTAGCCTCCATAGCCACCACCCGCCACGAACGATGGAAAAAAGAGGGCGGCCACATCGAAATTGCGTGACTGCGGACTGGATTCGTCGGGCTAGAAACCACTTTGTAAATCATTGGTTCTGGCCGACGCATAGCCGCTGAGAACCAGCCAGCCTTGCGCCTGCTGCGGTTGGGGCACGAATTGCGGCGCGTCTTCTTGAGGATACCACCAAGCTTCGCTGACATACGAGAGGGTCTGGTCATTGAAGATCAAGTGCGCTGCCGTCAGCACCACGTTCGGCTGCACCGCCACCCCACTGCCATAGCCGACATCGGTTTCCAGTTGCCCATTGAACCCGTAGGGATAATCGGTCAGGTCACTGATCTCGCCAGTTGGAACCGGCACGGGCAGGAGCAGCCCGGTCGGCGCGGCTTGCGATGGTTGATATACTTCCTGCACCACTGTGGGAACTCCGGCGGAGATTTGGACCGACAGGATCGGGATTTGGACAAAGTTGGTGAGGGCCGCGCACTCGATGAGATAGTTGCCCGGCAGGAGGTTGGTGGTAAAACCGGAGGGGAGGAAAGCCCTTGTATCCCCCAATAGTCTCCAACCGGCCCCGCTGGGTGGGTTGACCTGGAAGAGGACCTCAAGGGAGCCGCCGATGTTCGTGTCAACCGACGTGACGGTGGGATAATACTGGTTGGTGACATAATTCGTTTCCCCAGCCGCGACATAGTTCGTCACCAGTGACGGGATGACAAGGTAACCGGGAATGGTGCTGAACTCGACGGGATAATTCTGGTTCGGCGCGAGGTTGGTGGCGGCGGTGCCGCTACTGCGCCAGGCCAGTTCCCAGGGAAAGCGCCACTCTCCGTTGGCTTCGGGGGGAAGGAGAGTGACGACTAGGATTGCATTGTTGAGGGGTTGGGCGACAAGCCCTGGCTTGGCGACGGTTGACGGTGTGAACGTTCCTTTCCGGATGGTATTGTTGCCTGCATCGGCCACATAAATGTTGCCGGCGCTATCCACCACCACGCCAGCGGGCGCGTTAAAAAGCGCATTAGTGCCGGCGGCATCAACACTGCCTGCTATCCAGCTCGTCCCGCCAATTGTGCGCATCACCCAATTGGTTCCTAAAGGCATAAACTTCCTGATGGTGCTTCCTAGGCAATCACTAACGTAGGCATTGCCCGCGCTATCCACTGCCAACCCGGAAGTTCTGTGTGTATAGCGATAATCGAGGAGGCTATCCGTGCTTTCGCGCATGCCTTGCACCCTAACGCCTGGATGTACAACCACGGTAGGTGTACTTTCCGCAATATTGAAGGAGACAAACGTCGGTTCATAACATTGATCGAAAGCCCTTATCAGCGAGTAAAAGTTGCCAGCGCTATCCAGCGCAATACCCGAACATTGTTGCGAACACCCCACGGCATTTCCGGTATTGACATGGATGGTGGCGACTACCCAGTTGCCATTAGTAAGAGAGATTTTGCGAGTTGCAGCAGTGCCTTCAAATGAGAAATAGCTGCCGCCTTGATCTGATACATAGATATTGCCAGCGCTATCCACCGCCAAAGCGGAAGGATAGCAAAACATCGCATTGGTTCCTATGCCATCGACCGGATACTCCAAATATGCACCGCCTGAACCTGCAATAGTGCTCACCATCCCCGCCGGTGTAATCATCCGAATAATACCATTCCCTGTATCGGCGACATAAACATTATAGTTGGCATCCACCGCTATGCCCTGAGGGTTGTTAAATCGAGCCTGACTGCCAGGGCCATTTGCGTTGCCGGCATTTCCGGCCATCCCGGCCAATGTGTTTACCAAGCCGGCGGAGGTGACAATTCGAATTGTGTTGTTGGAGCTATCTGCAACATAGAGGGTGCCGGAGGCGTCGAGTGCTAACCCGGTGGGCTGATTGAATCGCGCGGTGCTGCCCGAACCATCGGCGCTGCCCATGCTGGTGGGTCCTGTTCCAGCCAAAATGCTGACCACGCCGGCCGATGAAATTGTACGAATCAGGTTGTTGCCAGTATCTGTGACGTAGAGTTTTCCGGAGGCGTCAACTGCAACGCCTTGAGGATCAAGGAACGGGGCATCGCTTCCCGTTGCTGAGTTGGTAGTCATAACCCCATTTGTAGTGAGCGTTTGAATCGTATTGCCGGAGCCCTCAGCCGCATAGAGATTTCCCGCGCCGTCGACCGCCACGCCGTACTCTGCTGAGAAGTTGAGATAACTCTTGCTCCCGGTCTGCGTGATCTTCCCAATCCCCCCGCCATTACATTGCGCCACATAGACATTCCCCAAATTGTCCACTGCGACGCCCTGATACGTCCATGTCAGGTAAGGCGCGTTTGTCTGACAGTTTATATTCGTCGCCAAGGTGCTCACCATCCAGTTGGTTCCCGCGGCAGTTATGATGGGGATTATCTTGCGAATCTCGTCGAAGTTTGTCCATAAGCAGACTTCTTGTGTATCCTCGAAATAAATACTGCCATCGGTTCCGACGGCAATACCCGAAGGATAAAGTAAATGCGCATTTGTCCCAATCCCATCCAAGTAATTAACGGCTGGCTGCGCCATGGAACCTGCGATGGTGCTCACCATCCAATTAGTTCCCTTGGGCGTGATCATCCGAATCTCGTGGTTGCCACTATCTGCCACATAGAGGTTGCCCGTTTGGTCCAATGCGATTCCACTAAACACGGGCATTGTCGAGTAATAACCGTCAAAATCCGGAACGTACTCGCTCGCCGTAAAATTAAACCGCGCGGCGCTGCCCTGGCCGTCAGCGCTGCCTGCAAATCCGGCCAAACCAGCGATGGTGGTAACGACCCCAGCAGGGGAGATTTCGCGGACGGTGTTGTTGCCGGAGTCCACCACGTAAACATCGCCCATTTTGTCCACGGCTATACCTTGGGGGCTGTTGAATTGAGCATCACTCCCCACGCCATCGTCGCTTCCGCTTCCAGCCTTCCCGACAAAGGTAGTGAAAGTGTATCCTCCAGAATCGATGAATTGCGACGCTTCCAGTGTGGCTGGAATTCCAGCAAATAAGGAACCCCAGCCGGTGGTGCCGGGCAAATAATAGGCCGTCGCATTGGTATCCTGATTGAACACTGTAGAATCAGCGCTGGGGGCGTTGCCCAGGAAATAGAGGCAGGTTAGCTTGAAGCAATCGGCGAACGCCCATTCCACGATGTTGGTGACGCTGTTAGGAATGGTATACCCTCCACCAAGGCCGCCGGGAAATTCAACGAGTGTGGTTTGGCTTTTGTCGAACAGTACTCCATTCAAACTACTATATAATGCATTGTTTGTGTCAACAGTTATTGCCGTCAGCCTGGTGCATTGATCGAAAGCGTTTTGTCCGACACTAGTGATGCTGCTGGGAATGAATACGCTGTTCAAATTTTTGCAGAGAAAAAACGCATCGGATCCGATATTGGTGGCGCCATTGACGATCATCACGCTGGTTAAGCTGGTGCAGTTGGCGAATGCATCACTCCCGATGCTGGTGACGCTGCCGGGAATGATGACGCCGGTCAGGTCGTGGCAGTAATCGAACGCATACTCCCCGATGCCGGTGACAGTTAGACCGTTGATGTTGGTCGGGATGGTCACAGCCCACGGAGGCCCACCATAACCGGTGATGGTGAGGGTGACGCCATCTGCGTTTGTTATGTAAGTGAATTGGGCTTGCAGTGCCGCAGGCTGGATCAACAAGTTCAAGCCAGCCAAAAGGAAGGCAAAACGCAGATCGTTGAAAAGGGACTTGGGTGAGGATTGCGGCAGAATGGCGCGCAAAAAATGGATCCATCTGCTCTTTTTCGCAGTGGCATCCTTCAGCCCTTTCACACCAAAGGTCCTCATGGCATTGATTTGATTAGTCCTCTTCTTAACCGACCGGATAAATAATGCGATGGAATTCATGGCTGTGTGTTGGTTCCTTAATTAAAACATGGATGGAATGTTCTTCAGAAAACAAAGTTGAAGCTCGCTGCAAACACGCGCTTCCTCGGTAATTCCTGATAGACGGTGAGCGGGTTCAAATTGTAGCCTCCACCGGAGAGGTTGAGAATGCCAATCTGCAATTCCGCGCGGCGGTGGGCGAAACGGTAGCCGGCGAAGATGTTTTCCTGGACGAAGCTGACGTCAGGCTCGACGGGTGTGTATCCGGCATTCTGCTGGCCATACCAGTGCGCCTCGACTTTGACATAGAAGCCGGAGGGATGGTTGAAGAGGAGGTAAGTGTCAATTTCCTGAAGGGTTGCTGTCTGCCCCGGATTCGGAGGCGTGGCAACCGAGACGGGAATGCCGGGATATGCCGAGTCCAGATCCGAATGGGTGATCTTGTAGCCGGCGCCAAGAACGAAGTCGTCACCGATAAGCTGATTGAGGGTGACGGACCCGGTGTGCTCGACGTAATTAAAATGCTCCGGGGTGGAGGAGGGAATGGCGTGAATCCCTGAATTTGTCACCAGAAAATCGCCGATGCCTTCATTGACCTCAGAGTCCAGCCGTTCGAGCTGGAATCCCAAGTAAGTGCGGGACCCCAATTTGAGGTCAAGCGCCGCGCCCAAGGTGTCGAACGTGGGAGCGGATTGCGAGCCAACAAGCGACTCGGAAATGAGGCTGCGGAAGGCCTGGGGAAAACCAGCCAACTCGGTCGGCTCCAGACGGTAGCTTTCGTCGAGACTGACGCCGCCCAGGGAGCGGGTATAAATGCCGCGCAAGGTTGCCTCTGGAAAGGGACTCCAGACCAGGGCGGCCTTGGGGCCGAGTTGTGACCGGGTGTTTTCCCCCGAAGTAATGGGCGGATTGCGAAAGTAATAGGGAAATTCTTCTTCGTCAGCCGCCACGCCGCCCGTGAGCCAGAGATGATCCAGCGGCTCGACCGTCAGATAGGAGTAAGCGGTCGCGCGCTGAAAAAGACTGGTCGTATTGGCGCCGTTGGTCTTTGGGAAATAAAAGGCGTATTTAGCTGGATCGGTGAATTGGTCCTGGGTTTGGAATTCGCCGGATTGGTAGCGGGCGCCCGCCGACAAGGTAACGCGCTCCCATTGACAGATTTGATTCAATTCGGCTCCGTAAATTTCGAACTTTTCCTGATAGCTCACGTCGAAGGGCACGGAGGTTGCCAGGAAGGGGAGGCCGCCTCGCGGAGGCTGGAAGAAGAGCAGTTGCGGCGCGGCTTTGTCGCTGAATTGCTGATCGTCCACCAGCCTGTCAAGCAAGAGAAGGGTATGCATGCCGGGCGCCCACTCATGATGCCATGTGCCGGCCAGCTCGGGCTGCTGCTGCTCGTCGAATTTGTAAAATGGCCGCGCGTTCGTCTGATAGTAGTACTGGAAGTTGTCGCCCGAATGATAATTCTCATATTGGACCAGCAACATGGCAGTGTCCCGGGGAGTGATTTGCTGCTTGAGGGTGGCATCCAGATTGAGATTATCGAGGGAGTTGTTGATGCGGATGCCGTTGTTGTGGTGATAATCCAAGTCAAGGCCGTAGGCGGTATTCCCATAGGTGCCGAACTGGGAAGCCGTCTGATGGAACATCCCGTCGGTCCGCACTTCGCTGGAACTGGCCAGCCCCAGGCCGTCCGCCTCAAAGAGCTTGGAGTAATCCTGTTGGGAGACTTGCTGGGAAAGGCGGCCCGCACCGACCGGAGCCAGGGTGTTGGCCAGAAGCAATTCGTTAAACCATGCGGTGTCGTATCGCAGGTTGAATTGCGTCGGATCGAGTAAACTATAGTAGCTGTCCGACAGGAACAAGTGGGCTGAGTCGTTCGCATAATCCGCCGTCACCGCCCGCGCAGCCTCTCGCACGCTCACGTCGGTCATGCCGGCGTCTCGATAAACCGAAGCCAGATTTGCGCTGGCCACTGCGCGGTCCTGATCCAGCAAGAGCCTGGAGCGGTAAACTTGCCGGTTGTCGTTTAGATCAACGGCTTTATCCAAATCCTCCACGGCGCGCCCAATTTGATTCTCCTGCGCTTCCAGCAATGCCAGGTAGAGCATCGGGGTTGGGTCCTTGGCATCCAGCCGTTGAGCGAGCAGCAATTCCTGGCGAGCGCGCGCATCTTCGCCAGCATCGGCAAAAGATTTGCCGAGGTAGCTGCGCAAGAGGGAACGGGTAGGCTCCAGCATGGCGGCTGTCAGCAAGTCTTGGAATCCCTGGCGTGTTTCCCGCCGTTTGATGCGGCAAAGGCCGCGGCCCAGCCAGGCATTGGCCAGATTCGCATCGAGTCGAATGGCGAGGTCGAACTCGGCGATGGCCTCCGGAATCCGGTTGTCGGCGGCCAGGAGAAAGCCGCGCAGGGCATAGGCTTGCGCGTTGGCCGGGGCCAAGCCAAGAGAGCGGTTCAAGGCGGCTTGCGCCGCGCCAACCCGGCCGAAACTGAACTGCAATTCCGCCACCCGTTCCCAACCAAAGCCAAAATTGGTCGAAAGCAGGACCGCTTGTTGGGCCGCCTTGAGCGCGCCCTCCAAGTCGTGCCGCGACTGCTCGTAATACGAGAAGCCCAGGCATTGACTGGGACTGGAATTGGTGACGGCACCGTCAATCTCCTGGGCTTTGACAGCCGCGATTACATAGCGCAACGCCGTGGTCATCGGATTGTCCGGTTCAGCTTGGAGGATCGCCTCACAGTTGGTCACCTGGCCGGCGGAGAGCAGGAGGGCGGCGCGGTAAAGCCGTTCGCTGGCGTTGGTGCTGTCCATGTTCGTCGGACAAAGCGCGAAGGCCGGGACCAAACCGCCTTTGCGATACGCTTCCAGGGAGGCGGCGAAGGAACTGGAAGCATCGAGGCGCAGTTCGTCGGGATCGAGCACTCCGGGATAATAAAGCGACCACTGGACAGAATTAACAGCGTCAATCAGAGCGGTCTTGGTGGGCCGCTGGCCGGGCCGGGCCACGCCTTTCTCTCCGCTCACCAGAGTGATGGTTCCCCCGGCATTGGACATTTGGACGCGGCCATCAATGAGCGCGATGGTCGTTGTGCCATCTTCCTCCACAGAAATGGCAAAGTCGGTGCCCTCGACGGCGGCGTTGACGGCCAGGGTTTGCACCTCCAGGTCGCCAGGCTCTTCGCGGTGCAACATATAGAGCAGTCCCCGCATGATGTTGAAACCGTACTTGGCCGACGAGGACCGCGGAGGGATGATTTGGACCGTAGTCAATTGATCCAGATGAACCAGGGATCTTTCTCCCAGGCGAATGGTGGCCCGGCCATTTTCCAGCGTGCGCAAGCGGTCGCCAACATGGAGCGTCTTGTATCGGTCCTCGGTCGAAGCGGGACCCCAATCCAGACTGGGGGGATGCTGCACCTCGGAGTTGGTCAAAGGGGCCACGAGAACTACCGTTCCGGGAGGCTGGGGAGGATCGGCGGCGGACACTCGTTCCATCCCGATTTGCCCAAGCAGGGCGAGCATGGCAAGACGGGCAAAGATGGTGGAATAGCCAGTGGTTTTCATGTTGTGAGCCGAGAGTGAACTGAGGGCGAACAACAAAGCAAGTCAAAAAAATCGCTGAAACAAGCAGAAGCTTCTTGAGCTTATGTGCCCGTCGCGCTAAGAGACTGGAGCATGGCTCGGCCGAAAGATACTCAAGCAAAGCTGCGGTTCCGCGCGCTGGGCTGTCTGCTCACGGCATTGATCGGACTGCTGCTGCTGCCGCTGCCGGACACCGCGCTCCAGAATCTGAGTTTTGATCTGCCGTTTTGTTTGCGGCCGGATCGGGAGGCCACGAACGCGGTGATCGTCTATTTCAACCAAAGTTGCCTCAACGCCGCCTTCCAACCGAATGGAATCCTGAGGCCGGAAGCCTTCACCCCGCCGTTGAGAACGAATATGCCGCCGGACCGCCGGATTTACGTCGGGCTGCTGGAAATGCTGAAGAAAGCCGGCGCCCGCCTGGTTTTCTTTGACTGCAATTTCAACCTTGCGCGACCGGGGGAGGACGAACCCTTTGCGCGCGCGATTCGTGAAAACGGGCCGGTCATCTTAGGCGGTATATACGATAGCACGCTCATCCAGCGAGCCGGCACCGAGGCTGGGATGAGGGGCAGACCCATTCTGCCCCCGAATTCAACCCTGAGGGAAGCGGTAACGAATTGGGGGATCCTGGCGCTTGATCCAAGCCCTTCGGACAAAGTGGCGCGGCGGCTATTCACAACGGATGAGCAAATCAACGCCGCGATTCTTCTGGCGGCGCAAATCAGTGGCTTCCACGGAGAAGCAAGCGCGGAACGCTGGATCAATTACTATGGACCGGCAGGCTCCATTGATAGCGTGCTTTTGCCGGACGCGCTCCGGGCGGAGAATGGGAGCGAGTTTCGAGGCCGGGCCGTCTTCATCGGCGGCGACGACCCACACGATCCCGACCTCCATCCCACGCCCTATTCACGGCTCGGCAGTCCGGGCGTCGAAATCCTCGCGACCAGTTATTTGAACCTGGTGCAATCCGGCTGGCTGGAGCGGTGGAACGTGTGGTGGCAGGCTTTCCTCATCGCGGCGTGGGGCATTTTGGCGGTGGCATTCTTGCTTTGTTTTCGCCCGTGTTATGCTTTGTTGCTGACGCCCATCCTGATCTTGCTGGCCGTGGCCGCGGGATGTTACACACAATGGGAATACCATCGCTGGTGGTCCTGGGCGATTCCGGCCTTCGTGCAAACTCCCGTGGCAGGGCTTTGGGCGGCGGTCGCCAATCGTTGGTTGCCGTGGCCGCCAGTCGCGGTAATCGGCTATCGCCGGCTCGAAGGGCAAGGCAATATCTACGCAGACGCCATCGCAACCGCCTTGGAACAGCGCGGCTACGGCTGTGTCAGAGACGTTACAGTTGGCCTCGGAGCGGAAGACTATCGCAAGGCAATCCTGAAACTTATCAAGCGCCTGCCGAATTTCATCCTGATTCTATCGCAGGATTCCCTTGACCCCAAGCGCATCAACGACGAGGACGATGAATTGCGCGCGGAGATTCGCTGCGCAATCGCCGAAAAGACCCAAATTATTCCTGTCTTGATAGACGACTATGAGATGCCGTCCAAAACGGATTTGCCAATTGACATCCGGGAGGTTCCCAGAATCAACGCAATTATACGAAGGCACGACGATCCAACTGCTGCGGTTGACAAAATCATCGCCGAGCTTCACTCGCGCCGGCTCTTCAATCGGTTCCGGCGCAAATGATTCAAGAGGCGCGGATTCTCCGACCGAAATTTCATGGTTGAGGGTTGGGCGGCAGCGCAGGTCGTTGATTTGCAAGCCGGGGATTCAAAAGGTCTCCACTCCATTTTTGAATCTCACGGAAACAGCCCGCGAATCTTCTTCGCCTGCTGCACCCGCTTGATCCCCAGGCTCAAGGCCGCCATCCGCATGGAGGTTTTCTCTTTCCGGCTGTAAGCCGTCACCTGCGCGAACGCGCCTTCCAAAATCCGGAACAACTTGTCCATCACCTCGGTCTCCGTCCAAAAGAACCTCTGCAAATCCTGCACCCACTCAAAATAGGACACCACCACGCCGCCCGCGTTGCACAGGATGTCCGGGATGACGAAAACATCCGGCCTGTTGTCAATGATAACGTCCGCCTCCGGCGTCGTTGGCCCGTTGGCCGCCTCGGCCAGAATCCGGCACTGGATCTTCCCCGCGTTGGCCCCCGTGATTTGCCGCTCCACCGCCGCCGGGACCAAAATCTCGCACGGCAACACCAGCAATTGCTCATTAGTGACCGCGTCCGCCCCGGGAAAACCGGCCACTGTCCGCTCCCGGGCCGCGTGCTTTTCCAGGGCTTCAAGATCAATGCCCCCGGGGTTGTGCAAACCGCCAAAAGAATCGCTCACCCCCGTTACTTTCACCCCGTATTTCGCCATCGAAAACGCCGCGACGCTGCCGACATTGCCGAAGCCCTGCACCACCGCGCGGCAATCCCCCGGCGCCAGACCGAGCATGTCCATCGCGCGATTGATCAGATAGCCGGCGCCGCGCCCGGTGGATTCGCGGCGGCCGAGCGAGCCGCCGATGCTGACTGGTTTTCCGGTGACAATTCCCGGAACGGCATAGCCGGCGTGAGTGGAATAAGTATCCATCATCCAGGCCATGGTTTGTTCATTGGTTCCCATGTCCGGCGCCATCACATCCACCTTCTCGCCGATGAAAGGGATCATCTCCTGAGTATAGCGGCGGGTGAGCCGTTCCAGTTCGCCGGTGGAAAGCAGGCGCGGCTCGCAGGCCACGCCCCCTTTGGCCCCGCCGAACGGCAGCCCGGTCAGCGCGCATTTCCAGCTCATCCACATCGCCAGCGCGGCCACCTCGCCCAGGCGCACCTCCGGGTGGAACCGCAAACCGCCCTTGGTCGGCCCCAGCGTCAAATGATGTTGCACGCGGTAGCCGGCAAAGACCTGGGTCGTGCCGTCGTCGCGGCGCACCGGCAGCGCGACCGTCATGGAACGTTTCGGGAATTTGAGCCGGCCCCGTTCGTTTGCGGGGATTTCGAGATGATCGGCCACCAGATCAAACTGCTGGCAGGCCATTTGAAACGTCGGATGGTCGTAAATGTCCATCCCGCATGTTACAGAACGCGGCGGCGAAAAGTCGAGCCTGGCGGCGCGCTCCCGATTTGCTTTCACGAATGAACTTGCCGTTGAGGTTTTTTCTGCCATAGTAAGCGGGTGACAAATCAATGGTAGCCGACGTGGCGGAATTGGCAGACGCACTAGACTCAAAATCTAGTATCCGAAAGGATGTGTGGGTTCGACCCCCTCCGTCGGTACCATCCCAGAACTGTGTTTGTTTGGTTTTGCGAGGGAGATCGCCCGGGAGGGAAAGGCAAGTGGATTACGTTTTCTTCTTCGCCATTTCAGGACGGAATTCCAGGATTTCTCCGGGCTGACAGGCGAGCGTTTGGCAGATGGCTTCTAGGGTGGAGAACCGGATGGCCCTGGCCTTGCCGGTCTTGAGGATGGACAGGTTTTGCGGCGTGATGTCCACCGCTTCCGCCAGTTCGTTGAGCCGCATTTTCCGCTGCGCGAGAACCACATCGAGATTGACGATGATGGGCATAAACTTAAACGGTCAAGTCCTGTTCCTCCTGGATCCTCCGGCCTTCGTCCATGATCCAGGCGACGAAAATAATCATCAGTCCGATGAAGGGTTGATTGAGGCTCAATGCCATGCGATGGGACATGGACTCCAATTGGTATATCACGACCCAGTCAATTATCAAGTAGTAGCCCAGGAACCGGATGTCGCGGACATTCTTGGCTGAGAACAAAATGCCGCGTTCGTAGAGCCGGAACAAATGGTATAATACCAAGCCGCAAAAAACGGACAATCCAAGCCGCACCAAGCCCAAGGCCCACACGGTCATCGGCATTTCATACGGCGACGCATACAACTGGTTGGGAGAAACAAGAATCTTTTCCGCGGGGAAAGGCGGGAGCCAGCCAAAATAGACGGCGACGGTATAGGGGGCGCCGATGACCAGGCTCACGCCAATTACGAGTCGCAAAATACGACTGGCCGTTTTGATCCGGCGCAATCGAGTTCCGGCCGGCGGAGGAATTTCGTTTACATTCATGGCGCAACGATACGCCGGTAAATCGTGTTCTTCAAGTTCTTTTTATCGTAAAACGATAATTTAATAATGATTAACGATTTTGCCGGGCCTGGGTCTTTCGTCCCTACGGGACTTGATTTGTGATCTGCACGAGGACCCAGGGCTGAAGCCCTGGGCTATTTTCACAACTCAGACCCAGCCATGAATGGCCGGGCCGGCCATATCAAATCTCGTCGTTCCAGCGCGGGAATCTATTTCGCCGAATAGGTGTAGAGGGTCGTGCTCTTGAAGGTCTCGCCCGGTCTCAGGACGGTCGAGGGGAAGTTGGCATGGTGGATGGAGTCGGGATAGTGCTGCGTTTCCAGGCAGAAGGCGTTGGGACCGCCAGTGTAGAGTTGCACACCCGGCTCGGTGGTGCGCAGTTCCAGGATGCGGCCGCTCTTGGTATCGGTGACCCGCGCGGTCAGGACCAGGGATTTGCCGCCGCCCTTGATGATGTAGTTGTGGTCGTACATGCGGGCCGGAGCCGTGAGCTGGCTCACGCGGGCCGTCAGCGACGTCGGCGTGGTGAAATCCAGCGGGGTGCCGGTGACGCTGGCGATTTCGCCGGTCGGGATCAATGAGGCATCGGCCACGGTGTATTGATCGGACGCCAGCCACAACTGTTGCGCGGACAAATCGCCGCCGCCGGACAGGTTGTAGTAGCCATGATTGGTGAGATTCAAAATCGTGGCTTTGTCGGTGGTGGCCTCGTAGTCAATACGCACTTCGTTGTCATCGGTCACGGTATAGGTGATGTGAACGGTCAGCGTTCCGGGGAAGCCGCCATCGCCATCCTTGGTGACGTAGGTGAAGCGGACGGCGGCGGAGTGTTCCTGGACAGGAAGGGCCTCGCCCTGCCAAACTTTGGAGGCGATATTTGCCCTGCCGGCGTGAAGGGTGTTGGTTCCGTTGTTGGCCTCGAGTTTGTATTCGACGCCATCGAGAGTGAAACGGGCGCCGGCGATGCGGTTTGCGACGCGGCCGGTGGCGGCGGCGGAGGTCCCGAACCGGAGAGCCTGGTCAAAAGTTTTGGCGCCGAGCACCACGTTGGTCACTGCGCCGTTTCGGTCGGGGACATCCACCTCGTTGATGATCGCGCCGTAGCTCATGACTTTGACGACCATGCCGCGGGCGTTGCGCAGGGTGAATTGTTTGACAGTCGCGCCGTCGGTCGTCTTGCCAAATTCGCGCTCCTCAAGCCGCGTCAAGGGTTGGGCGTGCGCGCAAGCGGGCACGGCGAGCATGGCCAGAAGGATACAAGTTGAATACAAATTTTGTGATTTCATGGCTGAATGGATAAGGGTTCGGCGGAATGGATGCAAGCATAAATTCAGCGGCTTTCTGCCGAAAGCCGCTACGGTCCAAAACAGTCATAGCGGCGGATGGCAATCCGCCGCCATCATTGGTTGCCGCCAACCCAAGAGCGACATTGAATTTCAGCGGCTTTCTGCCGAAAGCCGCTACGGCGAGCGGGACACGCATCCGGACTTCAGAGCGGCCCCACCCTACCACGCGACGGCGACGGTGAGTTTCCTGCCGTATTTGTTGGCGTAGTGGAGTTGCTTGTGGGCGGCCCCGTACTCGTGAACCAGACGGGTGATCTTCACGTCGAAACAGCAGTACTCGGCGATCTCCAGGAGCTTGCCTTCGCGAAACCAGCGGATGGCCTGCATGCCCTCGCTGGTTTTTTCCACCCCCAGCGTGCTCTGCGCGATGGAGTCCAGGGAAAGCCGGTGCCGCAAGGTCTTCTCCAGTTCCGCCAGCATGTCCAGCGAGCGGATTTGGCCGGGATCGAAGAGGGGGTTGTGGCCGGCCAGCACTTCATAATCGAAGCGGACCGAGTTGAAGCCGACGACCAGGTCGGCCCGGCGCAATTCCTCGATGAGGGCATTGACCTGGGATTCGCGGTAGATTTTATATTCCGAGCGGGCGGTGCTGTAGGTCACGCCCACGCTCATGCGCATGTCGCGGATGTTGTTCCAGCCGCCCACTTCGTCGGCGGACTTCTGCGTTTCCAAATCAAAATAGACGATGTTGTTGCTCATCAACCAGAACGATGGCCGGGTACATACCCGATCCAAAATCCAATGGCCAGCGGGAAGAGGTTTTTCCTTTTGTCCGCCTGATAAAGGAGTTACCCTCCATCCATGTTCAAGAAAGCGATGACGGTCTTCGGCCCGGTCGCGATGATTGTCGCGCTGGTGCTGTTTTTTGGCGCCTATTCCAAAACGGGCGGTCTATTCAGGCAACCTCAGATGGCCGGCGGCGCCGTTCTCTTGCGCCAGGTCCAAACCCTTTCCCAACTGGTCACTGTCAAGTACGTCCTCGAAAAGGTCGTGGATGTCCAGGATGTCAAATGGTACGGCGACAACCGGGTGCTCCTCCTCGCCCACGGCATCGTCAAAGCCGGCATCAACCTCGACAATCTTAGGGCCGCCGACCTCCGGGTCACCGGCAAAAAAATCACCGTCAACCTTCCCCCGCCCGCCATCACCGATGTCTATCTGGACGAACACCACACTCGAGTCCTCGATTACACCAAAGCGCCCTTGCGCCCTTACGACAAGGACCTCGAACAAAACGCCCGCGCACAGGCCGTGGATGAACTCCGCCTCCTGGCCATTGACAGCGAAATCTTAAAGGACGCCCGGGACCGGGCGAAGGCGCAATTGACGGCCCTATTTCTGCAAATCGGGTTCACGGATGTGGAAATAAATACGCGCTGAAGCGCAAATCTCTCTTGGCAGGCCGCCGCGCATTTGATTAGCTGTGGCGCGTTTCATGAAGTTCTATTTGCCGAACTTGGTTGTCCTGCTGGCCCTCGCGCGCTTTGATTGTCAAGCACAAGAAGGGCCGCCCGACCTGGTCACCGGCGCCACCCCCGACTCCTCCTCGCGCTCCGTCGGCGACACCACCTTCTTCACCAACGGCGTCATGGCCAGCAACCGCAACTACGTCATCTCCGCCAACGCCGCCATCGTCAGCAACCTCACCGGCGAAGTCCTGGCCGAGGGCGACGTTTCCGTCCTGGATCATGGGCGCCTCTGGCGCAGCGACAGTGCCGTGTACAATTTCAACACCGGCGAAGTCCGGTCCGGCCCCTTCAAAACCACCCAGATGCCCTTCAACCTTTCCGGCGCCGCCATGGCCGGCAATGCGACCAATCAGATCTATGCCACCTCCGACACCGTCGTCACCACCGATGACTACGCGAGACCGATCTACAGAATCCACGCCCGCTCCATTATCATAGTGTCCGGCAAGTACTTGGAGGCGCACGACGCCGTCCTCTACCTGGGATCCGTGCCCGTATTCTACTGGCCTTACTACCACCGCAATGTGGAAAGCCATCCCGAGAATTTTTCGTTCGTGCCCGGTTACCGCAGCACCTACGGAGCGTTCCTACTGGGCGCCTTCAACTGGTACGGCAACAGCAACCTGGATGGCTCCATTCATCTGGACGAACGGAGCAGACGGGGCCTGGGGACCGGACCCGACTTGCAGTTCCACCCCGGCGATTACGGCGAGGCCGCCTTCCGGTATTACTACATCCATGACCACGACTCGCAGGCCGACGGCCTGCCGGTTCCACACCTGGGACCGAGCCGCCAGCGCATGAGTTTTGAGTACACCAACGGCCCGTCCACCAATTTCTCGGCCAAAATCATCGCCCATTACCAGAGCGATCCCCTCATCATCCGCGACTTCTTCGAGAGCGAATACACAGCCGATGTCGAACCGGCCTCCTTCGCGGAAGTCAACCAACTCTGGCCCAACTTCACCCTGGACGCCATGGCGCAGCCGCGCCTGGTGGACTTCTTTGAAACCGTCGAGCGCCTGCCCGACATCAAATTCACCGGCTTGCTCCAGCAGGTGGGCGCTACCCCGATTTATTACCAAAGCGAATCGTCTGTCGGCTACTTCCGCCGCGATTTCTCCGATACCAACCTTCCCGCGGCCACCAACTACTCCGCCACCCGCGCCGACACCGTTCAACAATTCACCCTGCCGGAGTCCTTTTTCGGCTGGCTCCACGTCACCCCGCGCGTGGGCGGGCGTTTGACCTACTACAGCGCGGTGGACGTCGTGACAACCCCGACCAACGCCCAAACCCGGGGCGTCTTCAACACGGGCGTGGATTTCTCCCTCAAGGCCTCCCGCCTTTACCGGGACGCGGACAGTGCATTGTTGGACATGCACGAGTTGCGCCACATCCTGGAGCCGGACATCAACTACGCGTATGTTCCCGCCCCGTCGCGCGCCCCGTCGCAATTGCCGCAATTCGACAGCGAGATGCCCAGCCTGCGCCTGTTGCCGATGGAGTACCCGGATTACAATTCCATTGATTCGATTGACAAGCAGAATTTCCTCCGCTTCACCCTGCGCAACATCCTGCAGACCAAACGCCGGACGGGAGTGGAAGAGATGCTCAACTGGGCGGTCTATGCCGATTGGAACCTGACCCCCGGAACCAACCACACGGTGTCGGATCTCTACTCCGACCTGGCCTTCCGGCCTCGCACTTGGCTCACCCTCGGTTCCTCCGCGCGCTACGATTTGCCCGACCATCGCTGGCGCGACACCATCAGCAGCCTCAAGATCACGCCCAACAGCACCTGGAGCGTCGCCCTGAGCTACCGTTACCTGATGAACAACGACCCGGAATTCCTGACGACGCCCGGCCAGACATTGGCCGGCCACAACCTGGTCGGCATCAGTTTGCGCTACCGGCTGAACGAGAACTGGGGCATCCACATCGCCGAGAGTTACGAAGCGCAGAACGGCAGCCTCCAGGAGCAGGACTACGTCCTCTACCGCGATCTGCGCAGTTGGACCGGGGCGTTGAATTTTCGCGTGACCCAGGGCGCCGGCCAGCCCGCCGACTTCAGCGTGTTTCTCACCTTGTCCCTCAAGGCATTTCCCCGTTACCCACTCGGCTACGACAGTGACACCTCCCCAAACTCCGCCCGCGCCTTCTCCACCCTGAACTCAATGTATTAGGCGCGAATTGTGCCGCGCCTCATCGCCCGGCTTCGCCAAACATTGACAATTTTCGGCGGACGCGGTAGTGTGCCCTCATGGCGACCAAAACGATGAACATCTCTTTGACGCCGGAACTCAGAACGTCTATTGACCGGCGTCTTCGCTCCGGCCTCTATGGCAATGCCAGCGATGTGGTTCGGGCCGGGCTGCGGGCGCTCTCGCGCGAGGAAATGGCCGTGGCCTATCAAGAGTGGCGTAGAATCGCCGCCGGTTTGCCGCAGGAGCCAATCACTTCCAAAATTGAATCGCGCATTGAGCGCACGATTCGGGCGCAACGAAAGAGTAAGAGACCGGCATGATTCGCGCCGTTCTCGACTGTGGCGTGCTGATATCCGCCATCGGCTGGGGTGGCAATGCACGGGCTTGTCTCGATTTGACAGCCTCCGGGCAAGTTTCATTGTTTGTCACGGATGAAATCTGGAATGAGTATACGCATCGGATCCCGGCCATCCTCGCCGCTGAACAGCGAGAAGTTGATCCGCAGCCGGTCCTGGCGTGGCTTTTGACCACCGTGCAATTCGTTGAACCGGCGCCACTGGGCAAATCCCGCAGCCGTGACATTCGAGATGATTGTTATTTGGCCTGTGCTCTGCAGGCGGGCGCGGAGGTTATTGTCAGCAACGACCGGGACCTGCTGATTTTGGGAAAACCATTTGGCATCGCCATACTGACTCCAATCCAGTTCCTCAAATTGGTTCGCGGCGTCACGGGAAATTAGCCCTGCCCTATTGCCGCTCCAGCGCCCATTCCAGCCGCTTCATGCTCAGTGGGGTCCGGCCCAGTCCATGAATCCAGAACTCCTGACATAGAGTCAACAAGAAGGGTCTAATTTTACCTCGATATTCCAGAGTTTTATCTGAGTTTCGAGGCGCGGGAAGGTGCGAACCCAAACCTGTCCGCTTTTTTGGCC
>Ga0182027_10005678_pt1 | contig 18877 bp, 19 predicted proteins | sample 712E1DmetaG_FD_121300 | JGI IMG/M metagenome (GOLD analysis project Ga0182027, IMG submission 121300) | Permafrost microbial communities from Stordalen Mire, Sweden - 712E1D metaG (Illumina Assembly) | ecosystem: Environmental > Terrestrial > Soil > Wetlands > Permafrost | place: Sweden...
ATGCGGATTTCTATGTCCGGGATGAATATTGGCCAGATTTCGATCTACAGCATTTTGAGCACGCACTCGCCTGGTTTAAAAACCAGGACCCGACACTCGGCGGGTAATAGAGTGGTATTGGATGCTGGTTTTAAGGCAATAGCCGGGTGCCCCATTCATCGCGGCTTTATTGCGATGGGTGGGGTGGATGCCCTCTCGCCGGGTACCCCAGGTATCGTTCTCGAGACCTGAGGGACTGCAAGCCGTTTTGTCACGATCAGGCGAAGGAGGGTAGGCCGGCGAGGGCCATGGCGATCTCCTCGGCAGGATATTCGTAGTTCTCCAGCTTGCCGGCCTGGTAGGCGATATAAGACTGCATATCGAAGTGGCCGTGGCCGCTTAGGACAAAGAGAATCGTCTTCTGCTTGCCTTCTTCTTTTGCAACCAGAGCTTCGCGGATGGCGGCGGCGATGGCGTGGTTGGCCTCGGGCGCGGGGATGATGCCCTCGGCGCGGGCAAACTGGATGCCGGCAGCGAAGGCGTCAAGCTGCTGCACCGAGGTGGCTTCAATCAGGCCCAGGTCCATTACGTGGGAGACCAGGGGGCCCATGCCGTGATAGCGAAGGCCGCCGGCGTGAATGCCGGGAGGCATGAAGGTGCTGCCCAGGGTGTGCATCTTGACCAGCGGGGTCAGGTGGCCGGTATCGCCAAAATCATAGGTGAAGCGGCCTTTGGTGAGGCTGGGGCAGGCGGAGGGCTCGACGGCCACTACGCGGGCGTTGCTCTTGCCCTTGATTTTGCGGCCCAGGTAGGGCATGGCGAGGCCGGCAAAGTTCGATCCGCCGCCCGCGCAGCCAATGATGATGTCAGGGTCGTCGCCGGCAAGCTCCATCTGCTCAATGGCTTCCTGGCCGATGACGGTCTGGTGGAGGAGCACGTGATTCAAGACGCTGCCCAGCGCGTACTTGGTATCAGGATCCTTGGCGGCCACTTCAACAGCCTCAGAGATGGCAATTCCCAAGGATCCGTTGGAGTCAGGATGGGCGGCGAGGATGGCGCGGCCACACTCGGTCTCCATGCTGGGGCTGGCGGTGACAGAGGCGCCGAAGACCTCCATGAGGGCGCGGCGGTAGGGCTTCTGGTCATAGCTGACGCGCACCATGTAGACCTTGCACTCCAGGCCGAAAAAAGCACAAGCCATTGACAGCGCCGAACCCCATTGGCCGGCTCCGGTCTCAGTGGAGAGGCGCTTGGTGCCTGCAATCTTGTTGTAATAGGCCTGCGGGACGGCGGTGTTGGGCTTGTGCGAGCCGGCAGGGCTAACGCCCTCGTATTTGTAATAGATATGGGCGGGGGTATCCAGGGCCTGCTCAAGGCGGCGGGCGCGATAGAGCGGGGCGGGACGCCACTGGGCATAGACCTGCCGCACGGGGCCGGGAATCTCGATTTCGCGCTCGGTGCTGACTTCCTGAAGAATCAGGGCCATGGGAAAGAGCGGCGCCAGGTCGTCAGGGCCTAGGGGCTGATGGGTGCCGGGATGCAAGGGCGGCGCCATGGGCTTGGGCAGATCGGCGGCAATGTTGTACCAAGAGACAGGAATGCGAGATTGCGGCAAGTTATATTGGATTGTTTCCATGCCGGAAATTGTACCAGCGTTTCCTCTGGATTGCCTGTTAGCTACAGCAGCCAACCAGGAAACGATTTAGAGTAAACAGCGAGGATGGATGAGCACGAGAGCCCCTGGGAGGTTCAAACAATACAAATGAAAACGCATTTTTCATTCGGCAAGAATGGCATCGATGTTTCAGTACCGGAGGGGTTTGATTGCCAAGTGATCCGGAGCCGGTCAGGTGTGGCGCTGACGGATAGCGTGGCGGCGCTGGGAGAGGCGCTGGATCACCCGATTGGCTGCGAGCCGCTGGCGGCATTGGCGGCGGGCAAGAAGACGGCTGCGATCTCAGTGTGCGACATTACGCGGCCGGCGCCGAACCGTGTGACTCTGCCGCCGCTGCTGAAGCGGCTGCACGGGGCGGGGATTCCAATGGAGGGGGTCACGATCCTGATTGCGACGGGGCTGCACAGGGGAGCGACGGAAGACGAGGTGAGGCAGATTGTGGGGCCGGAGATTGCCGCGGCGTATCGCGTGGTGAGCCACGATGCGCGGGCGCTGAGGGAGCATCGCGCGTTGGGCGAAACGGGCCGGGGAACGCCGGTTTATATCGACGAGCGGTTCATGGCGGCGGAACTGCATATCACGCTGGGATTTATTGAGCAGCACCTAATGCTGGGCTTCAGCGGCGGGCGCAAGCTGATCGCTCCGGGCCTGGCGGCGCAGGAGACGATCAAGGTGATCCACTCGCCCAAGTTCATGCGCGAGCCGCTGGCGACGGAGGGATCGATTGTTGGAAATCCGCTGCACGCGGAGTTGCTGGAGATTGCACGGATGGCGCGGCACGACTTTATTGTGGACGTGACCCTGACGCAGGAGCGGGCGATCTCGGGCGTGTTCGCGGGCCATCCGGTGAAGGCTCATGCGGCTGGGGTGGAGTTTGTGGAGAGAACCTGCCTGGAGCGGCTGGAGGCACCGGTGGATGCGGTGATTACCAGCGCGGCCGGATACCCGCTGGACCTGACGTTCTACCAGACGACCAAGGGCATTACCGCGGCGCAGCACATTGTGAAGCCGGGAGGCAGAATCCTGGTGGTGGGCGAGTGCGCGGAGGGAGTGGGATCGGCTGAGTTTGCGCGGAAGCTGGAAGCGTTCAAGGGATGCGAGAGCTATCTGGAGGAGATTGGCCAGACGGCAGTGGAAGTGGACCAGTGGCAGATTGAGAAGGTGGCGCTGGTGGGCTTGAATCATGAGCTGTTCTTCCATACGCCGGGAGTGAGCAAGAAGCAGATGGGGCGGCTGGGGGCGAACGCTTTCGACGATTTGGACGAGGCTGTGGCGGCGTTGCTGGATGGGCTTCCGGCCGGGGCGCGGGTTGCGCTGGTGCCGGATGGGCCGTATACGTTTGCAAAGGCGGCGAGTTAGCGGGTTGGCGGGTCAGCGGGTTTGTGGATAACCAAATTCGGTGTTTCCCAGGTTTCGAAAACGAGATATGTGGCACCTGTAGTTCAGCTATGCTTTCAGGTTGCGGTGGTCCAATGTGAGCAGACGCGCGCCTGGACGGCTTTTAGGATGGTGTGTAGTGGAGTGGCGCGCGGCCGTTCCAAAGGCCCGTCGTTCTTCCTGCAAGACTCATGAAAGTTGCGGACTACGTGCCCGGAAACGCGATTCTGCAGGAAGCCACGAAGCTGCACAAAGTGAGCGACAGTCTCGACATACTGGCGGGGCAACATGAGCCCATCTCCGAGGCGCTATCGATTCTGTCGGGCAGCGTGCGCAACTCAGCTACGCTGCTGGAAGTGCTGGTGGCGTTGAAGCTGAAGCCGGCCCCAGGGTACGATCCTGCAAGCAACTGAAAACAGTGGACGGCGGACTACTTTACTCACCGCACAGCGAGGAGTTTGGTTATGAAAAAGAAGAGCCGGATCGAAATTGCGCGAGAGATTATTTCCAGAGTGAAAAGAGAGATGGATATGCCGCGGCTGACGGAGTCGGTGAGGAACGGCGAGAGCACTTTGGCCGCCAAAAGACCTGTTGCCTACCCCGTGAAGGCGTGAGCCCCGGGGATTGAGCGCGGTTCACTCGAAATCTATCAAGAGAAAAGAGACTGGTTCCTTGCTTCCGTTTGCCCTGAGCAGAGATCAGCGCGTCTGAACGCAGCACCGAAATTGCGGGTTCAATATTCGAAGTTCCACTGCTCCGACGCCCATCAAACCCACCCAGGGTTTATCATCGTAGATGGCGCGGACTGGAGCGGTTGCGCCATCGGGCTGGCATTCGACTCCGGTCGCCGCGGCGACCTCCGCTCAGGATGACAAAACCTATTTTTTGATGGATTCAGGGATACCTCCAGGAACGGGATCGAGATGCGAGCAAAAACGGCGGTGGTGCTGGGCGCCCAATGGGGCGACGAGGGCAAGGGGAAGATTGTGGACGTGCTGAGCGAGCGGTTTGCCGCCGTGGCTCGGTATGCGGGCGGTCATAACGCGGGGCACACGGTCGTACACGGCGGACAGAAGTTTATATTGCAACTGATTCCCTGCGGGGTGCTGCGGCCGGGGTGCAAGGGCGTAATCGGCAACGGCGTGGTGCTGGACCCGATTGCATTCCTCAAGGAGGTGGCCAAGCTGCGCAGTCTGGGCGTGGCCGTGGACGAGCAGCTCTTTGTGTCGAACCGGGCGCAGGTGATTCTGCCGTATCACCGAATGATCGAGCTGGCAGCGGAGAGCGCGCCGGGGCGGAAGAAGATTGGGACAACGAGCCGCGGGATTGGGCCGGCGTACGAGGACAAAATGGCGCGGAGCGGGCTGCGGGTGGTGGACCTGCTGCGGCCGGAGCTGCTGAAGACGCACATTGAGGCGGCTTGCGCGGAGAAGAACGCCATTGCGCGGGCGCTGTTCGGGACGGGGACCGACCCGCTGGACCCGGCGAAGATGTTTGACGAGTATGCCGCGGCAGCAGAGCAGGTGCGTCCCTTTGTAGCGGATACGGGGCGGCTGTTGCACAGGATTTTGGCCGAGGGCCGGAGCGTGATGTTCGAGGGGGCGCAGGGGACGATGCTGGACATCGACCACGGAACGTATCCGTTTGTGACCTCTTCTTCAGCGACGGCGGGCGGAGCGGCTACGGGAACCGGGGTGGGGCCGACGGCGATCGGCACGGTGATCTCTGTGACCAAGGCGTATGTGACGCGGGTGGGCGAGGGACCGTTCCCCACCGAGATTCACGACGCGGCGGGCGACCACCTGCGGGCGCGTGGCAACGAGTATGGAGCGGTGACGGGGCGGCCACGGCGGTGCGGCTGGCTGGATATTCCGCTGCTGCGCTACTCGAACCAGGTGAATGGGGCGGAGTGGCTGGTGGTGACCAAGCTGGACGTACTGGACGAGCTGGCCGAGATTCCGATTTGCATAGGGTACGAGATCGGCGGGAAGGTGATGGACGCGATTCCGGCGGACGTGCAGGGTCTGGAGCAGATCAAGCCGGTTTATACCACGCTGAAGGGCTGGCAAAGCTCGACCGAGGGGATTACGGATTTTGAAAAGCTGCCCCAGGCGGCGCGGGAGTATTTGAGGTTCCAAGAGAGAGAGAGCGGGGCGCGGATTGGAATGGTGTCGACCGGGCCGGACCGGGAACAGACGATGGTTCTGCCGGAATTTGCGGCGGCTCTGAACGAAATTCACGCTTAGACTTGAGCAGCCTGGACTTGAATGTTCATGCGAGAGAGAAACCGAACCTATGGTCAGTTTTATTGTCCATTTGAAGTTTGCCCCTGAAGAACGCGCCGAGGTGGCGGAAGCTCTGCGCCTGCTGGCGGAAGCCTCGCGCCAGGAGCCGGGGTGCGTGAGCTACATTCCCCATTATGCAGATGGCGACCTGGACACGGTGCTCATCTATGAGCAATACCAGGATGCGGAGGCGCAGCAGGCGCACCGCGAGACAGCGCACTTCAAGAAATATGCGGTGGGGGGAATCTACCAATTGATGCGGGATCGGCGCGTGGAGAACCTGGTTGCTCTCGTTTGAGGGCTTTCTTTCGTCCAACCCGCGGTAGCCGCGGCGCGGGTGCGCGGCAGCTTGCAAGCTGAAATTGAAAATTTTCGTGATGCTCTGTGCGATAGCGCATTGACCCGAGTGCCAGTTCGGGGCTACCATCCGAAGCGTTTATGCATTGTGCCAGGTCCAATCCTCTGAAGTTCTTCAGCCGCCGGGCGGCGCTCGGGCTGATACTGATGCCAGTGTTCGCGCATGCGGCCTGGGTGGGTTCCGCCCAAGCAGGAATGCCCAGGGGGCAGAAGCACGAGAGCCGCCATGAGATCGACCAGATCGAGGATGCATGGCGCAACGCCGTCCTCAAGTCGAACACCACAGTGATGGACGGCCTGCTGGCGGACGATTACATGGCCATCACCGCCTCCGGCACCCTGCAAACCAGGGACCAGGCCCTGGCTAATCTCCGCTCCGGGCGGACACACATCACAACTCTCAATGTCTCTGACCGCAAAGTGCGTTTTTACGGGAAGACGGCGCTGGTGACCTCAGTTGCCGAGGTGCAAGGCGCAACGGGCGGGGTAGACATCTCCGGCTTTTATCGCTACACCCGCGTTTATGTGCGGGATGCGCGAGGCAAGTGGAAGATCGTGAGCTTTGAGGCCAGCAGAATCCGCCAGACCGACGAGCATAAATAGGCGGAAGCCGCCAGCGCGCTGGAGAGAGCAACCGCAGGGGGTAACCCTACTGAACATGACTTGCGTTTTTCACGAGATTACTTCTGTAACGATTCCTTACGCCAGGTAATGTGCGCGTGATTTCAATTGTGCTATACACTCCGCAGGGTATTTTATATTTCGGCCGAATTTGCTGAACGACCCATGATGGTGCTGACCACTGGTTGAGGCTGAAGTGAAAGTGCAGTTCCAGTTCACAGCACTGCCGGCGGCTGCCCGGAGGCTCTTTCAGAAAAGCTGTCGCCGCACGGCAAAGGCCGCAGCGACTCGAGCAGTGCATACGCAATGGGCCTACAGTTGAACCGGAGAGGAGATGCTGGGATGAAGAACGCGCAATTGGCGACGCTTAAATTCTTCTCGCTGTTGTTTCTCCTGCCGGGCCTGGCGGGCCTGATCATCTCCGCCATGATTTCGACGCACTATGCGGACACCCTGCCGCGGGTTCCAGTGCCGCAACAGATGCGCATTACGCCGCGCAACATTCATGGCATCATCGTTTACCAGACTGTGGATGAAGACCGGCGGCTCAGCTTCATGGAGTACTCCTCGGTGGGGGTCTTCGTGATCGGACTCGGGCTGAGTCTGGTCTACTTCGAAAAGTGGGGCACCGCACAGGCGCCGGGGGCCGAACAGGACGACGAGCCGGTTGAGAGCGTGAACTAAAGAGGCTGCGGAGAAGGCCCGATTCATGGCTCGACCCGCGAAAAAGCTCTCTCAGGGGCTAAAGCCCACGTTTATTTTGAGGCACTTACGGTACGACTGAAGTCATGCCCTGACACTCCTCGCAGTTCCAAATGAGTTTTCCGTAATCTGTATAGCTCACGTTGATTTTGCTGGCCTAATGCGGGGGTTGAAACCCCCGCCTCCCTTCGAAGCCGGCGACGCCGGTGGACGACTACAATAGACCGATGCCCGAGCTGCCTGAGGTGGAGACCATTGCCCGCGGCGTCCACGCGCGGGTGCGCGGCGACCGCATTGTCGAGGTATGGTTCGGCGGGCATCGGGAACCTTTCAAGACGCCGCCGGGGCGACAGAGCCAGGGGCTTGAGGGTCGCGTTTTTCTGGCCGTGCATCGCACCGGAAAACACATTGTTTGCGAGCTGGGCGCTGGCACTGGCACTGCGTGCGGCAGCCTTTTGGATGAGTGTTCTCAAAAACCAGATGCGCAATGGATCGTGCATCTGGGCATGACGGGACGGCTGCTGGTGACCACGCCCGACGCTCCCGTGGCCGCCCATACACACGCGCGCCTGAGCCTGGCCAGCGGCCGCGAACTGCGATTTGTGGATCCGCGCCGGTTTGGGCGGCTGGAGTTTCGCGACCTGGGCCGCCGCGAGGGCTTCGACGCGCCGGGCGCGGAGCCGCTGACGATCGGGGCTGAGGAGTTTGCCGCTCTCTTTCACGGCCGGCGGCTGGCCATCAAGGCCGCTCTGCTGAACCAGAGCCTGCTGGCAGGAGTGGGCAACATCTACGCCGACGAGAGCCTGTTTCGCGCCGGCATACGTCCGAGGCGGCGGTCGGAACGGCTGACCAGGGCCGAACTGGAACGCCTGCGGCTGGAACTGCGTGAGGTTCTGGAGCAGGCCATCCGGCTGGGCGGATCGTCCGTGTCAGATTACGTGGACGCCGACGGAGTGCGGGGCTTCTTTCAACTTGAGCACTGCGTCTACCTGCGCACAGGCCTGCCGTGCCTCCGCTGCCAGACGCCAATCCGGCGGATTGTGGTAGGAGGACGGGGGACACACTACTGCCCGCATTGCCAGGGATAAGGCAAACATCTATGGTTTTTTGAATTATCTTCGATCCGGCCTACCAGAATGTAGAAGATACCCACGGGAAATGTATCTCAAGTCATTGAAAACACTTAAAACCTCAAACGGCATGCGAATTGCTAATAGAAAGGTGCCAGTGATGAATCGGCTGCTGGGGAGAAGACCGGCCAGCCCAAAGAAGAGCAGACACCCGGCAAGAGCCACCGCCAATGAAGCGGCCCTCAAAAGGGGAAGAACCGGCCGGGGGAAGTCTGAAGTAGGAACGGTGAAGATAGCCACCGTCCACAAGCAATTTGGGAGGCCAGTGCCCAAGCAATACAGCGAGACGCCACTCTTATGGAGTGGCGTTTTGTGCATCTGGGGGATTTTTGGCGAAGGCGGCCGGCTCTCGATTCCCGGTAACACCAAAGTTCACTTGCCAGCCGGGGCGCTTCGCTGTAGTATCAAACTTGCCTATGAAGCGGCTGACGCGAGCCACCCAAACGGGTAGTGCAAGCTCGCCGCCGAGCAAGGAAGTTTCACCGCGCCATTCATTCCACATTAGGCTGTACGCGGCGAAAGCTCCCATAGGAAGGGCGTCACCTGAGGAAACGCCTGTCGCACCGCATCGATCCTGAGATTTAAGACAACCGGGTGGAACTCCTAGGGGGTTCCTGCGTAGTGGGCGGCAAGGCAGCTACTCTTTTGGGGAATGAGGCAGATTGCATGTGGAGCACCGCCGCGGCGAGCTCCTGCGCAGTTTGGCCGATCTCCTTATATGACTGGATCACCGGTCGCATGTGTTCTGTGTCCAGGACAGGCGGCAGGCAAATAGGAAACTCGGCGCCAATCTCAGCATTGGACGAGAAAACGACTGAATCTAAGAGCTCAATGCACTCAATAGCAATGCACCAGGAAGTACACGCATGATGACAGAATCAACGCAGCCCCAGATTGAAATGGGGCCTGCACCGGCCAATGGGCAGGAGCAGTCGCAAGGGCATCGGCGCCGCCGGCGCCGCCGCAAGAACAAGAGCAGCCAACAGAGCGCGCCGCAGGCCCAAACGGCCCAAACACAAGCTCCGGTCCAAACGCCTCAGGCGCCTCAGGCGCCGCCGCAGCCTAGAGCGGCCGCGCCTGTGCAACCCCATAAAGGTCATCCGGCGCAGCAGAACCATGGGGGCCAGGCGCACCAGGGCCAGGGACGGAAGAAGAAGAAGTTCTTCCAGAAGGGTTCGGCCTCAGCCGCGCAGCCCGGCAATAGCCTGTCTTCCCCCGCACAAGGGTCATCGCAGGGCAGGCGCAAGCAGAAGGGGCCCAGGGAGTTTGTGGGTCCCATGGATCACAGCTACCGCGCCGTCAACGGCAACATGGCCGATGGTCCACCCTCCACGATTCAAATGATGAACAACGGCCACGGCAGCCATTACCAGGACGCCTATGTGGAGCCGCCGGCGGCTCCCATCCGGGAAGACGCCACGACGCGCATCTTCTGCTTCATCGAGGATCTGTTTTTCCAGGCCAAAATACAGGAGACGTCGCGCAAGCTGGGCGTGAAGGTGGAGTTCGTCAAAGGCGACAAGGAGTCCGTGGCAAAGCTCTCCGACGTGCCGGAGGCCGAGCGGCCCACGCTGCTGGTCTTTGACCTGAACAACCTGAACGCCAAGCCGATGACGCTGATTCCGAAGTTCAAGGCCAAGCTGAAGAAGGCTACTTCGATCATCGGCTTTCTGAATCACCTGCAGGGCGACCTGAAGATGAAGGCCATTGAGGCAGGATGCGATACGGTGATGCCGCGGTCGGCCTTCTCGCAGAGTTTGCCGAATCTGCTGCGCCGCTACGGAGTGGAAGAGGAAGAAGAGTACGACCAGCAGCCGGTGTGAAGGAAAGCTGTCAGCAGTCAGCTTTCAGTTGTCAGTTTTTTCATTGCGCTTACGGGGTGCATTGAGGCAATACTGAGAACGAAAGCTGACCAGGAAATCTGAGGGCGTCCGCCACGGCGGACGCCCTCACTATTTTGTGGTTCAGAATCTTATCCAGGGGGCCAGGTGAAGGGGCGGCCGCCGAGCAGGTGGAGATGGAGATGGTCCACGGTTTGGCCGCCTTCCACGCCGGTATTCACAACGATGCGGTAACCGTCGTCAAGGTGCTTGGTCCGGGCGATCTCTGCCGCCGCCCAAAGCAGGTGACCGAGCAGGGCTTGATCGCTTTGACCGGCATCGACAATGGAACCGATGTGCCGGCGGGGGACAATGAGAACGTGCACCGGCGCCTGGGGGTTAAGGTCGGCGAAGGCGTAGCTAAACTCATCCTGGTAAACGGGGGTGGAGGGAATGGCACCTTCAACGATCTTGCAGAACAGGCAGCTCATAGCGAGACCAGTGTACATGGGCGTTGTTGCATTGAGGAAGATCCGAGCAGTAACGTGTGTGGTACGCGGATTTGCAGGTGCTATTGCAGGCGGCGCACGGCCGGGCGAGTTTTTTACCGGACAAAGCAGCGCGATTGGATGATAGATTGAGATGTTCGCTGGGTTTGAGGAGGGTTCTCCGGTATGCCCACGACCATGCAGGCGGTAGTCAAAGCTCACGCCGCGCCCGGCATTGAGTTGCGGGAGGCGCTGATTCCCGCCCCCGGCCCCGGCGAAGTGCTGGTGCGAGTGCAGGCGGCCAGCGTATGCGGGACTGATCTGCACATCTTCAACTGGGACGAGTGGGCGCAGGGACGCATTCATCCGCCGCTGATTCCGGGCCACGAGTTTGCGGGCGCGGTGGCCGGCGTGGGCCACGGCGTAACCACGGTGCGCGAGGGCGATCAGGTATCGGCGGAGATGCATGTGGCCTGCGGCAAGTGCCTGCAATGCCGCATCGGCGAGGCGCACATCTGCCAGCACGTGCGCATTCTGGGCGTGGACGCGGACGGGGCGTTCGCCAGCTACGCCATCATTCCCGAGAGCAACATCTGGAAACTTTCGCCGTCGATTCCGCACGAGTATGCGACGCTGCTGGACCCGCTGGGGAACGCGGTGCATGCGGTGCTGGCCGGGGCGATTGCGGCGAAGACAGTGGCGGTAACCGGCTGCGGCGCGATCGGGCTGTTCTCAATTGCCGTGGCCAAGGCCTGCGGAGCGGCAAAGGTATTTGCCATCGAGGTGAATGCGCACCGCAGAGCCGTGGCCGCGACGATGGGCGCCGACCTGGCGCTGGACCCCGCCACGAAAAACGTTGAAAAGCGAGTCCTGGAGGCTACGGGCGGGACCGGCGTGGACGTTCTGCTGGAGATGTCAGGCCATGCCGAGGCTATGCGCCTGGGCTTTGCGCTGCTGAGAACCGGGGGGCGCGCGTCGCTGCTGGGGATTCCGTCGAGGCCTTTTGAGCTGGACTTTGCGCGCGACATCATTTTCAAAGGGGCCACTGTACAGGGCATCAATGGGCGCAAGATCTTCGAGACGTGGTTCCAGATGGAGGCGCTGCTGGCTACCGGCAAACTGAACCTGGAACCGGCGATTACGCATCGGCTGAAGCTGAGCGAGTTTGAGCGGGCGATGGAATTGCTGCAGACGGGCGAGGCGATCAAGGTGGTGATGCGGCCGGAGTGAGAAAAGCAGGGATCAGGGATCAGGGATCAGGCGGCGGCATTAAGATTTTGGTGCGGCTTGAGTCAGGCTTGTGTCCTGTCTCCGAATTTCTTGACGATGATCAGAGCACGAGACGCAGGTCCTTCGACTGCGCAGGATGACAGCTCGTTTTTGAAATGTACTTCGGAGACAGGACACTAGTTGTCCCAATCGATGATTGCGGGGCGCAGGCCGCGGACGGCGTTGGATAAATAGATTGCGTCGGCTTGGCGGAGGTCTTCGATATAAAGGACGCGTTCTTCAATTTCTGGCTGCGTTTCCAGAAGATGGCGGCGGTGGACGCCGGCTAGCAGGCCGCACTCCACTGGCGGCGTGAACCAGCGACCGTCTTTTTGAATGAAGATGTTGTGGATGGCGCCCTCGGTAACTTCGCCGCGCAGGTTGAGAAACAGCACATCGTCAAAGCCGGCCTGGGTTGCGGCCTTCAGGGCTTCAGCGTAGAGGGGCCTGTGCGTGGTCTTGTGGAAGAGCATGGGGTCGTGGGGGTCGGTGCGCTGGGAGGCGATGCGCACACGGACGGGCTTGGCGTGATCGACGCTCTCAGGCAAAGGCTCGTCCTCAATGTGCACGAAGCCTTCGTGGTCGAGTAATAGACGGACTTTGCGGGGGATTTCTGCCGGATGGGGTGGCGAAGCCGGGGGGGGGGCCACCCTTTCCGCAAAAGGCCGCGGAAAGGATGGGGCACCCGACTTTTGCGCGAATGCTTCAGCGTGGGTTAGGAGCGCGGCTTTGACTTCATCGCGGTCACAGGGGAAGGCGAAGTAATCGGCCGAATCTTCGAGGCGGTCAAGATGCAGATCGAGGAGCGGATATTCGCCATTCCAGAGCAGCGTTTCGATCAGGGAAAAAGGCTCCCTGGGACGGGTGAGAAACTCCGCCTTCAAGAGGCATTCGCGAAACTCGTCAGCCGCATCGGAGTCGATGACGATGCCGCTGCCGACACCCATCGTGCCGCATTCGCCGTCGAGCTGCAGAGTGCGAATGGCTACGTTGAAGACGGTACGCTCGCGAGAGAAGAAGCCGATGGCGCCGGTATAGACGCCTCTGGGCTGTTGCTCGAGCTGAGCCAGCAGTTGCATGGCGCGCACCTTGGGCGCACCGGTGATGGAGCCGCAGGGAAAGAGCGCGCGGAAGATCTGTTGAAAGCCTGCATCGGGGCGGAGTTCGCCGGTGACGGTGGAGGTCATCTGCCACAGAGTGGGGTAGCGCTCGACGGCAAAGAGGTCTTGGGCGCGGACGGATCCGAAGTTGCACAGGCGGCCGAGATCGTTGCGCAGCAGATCCACGATCATCACGTTTTCACTGCGGTTCTTGGGGTCGTTGCGGAGCCAGTCTGACTGGGCGCGGTCCTCGGCGGTGGTGCGGCCACGGGGCGCGGTTCCCTTCATGGGGCGGGTGGTGATGCTGCGGGCGGAGCCTTGGCCTTCCAGTTGGAAGAAAAGCTCGGGCGAAAAGGAGAGGATGCGGCGGTTGGGCTGCGCATGCAGGAAGGCGCCATACGGAACCGGCTGGCGGCTGCGCAAGCGCCGATAGAGCGCGGCGGAACTGCCCGGCGCACTGACGCGCAGGGGAACCGTGAAGTTGAGCTGATAGACATCACCGGAACGAATCCACTCGTGGATGGCCGCGATGCGCTCAGCATATTGCTGTTCTGTGAGGTCGAGGGCGGCTGCTGGCGTCGGCGCGGCTGCCGGTTCCCGGTCAGGTACGCCGGATCGAAAGGAGGCAAGGGCTGGTGGAGCGCCGTCGAGAAAAACGCCGGCTCGATGGTCGAAGAGGAAAGGACGCGAATAGATTCCGAACCAGGCAAGAGGGTGGGCAAAAGGCTGGCCGGGCGAGCTGGGCGGCAGATGGGCCGTGGGCTCAAAGAAGTTGCCGCACTCGTAGGTGAAGAATCCAGCGGCAAAGTGGCCGGCGGCAACGGCGCTCTCGATTTCAGCAAAGAGATTGGGGATTTCTTCTAACTGGTTGGCCAGGCAGACGCGCAGGGGAGCGGTGAAGAGGCGGGATAGGAACTCAGAGTGGTGCTCTGGGCCGGTGGGCTTAGCACACTCCAGCCATACCGTTGCCGGCGTATGCTCGACCAGCGCGTAGAGTTCCGCGGGTGGGGAATGCCAGCGGTTCATGCAGACAAGACTACTGGATCGTCAGCGCCAGGGGAACGCTTTGCGTGATGGCGGTGATGCCGTTGCTGGACTGCGCCGTGACTTTAATCGCGTATGTGCCCGCAGGGGTGGCCGGATTCGGAGGCGGTCCGTGGTTGAAGTAGTTATAACGGGGCGCGCATGCCGTGGCGCCGAGCATGGTGACCAGGGCGACCAGGGCCAGCAGCGAGAGGCGGTTGATCCAGCGGCGGCGGCGGGTTCCCCAGGCAAGTCCGCCCAGGCCGAGCGCGCCGGGAAGCAGCAACGCCCAGGCGACGGGGTTGGAGCGGGGATGAACACTGAAAGCCGGTGCGGCCGCGGTGCCTGATTGGGTAACGATGACCATGGAGCTGGTGATTGCGGCGGTGGCGTTGGGCAGTATCTCGACGTTCTCCGGGGTAAAGGTGCAGGAGCTCTGATCGGGAAGGGCGGAGCAGGAGAGCGTGACGAACATGGGAGCCGAGAGCGCGGCGGCGTTCACCGGGGTAACGGAGGCGATGATCGTTCCCGTTTGGCCGGGGGTAAGAGTGAGCGTGCCGGGGGAGATGGAAATAACGAAGCTGGGCGTGGTGCTGGTGAGCGCATGCACCGCGGACGGCTGGGAGGCGGAGCCAAGGTGAGTGGCGTCGCCGGTATAAATCGCGCGCAGGGAATGATCGCCGGCCGGGAGGGTAACCACGATGCCGGCCTGGCCCTGGGCATTCAGCGCCGCACCGGCCAGTTGGGCGCGGTGGTCGCTGATGGCGACGGCGCCGGAGGCGGGAAGCCCGTCCTCACCGGTTACGGTGATGGAAACAATGGCCTGTGTGCTACCGCCCTGGTCGCGGGTTTCCACGCTGATGGAGGTCTGCGTGGCCAAATTCTGCGTATTCTGTGCCACCACGGGCAGAGACGGCATCGCGAGACCGATACCAAGCGCTGCAACCAACTCAAGCCGCAGACTGCGGCAGATAATGCCTCTCACGTGCATCTACTCCAAATCCAAAGAAAAATCGTATGCCGCCCGTTTATCACAGCGTAGAACCCTATTGTATCCGGCGGGGGCGCATGGGGGCCATGGGGATCACTTTCTTTTGGACGCTGCTCGGGGGAGAATGGCGCCTTTCGAGGTTGAATCGAGCGGATGCAGCGATGCGGGAGCGGCACTGGTTCCCCGCCGCCGGGCGCGCTATGCTCTTTGATTGAGGTGCATCGCCATGGCCCAGGAGACCGCTCGCCCCCAGCTTGCCTACCTGAGCGCCGCAATGGACGAGTTGCGCGCACAAGGGACCCACTTCAAGCTGCGCATCCTTGACGACCAGCAGGCGCCGGTTTGCCACTACGACGGGAAACAGGTGATCAACCTGGCCAGCAACAACTACCTGGGGCTGGCCAACCATCCCAAGCTGATCGAGGCGGCGCTGGCAGCGACGCGGGCCTTCGGGGTGGGTTCGGGCGCGGTGCGGACGATTGCCGGCACCATGCGCATCCACATGGACCTGGAGGAGAAGATTGCCCGCTTCAAGAATGTGGAGGCCTGCGTGGTCTTCCAGAGCGGATTCGCGGCCAATGCGGGGACGGTGAGCGCGATTCTCGGGAAAGACGATTTCATTTTGTCGGACGAGCTGAACCACGCCAGCATCATCGACGGGGCGCGGCTGTCGCGAGCCAAAATCAAGGTCTTCCGGCACAAGGACGTGGACCATTGCGAGGAGCTGCTGAAGGAGGTTGCCGGCGAGCCCGGCCATAAGCTGGTGATCACCGACGGGGTTTTCTCCATGGACGGCGACATTGGGCCGGTGGACAAGTTGGCTGTGCTGGCGGAGAAGTACGGGGCCATCATGATGGTGGACGACGCGCACGCATCGGGCGTGCTGGGGCGGAACGGGCGCGGGAGTGTGGACCACTTTGGAGTGCATGGCAAGGTGGACGTGCAGGTGGGGACGCTGTCAAAGGCTATCGGGGCGTTGGGCGGATATGTTTGCGGAAGCCACGATTTGATCGATTACCTCTACCATCGGGCGCGGCCGTTTCTGTTTTCCACTTCGCATCCGCCGAGCGTGGCGGCGACGTGCATTGCGGCGTTCGACATTCTGGAGCAGGAACCGGAGCGGATTGAACGGCTGTGGGCCAATACGCGGTACTTTCAGGGCGAATTGAAACGCCTGGGCTTCAACGCGGGCGGGGTGAACACGCCGGCGACGGAGACGCCGATTACGCCGATCATCGTGGGCCAAGGGCGGGCGGCGATGGAGTTTTCGCGGGCGCTGTTCGACGAAGGTGTGATGGGGACAGGGATTGCGTTTCCGACGGTACCGGAGGGAAAGGCTAGAATTCGGCTGATGATGACGAGTGAGCATACTCGCGCACAGCTTGATCAGGCGCTGGAGACGCTGGAGCGGGTGGCAAAGCGGCTGGGGATACTAGGATAGAGGCACCATGATCGCTCACTTGCGCGGAAAGCTCATTTACAAGCACCCTGGCCAGGCCATCGTCGAGGCGGGCGGGGTTGGATACGACGTCACCATCTCGGTGCCTACGTTTACGGCGCTGCCCTCGGTGGGCGCTGAGGCGGCGCTGCATATTCATACGCAGGTTAGCGAAGACCAGATTGCGCTCTTCGGCTTTTTGGAGCTGGAGGAGAAGCGGCTCTTTGAGCGGCTCATCACCGTGAGCGGCGTGGGGCCCAAGCTGGCTGTCAAGATGCTGAGCGGGCTGTCGACGGAGCGGACGGTGCAGGCGATTCGCGGCCAGGACCATGCGCAACTGGTGCGGATTCCGGGGGTGGGCAAGAAGCTGGCCGAGCGGCTGGTGGTGGAGCTGAAAGACAAGCTGGACGACTTTGCCGTGGCGCCTGTGCCGTCAGGGGTGCAGGGGCCGGCGGTGGACGATGTGCTTTCAGCGCTGGTGAACCTGGGCTACCAACATGCGTCGGCGGAGAAGGCGATCGAGCAGGCGGTGGCCAAGGACGCCGCGCTCCGGGCAGATTTCGACGGGTTGTTCCGAGGGGCGCTGAAAGTGATCCGGTAGAGTGCAAGTTCCATTCAAACCAGCAAGATGCGTGGATTCATTCGGCGCAAATTCTTGCGTTCAAATCAAGTAGCAGCCAAATTAACATACACTGTTCCGATTTCCTGTTCTAATCAAGAAAGGCCTCTGAATCTCGGCTTCTGAGGGGCGGTCATCCCCAATGCTTTAAGGACGGTGTGTTTGCGTTTGATTCTCGCTCTTGTCTGCTTAGGCCTCGCCTCAACAGCCGGTGCCCAGCAGGTACAGCTTCCGGAGGCGCCGCAGCCGTCGGCCAGCCTTCTGGCGGCCAATGCCTCCGTAGCCGATTCCGGCGAATCTTCTTCCTCGTCCGATCTCACCGGTCCATTTGGCTTGGCCATCTCTGCTGACCTGGCGCAGACCGGCCAGCCCGCGCAGAACGCCAACCACGGCGACAAGCACCCCAAACCCGCCTCCGACATTCCTGTCGATGCCGACGGCAACCCCATCCCCCTCGATCGGCTACAGCCGAAGCGCATTCTCGGCTTCATGCCCAACTTCCGCTCCGTCTCCGGCGGATCCAAACCCCACCCGCCCGGCTGGAAGTACAACTTCAACATCGCTACTCACCAGGCCACCGATTATTCCTCTTTCATCTTTCTCGGCATCACTTCCCTTACCGCTGAAGGCATGGATATGCATCCCTCTCTGGGCAAGGGCGTGGACGGCTTTTACGCCTACGCCTGGCGCGGCTTGCTGGATAAGACCGACGGCACCTATCTCTCCGCGTGGCTATTGCCCAGCCTCCTCCACGAAGACACACGTTTCTACGCCCTCGGCAAAGGCCATAGCATCCCAATACGTGCTCTCTACGTGATCAGCCGGCAGGGCGTGGCGCGCACCTATGGCGGCCGCCAGACGCCCAACATCGCAGGACTCGGCGGCAAGGTTCTCACCCAGGTGGTCTCAAAAACCTACTACCCCGCCGGCGCGACCAGCTTCAGCGTGCTGGCCACCAAGTTCGGCTACTCCGCCATGCGCGACATCGCGTTCTCTTCCATTCGCGAGTTTTATCCCGATGCCGCCGCGCACTTTGTTCGCAAGCATCGGGAGAAAGTAGCCAGACTTGCCGCACGGGACGCTGGTACGACTCCTTAGAAATCCTGAGGTAATGTGCAATCGCGCAATTGAGAGTTGCGTATTCGCCCGCGCAAAGGCACTGCGCAGAGAGCCCCTGAGAATTTTTTTGCTAACCTTGTTACATATGGCTCGTGCCGCAAAATCCGCAACAAGAGAATCCACCGCAGCGGCTCCCGCCGCTCACCTTCGTCCGGAGGGGCTGAAGTTTCTGCGCGGGCTGGCGCGGAACAACGACCGGGAGTGGTTTACGCCGCGCAAGGCGGTCTTTGAGGCGGAGCTGAAGGAGCCCATGCTGGCCATCATCCGCAAGGTGACGGACGCAATGCTGGATTTTGCGCCCGGATTTGTGCGGCCCGCGGAGAAGTGCCTCTTCCGCATCTATCGCGATACGCGGTTCAGCGCGGATAAGCGGCCCTACAAAACGCATGTGGCGGCGTGGTGGTCATTGAGCGGCCTGGAAAAAACTTCGGGGGCCGGGTACTACTTCCACGTCGACGCCAAGGAAGTGGTGATCGCTGCCGGGGCCTGGATGCCGGCGAAGGAGCAACTGGCCGCCATTCGCCATTGGCTGCTGGAGCACCATCTTGAATTCCGAAAGCTCTTGCAGAGAGCGGCCCTTCGGAAGACATTTGTGGAATTCGAGGGGAACGCGCTCACGCGGCCGCCGAAGGGGTTTCCCTGCGAGCATCCGGCGCTGGATTTGATTCAATGCCGGCAATGGGGGCTGAGTACGGCCTTGCCGGCCACGGCGGCGCTGGAAACGAACTTTGCCGCTACGCTGATTCGTCACTTCCGGCTGGCCGCGCCCGTGGTGGATGCGCTGAATACGCCGCTTGCGGCAGCGCTTGCGCCCAGAAGAAAAGTGCTTTTCGGGTTGAAATAGCCAGCTTTTGCAACGAGCTCGTTTTGGCTGTTGGGGCCTG
>Ga0182027_10005679_pt1 | contig 18873 bp, 11 predicted proteins | sample 712E1DmetaG_FD_121300 | JGI IMG/M metagenome (GOLD analysis project Ga0182027, IMG submission 121300) | Permafrost microbial communities from Stordalen Mire, Sweden - 712E1D metaG (Illumina Assembly) | ecosystem: Environmental > Terrestrial > Soil > Wetlands > Permafrost | place: Sweden...
CCCCAGCGCCAGCGAGCCGGTGTCCCCCATAAAAACGCGGGCGGGGTGGCAGTTGAACCAGAGGAACCCCAACCCCGCCCCCAGCATGGCCGCGCAAAAAACCGTCAATTCACCCGCCCCCGGCACATGCGGGATTTGCAGGTAGGCCGCCGCGCGCGCGTTCCCCGCCAGGTAAGTCAACACCACGAAGACGAAGGAAACAATCACCGTGCAGCCGATGGCCAGGCCGTCCAGGCCGTCGGTCAGGTTGACCGCGTTGGACGCCCCCACAATGGTGCAGGCGGTGAGGACAATGCCCAGGGCGGCGCCCACGCCGCCCGTGGCCACGGGATACTTGTAGAACGGGACCATCACTTCGCTAATGAGCGTGGTGGTGGCGGGCAGCCGCCACAAGTACCCCGCCGCGAAGAGAGCCAGGGCGCCCTGCACCCAGAGCTTGATGAAGGCGCGCAGGCCCTTGCTGTTCTGGCGCGCGACTTTGGCGTAGTCATCTATAAACCCCAGCCCGCAGAGGACGACGACGGCGAAGAGGGCGAGCAGGACCTGGGTGTTCCACTGCGCCCACATCATGGAGGTGACGTCAAGCACAAGGACAATCAGCAGGCCGCCCATGGTGGGAATGCCCTTCTTGCTCAGAATCCGCGCCTGCAGGCCGCCCGCCTCCTCGGCGCGATCCGCATAGTTCTGGCCGAAGCGGGACTGCTTGAGCCAGGGAATGAAGCGGGGATACAGCCACCAGCTCAGGAGCAGGGCCGTCAGGGCCGCCCCCGCGCTGCGAAAAGTGATGTAGCGGAAAAGGCGCAGCGAGGAGACGAATGGCTCCAGGAAGGTCCCGGCGGCCATGTCATGTATTCTTTGGCTGCTGAGGTAATAAAACATGTCAGTCGTGGCGCCGCGGTTCGGCGGCCGCTCCCGCCCAGGCGCGGCGCGCGGCCGCCAGGCGGAACAGGAACCGGGGATAGCCGGCCTGCGCCAGCCTGTCCCGTTGGGTGGCCAGTCCCGCGCCCCGGCACTGCCAGGTGCGGGCCGGCCCGCATTTTTTGTCAATTTTCATTTTTGGTCCTTGATTGCAGCAGGGTTTCCGTCACTCGTTCCAGCCGCGCGGCGCGCGAGGCCTTGACCAGCACCACGTCGCCCGGCCGGGCAAAGTCGTTCACCGCCTGCGCCGCGCCGTCCGCCTCCGCGAATTCCACGACGTTGCGCAAGCCGCCCCCCCGGGCCGCCGCGGCCATTTCCGCCGCGCGCGTCCCGATGGCGAACAATTGGTCCAGTCCCAGCTCGGCGGCGCGGCGGCCGACCTCGGCGTGGGCCGGGCCGGAGGATGGTCCCAATTCCGCCATCTCCCCCAGCACCGCCACCCGGCGTCCGGGGCAGGGAAGCGCGCGCAGCGTCTCCAGGGCCGCCAGCATGGAATCGGCGTTCGCGTTGTAGGTGTCGTCCAGCACCCGCACCCCGCCGGCGCGGAGGAGTTGCAGGCGCATTTTCGAGGGGGCGCAGGCGGCCAGGCCGCGCTGGATTTGCGCGCGTTCCAGTCCCAGTTCCGCCCCCGCCGCCAGGGCCAGGAGCGCGTTGGCCACCTGATGGCGGCCGAGGAGCCGGATGCGGTATTCGCCTTCCAGCCGCGCCTGCCGGCAATGAACCGAAAAAACCGAGCCGGTCTCCCCGCTCTGAATGTCCAGCGCCTGATATTCGTTGCCCTCGTTCAATCCGACGCGGACGACGCGGGCGGAACAGCGCCGCGCGATGGAGGCGGACCAGGCGTCGTCGCCGTTGATCAACAGAGTTCCCGACGGGGGCAGGGCCTCCGCCATCGTTCCCTCCTCGCGCGCCACGCCGGCCAGATCCCCAAAAAATTCCAGGTGCTCGCGGCCGATGTTGGTCAGGACCCCGTGGGAAGGGGCGATCATTTGCAGGAGCGGGGCCAATTCGCCCGGATGGTTGGAGCCGGCTTCCAGCACGGCGGCCTGGTGCGAGCGCTCCAGGCGCAACAACGTCAGGGGCACGCCGATGGAGTTGTTGAAACTGGCCTCGCTCCAGAGCGTGGTCTTTTGCTGGCGCAACACCGCGGCGATCAATTCCTTGGCCGTGGTCTTTCCGTTGGAGCCGCCCACGGCGACAACGGGCAGATCGAAGTCGCGGCGGTAGCGCGCCCCCAGTTGACCGAGGGCGCGCCGCGTGTCGCTCACCGCGATCACCGCGCATTGGCGAAAATCGGCCGACAACTTGTCCCGCTCCGCCACGATGGCGCCCGCGCCGCGCCGCGCCACTTCGGACAGGAAGCGGTGCGCGTCGTGCCGTTCCCCGGCCAGGGCGAAGAAAAGATCCCCCGGCTCCGTCTGGCGCGAATCGGTGCAGAGCCGTCCCGACATCTGGCCGGGGGAACCATGGCGCAGTTCACCCGAGACGGCTTGCGCGATGAAATGGAGCGGGCGCGGTTCCATCGGCTATTCCAATTGGGAGGGAGGCGGCATGGCCTGGGTTTTGGGCGGTTTAGTAGTTTCTCGCGGCGCGGGCGCCGGACGCGGGGCCGGCGGCGGCGGCCAGCGCCGGACCGGCCGGCGCGGCGGAGTCAATATCAGGTTTGAGGTTCAAATAACTGGCGGCATTGCTGGCGATGGCCTTGAAAATCGGGCCGGCCGCCGCCCCGCCGAAATGGTCGCCCTTGGGCGGTTCATCAATGAACACGGCGATGCACAGCTCCGGATTGTCCGCCGGGAAAAAGCCGATGAAAGAGCTGAAATACTTGTCGGAGATGTACTGCCCGTTCTCCACTTTTTCCGCCGTGCCGGTCTTGCCGGCCACCGTGTAATGGTCCAGGCGTGCTTTGGGCGCGGTGCCCTCCTTGCTCACCACCGTTTTCAGGGCGGTGATCATTTGATTCATCGTCGCGGCGCTGGCGACCTGCCGGACGGGCTGCGGACTATATTTGGCCACCACCTTTCCATCCGGGTCCTCCAGGCGGTCCACGATCATCGGTTGCATGAGCAGGCCCTTGTTGGCGATGGCGCATAAAGCCATGACCATTTGCAGCGGGGTCACGGAAATGCCCTGCCCCATGGGAATCCGGGCGATGGAGATTTTGGTCCAGCTTTTCACCGGGGGAACACTGCCATAGACTTCGCCCGGCAGGAGAATCCCCGTGCGGGAACCGAAGCCGAAGCCGCGAATGTACTGGTGAAGGCAGTCTTGTCCCAGGCGAAGGCCGATCTTGGCCGCCCCGATGTTGGAGGATTTGGTGATGATGCTCTCCACCGTGAGGTCTCCATAGGATTCATGATCATGCAACACCGCCCCCGCGTAGGCGAAATGGCCGTGCTCGCAATCGAAGATGTCCGCCAGGCTGACCAGCCGCTCGTTGAGCGCGCCGCTGACCACGACGACCTTAAAGGTGGAACCCGGCTCGTGGTTGTCGGCTATCACGCGGTTGCGCAACGCTTCCGGCGGAAAGGCGCCGGGATGGTTGGGGTCGTACGTGGGGCAATTGGCCAGGGCCAGAATCTCCCCGGTGCGCGGGCGAACCATGACCGCCGAAATGCTGACGGGGGAAAGCTGGCTCATGCCGGCGGCCAGCTCGGTCTCCATGATGTTTTGCAAACCGGCGTCCAGGGTGAGCACCACATTGAGTCCGTCGCGCGGCTCGACGTCCTCGTCGCGGTACGGCACCAATTCGCGGTGGAGTTTGTCCAGCTCCGTGTGCCGCCAGCCGCGGATGCCGCTGAGTTTGGAGTTGAATTTCAGCTCGATGCCGTTCATCCCGGTTTGTTCTTCGCCCTCGCCGCTCACATAGCCAACGACGTGGGCGGCGAGGGTCTGGCCCGGATAGACGCGCTTCTGGTCATCGGCAGCGAAAATCGCCCCGGCACGCAGCGCACGGCAAAACCCCTGGTCCTCCTTGCTCTTGAGCTTGGATTCAACCACGCCCAGGGAAAGGGCGGCCATGGTTTGCCGGACTCTTTCCCAGGTTTCCGGCGAGGCCTGGTGTTGGAGCACCACGTAGTGAGACAGGTTGGTTTTGCCGCCGGCCACGGCCAGGCGCGGCGCCAGGCGATCCATCAAATAGGCCTCGTTGGTTTGCAGCAACGGGGCGAGCGCATGGGCCACGGCGGCGCGGCAGTTGCGCATCAAGAGCGGATTGGTGGAAATCAGCAGGGCCGGATCGGCGCAGATCAGCTTGGCCGGGGTGCTCGTGGCGAGCGGATTGCCTTTGATGTCCAAAATCTGGCCGCGCATGGGATTGCGCACGAAGGTGCGAACGGTGTTGTTGGCGGCGCGGCCCAGGAACTCCTCGTGGCGGACGGCCTGCAAATCCACCAGGCGCCCCGCCAGCAACCCGAAGGCGGCCAGCAACAGGCCGGCCAGCCACTTCATTTTCCGATGCTGCCAAACTGCGCTCATGTTCGTAAAATCAGCCGTCCGCCCGCGCTGTTCGGTTCCTCCAACCGAACTGGCGCGAGCGGCGGCCAAATCAGTAGTTGCGCTCGCTCGCAACGCCCTGCGCCCGCCGCCGCTCCGCCGGCGCCACCGGCAAGTTCAGCGGCGTTTCCGTCAGGCGGATGACCTGCGCCTGCAACGGAGGGCCCAGGCCGAGGTTCATTTTCTTGACTTGGTTGTCCAGCGCTTCGGGCAGGCACAAGCCGGCCAGTTGATCGCGCCGGAAGCTGTTCGCGCGCTTGAGTTCGGCCAGCGCCGTTTCCTGCTTTGCGACTTGAGCGCCCAGCACGTCATTCTGGTCCTTAAACCACACGTAACCGATGCCCGGCGGCACCAGCAGCGCCAGGAGCGCCAGCGCCGCCAGCGCGGAGCCGAACCGGCTGCCGGATTCATTTTTAGAGTTGCGCGCCATGGGGAATGGGGTGGTGGAGTGGTGGAGTGGTGGAGTGCTGGAGTGGTGGAGTGGTGGAGTATTACATTACTCCATCACTCCATCACCCCGTTTGTTTGTCCATCACCCCGTTTGTTTTTTCCGATCTTCATGTCTCTTCCGGCGGTCACAGACCGCCGCTACAGTTTTTCCAGCACCCGGCATTGCGCGCTGCGGCTGCGCGGGTTCTCGCTCAATTCCGCCGCCCCGGGCAGAATCGCCTTTCGCCGCGCCCACCGCAAAATCGCCGGCCGGGGCCGCCGCAGCTCCGGCACGTCCGGTTCGCCCGCCTCGTAATCCCGCGACAGCCGGTCGCCGAATTCCTTCACCAGGCGGTGTTCCAATCCCTGGAACGAAATCACGGCCAGGCGGCCGCCCGGTTTTAAAATCTTCACCGCCGCTTCCAGGCCCCGTTGCAAATGCCCGATCTCGTCGTTCACCACGATGCGCAGGGCTTGAAATACTTTCGTGGCGGGATGGGTTTTTCTTCCGCCGCGGGGCGAGACTTCTTCAATCAATTCCGCCAACTGCCGCGTCCGCCCCAGGGGCCGGATTTGCCGCTCCCGCTCGATGGCCCGCGCAATCCGCCGCGAATTCATCTCGCCGCCATAATCCCAAAAAATCATTGCCAGCTCATCGGCCCCGGTCTGTTGGAGCAGAGCCGCCGCCGTCAGTTCCTGCCGCGGGTCCATTCTCATGTCCAGCGGTCCATCGCTTTGGAACGAAAAGCCGCGCTCCGGCTCCAGTTGCGCGGAACTCAGCCCCAAATCAAAAACCACCCCGTCGCAACTTCCCGCCTCTATCCACTGGTCCAGCCCGGCAAAACTGCCCTGCCGGATTTCAAACCGCCCCTCGAACTCCGCCAGGCGCTCCCGGGCCGCCTGGACCGCCGCGCCATCCCGATCACAGCCAAACAGTTTGCCCGCCGGCCCGCTGGCCCGGAGCAGCGCCGCCGCATGCCCGCCGCCGCCGGCCGTGCCATCCGCATAGCGCCCTCCCGCCCTGGGCTGAAGCGCTTCCACGACCTCTGTCAGCAAGACTGGCTTGTGAAAATACGCCGGCACTCGACACTCTTTTCAAGACGCCGTTTGCGCCCACTCCGCCGCGCCGTGCGGCGTGCCGCCGCCCCTCTCCGTGGCGGGCGGGGGGCTGCCCGCCCTGCCCTGGCCCGCGCCATCCTCTGGTGCCTGGCTGCCCTCCCCGGCCGGGTCTTTCAGTTTGACCCAGCGCGCCGTCACCCGCGTCCAGGCATTTCCGCCGCGCATATCGGCCGGGGCGGCGCGGGAGTCCTCCGGCTTTGGCTGCACCGCCACCACCACCAAATCGGCATCGCTCAAATCGTTTCTCAGAACCGTCACTTTCTCCAGCGCCAGCTCGCCCTGGGCGCGTGGACGCGCCTCGGCGGCCGGGGCGCGCAGCCTGCCCCGGACACGCCTGGCGGTTCTTTGGAAAACAGCCGCCGCCGCCGCCAGAAAAGTTTCCCATTTTGCGAACCAGCGCACCCAGACCGTGGGCGTTGGAGGCGGTTGGGGCTGGTCCGTCCGATCCGTCCGATCGGTCCGATCCGTCCCATCTTTTGGCGGCGTCACCGCCGCGGGAGCATTCGCCGCACGGTAGGGCTGCGCCGCCGCGCAGCCCTGACTCGCCTTTGGCGGTTCAACCGCCGCCGGAGCTTTCGCCTCCTCAAACAGCGCGGATTGCCCGGCAGGCGCGGAGCCTGGGGCGGGAGGCGGTTCCTCCGCCGCCGCCCGCGCAGGCGGTCCGAATTTTGGCAGCTTGTTCACATAGCGCAACGAGTAGGCGCCCTTCCGGTCCCTGACGCGGTCCACCGTGCGGCCCGTTGTCAATAAAGTGATGAGGGGGTTTTTCATTCCAGGGATTTGAGCGCGCCGGCCACCACTCGCTTTTCCTGCGAGCGCATGTCCGCATAGCGTTCGGGACTCCATATTTCAAAATAGTCGAGCATGCCGGTAAAAACCGCCTCGCCGCGGATGCCCGCCGCCTCGGCCATTTCCGCGGGAATGGCGAGCCGCCTGGCGCTGTCCAGTTCCACCCTGGCGGAGGAACTGCCGATGTGGCGCTTGAGCGAGCTCTTTTCGGCGGCGGCCAGGTTCTCAATTTTCTCCCGCAGCTTGTCCATCTGGTCCGGCGGCAGGACCCGCAGGCAGGGGCCGCAGTCGTGCTGGGGCCAGACGATCATCGTCAACTCAACCGGTTTGGCCGTCCTCCAGGCCAGCGGCATCTGCACCCGCCGGTTCGCATCCACCGTGTATCGGTGGAGCGACTGATACGTCACTCTCTGGGCGGCTGGGGCCGGCATAAAATTTATCATCGCGTTGAAATCACGGACCAATGCGCTGATTTCCTAAATAAAGCACACATTCACCCGAATATCAACAGGTTTCCACATATATTCCCGCATTTCCCCGCCGCCGTCAATAGTTATTTGGAAAACTTGTTCACATTTTATTCACCTTCTATTAACATCCGCCCCATGCTCTCTGCATTGCGCACCACCGATTTCGAAATCGAGATCCCGCCCGCGCTGATCGCCGCCCGGCCCGCCGCCGTCCGCGACCAATCGCGCCTGCTGGTGGCGCATCGGCACTCGCAAACCATTGATCACCAGCACTTTACGGACTTGCCAGACCACCTGCGGAGCGGGGATGTGCTCGTGCTGAACGATTCGCGCGTGATCCCGGCGCGGCTGCGCGGACGCAACCTTCAGACCGGCGGCAGCTTTGAAATGCTGCTGCTGGAAGAAACCGGGGCCAACCTCTGGTGGGCCATGCTGCGCCCGGGCCGGCGCGCGCGGCTCGGCACCCGCATCGAAATTTTCGATCTCCGCCGCAAGGCCACCGGCATTGTCGCCACGGTGGAGGAGATCAACGCCGCCGGCCACCGCCTCCTCCGCTTCTCACAAGTCAATAATATATTCACCGAACTCGACGCCCTCGGCGAAGTCCCGCTCCCCCCTTACATCCAACGGGACGCCGCCGAGCCGGAGGACCGCGAACGCTACCAGACCGTCTATGCCCGCGCGCCCGGCAGCGTGGCGGCGCCGACGGCGGGGCTGCACTTCACGGAGGCGCTCCTGGAAAAAATCCGCGCGCGCGGCGTGAAGATTTGTTTCGTGACGCTGCATGTCGGCCCGGGGACTTTCGCGCCGGTGAAGGAGGATTTCGTGGCGGACCACCGCATGCACGAGGAGCGGTTTGAAATCGGCCCCGAAACTGCGCGCCTGATCGCCGAAGGCCGGGCGGCCGGGGCGCGCCTGGTGGCGGCGGGCACGACCACGCTGCGCGTCCTGGAAAGCGTGGCGGCGGCGAACGCCGGGCGCATCGTCCCCGGGCGCGGCGCGACAAGCATATTTATTTGCCCGCCGCATGAATTCAAAGTAGTGAACACGCTCCTGACGAATTTTCACTTGACACGCTCCACGCTGCTCATGCTGGTGTGCGCCTTTGCCGCGCCGGGGGAGGCGCGCGGGCGGGAGTTCATTTTCCGGGCCTACCGGGAGGCGGTGGAGCGGCGCTACCGTTTCTTCAGCTACGGCGACGCCATGCTGCTGGTTTGATCCAGGATGTTGATGCTGGCCAGGGGGCGGCGGCTGGGCATGAGCATGAACCAGCCCGGGTTCCGATCTTCAAAATAGGGGCCGAGCCAAAAAAAGCCTCTCCAGCAACAGAGCGTGCCGTCCCTGGCCACGGCCCAGGCCATGCCGTATCTTGCATCAACGGCCAGCCAGTCCTGGTAATGGCTCGGGCGCTTGGTTTTGTAAAATCGCGATTGCGTCGCCCAAAGCGTGCCATCCGACTCGATGGCCACGTATTCTGAAAAGTCGCTTGACAGAGCAACCCAATCTGTTTTGGTCCCGAGACGCGCGGGTTTTAGCGCGGCTCCTCCGGGTTCATGCTCGCCGAGAATAGTGTGGCTAACGACAGCCCCATGTATAGGCCAGCCGGGAACACCCCCATTGGCCCACAAGCTGCCATCGGCCCACAAGGTGCCATCGTTGCGGACGCCCAGCGTCAAGCCATTGTCGCTGATGAGGGATAACCAATTGGTCCCCTCCATCCCCACGCGGACTAATTGGTGGTAAGAAAGATCATTGGTGGCCGATGGAAGGCGTTGTCGCGCCTCGGACGCGATCTTCGCGTTGTAGCCCCAACTCCAGAGACTCCCGTCGTGCTTGACGGCCAGGGGCTGCGAATTTTCAGGCACAAAGACATCCACCCAATCCGAATCCGGCCAAACCCGAACCGGATCGGCGAAGGCAACGCCGCTCCCATGACGCTCAGGAGACCTGGCGAGGATTTCATTTTCATTGGTTCCCCATCCCCAAATCGTGCCATCCTGTTTGAGAGCAAGGAAGAATGTTTGCCCCGCCACAACCTTCTTCCAATCCGAGTCAGATCCGATTTGGGCGGGGTCTTCCGTGTGGGAAAGCTCCCAGAGCGTTCCGTCTGACTTGAGGGCGGTCGCGCCGTGCAGATCGGCCGCCAAGCCCACCCAGTTTGAGCCGGTGGCATAATGGCCGTAAAGATTCTCCCATGTCCGGTCCATTTCCCCGGCCCAAACCCGGCCGTCGGGCAGGAGGACATAACAGCCCAACTCGCGCCATGAACTGGCAATGATAGCCCGTCCCGGTCCTTCCAGCCGGGCCGGGCCGTGGCGCGGTTCCAGCGGCATGACAAATTCCCAGGCGCGGGCGTAAATCGCGCCCGCCACCAGGAACACCGCGGCGAAGACGGCGGCGAGCCGGGCGAAATTGTCCGCCCAGAGCGTCCAGCCGGTTTGAAAACTATTGTAGTTTATGAACGCCAGCCAGAAAAAGGCGGGGAGCAGGGCCGCCGCAGCCACCGAAGGTAAAAGCCAGCCGCTAAAGCTAAAAACGTCCTGGAAAAAGAGGAATTTCTGCAGCAAGAGACCGAAGGCCGCGACGAATAGAATGGGAAACAGCAAGGCCACCGTGAAGCCTTGCAACATGCCGCGGCTCATGGTGGAGGCGAAGAAGGAAATCGCGGTGACGGCGGCGGCGGCCGAAATGAACACTACAAAAGGCGGCTCTTCAAAACGAAAGCCTGTGTTGCCGCCGCACAAGTATCCCAAGACCCAGGGAACGACGCCGCCCAGCACCGTCCCCAGCGCCATCACCACCGCGAATTTCACCGAGAATTGATCGCGCTTGCGCATCGGCAGGCAGAGCTGGCCTTCCAGTGTGTTGTAGCGGCGCTCCTCCGCCACCGCCACGCATCCCGCCACAAAGGGCGCCACCATCCAGAGAACAAACACCCCATCGAGGACCAACGTGCGCGCCGCCCACTGCGGAGCAAAATGGCCCGCCGCCAGCGCCGCCAGTTGCAGCAACACGAAAAATGAGACAATGATCATCGTCACTTCCTGCAATTGCAGTTCCTTGTAAATCAGCGCGGACCACGGGCCGCGTTTTTCCCGGAATGCGAACGCCACCCAGCGCAACGGCCACCCTCCTGCCCTGGGCAGGGAAATTTGCCTGCCGGTCCAGGCCGGCGGCACATCCTCCGCGCCCAGGAAGAGGCGGCGCGCCGCAAAAAAGGCCGCCACCGCATAGGCCCCCAGGACCCCGTAAAGGGCTGCGCTCATCACAACGTCGTTGTCCATCCAATGGCTCAAAGCAAGCAGCATGGCCATGCATAGGGCTGCTGGCGTCACCAGCGCGGCAAAGAAAGCCGTCGTCACGTCCCGCAGCAGCAACGTGCTCCACAGCCCGCCGGAAAAAGCCAGGAGCGTCGCAAACCCGGTGGCTGCGAGCATTTCTCCGTAGGTGCCATAAGAATTTATGAGATACTGGGCGTCCCGGCCGCTGACAACAATCAGCCAGCAAAAAGCAAACCAGACCCAGACGGACAGCAACGCCAGGGCGAGAAGGCGGGTCTTGATCTTCCAAAAGCGCTGGCGCTGTTCCGGCTGGCTCAACAGCAGGCCGAATGTCCCGCAGCTCATTTCCTGTCCAAATGGCGACAAACCCAGGAATAAGACCGCCAGGCAAAAGCAGATTGGCGACCAGCCATCAAAACCCATCGGAAACAAAAGGGGCAGGCTCGCCGCCGCCAGCGCCGCGATCCAGGCCGGCCCCAGCAACCGTATTTCCTTGCGCAGCAGAATGCTCATGGCTTGGACGGGTTGAGGGTTTTGCAGGCGACAAAAATCTCCTCCAGCGACAGCGCTTCGCAACGCACGTCCTCCGGATGATGGGCGCGCAGGATTTCCAGCAGCGGCCCGGCGGCCCCGTTGCAGAGCAATTCGACTTGACGCCCGTCGCGCTTCACGCCCAGCGCGCCCGGCAGTTGCACCGCGTCCGGCAGCGGTTCGGCGAACCGGGCGCGGATTTTTTGGAAACGCTCGCGGGCGCTGTCGGCCTCCATCGTCAGAATAGCGCGTCCCTGCTCGATGATGGTGAATTCGTCAATCAATCCCTCGAACTCCGCGATGAGATGGGTGGAGACAAACACCGTGCGGTTTTCCGGATCGCCCGACTGGTAGGCGCCGATGACCGTCTCGATGAATTCGCGGCGGACGATGGGGTCCAGGCCGGAGGTCGGCTCGTCCAGCACCAGCAATTCCGGCTCCGGCGCGATGGCGCTGATCAAGGCCAGTTGCGTCTTCTGGCCTTTGGACAAGTTGGAGGTTTTTTTGGCCGGGTCCAAATCGAACCGTTGCAGCAGGCTGGATTCGACCTCGCGGTTCCACCGGGGCCGGAAGGAGGCCAGATAATTGAGCGTCTCGCGCACGGTCATCCAGGGATAAAAGGCCACGGCGTCGGGCACGTAGCAAAGGCGGGACTTGACGGGCACTTCGTCCTGTTGCGGGTCCAGGCCAAAGACGCGCACCGTCCCCGCCGTGGGCTTGAGGAGGTTGAGCAGGCATTTGATGGTGGTGGTCTTGCCCGCGCCGTTGCGGCCGAAGAAGCCGTAGCAGCGGCCGGGGCGCACGGCCAGGCTCAGGCCATTGACGGCGTCCAATTTGCCGTAGCGGCGGGTGAGGTCCTTGAGTTCAATAATGGGGGAGTTCATTTTGTCGATTTGCATGGATCATTTGTCGTTCGTTCTTTTGTCCGCGAAAAAACCGAGCCTTTCGCGGACGAGGGCCAGAAAAGTCTCCTCGTCCACCTGCAATTGGCGGGCCGCGACGACGGCGGCGTCAATTTCCCGGGTCAAGAGCTTGTGGCGGACTTGTTTGGTGAACGGGGAATGGTTCTCCTTGAGAAAGCAGCCCTTGCCCGCGATGGTTTCGATGACGCCCTGGCTTTCCAGTTCCGTGTAAGCCTTGGCGACGGTGTTGCGGTTGAGCCGCAATTCCTCCGCCAACGGGCGGATGGAGGGCAGCGCCTCGCCGGGCCGGACGGCCCCCGAGGCGGCCGCATAGCGGATTTGATCCACCAGTTGGAGGTAGGCCGGCTTGCCCGATTTAAAATCAATCTGAATCAGCATAAAATTCTCGCTGTCCTATGACAGTATGACAGAACGGCCGGGATGTCAACGGAAAAAGTGAAAAAATAATGCGCCGGTCATGGCTGGCAGAGCGCACTCCGTGCGCGCCCCAGCGGGCAGAGGGACTTTCTGAGAATAGCCCGGCGTTTCAACGCCGGGCCTCAAATTCCGTATTGCGAAAGTCCCGAAGGGACGGCTGAATGACCGGCGTTCTTGAATAAGCACCAGGCTGATTATGACGAGCACTATCTGTGGGAGTGAAACTCAACCGTCCCTTCGGGACTTGTTATTCATGGGCAACTGCCCGGCGTTGAAACGCCGGGCTAATACCAATGGTCCCTTCGGGACTTGACGAGAACAGCCCGGCACTCCCCTGCCAGGAAGCGCTCGGGGCGGGTGGGAAAGCGGCGCTGGCGCGCGCGCACTCCAAGACCTGCCGGCACTTCGGTTGCGCGCGGTGAACGCGAAGCGTCTTGGAGTGCGGAACGCCGTTCCGCTTTGAAAGGCGCTTATTGTGTAGCTGACAGGCTTGCGGACAAACGGTAAAAAACGGCCGCTCCCGGTCCTTGGCCGACCGTGAAGAAACCGGCGCCGCTGACGGGGTCCTGCGCGGGCAAATTGGTCAGCGTCACCCAGGAGGGATTGGCCAGGTTGGTGGCGCGCTGGAGTTGATAAACGCGCCCGCCCAGCCAGGGCGAAAAGGCGACCGTCACATTGGTGGATGGGCCGGGCGTGACCATGAATTGCAGTTGACCGGAAGCGGAAGTGGGGTCCAGGCCCAGGACGTATTCCGCGAAGTTGGAATAGCCGACGCCGTGGGGGTCCGCTGTCCCGCTGACAGGCCCGCCGAAATAGAAATCAGCCCACCAGGCCGGGACGGATCCGTTGGCCGGAGCGTCCTGGGACAGATTGTAATCCCATCGGGCGCCATTGGCCACCACGCTGGTTGCGGTGCTGCCGGAGTTGTTGTTAATGGTGAGGTTGCCCGTGATTCCGGCGGCAAAAAACATCCCCCGGGCCAGCGGCTGCCAACTGCCGCCGTTGATGGTTTGATTGACGTTGAGAACCAGGGCGTTCGTCGCGCCATTAATAACCATCGGGGTATTGCTCGAGAAAGTCCCGACATTGTCAGGATACCAGATGGACACATCGTAAAGGCCCGGCACCAAAATGTTCGGCATGTAAGCGGTGGCGGCGGTCTCACCTCCGCGGACCCCCGGCACGAAGCGGTAGTTGTAACCGAAAATCCCGTTCGCCGCCCCGCTGGTCAGCCACCCCAGGCCCGAATAGCTGGCGTCGGTCGTTCCCATGATGATGGAAGAACTGGTGGAAAACGCGCCGTTGGTCGTGGCGAGGACCCCGGCCGTGGTGGAAAGGACTTCAAAGACGTAATTGGTATTCGGCACCAGCCCCGTCAACAGGACCACATGGTAGTTGGTGGGGGTTGGATTGACGGACGACAAGCTGCTGGGCGCGGTCAACCCGTAAGCCACCTGGCCTGTGGAATTGAAGGGCGTGTACCAGGTGATAAACACGCCGGTGATCCCCGGAACGACCGTCAGGCCGGAGAAGGGCGGCGGCTGCGGGCTGATCGTCGTGACCACGACGGCGCTGTTGTTGGAAAGGTTGTTGTCAACCAAGCTGTCCGACACGGCGGCGCTCACGGTGGCCAGGCCGGCGGAGACCGCCGAGGCCGTGACGGTTACGGTGGCCGTATGGCCGACGGCCAGGGAGCCAAGGTTGAAGGTGACCAGTTGTTCGAGGGTATTGGTCGTGGTGTTCAACAGCACGGACACGGTGTTGGAACCCGCGTTCGCCACCGCGATGTCCGGCAGGCCGTCGCCGTTGATGTCCCCCACCGCCATGCCCTGGGGGTAAAGGCCCGCCGTGAAGTCCTGCCTGGCGGCGAAGCTGGGGGTGGTGGTTCCGGCCGGGGTGGTGTTCATCCACACGGAGACGGTATCGCCCAGATAGTTGGCCGCCATGATTTCCGGTTTCCCGTCACTGTTGAGGTCTGCAACGTGAACAGACCAGGGCCACTCGCCTGCCGCCAGATCCACATTCGGCGCAAAGCTCAACCCGGACGCTGTGGTCGTGTTGAGCAGGAAAGAAACGGCATCCGAATCATAGTTCGCCGTAACGATGTCCAGCAGGCCGTCGCCGGTCAGGTCCCCCAGCGCCACACCGATGGGAAAACCGCCGGTCGGAAAGACCTGTTGGGTGGCAAAAGAAGCATTGGTGGATCCGTTCGTGGTCGTGTTCAACAGCACGGAGACGGTTTCGTCCTCCAGATTGGGAACCACAATATCCAGCTTGCCGTCGTTGTTGACATCGCCCAGCGTTGGGGTCCAGGGTTCGAAGCCGGTCGCAAATGTCTGAGCGGCCGTGAAACCAAGCTTGGGGGTGTTGGTTACAGTTCCACCACCACCACCACCACCACCACTGCCACCACCTCTTCCGCCGCCGTTTGTTCCGCCTCCCGTCTTGTTCGTGATCCCGTATGTGTTCAAGAGCACCGAGACCGTATCCATGCCCCAGTCGGTGGCAACGATGTCCGGATAGCCGTCGCCGTTAATATCCCCCACCGCGACCATCGCTCCATACCCATTGGTGCCTTCCGTGTTGAAATCCAGCCGGGTGGCAAAGCTGGCTGTGGCCGACCCCGTCACCGTCGTGTTTTGCAGCACCGAGACGACATCATCCTCTTCATACCCCACAATGATATCCAGCTTGCCATCGCGGGTCAGGTCCGCCAGCGCCAACGAGTTCGCATAGAAATCGAAAAGAATGAATTTCTGTTGCGGCGCAAAGGTGGGCGTGGTTGCCCCGGGCGGGGTCGTGTTCAACAGCACCGAAACCGTGTTTTCATACTCGTTCGCGACGACGATGTCCAGCAAGCCGTCGCCGTTAATGTCCCCAAGCGCCACCGCCTCGGGCCAGTCGCCGGCCGCAAATTCCTGATCGGCGGCAAGCGAAGGCGTGCCGGGGGCGACTCCCTCTCCGACGCTGTAAGTCGCCCCCGACGGCGCGGTGGCGCCCACAAAGGAAAGGCTCGGAGGCAGCGCATGGGTGACCACGACCCCCGTGGCCGGGACGGGACCCAGGTTCGTCACGGTTATCGTATAGGTCACCGTTTGGCCGACGAGGATGGCGTCCGGCGCGCCGGTCATTCCCAACGCCATGTCGGGCGAAAGCACCGGGGTGACGGTTCCGGTGATGTTCCTGGCCGGAATGCCCTCCGGCACATCATCGCCGGCTATCACGGTATTGGCCGCCTGGCCCACGGCATTGGCAATGGCTGTGACGGTGATCGTCGCCGACTGGTTGACCGCCAGATCGCCGAGGGTGGCGGTAAGGAGGTTTTGGACGAGAATGAAACCTCCCGGTGGAGGAACATTGGCGGTCACAAACGTCAGGTTCGCGGGCAGCAGATCGGACACCGTCACCCCGAAAGCGGGCACCGGCCCCAGATTTGTCACGTTGATTGTATAAGTCACCGTGCCGCCCACGGTGAGGAACGCGGGGCTGGCGGTCATGCCGATCGCCAGATCGGGCGCCACGATTTGAACCGCGCCCGAGGCAATGTTATTGGTGTTGGCGGGGTCAATCACCCCCAGCGCGATGGAAGTGCATGTGGCCGGGCCGAAGCCCTGGGAGTCCAGCGAGAGCGGCGCCCAGGCCGAGACGGTCACCGTCACCGCCTGGCTGTTGGTCAATTTGCCGATATTGAACGTGACGCTGTTCTGGCTGGCATTGCTCGAGCAGGTGTACTGGGCCGGGAAGGTCACTCCTGTCAAGACAAGGTTGCTCGACAGCACGTTGGAAAGGAGCACTCCCGTGGCCGTCACCGGCCCCTGGTTGCTCACCGTCACCGTGTAAGTAACCGCCGGCAACTGCCCGTAGCCGATCTGGGCGGGCGCGCCGGAGACGGTCACATTCAAATCAGCCCCATAGATCTTGGTCACCAGCGTGGTGGCGTTGTTGTTGGTGTTCAGATCCGTCACACCCGAACCGGGCGAGACGCTGGCATAGTTGGTCGCGCTGCCAATGTTGATCGCCGTCGTCTGCACCAGGATCGTCGCGATGTGCTTGGGGGCCAGCGCTCCCACCGTCCAATTCAGGGTATTGCCGTTCACCACATAGCTGGTCGCCGCCGTGCCGTTCGTCGGAAAAGCTCTGCCGGGCAACACCTCGGACGGGAAAATATCGGTCACGCTGGCCGCCGTGACCGCGGCCGGCCCCGCATTGCTCACGGTCAGATAGTAATAAATCACCGTTCCAACCTGCGGCAGATTGGTCGTATTGGTCACGACCGAGGTGATGGACACGTCGGCCAGCCCTTTGAGCACCACCGGGGCCACATCGATATCGAAGTTCGTGTTCGGCCCCTCCGGGTTGAGGCCGCCGCTTGAGGAGCCTCCGGAATTATCCGCCCAGACGGGGTAAAAAATCCCCCCATAATACGTCAGGCCGGAATAATCCCCAAAACCTATGTTGCCGGCATTGGGCGCGTAATAGCCGTTGGTCGTATCCAGGGTGACCTCCACATTGGACTGGAAAGTCGCCCCGCCATTCAGGCTCACCGTGCCGTAGATCACCGCGTGGTCTGAGGAGGACATCTTGTAAGTGAAGTTGGTTGTGGTCTCGAAATTGGTGGTGAAATTAGTCGGTGGATTGTCGTTCGGATCATTGGTCGTTATGGACAGAATGTTGGTATAATTAGTGCTAATGTTAGTCGTGGTGCTCGTCGCTCGCGGGCGGCAATCGTACCAGCTCAGGGCCAGGGCGCCGTCGCTCGGGTCCACCGCCACCCGCGGCATGAACTTGCTGCTCTGGCCGTTGTCGTCATTGACCGGCACTTGCCCGCTCCAGGTCGTCCCGCTGGTCATCGAATAGCTCAGGAAAATACCCGTGTCGTCCGAGGTTCCGTTTCCCTGGCCCACACAGACCAGGTACACCCGGCCATACTGCTGGCTGGTCGCATCGGTGTCCCAGGCCAGTCCCGCCGCCGCATTGATGCCCAGGCCATTCGGCGTCGCCGGAATGTGCGTTTGACCGCCAATCGCATTCTGCGCCGCCACCACCGGCGGGTTGAACCCGCCGGGTCCCAAGCCGTCCGGATCCACGCTCACGTAACAGGTGGCCTGCCCGGTGGAGTTAAACAGATTCTGATAGGCCACCATCACCTGCCCCTGCGGGCCGACGGCGATGTCCCCAAAACCGCAGTCATAGTCCGCCGTCGGCGGTTCCGGCACAAATTCCACCGGCCCGAAGGCCCCCACCCCGTTGGTTCCCAGGTTCGTCACCGCCGCCCCTTGCGCCACCAGCGGGAAATAAGACAGGCTGAAATCCTGGTAAAGAACCCACACGCTCCCCAGGCCCGCTCCGGCCCCGACCGCGATTCTCGGCAACACGGTGGAGTCTCCCGTCGCCAGGTTGGTCAGCAGGCTGAAATTAATCCCCCCATTGGTGCTCACCGCCACATCAATCCCCAGGGTTGGCGTGCCGTCCGCATAAGCCAAAAACAGGTTCCCATAACCGTCCCACGCCACCGCCGGTTGCGACCCCGCCGGCAAACCGGCCAGGGAAATCTGCCCCCAGTTGCTCCCCCCGTTAAAGCTCAACATGCCAATCAAACCGGGCTGCACGGCCAGCGCATTCGTATCCGCCGCGATGAACAATTCCGCCGGAATCAGCGGATCGTAGGCTATCACTCCGTCCGTTTCATCTCCCTTCAACTTGGTGACATCAATATTCCCGGCCGGGTTCAACGTCACCGGGAACTTGCTCGTCACGGGCGTCTGCGACCCCGGCGTGAAGACGAAATTGGTGATCTCCAAATTCAATATCGCCGTCCCCCCGCCGGTAAATCCCACGTAAGCCGTGCTCCCTCCGACGTCTTCGACCAGGTTCTCCACGAAGTTGGTGGTGAAATTGGACCCGGTGATCATATCCGTCACAGTGACCGTGACCACCCCGTAGGAATAGGAAATGTTGGCTGCTATGGCGTTGGTCCCCCTGAAATTCACCCCCCCCGTCGGAATATAGCCCCCAGGTCCGCCGCTCGGAACTTGCGTCGGAGCGTAGCCAAGCCCCTCTCCGGCGCGGGGCGAAATATCAAAGGCGATTCCGGTGGCCTCAGAGAGACCGTAATAGCCGAGATAATTGCCGCCGACCGTGCTGACGGCGTTGGTTCCCTGGTTCTGCAGCGCAAAGACAAACCCTTCACCATCATTGGCCTGCAAGTTCTGGAACACGAAGGAGGCCGTGAAACTGCCGATGTTCTGGGGGGTGTCGTAGAACGCGCTGTTGGCTGTATTTATGTTGGTGGCCAGTAGGAGAACATTGTTCGTGATGAAAGGAACGCTCTGGCTCGCCGGGTCGTTGTTCAGCGACCAGTTTGTGCCATTGGTGCCGAACCCGGCAATTTGTGCGCGCGCCGGGATGGCGGGGCCGAGAACCAACAACGCAGCAAGTCCAACAACGAATTTTCCGGGATTCATATTCTCTCCTGACTACAAATGGCCATTCATTTCAACG
>Ga0182027_10005681_pt1 | contig 18861 bp, 15 predicted proteins | sample 712E1DmetaG_FD_121300 | JGI IMG/M metagenome (GOLD analysis project Ga0182027, IMG submission 121300) | Permafrost microbial communities from Stordalen Mire, Sweden - 712E1D metaG (Illumina Assembly) | ecosystem: Environmental > Terrestrial > Soil > Wetlands > Permafrost | place: Sweden...
CCGAACAGGGCGGCTGGACTGCGGCCAGTTGATTGAGATGGTCTAGGACCTCCGGGCGCAATAGCCGCCCGCATACGATAACGGGTTCATTCATCCCGATCCGATGCCAGAAGCGGGGCTTTTAGTCTATCGAAAACAAATGCGTATAAGGAGCAGGCTGCTGCGCCACCCTGAATTCTTGGGCGGCGCAGCAGCGCCGCCCTACCGGAGAACCGAAGAAATCTGTCCTGCGCCCCCCGGCTTGGGGCGCATTTCAATTTTGGGTTTCTTAATCTGAATCCTAATCTTAATCTGAATCTCCATTGTGAAGAGAAGAAGAGATTAAGATTAAGATTAGGATTAAGATTAGGAGGGGACCCAAAATATCTGAAATGCGCCCCCCAGGCATGAATTCAGCTTGGTCTTCCGTCCGGCTTCCTGCTAGATTTGTCTGATGCGTGCGTCCGTTCCTGCGCATTTTCACACACTGGAACCCTTTTTGGATTTGTTCAAAACGGGGGTGCCGATCTTGATGTACCACAAGATCGGCCCGCGCCCGGTTAATGTGCGGCTCAAGGGGCTGTATGTCCCGCTGGAACGCTTTGTGCGGCAACTGGAGGAATTGCACCAGGCCGGCTTCACCTCCTGCCTCCCGGCCCAGGCCAACGTCAAGGCCCGCTCCAATGCCGCCTCCAACCGCCGCGTCGTCCTCTCCTTCGATGACGGCTTCCGCAATGTCTTTCAAAACGCCCTCGAACCGCTGGCCCAAAAACAATTCCGCGCCATTCAATTCCTCGTTTCCAATTGCATCGGCAAACTCAACGAATGGGACCTGCGCGACGGCGAAGTCCCGGAGCCGCTGATGGATACCGCGCAGGTCCGCGAGTGGCTGCGGGCCGGGCATCGCATCGGCTCACATTCCCTGACCCACCCGCGGCTGACCCGCCTGAGTCTGCGCGACGCGCAGGAGGAAATTCTGGCGAGCAAGAAAAAACTGGAGGACACCTTCGGCGTGCCGGTGGAGGATTTTTGTTATCCTTACGGCGATTGGAACCAGGAAGTGCGGGACCTGGTGATGGAGGCCGGTTATCGGACCGCCTGCACGACGGATTACGGCGTCAACCTGCCGGCCACCTCGCCGCTGGAACTGCGCCGCATCACCGTTCGCCATCCCACCCGCAGCCTCAAGGCGCTGAAGGCGCGGCTCATCGGATAGGGTCTCGATTTCACCATTTTGGGTTCCCCTCTTAATCTTAATCTTAATCTTTCTCTTAATCTAAATCTCAATCTCAATCTCCATCGTGAAGAAAAGAAGAGATTAAGATTAAGATTAGGATTAAGATTAGGAGAGAATCCCCAAAAAAATTGACAAAACGGCCCGGATGCGGTTAAGTTGTTCGCGCAGTTAATGTCATCTAGTCTGAAACAAATTCTGAAAGAACATTCAATTATGAAATCTGCTCTTGCTTGTCTTTTGGCGATGGGCGCGATGCTCGTCACGGCCCGCGCGGCCGATGTCACCACGAAACTCACCGGCGTGCATCTTTGCTGCCAGCCCTGTGCCACTGCCGCCCAGAAGGCGGTCACCGACAGCGCCCCGGCCGTAAAGGCGGTAGTGGACCGCGAAGGGGAGACGATCACCTTGACCGGGGCTGATGCCGCCGCCGTGCAGAAGGCCGCCGACGGTCTGGTCAAAGCCGGCTTTTTCGGCAAGAGCAGCAACGCGGACATCAAGATGAGCACCGACACCGGCGCGAAAGGCGCGCAGGTCAAGACGCTGGACGTCAGCAATGTGCATATCTGCTGCCCCAGTTGCGCCAAGGCGGTCACCAATGCCGTCATGGCCGTCCCAGGCGTCAAGGCCACCAAGGGCGTGGCGAAAGATGCCAAGACATTCCAAGTCACCGGCGATTTTAAGGACTCCGATGTCTTCGCCGCCTTGCAAAAAGCCGGACTGACCGGCGTGGCCGGCCCCGCCAAGTAAGCCTCTTCCAGACTAACACACACCCGAGGCCCGGGACGGCAGTCCGTTCCGGGCTTTTCTCTTTGAACTCCTTGCTTCCAGGGGAGCGCGACCGTCCCGGTCGCACCCGTCGGCGTCCCGCCGGCGGAATCTCCTATCTCATCTGCTCTCGACTTCCCCCGCCGAAAAATCAAAAATCAGGCATGGGACGACTCGTGCTTGAGAATGTGACGAAATCCTTTCCCGGCCCGCGCCGGCAAAAGATCGCCGCGGTTTGCGACTTGAACCTGAAAGCGCAGGACGGCGAGCTGCTGGCAATCGTCGGGCCTTCGGGCTGCGGGAAGACGACCACCCTGCGCCTGATCGCCGGACTGGAAACACCCGACGCCGGGAGCATCCTGCTCGACGGCAAGCCGCTGGCCGGCGTCCCGCCACAGGACCGCGATGTGGCGATGGTCTTCCAGGATCACGCCCTTTTTCCGCACCTGACGGTTTTTGAAAACATGGCGCTCGGTTTGCGGCTGCGGAAGTTTCCCCGCGCGGAGATCGGGGCGCAAGTCAAGGCGGCGGCGGACATGCTGGGGTTGACGGCGTTGCTGGAGCGGCGGCCCGCCGAATTGTCCGGCGGCGAATGTCAGCGGGCCGCGCTGGGCCGGGCGCTGACGCGGCATCCGCGCATCTTTTTGCTTGACGAACCGCTCTCCAACCTGGACGCGCCGCTGCGGCTGCAATTGCGCGGTGAAATCGCCCGCCTTCGCCGCCGCCTGGGCGCGACGATGATATTCGTGACCCACGACCAGGCGGAAGCGCTCGCGCTGGCGGACACCGTAGCGGTCATGAAGGACGGCGCGGTGCGGCAGTTGGCGTCGCCGCGCGAAATCTACCGCCATCCGGCCAGCCGCTTTGTGGCCGGCTTCATCGGCTCGCCTCCGATGAATTTCTTTGAAGGCGCGATGGAGGAAAAGAACGGAGTCTTAATCTTCCACGAACGCGCGGGCCGGGAGCCGGGCTTCTCCATTCGCATGGATGAAAACAGTAGCGCCGCCCTCCGTATGCACGCCGGACAATCCGTCACCCTCGGATTGCGCCCGGAGCACATCGTCCCGGCGACGCCTGGAAGCGGGAGGGCCGTGGTGCGCGCAACCCTGGAACGCACAGAGCCGGCCGGCGCGGAGAACCTCAACTATTTTTCCACCGCCAGCCATGCCTTCATCGCTCGCGCGCCGGCGGACGACTCCCCGAAACCGCCCGGCGCGCTCCCCCTCCATTTCAAAATGGAGCACGCCCGTTTCTTCGACCCCGCAACTGGCGCGGCCATCGAAGGTTAACCCGGATATTTCACACTTTCGCGTTCGGAGCGCCGATTTTCAATCGGCTTTCAGCGTCCTCGCGATCCCCAAGCCGACTGCAAGTCGGCGCTCCGGACTGTTGGCGATTCATGCGAAGCATGAAATATCCGGGTTAGCGCCCTTGCGCCTTTGCGTTAAATATCCCCGCCCTCAAGGCGCTCACGGCAGTTGCGGCGTTTCGCGCACCGGGAAGTGCCCGGCGATGTCTGGACTGGTTTTGAAGAATCCGAACATGGCCGTGGCATTGAGATTCGAGACGAGCCATTCGAACGCCCGACAGTCTGACGGCTTCTGACACCGGCCTTGACCGCTCCAAGAGTAACTACTCAGGTAGGGACGCCTCGCCGAGGCGTCCGAGGGGCGATCCCTTGCGCCGCTGGCGCGGCGCGGCCAGCGCGGCGCGCTGTCCCTGCCTGAGTAGTTACCTCCAAGAAGTGTCCCTAGTGTGACTGACACCGGCACTATTAAATCCAAATTCAGCTTTCCGGGCTTGACCCCTTCGCCCCTTCGCACACCCTGGCAAATGTTAAATGTTAAGATCTGACACTCACGGCTGCCTCTCACGGCTGCCTCGCCCGCCAGCGCCGCTTTCCCGCCGGCCCCATTAGTGGGTCGGGCGTCCAGCGGCGCGCTCCGGCCAATCCGGTTCGAAGAGGAGGCGTAATTAATACATTTTCAAGAAGAATGCGAAGTCAGAAAAATGGGGGCAGAAAAATGAGCCTTCCACGCTTGGCTTTAACCGGGGGGGCGGGGTGTATTATCTTTCTGACCCGGATATTTCTGACATCCTCTTCGAGAAAAATCGGAGATGGATTTTGCGCGAACCCATGGAGCGCCCCCGGACGCCTCGGCGAGGCGTCCCTACCTGAATAGTGATGGGGGAATGGGAAAACCCATTACTCCATCACTCCATCAGTCCACGTTGCTCTTCAAGGCGCTTGCGGGGACTTTGTCACTGGCCGTGCCCCCGCGCATCCCGGCCCATAATAGGGCTTGGCAAAATGACTCGGAGATGGTATTTGTATGGGGTGTGCAGGAGTTCCGCCGGGCCGGACAGCCAGGCGGGCGGAAACGGCGTGCCAATTAACGTCTGTCATTATTTATGAAAACTCCAAGCGATGCGTCCGCCATCCCGGCCGAGATGCTGTCAAAACTCCACGCCGTCCTCCGCCGCGAACGCCTCGTCCGCCTCCAAGCCGGCTTGACCCGCGCCTGCGCCATCCTCCTTACCGCCATGCTCGCGATGATGGCCGTTGACTGGCTGGCCGCCCCGCACGAGAGCCATTGGCGCTGGTTCATGACCATTTCCGCCCTGGCCTGCGGCGGCGCGGCCCTGCTGATCGGCTGCACCATCCCTTTCCTTCGCCAACGCTCCCTCCAGTCCGTCGCGGAGCAGGTGGATCGCTCCCACCCGTCCCTCCAGGAGCGGTGCCAGACCACGGCCGAATTGGCCCAATCCAAGGACCAGCCCGACATTCGCGGTTCGGAAGGGATGATACACAAAGTCGCCCAACAAATGGCCGCCATGAGCGGGTCCGTTGTGCCGGGGGCTGTCGTCTCCAAGCACGGCTTGATTTGCGCCGGCAAGTTCTTCGGGGCGTCGGCGGCCCTGCTGGCCCTTTTCTTCGTCGCGGATTTTCCCCGGGCCAGGGTTCTCAGCGAGCGGTTCTTTCAGCCGGGCACGGACATCACGCTCACCCGCGTGCAGTCCAATACCGGCGACGTGGTGATCGGCAAGGGGGAAAACGTGACCCTGGAATTTACCGCCACTGGAAGGGCGCCCGATTCGGCCAAACTTTTGCTGCACCCCTCCGCTGGCCCGGATGAAGTCGTGGCTTTGGAGAAGGCGGCCAGGGAGTCCACTCCGGGCGCGTCCAAGTTCGTCTATACCGCCAACTCGGTCACCGCCTCCTTTGACTACAGCGCCCGTTCCGGCGACGGCCGGACCGCCGTGAATCACGTCACCGTTCTGGAACGCCCGGCGCTGGCGGAAGTCCAATTCCGCATCGAGGCCCCTGCCTACAGCCGTTTGCCGCTGGTCAGCCAGGCCAGCCTGCCGCGCCAGGTTCGCGCGCTGGAGGGAAGCCGGTTGGAAATCAGTTTCCTGCCCAGCCAGGAATTGGCCAGCATGGAGTTGCGGTTTTCCGATGGCGCCACGCAGCGCCTCGAGAAGTCCGACGACCAGCGTTATCACTTCAGCGCCGTCCTGAGCAACACGTTCGCCTTCGAACCCGTGCTCACCAATCCCCGCCATCTGGACAACCAGTCCCCGCCCAATTGCCAGATCCTCGTCTATCAGGACCAGCCCCCCACGGTCAACATCACTTCACCCAGCGACGAGATCAGCGCCCGGCCGGACGACAAGATCGAGATCAAGTTCCAGGCGCGCGATGATTTCGGCCTGGCCAGGGCCGAATTGGTCGTGAGCGTCGCAAACGAAAACGGCTCCAACTCCCCGCCCGTTACCCTTCCCATTCCGCTGGACACCAATGAACTCGGCTCGAAGTTCATCCAGAAGTCAGTGGAGTTGGACCTGGCCCAATTTAACCTCAAACAAGACCAGGCACTCGACTACAGCGTCCGCGTCACCGACACCAAGAACGATTCCAGCTTCTCCACTCCGCTCCCCGATGCGGATGCGGCGGCGGCCCGGCAGGCGCAAAACTCCGCGTTGGCCTCCGCGCAGAACCAAAACTCGCAGGCCAACGGCTCGCAAAATCAGGGGCAACAAAACTCCGCCCAAAACCCGGCGGAACGGAACAACTCCACGAATCAGTCTGGGTCAGACCTCGCGCAGAACCAGTCGCCGCAGAATGGCGGGCAGAATCAATCCCAGCCGAACACGGCCCAAAATCAGACCGGCCAAAACAACGGCCAGAACCAGTCCCAGGCGAACATGGCGCAAAATCAGGCCGGCCAAAACAACGGACAAAATCAATCTCAGCCAAACATGGCGCAAAATCAATCCGGCCAGAACAACGGCCAGAACCAGTCTCAGCGGGATATGGCCCAAAATCAGTCCGGTCAGAACAACGGCCAGAATCAGTCTCAACCGAACACGGGGCAAAACCAGTCCGGCCAGAACAACGGCCAGAACCAGTCTCAGCGGGACATGGCCCAAAATCAGTCCAGCCAGAACAACGGCCAGAATCAGTCTCAGCGGGACATGGCCCAAAATCAATCCGGCCAGAACAACGGCCAGAATCAGTCTCAACCAAACACGGGGCAAAACCAGTCCGGCCAGAACAACGGCCAGAACCAATCTCAGCGGGACATGGCCCAAAATCAGTCCGGCCAGAACAATTCCCAGAACCCTTCTACACCAAATGTCGCGCGCATCCGATCGCCGGAGAATGGCGGGCAGAATCAATCCCAGCCAAACATGGCGCAAAACCAGTCCGGCCAAAATCAGTCCGGTCAAAATCAGTCCGGCCAGAACCAGTCCGGGCAAAATCAATCCGGCCAGAACCAGTCCGGGCAAAATCAATCCGGCCAAAACTCCTCGCAGAATCAGCAGCAGCAGAACAATGCGCAAAATCAATCCGGTCAAAATCAATCGCAGCAGAATCAATCCGGCCAAAATCAATCCCGTCAGAACACCGCTCAAAATCAGTCCCGTCAAAACAACGGCCAAAATCAAAATCAGCAGCAGAATCAGAATTCGACTCCCCCGCAAAATAACATGTCCAAACGGAACCTGGACGTGGCCGGCGGTCAGACTTCCAGCGCCCAGCAGATGCACATCCAGGTGGACGAATTGGCGCGCTCCTTCGAGGGCCAGATGCGCGAGAAGCAGGAGATGGCCATTGACCCGACCTTGAAGCGTCTGGATGAGTTGCTGCGCAAGGCCCACGATCTCACCGAGACCAACCTTCTCGCCGCCCAGTCCACCAATGGCCTGGGCACGGAGCATGCCTGGGCCTTGGACGAGAGCAAAGACCTGGTCCGCCAGGCCGACCGCGCTGTGCTTGACTTGAAGAAAGACAGCGCCGGCACCGCCTACGCCTTCATCGGCCTGCAGGTTTCCGACATTGGCGAAATGCACATTGCGCCCGCGCTGGAGGAGTTGGGCGAAGTCACCCTCGAACCCCCTCACCTGAAGGAGGACCGGGACGATTTGGCCCAGGCGTCCTTCCACCTCGATCAGGCGCGAAAAATGCTGGCCGCCCTGACCAAGAGCTACGAGGAGGTCAAACGGGACAACAAGCTGGCCGACGCGATGCAACAGTTGAAGAAGATGCACCAAATTTTCCTGGAAGACACCCAGGCCATGCTCGGCTCCAAGAAGCCGCCCGTCAATAATAATCCGATTCAACGCAAGATTGCCGAGGTGGACGACGATTATGCCGCCAAGCTCAACGACCTGTTGCAGGAGCAGAAGAAGATCATGGCCGAGCTGGCGAAAATCCTCGCCGACGACCCCCGCTTGCTGCGGCGTTTCATGGCGATGCAGCAGCAGGATACCGCCACCCTGCGCGACCAGATGACCCAGCTCGCCCAACGGCAGAAAGCCCTCGCCACGCAAACCGCCGAATGGACGGCGGCCGCCGAGACCAATCGCCCCGCCCTGGCCGGCCAGTATCTCACCGCGCAAACCCCCGAACAGGTCGAGATTGCCTCGCTCGCCGCCAAGTTGCACGAGAACATGATCACCTGGCTCCCGGATGGCGTCGAGCAGGACAAGGAGCCTATCGCCACCGCCTTGACACTCGCGGCGGAAGGCGCCCGCCTAGCCGCGCTCGCCGCCAGCCAAGCCTCGCCCGGCAACATGACCAACAGCCTCGATTCCGCGCGCAAGGCCCTCGACCAATTCCGCTACTTGCACGAGTATTTGCCTGACATGGCTGGCGACACGAACACGGACACGGACACGGATAACCTGGGCATCTTCACCGCCAACCGGCTCAATGAAACCGGCGACTTGGTCACCAAGGAATCCGGCTGGATCAAGAAAATGGAAGCCCTGCGCGATGGCGATTTCTCGCAGTCCGCCCGGGTGGACGAGCACCAACTGGCGCTGGATACCGCGACTTTGAGCGACAAACTGGACGCAGCCGTTCCCGAATACGCGGCGATCTCCCCTGAGATTCAAGCCAAGTCGGACCAGTTGCTCCACACCGTCCAAAGGCAGGTTCTCCCCGAGGAAACGCGCGCCGAGGACGCCCTGGCCCGCAATACCTTGAAGGTCGCCGTCACCCGCCAGGAAGGCGCCTCCACCGCCTTCGCACAGGCTGAGACCCAGTTCGACGACCTTTTCAAACTCATCGTCGCCAAGCTTGACAGCGCCCCGCCGCCTGACGATCCGGGGGAAAATCCCACCCTGGATGAAATGCTGGCCATGCTGCAGCAGGAGAAGAAAGCGGCCGAGTCGTTGGGCATTCCCAACCGCCCCCTCAATATCCAGATCATGACGGATTGGCTCCGGCAGAGTTCTTCCTCCCAGCAGGCCGGCAGCCAGCAGTCTCGCGGCCAGCAGCCTGGCGGCCAAAGGCAAAGTCCGGGCGACCGCGCCCAGGCCCGCTCCGCCCAGCAACAGGCCCGCGACAACGCCGCCCGCGCCGGCCGCGCCAGCGATCAAGCCCGCAGAAACGCCCAGGGGCGGGCGGGAGAATTGGCGCAATCGAGCATTCCCGGGCCGGGCAACACCAACGAAGGCGGCCCGAAATCTCCTTCCAACGCCTGGAACACCCTCGCCTCCAAATTGGGCGAGGAATTGCGGCAGAGCCGGGACAACGTTCCGCCCGAGCAATACCGCCAGGCCATCGAACAGTACTTCAACAGCATTTCAGAGACCGTCCCGGCATCCCCGCCTGCCCCTCCCGCGCCACCCGCGCCACCCGCCCTGCCCACCCCGCCCGTCCCGGCCAATCCCAATGGGGCTCTCCCATGATTGATGATGCTTCAATCTTGGGTGGTAGGGCGAGACTCCGTCGAGCCGAAACTCGATTTCGTGGTTGGTCCTGCTCGTAATCTTAATCCTAATCTTAATCTTAATCTCTCCTAACCTCCGTCCAACGGGCTTGAGATTAGGATTAAGATTATGATTAGGATCGGAAACCACAACTCACGCAGTCCTTGCGCTATCGCTGATAAACAGGAAGCAGTTGGTAGGGCGGCGTGAGGGCAAGGACGGCCATGGCCGTGGTATAGTGGTTGCCAAACAGGGCGATCTTCTTCTGCGGCTCGGGCGGCCAGGAGCCGTCGGCGTTTTGCGCTTCCAACAGGGTGTCCGCCATCGGCTCGTAAACCCCCTTCCAGTAGCTCCCGCCCAGTTGGGCCGCCGCTTGACTACAATAGTAAGCACTGTAGAAAAAGCCGTCGTCCACCCCGATCTGCTCCCCGAATCTCCGGTAGGGATGCGCCAGCAGCCAGTCCCCCGCCGCCAGCGCCGCCGGCGTTTGGTGCTGCCCGGCCAGTGACAGGCATAAAATTCCCGCCCCCACCATCCCCCGGCTCGACCGCACATCGCCGCCGCCCTCCAGCGCGTAATTGAACACCCCCTTCTTTTCGTCCCAACACCGGTGGACGAACTCCATCGCCTCGTCCACATAAGCCTGCGGCACGTTGAACTCCGCGTTCCGCGCCGAGCGCAAAAACAAAATCTGCCAGGCGGTCACCGAAAGGTCCGAGTCCGCCGCCGATGAATCGAAGCGCAGGTGCAGATAGCGCCAGCCGCCGAGATCGGCCGCATAAGCCTTGGGCTGCGATTGCAACTGGCGCGTGAATTGCAGCGCCTTGGTCAGCCCCTTCTTCACCGCCTCCATTCTCGGTCCGGTGACATGCCCGAAAACTTCCCCCAGCATCAGCCCGGCGATGGCGTGATTATAGACCGCGGTGTGCGAAGGCATCAGATCCTCGTGAGCGTCCTGCCCGTGGCTGTCCTTCGGCGGCTGGGAAGAAAACAGCCCGTCGTCCCGTTGGCAGGCCAGCACGAAATCAATGCCCCGTTCCATTTGCTTTCCATAAGGCCCCAGGCCGGGCTGGTGGCCGCGGGCCAAAAATGCCAGCACGCAAAGGCTCGTGACCGCCGGCTGCCCGGCGGGTTGGGTGGGAAAGGAACCGTTGGCCGCCTGCTGCGAGGCCAGCCACGCCAGCGCGCGGTCCACCGAATTCTCCACAGCCGGCCATTTGCCCGGACAGAGAACCTCTCCCAGCGGCGGGACGGTTATGGCGCCGGGAACATGCGCGGGAGTGGCCCCATCCGCCGCCGCCGCGTGGCAGCGCCCTGCCGCCAGCAGCAGGCCCAGGAGACACACACGCCATCCGGATGCCAATGCAAGCCCATTCATATCATCGCTGGTAGACCGGGAGAAGTTGATAGGCCGGCGTGAGCGAGAGCACGGCCATCGCGGTGGTGTAATCCAGGCCGTACATGGCTTCCCCGCTCCCTCCGCCCCGTCCTCGACCGAACCCGCCGTACAGTGATGGGGAATCAGGCGGGAAAGAGCCGTCGGCGTCCTGCGCCCTCACCAGGATTTCAGCAATCGGCGGGAAAATGCCCTTCCAATAGCGCCCGCCCAATTGCGCCGCGGCCTGGCTGCAATAATAAGTGCTGTAATAGAAACGGTCGCCCTGACCGATCCTTTGCCCAAACGCCAGGTAAGGATGCGCCAGCAACCAGTCCCCCGCCGCCAGCGCCTGCGGGCTGTCATGCTGCCCGGACAGCGAGAGGGAAACAATCGCCGACCCCATCAGCCCGCGGGTGTATTGGAAGCTCTGGCTTCCCCAGGTGGTGTAGTGGAACAGGCCGTCGTCCTCAACCCAGCAGCGATGCACAAACTCCATCGCCTCGTCAATATACTGCTGCGGCACATTGAACTCCGCGTTTCGGGCCGAACGCAAAAACATCAGATGCCAGCCCGTCACCGAAAGATCCGAGTCGGCGGGGTTCAGTCCCTGAAGCCGCAAATAACGCCATCCTCCCTTGTCCTCTTCCTCCTTTGGGCGGGCTTGCAAATCGCGGGTGAACTGCAGCGCCTTTTCCATGGCTTGCTTGACCTCCTTGGTCCGTTGCGCGCTGACGTGGCCAAAAATCTCCCCCAGCATCAAACCCGATATGGCGTGATTGTACGTCGCCCCCGAGGCATTCCTGCCCACACCCCCGCCCCCCCGGCCAAAGCCGAATCCCTGCTGGGGGATCAACTGCTCGATCTGGCTGGCGTCGGCAATCTGACCCGGAATTTGGTTGATAGGCCCGCCGGTGTCGGTAATCTGACTGGGCGGCTGATAGTCAAACAGTCCGTCCGGCTGTTGACACGACATGACAAAATCTATGGCCCGGTCCATTTGCGCGCCGTAGGGGCCAAAGCCGGGCTGATGGCCGCGGGAAAGAAACGCCAGCACACAAAGAGCGGTGACGGCCGGCTGCGCCTGCTGCAAGGAAGGGAACGAGCCGTCGGACGCCTGCGAGGTGGCGATCCACGCCAGCGCGCGGTCCACGCAATCCTCCACCTGTTTCCATTGGGACGGTGTCAGCGCTGCCGCCAACGACTGGGCGGGAACGGCGGACGCGCTGGTGACCAAGTCGGCGCCACGCGCCGCGGGCAGGCCGCTTAATCCTGCGATCAGCAGGGAACAGATTCGCACCGTTGGAACAGACAGGATTCTCATATTCGCATTGGTAATTTGTAGCGGCGGTCTATGACCGCCGCTGATATATTGGAAGCGGCTTGCCCCAGTTCCAATCCAGCCAGAACATAACCTGAAAAGCCCGTCCTGTCGCGCAATTTCTGCTTTCCCTCAAAGAACCCAACGGAGGAGCGGAATGGAGTGATGGAGTAGTGGAGTGATGGGAAAACCCAATACTCCACCGCTCCACCCCTCCGTTGGGTTCTTCCGCGGACTACTCGCATGCGCTCCCTTAAGAAATCGCGGCGGCGCGGGGTTGCGGGGCCGCGGGCGGCGCGTCAAGAGGAAAATCCGCCAGAGCGGGAAATTTCAGGGCCGCTCTAAAGTCCGGATCCGTGTCCTGTGCGCCGTAGCGGCTTTCGGCAGAAAGCCGCCAAAATTCCATGTCGCTCAGGGTTTGGCGGCACCAGAAGACGGCGGCGGATTGCCATCCGCCGCTACGATTGTTTTGGCCCGTAGCGGCTTTCGGCAGAAAGCCGCTAAAATTCCCCGCCCCTCGTGGTTGGGCGGCGACTTTAGAGCGGCCTTGGGGAAATTTCCCGCGCTGGATGCGGGCGGATTGGGGGCGGATTATATTTCCGGCTCGGTGGTCCAGTCGTTGAGCCGGATGATTTCCTTTGCTTTCCGGCGTTCGTAGCGGTGTTGCTGGGCCTTGGCCGGTCGTTGCTCGGTCTGGCGGAAGGCGTGTTTGGTGTTGCGAATGGCTTGCTGGATCAAGTGAAACGTTTTCGTCATACAGCGTTTTTTTTTTGACCGCATCCCTGTTGATGCCAACAGGCGATGCTTTTCTCAAACCGGCCAAAACAAAGCGGCGCGCAACTGCTTGCCCTCACCGCTTTGCTGCGTGTCTGCCCGAACAAACAGGCGATTCGAATCGTCCTGATTGCCAATCTTTCTGTACCTCATTTTCCGCCAATGTCAACCCGAAAGTTGCAAATATTTCACGAATTTGACGGAATTCAGTTTGCAGGATGCCCGCCACAATGAGTTGCCCCCCGGGTTTGAGCCGGGCGCGAATCCTCCCGGCCTGGCCCGCCAGCAAATCCGCCGTCAGGTTGGCGCAGATCACGTCCCAGCGCCGCCGGCTGCGCGCGGGCAGACGGGCGAGATCCTGGCGGCGGGGACGCACGCGGTCTTGCACGCGGTTTGCGCGCGCGTTGGCGCGGCTGACGCGGATGGCCTGGGGATCGAAATCAAAAGCCCGCACGGGTGCGTAGCCCAGTTTGGCGGCGGCGATGGCGAGGATGCCCGATCCGGAACCGATGTCCAAAAAGGACTGGGCGCGGCCCGGGCGGCGGCAGGCGGCCAATTGTGCGAGGCAGAAGGCAGTGGTGGGATGATGGCCGGTGCCGAAACTCAGCCCCGGGTCCAGCCGCACCATCCGCTGGCCGGGCCGCGCGCGCCGCCCGCTCCAGCACGGTTTGATCAGCAGCGCGCGCCCGATTTCCAACGGCTTGAAATGGCGCTTCCACGACTCCGCCCAATTTTCGCGCGGCAATTTCTTGATGACGATTCCGGCCCGGCCCGAAAACAACCGGCCCAACGCGCGGCTCAACCCGGCCCGCGCTTTTTGCGGCGACAGGCGCAGGCGCGACGGGTAAATGCTCACCGTCTGTTTGCCGGTGCGCAGGTCGTGATAAACCGCGGCGGGGAGCCGGAAAGTCCTCTCCAGCAAATCAACGGCCGCCTCCTCGCTCGCGTCGGAGGCGGTGATGGAGATTTGCCACATGAGATCGCCCTGTGTTGGCGCGCGGCGGGTTTGCGGCGGCTAACCGAGCTTGGTCAGGGTTTGCTTGACGGCGTCGAAATTGGGCAATTCCTTGGGCGAGGGGGTTTGCTCGGCGTATTGCACGACGCCTTTTTTGTCAATTACAAAAGCCGCCCGCGCCGCCGTGTCGCCGATGCCCGCCAGATTGGGAAAGACCACGTCGTAGTCCTTGATCACCTTTTTGTTCAAGTCGCTGGCGAGGGTGATGGTGATTTTTTCCTGTTTGGCCCACGCTTCCTGGGCGAACGGGGTGTCAATGCTGATGCCGATGACGGCCGCGTTGAGGCGGGCATACTGGCCCATGCCGGCGCTGATTTCGCACATTTCCTGCGTGCATACCCCGGTGAATGCCGCCGGGAAAAAAAGCAGCACGGTGTTTTTCTTGCCGAGATTGTCGCTCAGTTTGACATCCACCAGCCCGGTGGCGGCTTTGGATTTCAGCGTGAAGTCGGGAGCTTTGGAACCCACTTTGATAGGCATAGAATTGTAGTGTTAGATTTTCTGATTGACCACTTTTTGCGATTTCCGATACCAGTTCTATATACAATGCCCGCGCGCATCTGTCAAACAGGATTCCGCCCGGGCGGTGATGCGTCATTCGTGGACGGTAGGGCGAGACTCCGTCGAGCCGTGATTCGATTGCGGATTGCGGATTGCGGATTTGGATCGAGTCACGGCTCGACGGAGTCTCGCCCTACCTTTGCCCTCTGGCACGGACGCATTAACCGGGCGGCGCAGGTTTCCTCCCCGGCTCGGGCGGCTTTCCGTCTCCTGATTGCAAATTCTCCACGAATTCGACCGCTTCGGCCAGCGTGGAACCATAAAGCTGCCGCGCCAATTTCACCGCCGCGCCTTTGTCGCCGCTCCGGGCAAGCTCGACGATGGTCACGGCGACCATTCTGATCTCTTCGTCTCCAGGACTGTACTGGGTCTCAGGGTCCGGTTCAAACTTCACAGGCGGCCACGGAAAAGGCTCGCGCGCGTCCCATTTCTTGAAACCCGGGTGGTTCGGTTCCGGCAGCGGCTCGCGCACGATGTCGCGGAATTCGTTGATCAGCCGGCCGTGGCACACCTGGTCGATCTGCTGGTGTTTGAGAAGGTTGGGAGAGCGCACCGGCAGCCAGACTTTCGCCCGTGAATCCCACTTGCAATCGCCCACTTTCCCGCTCCCGGTAAAACCGCGCGTGAAGAGCCAAACCAGCCAGAACAAAACGAAAAGTGAAGTGAGCATCAACTCAACGCCCGATCCAGATGGGAATTGCCGGAATCCCCGGCCAAAAATATGGAAATGGGATGTGAGATTGTATATGTTAAGAAGCCAAACCCAGTACCACCACCTGGGGCCCCATCTGGAGCCGGAACCGACGTTGCCCCAGGCCCGCCAGACCGCGTAAGCCGGCCGGCCGCAGTTCAGGCTGGCCCACATTGCTGGGAACACGCGCACCCAGCGGTGGCCGAGGTCCCAGGCCCACGTCAACAGAAACAGCCATACCCCAAAATACACGAACAGCGCCCTCGCGTTCCATTGCCTCCCCGCAAAACCGCACAGCATCAGAACCGCGTCCAGCGAAAGCACAAACGCCGCAACCGTCCGGAAGCGCCACCGCAACGAGTCCAGCGTGCCCTTCGCAATTTCGCCCGGCGTCAACGGCGTCGTCAGCAGCAACTCATAAGAGCCGTCCCGCCGCCCCCGGCCGATAGTCTGGGCGGCGGCGAGCCGGGTCAGCTAGGCCAGCACCAAGTTCAGCAGCGCCGCAGTGACGCATGAGTTCATGGCGCTCAACCACTGCCCCAGCCAGACCGCCCAGCATAACAACCATCCCACGACGATCCCGCCCACCACCAGCCAGCACAACATCGCCGGCTGCCGGTCCCGGCCCGCCAGCCAGACGAATGGGTTCTCATCCAGCCACGCGCGCCCCAAACGCCGGCGGCTTTCCCGGCCGCCATGCACAATCTCCCGCCACTTCCCGCGCCATGCGCCGGGCGCCTCCTCATTTTCCTGTTTCCGCCAGACCCGTTTCAACGCGAACGCCGCCGCTCCCAGTGCCAGCGCCGCCCAGCCCAGCGTCAGCGGCAGATTTCGCCAAAACTCCGCCTGTTCGACCGCGCGAAACCCGGAGCCGCCGCCGCGCCATAGGAGGTACGGGCCATAAGCCGGACTCAATCGCAACCACCACAGGGACGGTTTGGCGGAGGACGATAAATGCGATAGCGCCAGGTAAATTGCCGCCGGCAGCAAGCAGATTACCGCCCACAGCACATTTGCCAGAACCACCGCCGTCGTATCCTCCCGCGTTAGCGCCGAAGCCAGCAGCGAGACCGCTAGCGCGAATAACATCAGGGCCGGCAACACGCAGATAATGGCGATAAACAAGGGATAGGAAACCCCGCCGAGCAGGAACGGCACCGCCAGCATCGGGAAAATCGCCAGCAGATTGGTGAAGGCGATCAGGGCGGAACTGAGGAGCTTGCTGGCAAAGACCTCCATCGCTCCCAACCCGCTCAAGAACAACAGTCCGAGCGTTTGATTGCGGCGCTCCTCCGCCAGCGCGCCTGCGGTCAACATCGGAACCTGCACCACGAAGTAAAGACCCGCCAGGCACAGCCCTAGCTCCAGCGCCAGACCCACGTCGCGGTCGCCGGATAGCGCGGCATAAACCACCCAGAGCATCGAGCATGCGACTGAAAGCGCAGCGACCTTGAAGCGGCCCTGTGCCGGGCGTTGCTTGCGCAGCGCCACGCGCAACTCCCGTTCGATCAGCGGCAGGCAAACCATGGCATTGCCGCAGTCAACCCTTCCCCGCCAGCCCAGTCAAGCCCTTACCGAACCCTCAAAAACCTCCCCCAATCTGGTTATTTCATATCCTTGGTGGAACATGCCACACCCTGAACGGTAGGGCGTCCCGATTCCGAATCGGGAGCCGCCCTGAATTAGGGCGAAGCAGCAGCTTCGCCCTACCAGGCTATGAATGGAGGGTAGGGCGGCGCTGCCGCGCCGCCCTACCGATGACATGAAGAACTTTGTCCTGCACCCTGTTCTGGCTTGCGCCCGCAAATCTGTTTGATTCCAAGATGGCGCGGTCTTGGGGTTGGGGAGCAAGGATGTCAGCGCGGCACCCTGATCATATCATCCTTCGTCCCGGCGGGGACGTCTTCGATCTTGGCGTATTGGACCAGGAGGTTGATCACCTTTTCGTGCAGGATGGGGCGATGGACCACCTCGTCCATGCGGCGGTTCTTTTGCAATTCCTGGACGAGCTTATCAATGGGCATCTTGTGCTCGATGGCCAGCGCCTGGAGGCGCGCCAAAATGTCCGCTTCTTCAACGCGGATGCCTTCCTTGTCGGCGATCTTCCTAAAAACAAACAGGGCCTTGACCCGCGCCCGGGCCGCGTTGTGGGCGCTGGCGTAAATGTTGTCCTTTTCCGCGTCAATTGCCTCCTTGGCGACGCCGCGCTGCTGGTTCTCGTGGACAATGTTATACACCAGATCGCGCGTTTCGGCGGTGACCACGGCCTCGGGCAGGTCGCACTGAACGCTCCGGAGGAGGGCATCGGTGACCTGCTCGCGGATTTTGCGGTTCTGCGTCTGGTTCCACTCGTTCTGCAAATCGGCGCGCACCCCCTCGCGCAACCCATCCAAGTCCTTGGCCCCCCACGATTCGGCAAACTTCTGGTTCACTTCCGGCAGGACCTTCTCCTTGACCTCAACCACTTCGACCTCATAAACGCCCTTCTTGCCGGCCAGCGCCGGCAGCATAAAATTCGCCGCGAAATCAATCGTGACCGTTCGTTTCTCGCCTGCCTTGGCCCCCAGCAATTGCCCGCTGAATCCGGGCAGGAAGGAATCCTTCTCCGTTTCGATCCAGAACGCCTTGTTCTCCGTCAGGCCCGTGGCGGTGGGGGCGGTCTCGGTGATCGGTTTGCCATCGCAGGCGCCGGTGTAATTGACCACTGCAACGTCGCCTTTCCGGAGCGGGCGATCCACGGTCAGGAACGTCTTGTGGCGCTCGCGAAGCAGGCGCAACGCCTGCTCGATGTCGTTGGGGGTCGCGCCGCCGACTTCCCGCTGGGCGCGCAGGCCCTTGTATTCCGGCAACTCGAACTCCGGCGCCGTTTCCATCGTCGCCACATAATGGAGCGGCTGGCCGCGCGTGAATTGGACCTCCTCAACATCCGGCGCGACCACCGGGGTGATCTTCTGCTCCGCGCACGCCGCGCGGAACGAGTCGGTGATCAGCTTCCGTTTCACCTCGTCCTGAATATCCGTCTCAAATCGTTTGGCCACCATTTCGCGCGGGGCCTTGCCCGGGCGAAAGCCGGGGAACTTCGCCTCGCGCTGGAACTTCCTGGCAACTTCGTCAAAGGCCGCCTCGATCTTTTCTGGTTCGACCTCCACTCGCATCAATTTCTTGCAGGGAGCCAATGTCTCTACCGTCACATTCACAAAAAGCCTTTCTATTCGTTGGTCAATCCGACCATCGGGTCAGCAACGCTAAAGACTGCCGCGCGCCCCGTCAAGCTATTGCGCCGCGTGCGGGTCACTTTTTGCGCGTGCAGGACAAAAATCTTCGCCGGCTTGGCAGGGCAGAGCTGCCGCTCTGCCCTGAATTCTTGGGCGGCTCCCGATTCAGAATCGGGACGCCCTACCGGAGACACGAAGAATTCTGTCCTGCGCGCGAGTCAATCTTGTGCAGCATCCTGAATCTTCGTCGGCAGGTCAGAGGGATTGAGGCAAAGGCCCGGTTTCCACTTCCCAAAACCACGGTGCGCGTTGACGGCTTTCACCCATTCATCGAGGTAACGGCGCTTTGTTTCATCTTTTGGCGTCATTTCCCCTTTCGTTTCCATGACCAGCATGGTGCCGCTGACCAGTCGGATCAGGTAGTCGGGGCGGTATTTGTGGAAGACGCCCGCGAAGATGTAGGCAATCTCAAAACCCAGGTGATCGTTCTTCGCCCAGGCTGCCACCCCAGGATTATGATCGAGTTCGTATGCGGCCTGCGCTTCCCATGTCGAATCGGCCACGCACAAATTGATATGGGACCCGTTTAGCAGCCTGTTGAAATATCCCACCGCGCGCCGCGTGGGGGCACGCGGCCTACATGATTTCCTCGGAAATCATGGGTGATGTAGGCCCGGTGCCCTCACCGGGCGACTTTTTCAACAGGC